>Ga0247727_10012675_pt1 | contig 14404 bp, 17 predicted proteins | sample WisWelCaveWW1625_FD_202498 | JGI IMG/M metagenome (GOLD analysis project Ga0247727, IMG submission 202498) | Biofilm microbial communities from Wishing Well Cave, Virginia, United States - WW16-25 | ecosystem: Environmental > Aquatic > Deep subsurface > Groundwater > Cave microbial mat | place... | reverse complement strand
GAGGGAGCCGGGCGAGCGACCGAGACTCCGAAAGGGGGATCGGGAGCGGGGTGAACCGAGGGCCGCGAGGCCGGAGGGGAACCCACACGCCGGTCGAGCCGCAAGGCACGCGATCGGCGGCCCCGTCTGGAGCGCCGCAAGGCGAGCCGGGTGGGGTGACCGTCGCCGGAAGATCGCCGCAAGGCGAGACGCCGGTGGCGATGGCGGATGGGCGTCGCCGCAAGGCGAAGGCTGGCCGCCAGCGGCCCGGTCGCCTGTTGCGACGCCGCGGAGATTGCTTGGGGCAACTGAGCCCGAGGGGCTGACGGGGAGTTGGGAGCTTCGGTTCCCGACGAGCCGAAGGTTCCTCGGGCTCTCTTTCGCGTGCGCGAGTCCGCTACCGTCTGGTGCCGTGGGCGGCGTGGACGACCGGCGGGATCGGGTCGTTGGCGTTGCCATGCGCCTGTTCGCAGATCGCGGCTATCGCCGGACGCGCGTGGAAGACGTTGCCGTCGGGTCCGGCATCGCCAAGGGGACCGTGTTCCTGGATTTCGGCTCCAAGGAAGGGTTGTTCCTTGCCGTCTACCAGCGGGCCGTCTCGATGTTGCCCGCCTGGCTGGATGCGCCCGCTGACGTCGTGACACAGGGCTTCTGGGCCACCCTGGACTGGTGGCTGCAGCGGACCGAGGAGATGGTGGCATCGGACCCGGTCCCCAACAGGATCGCATTGATCGGGCGCTATGACACGGGCCTCGAGATGGGCCGCTCGATCGCCCGCTTCATGCACAGCGAAGATCCGTTCGGCACCTTGGAGTTCGTCGAGTTCGGGGTGGATCGCGGGGAGGTTCGCAACGACGTCGACATCGAGATGCTGGCCGCAACCATGGACTGGATGGCGGAGCGTTTCCAGGACGCGCTGGTGTCCGACCAGCTCGACCCCGGGTTGATCCACCGCCATCCTGAACGGCGCGGCATGCGGATCAAGGAGTTCGGGGAAGTCCTTCGAGATGGCATCGCGGTTGAGTGAGGCGACGCTCGACCGGACCACGCGATCCGAGCCTCCGATGCGGTACGGTGCCGGGCGGTCGACGAGCAGATGATCGTTTCCTATCGATGATCCGAGGATGGACGCGATGACGGGACGGGAAGTGGCTTTCCTGGGTGGAGGCCGGATGGGTGAGGCCCTGATCTCGGGACTGATCCGCTCGGGCGGGCGAGGCGTCGACGAGATCATGGTCACGTGCCGCCGCGAGGAGCGGGCCCGAGAGCTGGCCGGCAAGTACGGCATCGTGGCCTCGCTGGACAACGCCGCGGCTGCAGCCTTCGCCAAGGTGTTGGTGCTGATGGCCAAGCCGCAGGACATCGATGCCCTGCTCTCGCAGATCCGCGGTCACGTCGGCCCGGATCACCTGATCGTGTGCTTCGCGGCGGGGATCCGCACCTCGTACGTGGAGAAGCACCTGCCCGACGACGTTCCGGTCGTACGCGTGATGTCGAACGTGCCGGTGATGGTCGACGAGGCGATGTCGGTGGTGGCGGCAGGCCGGCATGCTGCCGAGGGGCATGTCGCGGTCGCCGAAGAGCTGCTCGGCTACGTGGGCCGGGTACTGCAGCTGAGCGAGGTGCACCTGGACGCCGTCACGGCGACCAGCGGCTCCGGCCCCGCGTACTTCTTCCTGTTGGCGGAGGCCATGATCGAGGCGTGTATCTTGCTGGGGCTGTCCCGCGACGTGGCCACCGACCTGATCATCCAGACGATGCTCGGTTCGGCGAAGATGTTGCGTGACACCGGCAAGCACCCCGTCGAGCTTCGCGAGATGGTGACCTCACCCGGGGGTACCACGATCGCCGCGATCCGGCATCTGGAGGAGGCGGGGGTCCGGGCAGCGTTCCTGAACGCGATCGATGCCGCCTGCAAGCGCAGCAAGGAGCTCGCACGCGGTGGCGACGAGGAGGCGGAGTGACGATGGGTCGAGGAGACTTGGCGAAGGTGCGTGATTCGAAGGACCGTCAACGTAAGAAGAAGGCGCGCGACGCGGTCAGGGCTGCCGAGAAGGGCAAGGCCCGGAAGGCCGCCAAGAGGAAGTAGGGCTCAGGCCCGAGGCGAAAGGCGGTTCCGGAGCGTGCCGATGCCGTCGGCGGCGAGTTCCACGAGAGCACCCGGCCAGAGCTGCCACCGCGGGTCTCCCCCAACGGTACGGAACGGCCCGAGTGCGAACGCGTCTCCCCGCTCGAGCACACCCAAACGAGAGGACTCAGCGATGAGTCCATACAGGTTGATCGCCGCGCCGTTCAGGTTCCCCTTCGCGATCTCGTCACCGTCGACCTTGACCTGCACGAACATGGCCTGAGGGTCGAGCTCGTCGGGGGTGACCACGCAAGGGCCGATCGCGATCGGGACCCCCTCTGCGGTCTCGACGGGCGAGCCGTCGGCCGACCGGGCTCGCCAATCGCTCACGAGCGTGTACCCGAGCACTCGGTCGGGGACGTCATCCGATCCGATCCTCGAGGTCTCGACCGCCAGCACCGCCGCGACCATCGGCTCGTAGTCGAGCCAGGCGGCCCCGCTCGGCCACGGCACGTGCTGCTGCGGACCGATGATCGGCCGTTCGACCTCCATCACGCGTGGTGTCAGGAGTGATGATGGGAACAGGGGGGTGAGGATCCGGGGCCGCTTCACCCGCCACGCCCAGACGTCGTCTCGCTCCAGGGCCGTCCGAGCGGCGTTCATGACGGTGCCTCGGCTGCTCGTGACGAGACCCTCGAGCGTGGAGGGGAAGGCCGGGTGCCCGACCGCGTCGGGCAGATCGACCACCTCACCCTCGAGGATCGCCCCCAGTCGCCGCTGCCCCCCGCGGTCGTAGGTGACGAGCCTCATGGTTGGTAGGGAGCCGAAGCGTACGCCCATGCCGCCCGGGAATCACGTAGCCGAAGGTCGGTTCTTCGGGGCTCGGATACGATGCGGTTCGTCAACCCTGCCGGTCACAGCATCCGAAAGGGGGCTCCCCGCCCATGACCGAGAAGTTCCGCATCACCTACGCGACCCTGTCGGCCGACAACGAGGATCTCCAGAGGGCGTACGACGACGCCGCCGAGCGCATGCAAGGCGAGCTCGGGAAGGAATACCCGTTCGTCGTGAACGGCGAGGAGCGCTGGACCGAGGAGAAGTACGAGGAGCCGTCGCCGATCGACTCCGACATCATCATCGGGCGGTTCTCGCAGGCGGGCGAGCAGGATGTGAAGGACGCGGTCGCGGCGGCGAAGGCCTTCTCGCTCGAGTGGGAGCAGATGGGTTGGCAGGAGCGGGTCCGCATCCTTCGCAACGTGGCCGACATCATGGAGGCGCGCCTGTTCGACCTTTCCGCGCTGATGGCCTACGAGGTGGGCAAGAGTCGTCTCGAGGCGTTGGGTGACGTGCAGGAAACGGCGGAGCTGGTCCGCTGGAACTGCGATGAGATGGAGAAGCACGACGGGTTCCGCACGCCGATGAGCGGGCTCGGCGCGCCCGGCGACTACTACGACGTGATGCGGCCGTACGGCGTCTGGGGCGTCATCAGCCCGTTCAACTTCCCGTTCGCGCTGTCGGGCGGGCCTTCGTCCGGCGCCCTCGTGGCTGGGAACTGCGTGGTGCTGAAGCCGTCGAACCAAGGGGCGCTGCTCGGCTACAAGCTGTACGAGTGCTACAGGGACGGAGGGGTGCCCGCCGGTGCTTTCCACCTGGTCACGGGGCGCGGGGTCGTGGCCGGCGAGGCCCTCTGGCGTCATCCCGACGTGGGGGGATTCACATTCACAGGCTCGTACCCGGTGGGCATGGACATCTACAAGAACTTCGCGACGAACGTGCCCAAGCCCGTGATCTGCGAGATGGGCGGCAAGAACCCGGCCATCGTGACCAAGGCGGCCGACCTCGACGTGGCGACGGACGGCGTGCTCCGATCGGCGTTCGGTTTCGGGGGCCAGAAGTGCTCGGCCAATTCCCGCGTGTACGTGGAGCGCGAGGTCTACGACGACTTCGTGGCGAAGCTCCGCGAGAAGACCGAGAAGATCAAGGTCGGGAACCCGATCGAGCGGGACGTCTACCTGGGGCCGATCATCAACGAGACGGCGATGGACGCCTTCGAGGAGGCGGCTGCCGAGGCGAAGAAGAACGGCAACGTCGTGACCGGTGGGGAGCGGATCACCGAAGGGGATCTAGGACGGGGCCTGTTCGTCGAACCGACGGTCGTCGAGGTTCCCGAGGACAGCTGGATCTGGAAGAAGGAGCTGTTCGTGCCGTTCGTTGCCGTCGCGCCGTTCGACGAGCTCCAGGAGGCGATCGACAAGGCCAACGACACCGAGTACGGGCTGACGGCGGGGTTCTTCAGCGGCGATCGGGCGGAGATCGACGAGTGGCTCGACAAGATCCACGCCGGCGTGGTCTACGTGAACCGGCGCGCGGGGGCGACCACGGGCGCGTGGCCGGGAGTGCAGCCTTTCGGCGGATGGAAAGGATCGGGGACGACCGGCAAAGCCGGCGGCGGCCCCTACTACGTGACCCAGTACCTGCGGGAGCAGTCCCGGACGGTGATCGAGGGGTGACGACGGGCGACCTGGCGGCCGCCCGGGCGCCCGCGCTCGTCACCGAGATCCCCGGGCCCGAGGCCCGACGGGTGCTCGAGCGTGACGCGGCGACGACCTCGCCGTCGCTGCCGCGGGCGTACCCGTTCGTGCCGGCGAAGGCCGCCGGCTCGGTCGTCGAGGACGTCGACGGCAACCGGTTCCTCGACCTCAACGCAGGGATCGCCGTCGCGTCCACGGGCCACTGTCACCCTCGCGTCGTGGAGGCGATCCGGGCCCAGGCCGCCGAGTTGATCCACTACTCGGCGTCGGACTTCTACCTGCCCATCTACTCGGAGCTCACCGAGCGGCTCGACGAGATCGCGCCGATGTCGGGCCGGGTCCGTTCGTTCCTGACCAACAGCGGAACCGAGGCGGTCGAAGCGGCGATCAAGCTCGCCCGACACCACACCGGCCGGCAGTACATCATCGGCTTCTACGGGTCGTTCCACGGACGTTCGTACGGGTCGCTGTCTCTGACGGCGTCGAAGGCTGCCTATCGCGCGGGGTTCGCACCGCTGCTCCCCGGTGTGCTTCACGCCTACTACGGGGACGGGCGCGAGATCGGCCTCGCACCGGGCTCGGAAGCCGACGGCTTCCCCACGATCGATCACATCGAGCGGTTCCTGATGGAGAAGATCGTGGCGCCGGAGGAGGTTGCGGCGATCGTGGTGGAGCCGGTGCTCGGCGAGGGCGGTTACATCGTGCCGCCCGAAGGATGGCTCCGGGCGCTCCGTGACCTGTGCGACCGGCACGGGATCCTCCTGGTGTGCGACGAGGTGCAGTCGGGGATGGGACGAACGGGCAAGATGTGGGCGGTTGAGCACGAGGGCGTGGAGCCCGACATCCTCCTCGCGGGCAAGGGCATCGCAAGCGGGATGCCGCTCGGCGCGATGATCGCGCGCGCCGAGCGGATGACCTGGCCGATGGGAACGCACGGCTCGACCTACGGCGGGAACCCCGTCTCGTGCGCGGCCGCGCTGGCCACGCTCGACGTGATCCGCGAGGAGCACCTGCTCGAGAACGCGGACAAGGTCGGCACCGTGATGCTGGAGGGCCTGCGAGACATCCAGGCGCGTCGGGCGGAGATCCGCGAGGTCCGCGGGCTGGCGCTGATGATCGGCATCGAGCTGCCGGACCACGACGTGAGCGCCGCCGTAGAACTTCGAGCGTTCGAGAAGGGCATGCTCCTGCTCGGCTGCGGCGAATCGTCCGTCCGGATGTCGCCCCCGCTCACGTTCCGGGAGGACCAGGCCCGCACCGCGCTCGCGCTGTTCGAGGAGACCCTGGCGGAGGTCGAGGCCGGGGCCTGACGTGTCGGAGTCCAAGGTCACGACCATGCGGGACGCCGTCGCGGACCTCGTCCGCGACGGCGACACGGTCGCGATCGAAGGGTTCACGCATCTGATCTGCTTCGCGGCCGGGCACGAGATCATCCGCCAACGCAAGCGCGACCTCACGCTCGCGCGTATGACGCCCGACGTGATCTACGACCAGATGGTGGCCGGCGGGGTGGCGAGCAAGCTGATCTTCTCGTGGCTCGGCAACCCCGGCGTCGGGTCGTTGCACTCGATCCGGCGACGGATCGAGGACCACGACCCGGCGCCGCTCGAGATCGAGGAGTACTCGCACTTCGGGATGGTGTGCCGGTACGTCGCGGGCGCGTCGAACCTCCCCTTCTTCCCGATCCGAAGCTACTACGAGTCCGACATCCCCTCCGTGAACCCTCGCATCGTGCCCATGACGTCGCCGTATGACGACGGCACCGAGGTCTACGTGGTGCCGCCGTTGCGCCCCGACGTCTCCATCGTTCACGCGCAGCGGGCTGACCAGGCTGGCGACGCCCAGATCTGGGGGTTGCTCGGCTGCCAGAAGGAGGCCGCGTTCGCCGCCGACCGTTTGATCGTGGTGGTGGAGGAGGTGGTGGACGAGTCGGTGATCCGCCGGGACCCCAACCGCACGGTCATCCCCGGCGCGATCGTGGACGCGGTGGTCGAGGAGCCGTTCGCTTGCCACCCATCGTTCGCACAGGGGTACTACGACCGAGATAACGCGTTCTACCTCGACTGGGATCGGATCGCCCGCGACCCCGAGACCCTGCAGGGATGGCTGGACGAGTGGGTTCACGGCCTGTCGTCGCACCCCGAGTACGTGCAGAAGTGGGGCGACGCCCACTGGGATTCGCTGAAGCCCGGGGCCGCCTGGTCCGGCGAGGTGGACTACGGGAGGTACGCGTGAGCCTTCCGGAAGCGACGGAGATCGGCTACTCGAAGTCGGAGATCATGATCGCCGCGAGTGCTCGGCAGCTGGCCGGCGTGCGGAACTGCTTCGTGGGCGTGGGCCTGCCGAACATCGTGTGCAACCTCGCGCAACGCACGGTCAGCCCCGACCTGCAGCTCGTCTATGAGTCCGGCGCGTACGGCGCCCGACCCGAGCGCCTTCCCCTGTCGATCGGCGACCCGACGCTCGCCACCGGCGCGACCGCGATCACGTCGATGTTCGAGCTGTTCGCCTACTACCTGCAGGCGGGACTGATCGACGTGGCGTTTCTGGGAGGGGCGCAGATCGATCGGCACGGGAACCTCAACACGACGGTGATCGGCAGCTACGACGAGCCGAAGGTGCGGCTGCCCGGGTCCGGCGGCGCCTGCGAGATCGCGATCCACGCGCGCCGCGTCCTCGTGATCATGCGCCAGGCCCAGCGCTCGTTCGTCGAGATGCTCCACTTCCGAACCTCACCGGGTCACAGTGGCGATCCGGCGCACGACGCCGCTCGCGGCTGGTGGGGGAGCGGTCCGACCAACGTCGTCACCGACCTGGGCACGTACTCGTTCGACGACGCGACCGGCGAGATGACGCTCGTGACGCTCCACCCCGGCGTCTCGATCGACGACGTGCGGGCCAACATGGGCTGGGAGCCGAAGGTCTCGAAGGACCTCGGGGTCACCGAGCCCCCCACCGCGGAGGAGCTCCGCCTGATCCGCGAGGACCTCGACCCGGGAGGTGTGTACACGGATTGAGCCGGTGGCCGCTCGGCCTCCCGGGCGGAACGCCTCCACCGTGTAGTAGTATGCAACTACGATGCTGACGGTTCCGGAAGCCGCGAAGCGAGTGGGACGCGACCCCGAGACGGTCCGGCGCTGGATCCGCTCGGGGAAGCTTCGCTCCCAGAAGGTGGGCACCCAGCACCTCATCCAAGAGGAGGATCTCGCGACGTTGGAGGAGCCCTCGGATTCATTGCCGTTGCCGCCTGAGTGGCGGGTCACCTGGACGGGGGAGCCCCAGCCCAACTGGGTCCGGCTGGTCCGGGAGTCGCGGGAGAGCCACTGAGTGCTGGTTGTCGACGCGAACGTCGCGGTGCTGGCGTGCGCGGGCCCGCGAGGCTTCGATGTCCTCGCGGGACAGGACCTCGTCGCCCCGCCTCTGCTCTGGTCGGAGTTCCTGTCCTCGATACACCAGGGACGGTGGCGCAACGAAGTGAGCGCCGTTCAAGCGGACCAGATCCTGAAACGGTTCTCGGAGTTCCCCGTTGAGCGACGGATGCCGAGACGGCTCTGGACACGGGCGTGGGAGATCGCCGAACAGTTGGGCTGGGCGAAGACGTACGACGCGGAGTACGTGGCGCTGGCCGACCTCCTGGGCTGCCGGGTGGTCACGCTCGACCGGCGGATGCGACGGGGTGCGGCACGGCTCGGGTGCGTGATCGGACCGGATGAGCTCTGAGCCCACGCGTATGAGCCGCGTGTTCCCTCGGGTGCTGGATCGCGTGCTGCCCACCGCGGTCGCGGCCGAAGGTGCCTGGATCACCGACGCCGAGGGGAAGCGCTACCTGGACGGCGCCGGCGGCGCCATCGTCGTGGGCGTGGGTCACGGCGACCGGGCGCTCATCGACGCGGCGACCGAGCAGCTCGCGAAGATGCAGTACGTGCACGGGACCGCCTTCACGACCGAGGCGGCGGAGCGGTACGCGGCGGAGGTCGCCGAGCTCCTGCCGATGGACGACGCGAGGATCTACCCGGTCTCGGGCGGATCGGAGGCGGTTGAGACGGCGATCAAGATGGCCCGCTCATACCACCTGGCACGGAAGGATCCGTCGCGGGCGGTCGTGATCGCCAGGCGCAGCTCGTACCACGGGAACACGCTGGGCGCTCTCGATGCGAGCGGCAAGGAACCTCTGCGTAAGCCCTACACGCCGTGGCTGGGTCGCTTCCTCCACGCGCCCGCCGCCTACGAGTATCGGTGCGGCAACCCTCAGCACCCGAACGCCTGTGGCGGCTGGCACGCGCGCGAGCTCGAACGGATGATCGAAGGGCACGGGCCGGGAACGATCGCGGCGTTCATCGCGGAGCCCGTGGCCGGGGCGACGCTCGGCGCCGCCGTGCCGGCGGACGACTACTGGAGCTCGGTCACCGAGGTCTGCCGCCGGCATGGCGTTCTCGTGATCGCCGACGAGGTCATGACGGGGTTCGGCAGGACGGGTTCGTGGTTCGCGTGCGAGCACTGGGACGTTCGGCCGGACATCCTCGCGGCAGGAAAGGGAACGACCAGCGGCTACGTGCCGTTCGGGTTCGCGGCGGCCTCCGGCGAGGTGTTCGACCAGATCGCTCGACGTGGCTTCACGCACGGCTTCACGTGGTCGCACAACGGGCTGGGCGCCGCCGTCGGCCGGGCGACCATCCGTCGCCTGCAGGAAGGCGGCCTCGTCGCCCGCAGCGCGGAGCTGGGCACGTGGATCCTCGGTCGGCTCAGTGACGGGTTGGCGGACCTGCCGGTGGGTGACGTTCGCGGGCTCGGACTCCTGATCGGCATCGAGCTGGTGCAGGACCGCGAGACGAAGGAGCCGTTCCCACGTCCCCGGAAGGTGGCCGAGCAAGTGCTCGCGACGGCGCGAGACGAGGGCCTGCTCCTCTACTCCTCGACGGGGCACGTCGATGGGACGAACGGCGATCTGATCGTGCTGGGGCCTCCCTTCACGCTCTCCGACGAAGAGGCTGAGCTGCTCGTCGAGCGAACCGTCGCCGCGATACGGTCGGTCACGTGAGCGGTCGCGCCGGCCTCGTCATCGCGGAGGAGGCCCTGACCTACGACCACGGTCCCCAGCATCCCCTTCGCCCCGAGCGCGTCCTGCTCACGTGGTCGCTGATCAGCGCTACCGGGCTCGACGACGAGCCGAACGTGGTCCGGCTGAAGCCCGATCCCGCCGACGACGACACGCTCGCGCTGGTTCACGAGCGAGCGTACATCGAGGCCACCCGGGCGGCCGGTCACGGCGAGGAGGGGCCCTGGGCTGCGTACGGCTTCGGTCCCGGCGACAACCCGATCTTCGAACGGATGCACGAGGCGGGCGCGATCGTGGTCGGCGGGACCGTCGAGGCGTCCCGGTCCGTGCTGGCCGGCGAGGTGGATCACGCGTTCAACGCCCCCGGCGGCCTGCATCACGCCATGCCTGCGCGGGCCTCGGGGTTCTGCGTGTACGACGATCCGGCCGTGGCGATCGCCTGGCTCCTCCAGCAGGGGGTGGAGCGCGTCGGCTACGTGGACCTCGACGTCCATCACGGTGACGGACCGCAGGCCGTCTTCTGGAACGATCCCCGCGTCCTCACGTGCTCGATCCACCAGTTCGCCCCGTGGTATTTCTTCCCGGGAACCGGGGACGCGGCGGAGCGCGGTGGCGAGGGAGCAGAGGGCTCCGCCCTCAACGTCCCGCTGGCGCCGAACACCGGCGAGGACGCCTGGCTCGAAGCGCTGCGCGACCAGGTCCTGCCGGCGATCCGAGCGTTCCTACCCGACATCCTGGTCACCCAGCTCGGCTGTGACACCCACCGGTCCGACCCGCTCGCGCAACTGGAGCTGACCACTCGCGCGTATCGCGAGGCGGCCGTGGAGCTGCACGGGCTGGCGCACGACGTGGCCGGGGGCAGGTGGGTCGCGACCGGGGGCGGTGGTTACCAATGGGCTCGCGTCGTTCCGCGGGCGTGGACGTTGTACTTCGCCGAGATGGCGGGCGTAGCCGTGGACGAGTACCTGCCCGCGTCGTGGGTCGAGCAGGCCGAGCAGCTGGCCGGGGCGCCTGTCCCCGCAACCATGTCGGAGCCATGAGTCCTCGGACCAAGCTCGTCGTCACGCTCGGCCCAGCGAGCAGCACTCCCAGGCTGGTCCGAGGCCTGATCCAGGCCGGAGCCACCGTGTTCAGGCTGAACTTCTCCCACGGCAGCCCGGACGATCACGAGCGAGCCGTGGGCCTGGTGCGCGATGCCGAGGCCGAGATCGGCCGCGCGCTCGCGATCTTGGTCGACCTCCCTGGCCCGAAGGTGCGACTGGGACCTCTCGATCCGGATCCCCTCACGCTTCGGGTCGGACAGCGGTTCGAGCTTCGGCCGGGTGGTCCGGGCGACGCCCGTGGCGCCGCCACCACGTACCCGGGCCTTGCGGACGACCTGGACCCGGGCGACAGCGTGCTGCTGGCGGACGGAGCCGTCGAGCTGACCGTGGCGGCGGTCGACGGTGGCGTCGTGGAGATGGAGTGCGTGCGGGGAGGGGTCGTTCGTTCGCATCAGGGCGTGAACGTGCCGGCCGAGCGCCTGGGGGTGCCTCCCGTGACGGAGAGGGATCGAGAATGCCTGGGGAGGGCGCTCAGTCTTGGCGTCGACTTCGTTGCCCAGTCGTTCGTCCGAGCAGCCGGAGACGTACACGAGCTCCGGGCGGTTATGGGGGACCGCGTCGTGCCGATCGTGGCCAAGATCGAGACGCGCCCGGCCGTCGATGCGATCGACGACATCCTGGGGGTGGTGGACGCGATCATGATCGCGCGCGGTGACCTGGGGGTCGAGCTCCCCATGGAGGAGATCCCCCTCGTTCAGAAGTCGTTGCTCCGTAAGGCACGTGAGGCGGGTCTCCCGGCGATCGTGGCCACGCAGATGCTGGAGTCGATGCTCCATGCGTCACGGCCAACGCGCGCGGAGGCCACGGACGTCGCCAATGCTGTGCTGGACGGGGCAGACGCTGTGATGCTCTCGGGCGAGACCGCCATCGGGGAGTTCCCGTTCGAGGCGGCCTCGGCAGCCTCGAGGATCGCCGCCCACGCGGAGGAACGGGGTGGCGCGTTCCGGGCGCCCTCGCCCGCGCGCTTGCGCGCGGGCGAGGGCGCCGCGGTGGCCCACGCCGTCGCCACGATCCCTTCGGACGACCTCGGGATCGTCGCGATCACCTGCTACACGGAGACCGGGCGAACCGCCCGACTGCTCTCATCGGAGCGCCCGGAAGTACCGATCTACGCGTTCGTCCCTCCTGTGGAGGTGCGCCGCGCGCTCTGCCTCCAGTGGGGCGTGACAGCCCTTCCCGCGGCCGTGCCGCCCGACACCGACGAGATGATCGCGCTGATGGACGCCGGACTGCGACGGTACGGACTGGCGACCGACGGCCAGGCTGTCGTGATGGCCGCGGCCTCGCCGGCCGGCCGGACCACCACCAACATGCTCAAGATCCACCGCGTCGGCTCTCCGGTCCGCTGACGCCCGGCGATCAGCCCACGGGCTCGGGGAGCGCGTCGAGGATCGTTCCCACCAGCGCCGAAAGGAACCCGTACACGTCGAAGGCCTCGCGGCGCTCCGGGTCGTCGGCGAACTCGCCCTCGGTGGTCTCCTCGGTGAGCCCTAGGCGGGTGCCGAGGACGAGCCGGAGATCGTTCGCGACCGCCATCCAGGCGAGGAGCTCCCCTTCGGCGAGCGTGGTGTTCCCGGCCGTGCGCTCCAGGACGGCGATGTTGGCGAGCCGTCCGGCCATGAGCCCGTCGTGCGCGGCATGCTCGTACTCGAGGTTCGCGAGCGGGTCATCCTCTCGGGCCGGTGGGAACAGTCGCGCTACCCCGGGATCGCTCGAAGGGTCCTCGTCTCGCAGCAGGTCCCGGTACTGCCCGGCCAGTCGCCGGAGCGCCTCACGGGCCCCGTGCGGCAGGTCGACCGCGAAGCGGTCGCCCTGCCGACGGAATGGCCTCGCGTCGTCGGGGGAGCCCACGTCATGTGTCCTTCTGCATGGTGGCCCACAGGCCGTGCGCGTGGAGCCGGGACACATCGGATTCGGCTCGCTGCTTGGGTCCTGAGGAGACGACCGCCTTCCCCTTCGTGTGCACGTCCATCATCAACCGCTCGGCCTTCTCGCGCGGATAGCCGAACAGCTTCTGGAACACCCAGGTCACGTACGACATCAGGTTGATCGGGTCGTTCCAGACGATGACGACCCAGGGCAGGTCGGGCTCGTGGACCTCGTCGCCCACGGGTCGCTTCACCTCGACCGGTGCGACCTTCATCGTTGCTTGGCCCACTCGATGATTCGCGCGATCGAGGCATCCACGCGTCGCGCCCGCGTCTCGTCGCGCCTCGCCTCCGTGATGTACCCGACGTACTCACGCCGGTGCGACGGCGGCATCGAGGCCCACGCCCTCCGTGCCGCGGCGTTGCGCCGAAGTGCCCTGGCCAGGGCCTCCGGAACCTTGTCGTTGGGCAGAGGCTCGGTGTCCACCGCCATCGTGATCACCACCATGTCGCCGGGCAGCGTGCCGGCCGCCCGCAGCGTGGCCTTGTGGACGCCGACAAGCCGACCCCCCCTCGAGACGAGGTTGCTCCGGTAGGCCGTGCCGGCGAACGTGCCGCGGACCCGGGTTCGGTGCTTGGCACCGATCCGCCCCGCGATCGCCGGGTCGACCTCGACGACGTGTCCCCCCCCGCGAGCGGCCTCCACGGTGGCTCGGAATCGGACCTGATCGCTCATCTCGCGTGCGTCGATCGATACCCCGATCTGCGGATCTGCCGAACCCCCCAACGGTACAACGGAGGCGTGAGCACCCGGAACGCCTGGAAGGGCGCGATCCACCCAGGGACGAAATACTCGGGGGCGATCCCGTCGCGAACGACCCGAACGATGGCCTCGGCCACTCGCTCGGTCCGCATGACGAGGCGGGGATGCAGGCTCTCGTGCCGGAACATCTCGGTGGCCACGAGCCCCGGGTTGATGCTCGTGACGCGCACCCCCTCCCCTTGCGTCTCGTAGTCGAGGGCTTCGCTGAAGGCGACCACCGCGTGCTTGGTAGCCGAGTACACGGCCGCTCCCGGGGTCGCGAAACGGCCGGCGAGCGACGCCATGTTGACGACGTGGCCGCGGCCGCGCTTCAGCATGCCCGGCAAGAACGCTCGCGTCCCGTACATCACGCCAAGGACGTTCACCCGAACGACGCGCTCGATCTGCTCGTAGCCCAGCTCGATGAACGTCCCACCGCCGGGAACCCCGGCGTTGTTCACCAGGATGTCGCACGGCCCGATCGCCTCCGCCACCACCGCAGGCAGGGACTCGAGCTGGTCCGGAACGCCCACGTCGCATCGCATCGCGATCGCTGTACCGCCGGCCCGCTCGATCCGGTCGGCGAGGTCCTCCAGCCGGTCGAGCCGTCTCGCTGCGAGCACGACCTTGGCACCCCGGCGAGCGAGCGCCACCGCGGCGGCCTCGCCGATCCCGGACGAGGCGCCCGTCACGACCGCGACCGCGCCACGAAGCTCCACCAGACCTCCTCGTACGATGTGAGCTATGGACGTTATCGGAGCGCACGAGCGTCGTCTGCCGCCCTACGACGAGCGCTGGATGCCGCGTGAGCACACCGACACCGAGCTCGGCGCTGCCCTTCTCGCGGGAGACGTGGCAGGCACGGCGAGTCACCCGCTCCAGAACGTTCGAGGCAACATCGAGATGCTCCTCGCAGGTGACCCGGACAAGGAGTTCGGCCTCAGCGGCCTGCGGGACGGGTTCGACCAGGAGGCGGTGCTCCGGTTGGTGGAGACCG
>Ga0247727_10012674_pt1 | contig 14406 bp, 20 predicted proteins | sample WisWelCaveWW1625_FD_202498 | JGI IMG/M metagenome (GOLD analysis project Ga0247727, IMG submission 202498) | Biofilm microbial communities from Wishing Well Cave, Virginia, United States - WW16-25 | ecosystem: Environmental > Aquatic > Deep subsurface > Groundwater > Cave microbial mat | place... | reverse complement strand
GGCCAAAGGCCCGCAGGACATCCATGACATTGCCGCGCGACCTCGTCGGCCTCATTGGAATCGACGTGGGCCCGGATCCAGCCGATGTTGCGCTCGGCATCTTCGCGGAAGTGGCCCAGCAGATACGCGGCGCCCGCGCGTATCTGCTGGGCTGGATCGGCGAACAGTCTGGCGTAGTCCGGCGCGCCTGCGCGAACCGCTTCACGGGCGGCCCGCACCCACCCCAATTCCTCCTCCAGCCGATCCGTGAAGTCCGGTCTCTTCCGCTCCTCCTCGAAGAGGCTCATGTGCTGATGGACATCCAGATAGGATTTTCCGGAGGCGAGAACGCCCAGATAAATGAGGACGACATGGCGCTCGGGAACATTCGGCGCCTGGGACAGCTCGATCAGGAAGGGCACTGCGTGGGCGGCGGCCTCGTAGACGGTTCCTTGGTGCCACAGGTTGCCGTTGAGCCTGTCCCAAGCCTCCTCGCGAACTTTGGGTTTTCTGGACGCGATATCGCGCAGCAGCTGGGGCACATCCGTTGCCGGACCGTAGGCATGATGCAACCTGTGCCACGGCACATTGTCGAGTTCTCGAGCATCCGTCATCCGCCGCCGAGTGAACGAACGAACACGAGGCATGCTAGGGTCAGCCTGGGGAGGAAATTGGGCGCCGCCCGTGCCGATCGTTCGATAGGCACCCCGGCACGCGGCGCTACACGAAACAATCTTCCTTCTGGGCGAGCGCTGAATCAATTGGCGCGGCTGATGCAGAAGCCGATGACCTCGTTCAGTGCGCGGGTGGAGGGTCCGGCTGGGAAGTCAGCAAGCGCGTCGCCGGCGATCGAGCCGTAGTGGCGTGCGCGGTCGAGGGTGGCCTCGATGGCACTATGCCTCTGCATGAGCCATATGGCGTTGTCGAAGTCGCCGGCCTCGATCCTACCCTCGCTCAGCGTGCGCTTCCAAAAGGCACGCTCGTGCTCGCCGCCGCGGCGGAAGCAAAGGATCACAGGCAGAGTGATCTTGCCTTCGCGGAAGTCGTCGCCCGTGGACTTGCCGAGCCGCGTGCTTTCGCCCGCATAGTCAAGCGCATCGTCGACAAGCTGGAAGGCGATGCCGAGGTTGCGGCCGTAGGATTTCAATGCCGCCTGCTCGTGGGCGGGACGGTGAGCAATGGCGGCGCCAACCTCGGCCGCCGCCGAGAACAGTGCGGCGGTCTTGGCGGCGATGATTGCCAAATATTCGTCCTCGGCGGTGGCGGTGTCCTTCGCAGCGGCCAGCTGCATCACCTCACCCTCAGCGATGATTGCGGCGGCGTTCGACAGGATCTTGAGGGCGGGGAGGGAGCCGACCTCGACCATCATGCGGAATGCCTGGCCGAGCAGGAAATCCCCCACGAGCACGCTCGCCTGGTTGCCCCAGATCATTCGCGCCGACTTCTTGCCGCGGCGGAAGTCGCTGTCATCCACGACGTCGTCGTGAAGCAGCGTAGCCGTGTGCATGAACTCCACCGCGGCCGCGAGACCGATGTGGCCGCGGCCCGCGTAGCCGCACGCCTTGGCGCTGGCAATGGTGAGCATCGGCCGAAGCCGCTTGCCTCCCGAATCGATCAGGTGGTGGGCGAGTTTCGGGATCAGCGCGACGTTGGAAACCGCCTTGTCCAGGATGAGGCGGTTGACCGCCTCCATATCATCGGCAACGATCTGCAGCAGCGGCTGCAGGCCCTCGAACCGATCCCGCGCTTCTTCGAGTGCGACGACACCGCCCAAGGTGTGCTATCTCCGCTTAGAATGGGCTCACCTGCGGCTATAATCGGGGGACGCCGCGGGCAGTCAAGCCCGCACGCCGCGACACAAAGCTACGGCCGGCGTGACTTTAGCCAACCGCGGCGAGGCAGCTCATGCGAGAGGTGTTGCGCAGCAATGATCCCGTCGTCATCAGCTTCGCCCAGACCCTGCTGCAGCAGGCTGGCATTGCCAACTTTGTTGCCGATCAGCACATGAGTGTGGCCGAAGGCTCGATCGGCGCCTTCCCGCGCCGCCTCCTTGTCGATTCGACCGATTGGGAAGCGGCTCGCCGGCTGCTCGCCGAGGCCGGCCTGGACCTTTGGCTCTTCAATGATGGGGCTCACGAGTGATTGGCGCCTCAGGCTTCGGGGGCACATTCACAGACGCCACGACCAAGGACGCGTTCCTCGGCGGGGCGCTGCACATCCTGCAGCCGAGCGATGGCTATCGAGCCGGACTGGACGCGATCCTCTTGGCCGCAGCGCTGCGGGCGAATCGCGGCGAAAGGGTGCTCGATGCTGGAGCAGGTGTGGGCGTCGTAGGGCTTGCTGTCGCGCGCCGTGAGCGCGACGTCGAGGTCACCTTGGTGGAGCGCGATCCCGGGCTGGCCGCCCTAGCACGCTGCAACGTCGCAGGCAACGGCCTCGAGGCGCGCGTGCGCGTCGTCATTGCCGATGTGACTCGTCCACTGCGCGAGATGCCGGAGCTGAGCGGGCTCGTCGAATCCTTCGATCATTTGCTGTCTAATCCGCCCTACCACGTGCAGGGGCGCGGGACTCCGGCTGGTGAACCTCTCAAGGACGCCGCCAACGCAATGCCGGCCGGTGGCCTGGAACGCTGGATCCGCTTCGCGGCGGCCATGCTGCGTCCTGGCGGCACGATCACCCTGATCCATCGCCCCGACGCGCTGCAGGGACTTTTGGGGGCTCTCGCCAGCCGGTTTGGCGCCATTGTCCTGCTGCCAATCCATCCACGAGGAGGCGAGCCGGCATCACGCGTGCTCGTGCGGGGCGTCAAGGGCAGCCGAGCGGCGTTGGAGTTGCGGCCGGGCCTCGTCCTGCACAACGCTGATCACAGCTTCCGGCCCGAGATCGAGGCAATTCTGCGGCACGGTGCGGGGCTGGATATCCGCAACTTGCCGGCCGAGCCTTGAGTTCGGTGGCTTGCACCACATATCGTCATTGACGACTGCTGCCCGGCTAAACCGCTTTTGATCGCTTCAGGACGATCCCGATGCTCTTCTTCAATCGCGGCCCTATCGTCCCAGTGCTGCGCTTTACCGGCCCGATTGGAATGGTGACACCGCTGCGCCCCGGGCTTGCGCTGGCTTCTGTTGCCGGCCCGATTGAGAAGGCCTTCGGCCTGTCGAAGCTGCCGACCGTGGCGGTGGTCGTCAACTCGCCGGGCGGATCGCCCGTGCAGTCGCACTTGATCTTCAGCCGCATCCGCCAACTCGCCAAGGAGAAGGAGAAGCGGGTCTACGTGTTCTGCGAGGACGTCGCGGCCTCCGGCGGCTACTTCCTGGCGCTGGCGGGCGATGAGATCTACGCCGATCCTTCGTCGATCATAGGTTCCATCGGCGTCATTTCTGCAAGCTTCGGCCTCGACAAATTCATCGAACGCTTCGGCATCGAACGGCGTGTCCACACGGCCGGCAGGGACAAGGGTGCGCTCGATCCGTTCCGGCCGGAGCGGCCCGAGGACGTGGCACGGCTCAAGGATCTGCAGCGTGACGTGCACGAAGCGTTCATCGGTGCGGTCAAGGACCGGCGGGCAGGCAAGCTTAACGGGCCGGAGGAAGACCTGTTCTCCGGCATGTTCTGGTCGGCGGCCAAAGCGCGGGACTTCGGCCTGATCGACGGAGTTGCCGATTTGCGCAGCAAGATGCGGGAGCTGCATGGCAGGAAGGTCAGGTTGAAGGCGGTACCGCTGGCAACGGGGGGAATCCTGTCGCGCTTTCGCCGCCTTCCGGGCTTTCAAGAGGCCAGAAACGACGGATTTGCTTTCACGCCCTCGTTCGCCGATGATCTGATCTCGGCGGTCGAAGCGCGCGCCCTTTGGTCGCGGTTCGGTTTGTAGGTTGAAGGGCTAGCCGCGCAGATTGGCGCAATGGCGCCAAGGAGGTGATTGGTGCCACCACAGCTGATCATTTTGGCTCTGGTCGGAGCCGGTGTCTATGCCGGCTACCGCTGGCTGACGCGTGCCGCCCGGGAGATCGCAGCCGAGGTCCGGCGCGCCGAAGACGAGCTGCGGCGCCGGGCGGCCGGCGGCGCTCTCGAGAAGGACATGGGCCGGCTCGAGTTCGATCCGGCGAGCGGCGTCTACCGGCCCACGCAGCGCCGCTAACGCGTTGGCTCAGTACGCGCGCTTGAGCTTGGGAAACATCGGGAAGTGCTTGACGTTGAGCGTGGCGAGCCTGAGCCCATGGTGCTCGGCCGTGGCGGCGATGATGGCGTCTATGGCCGCAACACCGTGACTTGCCTCATAAATCCGCACGAAGATGCCAGCGCGTTTGGCAATATCCTGCGTAACCGGCAGCAAGGCTGCCTGCGATAGGAGTTGCTCTGTTCGCTGCTCTTCCCGCCTGTTGCGAACCCCTGCATAGAGTTCCAGTGTCGACGCCACGGAGACGTTGGGCTTCCTGCCGTTAGCTTCAAACAAATCGCGCGCCTTCTCAAGGCCCCGGAGGTAATCAACAAGGATCGTTGTGTCGAAGAGCATTTGGCTTCACTTGCCGCGCATTTGCTTGCGAATCCTCTCCATGCGCTGCCCATCGCGCTTGCGCCGGTTGGCATAGAATTCATCGATGTCGTCGCGGTCCTTCCACATGCCGAAGGCCTGACGCCAGGCGTCCTTCCAATCGCCCTCGGCCGCCTCGGTTTTCTGTGCCAGCTCGCGATCGATGCCGCGGCGGATGACCTCGCCTTCCGACTTGCCGGTCAAGACCGCGCGAGCTTTGAGCTTGCGGTTTTGCTCGGTCGTGACGAAAAGCTGCTTGCGAACCATCTTGTTCATTTGAGACCTAGGCGCTTCAGACGCCGCTTCCAGCCTTTTCGATGATCGCGCAGGATCTCGTCCAGATCGTCACGCTCCGCCCATGCACCCGAGAGACTGTCGGCGATGCGGCGCCAATCCGGCTTCTCCACCTTGCGCTCCAGGCGCAGATCGATGCCGGCGCGCACCAGCTCGGCTTCGGACGCGCCCGTCGCCGCAGCATGCGCCTTCAGTCGCCTGTTCTGCTCCGCCGTGATGAAAAACTGCTTGCGCACATCTTGTTCATGGTTGAGCTCCTACACATACTATATGTGTATATGGCACGCCGTTCAACAGTCCGGTTACAAATCCTGGTGACGCGTCCCGCCCAATGCGTATAGTGCGCGCCGCAACCCTTTCACGCGCCGTGACCCATGCAGAAGAAGGCCGCCAAGCCGGCCAGCGCCAGTGCGGCCAAGACCGCCCCCAGCTCAGCGTTGGCGCTCAGGCACAAAGAGTCGTTCCAGGATCTGATCCTGGCGCTGCAGCAGTTCTGGGGCGAGCAGGGCTGTGTGATCCTGCAGCCCTACGACATGGAGGTGGGCGCCGGCACCTTTCACCCGGCCACCACCTTGCGGGCGTTGGGTCCAAAGCCGTGGAACGCGGCCTACGTGCAGCCCTCGCGCCGGCCCAAGGACGGCCGCTACGGCGAGAACCCCAACAGGCTGCAGCACTACTATCAGTTCCAGGTGATCATGAAGCCGTCGCCGGCCGACATCCTGGACCTTTATCTGCAGAGCCTGGCGCGCATCGGCATCGACCCGATGGTGCACGACATCCGCTTCGTCGAGGACGACTGGGAGAGCCCGACCTTGGGCGCCTGGGGGCTCGGCTGGGAGGTGTGGTGCGACGGCATGGAGGTGACGCAGTTCACCTATTTCCAGCAGGTCGGCGGCTACGACTGCAATCCCGTGTCGGGCGAGATCACCTATGGCCTGGAGCGGCTTGCCATGTACGTGCAGGGTGTGGACCGGGTGTTCGACTTGAATTTCAACGGCCGCGACGACGCGCGCAAGCTGACCTACGGCGATGTGTTCCTGCAGGCCGAGCAGGAGTATTCGCGCTTCAACTTCGAGTTCGCCGACACCGATATCCTGCTGCGGCATTTCCGCGACGCGGAGAAGGAGTGCAAGGCACTCCTGGAGGCCGGTCGGCCTGCGGCCGACGCCAACGACAAGCGCCACAAGCTGGCGCTGCCGGCCTACGATCAGTGCATCAAGGCCAGCCATATCTTCAATCTGCTGGACGCTCGCGGCGTGATCTCGGTGACCGAGCGGCAGAGCTACATCCTGCGCGTGCGGGAATTGGCCAAGGCGTGCTGCGGCGCCTGGCTGCAGACCGAAGGGGGCGGGCAATGATCCCCGCCAAGCTCGCCGGCGCCGTGATTCTCGGCGTGCCGCTGATCCTGATTGCGTGGCTGTTGCTGCGGCGGCAAGCGCGTGCCGTGTTCCTTTTCGCCCTGGCCTTGATTGTGGTTGGGCTGGGCTATCTGGCGGCAACGGGCGCCACCGACGATATTGCACGCGGCATGCTGCCGGGCCGCGTTCTCGTGCCGGCAAGTTAGCTCGAGTTCGAGCGGGAGCAGTTGTGATGAGCACACCGAAAACACTACTGGAAATGTCCGGTGCGGATCTGCGGCCCGCACCGCTCGCGGGCTCCACGCTGGTCATCATCGACGCGCAGAACGAGTATCTGGACGGCAAGCTGGCGTTGCCCGGTGTCAAGCCCGCCGTCGAGGCGCTGGCGCGGCTTCTGGCCAAGGCACGCGAGGCGGGTGCGCCCATCGTGCATGTCCAGCACGAGGGCCGCGCCGGCGGACTGTTCGACCTGGAGGCCCGCGGCGGGGCGATCATCGATGCGGTGAAGCCTGCCGGTGGCGAGGGCATCGTCACGAAGCCGCTGCCGAATGCCTTCGCGCAGACGGAGCTCGATGCCACGCTCAAGAAGCTGGGGCGCACACAGCTCGTCATTGCCGGCTTCATGACCCACATGTGCGTGAGCTCGACCGCGCGGGCGGCGCTCGATCTGGGGTACAAGGCGACGGTGCCGCCGACGCGGCGGCAACGCGCGATCTGCCCGATCCGCTGGGTGGAGTAATCGCGGCGGACGCATTGCATCGCGCGGCGCTTGCCGAGCTGGCAGACCGGTTCGCGGTGGTGGCAACGGTCGATCGGATTCCGGGGAAGTGATCGTTGGGGAACCGCGTGACCAACCTGATGAGCGAACGGGCTCGTCGCATGCGGCGAGAGAAAGGGCCGGCCGAGCGCAAGCTCTGGTATAGGCTGCGGGAATTCAATCGGCACGGCTTTCAGTTTCGCCAGCAAGTGCCAATCGGCCCCTACATCGCGGATTTCTGCGATCACTCCGCAAAGCTGATTGTCGAGGTTGATGGCGCGCAACACGGAGAGCCCAAAGGTCTCGCAGCCGACAAGCGTCGCACCCGATGGCTGGAGCCGCAGGGCTACCTGGTGCTGCGGTTCTGGAACCACGATGTTCTCACCAACATCTACGACGTCGAGGTCGCGATCATGCAGGCTGAAAACGGGATGGGCGAAACCACCAACGCGCGAGCCGCCTCTTCCCTGATGGAAGAGCTGCGAAAAAAGGCCCGTAGGCTTGCTCGGCTCGCGCGCCCCACCCCCACGCAGCGTTCAAGGCAACGCGCGAGCCACAACGTCCCCTCCCCCCTTGTGGGGGAGGGACAGGGTGGGGGGGATGGCAGAACATCGGCCGTAGTGGCTCCCCCCACCCCTAACCCCTCCCCACAAGGGGGAGGGGAATCCTCTCGGAGTTCGAGGAAAGCGGTGGGGTCCTCAAATGGCTGAGCTGCTGCTGGAGCTGTTCTCCGAGGAGATCCCGGCGCGCATGCAGGGCCGCGCGGCGGAGGACTTGAAGCGGTTGGTCGCCGACGGCCTGAAGGCGCAGGGCCTGGCGATCGGCGAAGCCAAGGCATTCGCGACTCCACGGCGGCTGACGCTGGTGGTGGAGGGCGTGCCGGCGAAGTCGCCAGACCTTTCCGAGGAAAGGAAGGGCCCGCGCGTCAATGCGCCGGAGCAGGCGATTGCCGGGTTCGTGAAATCGGCGGGCCTCGGGTCGATCAAGGAGGCGCAGGTCGTCAAGGACGACAGGAAGGGCGACTTCTACGTCGTCAGGATCGACAAGCCGGGGCGGGCGGCGAAGGACATCGTGGCCGAGGTGGTGCCGGCGGTGGCGGGGAAGTTCCCGTGGCCGAAGTCGATGCGCTGGGGCTCGGGCAGGACCACGTGGGTACGGCCGCTGCATTCGGTTCTGTGCCTCCTCGACGGCAAAGTTGTGCCGTTCGCGATCGAGGAGGTCGAGAGCGGCAGCGAAACGCGCGGGCATCGTTTCCACGGCAGCGAGCCGTTCGAGGTGAATGGCGCGGCCGACTACGTGAAGGGGCTGAAGGCCCGCAAGGTCATCCTCGATGCGAGCGAACGTGCGGCACTGATCGGCGAGCAGGCCCGCGCGCTGGCCAAGGAGCACAAGCTGGCGCTGGTCGAGGACGAGGCGCTGCTGGCCGAGAACGCCGGGCTGACCGAGTGGCCGACGGTGCTGATGGGCACATTCGAGGAGGCGTTCCTGGCCGTGCCTGCGGAGTGCCTGATGCTCTCCATGAAGCAGCACCAGAAGTGCTTCTCGCTGAAGCATCCGCGTTCGGGCAAGCTGGCGAACAGGTTCCTGCTGGTGTCGAACCTCATGGCCACGGACGGCGGAAAGCAGATTGTCGCCGGCAACGAGAAGGTGATCGCCGCGCGGCTCAGCGACGCCAAGTTCTTCTGGGAGCAGGACAAGAAGAAGCCGCTGGACGAGATGGCGGCGGCGCTTTCCGGCATCACGTTCCACGAGAAGCTGGGCTCGCAGAAGGAACGCGTGGAGCGCGTCGCGGAGCTGGCGTTCCAGATCGCCGGGTCGGTGGACGCGGTGCCGGAGGACGCGCGGCGGGCCGCGCAGCTGGCCAAGGCGGACCTGGTGTCGGGCATGGTCGGCGAGTTCCCCGAGCTGCAGGGCCTGATGGGCCGCTACTACGCCGAGGCCGCAGGCGCCAAGCTGGAGATCGCCCGCGCCATCGAGCTGCACTACAAGCCAAAGGGGCCCTCCGACACGGTGCCGAAGGTGGAGGAGCGCGACGCGGTGGCGGTGGCCGTGGCGCTGGCCGACAAGCTCGACACACTGGTCGGCTTCTGGGCCATCGGCGAGAAACCTACGGGCTCGGGCGATCCGTATCAGTTGCGCCGTGCGGCGCTGGGCGTGATCCGCATCGTGCTGGAGAACGACTTAAGGCTGCCGCTCCTGAAGGAAGCGCAGCGTGCTTACGCTCCAATCGGCAACTATCTCAGCCTGAACAACACCGAGGATTTTGACTTCATCGGGAACCGGCTGATGCGGCACCTGACTAAGGAACAGCAGGAGGATGACAACGTAGAGCTGGCGTGGGAACGCGGTGGCCTGCGTCAGCACGCGATCGGGTTAGAGGGCAAGGTCTTGGCAGATGAATTGCTCGCCTTCTTCGCCGACCGGCTGAAGGTGCACCTGCGCGAGAAGGGCGCGCGGCACGACCTGATCGATGCGGTGTTCTCGCTGGGCGGCCAGGATGATCTGGCGTTGGTCGTCAGGCGGGTGGAGGCGCTGGGCGAGTTCCTGAAAACCGACGACGGCGCCAACCTGCTCATTGGGGTGCGCCGCGCGACCAACATCATCCGCGACGAGGAGAAGAAGGACAAGAAGAGCTACGCCGGCGCCGCCGACGCCTCGCTGCTGCGGGAGTCGCAGGAGCGGACGCTCTATCAGGTCATCCAGAAGGTCAAGAAGGACACGGCGGCCGCCATCAACGTCGAGAACTTCGCCGGCGCCATGCGCGCGCTCGCCGAGCTGCGCCCCCCCGTCGACGCCTTCTTCGACAAGGTCACGGTCAACGTCGCCGACGGCCCCGATGCCGCGGCGCTGCGTGCCAACCGCCTCGCCCTCCTCTCCGAGATCCGCGCCGCCACCCTCAACGTCGCCGACTTCTCCAAGATCGCGGGGTAAAGCAGCGTGTGGATTGAGTGGTTAACAGAGGCCGCTGTCTACTAAGGATCGTCCCAGCGCTTTCGAATCAGGCGGGAGGCGATCGATGGAGACAAACAGCCGCAAGCTCCTCAGGAAGCTGCAACAAGACGGCTGGCAGGTAGTGCGGATCAGTGGCGATCATCATATATTGCAGCATCCAAGGTTCACGCACTCGATCGTCGTGCCGCATCCCAAGAAGGACTTGCCACGCGGGCTGGTGCGCAAGATCTACAAGGATGCCGGCTGGCGTACATAAGAGCAGGCAATGAAGACCTACTTCGCCATCGTGCACAAGGACGAGGACAGCGCCGTGGGCGTCGTGTTTCCGGACCTGCCGGGCTGTTTCAGTGCGGGTGACACCTACGACAAGGCGATTGCCAACGCCCATGTCGCGCTGAAGCTCTACGCCGAGGCCGAGCTGAATGCTGGACGGCAGCTGCCGAAGCCAAGGACATTCGAGGCCCTCTACCGGGATCGCGAGGTGCGCGAGGAGGCAAAGGGCGCCCCCTTCGTCGGCATTCGCCTGGAAGAGCAGGCGCACGCCCCCGTCAGGACCAAGGGCTCGCTTGGAGGGACCGGGGGCGGCGGAAGCAAGCGAAAATTGCCGAGAGATGGCGCCAGCGGCGCGTTGAGCGGTGCCAAATTAAAGAAGCGCGCACGCAGAGCCGGCTGAGTTACAGGGCGGCCGAGATCCGCGCCGCCACCCTCAACGTCGCCGACTTCTCCAAGACCTTGGGGTGTAGGCCGCGCGTGGGCCCACCCACGCGCGATGCGATCGGAGGGTTCGATCTCGTCAGAGGCAGCCGAAGCGAGTTGTAGACGCGTCTTAACCTTTCCACCCGGTTGGCGCGAGTTTGCAACGCGGGGAGTGCGTTTTTTGCCGTCTCGGCTCGCGGCTACCCCCCATACCGGCCCGGGGGCGGAGGCCAAAAATAGCCCCGCCCCGCGCTACGGCAAAAGGCCATCCAAACCGGTCGCCCTGCCGGGACGCAATCACCCGGACTTGGTAGAGAGACCGTCCCAACCTGCGGGACAAGGCGTTGCACATGCCACTTTTCGAGCTTCGCATCGAGGCGGCCGATCTCGAGACAGGCCGCGCCGCGGCCGGCCTGATCGGGCAACTCGGGGCGCCGCTGGCGGTGACGCTGTTCGAGCTGAGCGCGCCGCGTTTCGTGGTGGAGGCCTACTACGAGCGGGCGCCCGCGCTCGACGAGATCGAACGTGAGCTGGCACGGCAGGTCCCGGGATTGGGGCAAGCGTATCTGGAAACCGTGCCGGACCAGAACTGGGTGGCTCTGTCGCAGGCCTCATTGCCGCCGGTTGCGGCGGGGCGGTTCGTCGTGCACGGCAGCCACGACCGCGCCCGCTTTGCCATGCGGCGCTGGGGCGTGGAGATCGAGGCCGGCGAGGCCTTCGGCACGGGGTACAACGCCACCACGGCTCTGTGCCTCGAGGCCATCGACCGCCTGACGCGCCGGCGCCGCTTCGCGCGGGTGCTCGACCTCGGCTGCGGCAGTGGCGTGCTCGCCATTGCGGCGGCCCGGGCCTTGCCGAAGGCTCGCGTCGTGGCCGTCGACAACGATCCAATTGCCGTCGGGATCGCCCGGGATAACGCGCGGCTCAACCGCATTGCATCGCGCGTGCGGGTGCTGAGGGCGACAGGCTTCGATCACCCCGCCCTGCGCCGCGCGCAGTCGTTCGATCTGGTGCTGGCCAATCTCCTGCCTGGGCCGCTCATCCAGATGGCAGCAACGATGCGGCGCGTAATTCGTGCCGGCGGTGTCGCGGTCCTATCTGGCCTGCTCAATCATCAGGCCCGTGAGGTGGCAGCGAACTATCGCGCTGCGGGCTTTCGTCTGCTGCGCCGGCTGCAGGACGCCGGCTGGACCGCGCTGGTCTTGGAGGAGAAGCCGATGAGGGATCGCGCGGGTTCGACTTTGTTCATGGAGATCCCGGATAGTCTCGGCTGCGCCTCGATTTCCGGGATGACGGGTGGAATCAGGGCCGCCAGGGACTGGGCTCTTCGCCCTGCGCGGATGCTTCGCGCTCGCCGGCTTGCGCCCTGGCGATCTCGCGCGCGAGCGCGGTGAGAACCTCCCTCACGCCGCGGCCGGAGACGGCGGAGAGGAGGTGCGGCTTCTTGCGCGCGGCTGCCTTCAATTCCGCTGCCCTGGCGGCGATTGCGGCATCATCGAGCGCGTCGCATTTGCAAAGCGCCACGATCTCCTTCTTCTTGTCGAGGCCGGCGCCATAGGCCTTGAGCTCGGCGCGCACGGTGCGGTAGGCGCCGGCGATGTCGCTGCCCGTGGCATCGACCAGATGCAGCAGGACGCGACAGCGCTCGATGTGGCCCAGGAAGCGGGTGCCGAGGCCCGCACCCTCGTGTGCGCCCTCGATCAAACCCGGAATGTCGGCCAGCACGAAGTCGAGCCCGGCCTCGCGCACCACGCCGAGGTTGGGATAGAGCGTGGTGAAGGGATAGTCGGCGATCTTGGGTCTGGCAGCGCTCACGGCGGCCAGAAAAGTCGACTTGCCCGCGTTGGGGAGGCCGACGATACCCGCGTCGGCGATCAGCTTGAGGCGCAGCCAGAGGGTGAGCTCTTCGCCGGGCAGGCCGAGGTTGGCGCGGCGCGGCGCCCGGTTGGTGGAGGACTTGAAGTGCGCGTTGCCGAAGCCGCCGTTGCCACCCTTGGCGAGCCGCACGCGGTCGCCGGGTTGCATGACCTCGGCCAGCGCGGTTTGCTGGTCCTCGTCGAGGACCTGCGTACCCGGCGGTACCGCGAGCACCACCTCCTCGCCGAACGCTCCGGCGCGGTTCTGCCCCATGCCGGGGCGGCCGCTCTGCGCCTTGAAATGCTGGCGGTAGCGGTAGTCGATGAGCGTGTTGAGGTTGGCGACGCATTCCACCCACACATCGCCGCCCTTGCCGCCATCGCCGCCGTCCGGCCCGCCGAACTCGATGAACTTCTCGCGCCGGAACGACACGCAGCCCGCTCCGCCGGCGCCTGAGGCGATGTAGATCTTGGCCTGATCGAGGAACTTCATCGGCTCTTCACGGAGGACCGGACCAGCTTCGTGTTCACGTACTTCGCTTCCATCACGAACGATCTCGCTCTAGGCCGGTCTGCCGGCGAGCCTGCTCAGCCAAGCGCGCCAGCGCGGCGCGGTCTCGGTTCTCGCCGGCATCGGCTGCGCGCGCATGGCGCGTTTGGCGGGTAGCCAGTAGGTCACCGCCTCGACATCGTGTCCGCGCGCCACGCAGGCGATGCGGCCGCGCCCGACCGGCTCGAAGCCGAGCTTGCGCAGAACACCGGCGGAAGCGTGGTTGTCAACGAAATGCGAGGACGTGAACCCGGGCAGCCGGCGTGCTTCGAAGCCGTGGCGAACCACTGCCCGGGTTGCCTCGGTGGCGTAGCCGCACCCCCACCACTGCCGCCCGAGCCAGAAGCCGAGCTCGGCCGCTCCGGAGCGGCGACGGTAGAAGCCCGCCCCGCCGATCAGCTGGCCACCCAGCTCGATGGCAAAACGCACCTCCCCGCGCCCCGGCTTGAGCCAAGCAACGGCTTGCGCTTCCGTCAGCGGGTGCGGGATGTCGCTCGTCATCGAAGCCACGCCCCAATCGCCCGCAAGACGGGCGAACTGCGTCACGTCGCTGCGCCGGAACGGACGCAAAAGCAGGCGTTCGGTTACAACGGTGACCATTGGGGAAGCGGGCGCGCGAGTAGTTATCGGTCCTGGGGCATGCTTGCCGTCGAAGTGACGGCGCGCCCGCTTGCCATTATTTCGCAAATCCTCACCCGGGCGCAAGCGCCGCCTACTGGGTGGCCGCCTTGGGGGTAGTGGGCGGGGCTGGCTTGATCGAGACGTAGACCCGCCCGCCGCGCTTGGTCGCGAATTCGACGTTGCCCTCGGTGAGGGCAAAGAGCGTGTGATCGGTGCCCATGCCGACGTTGGCGCCCGCGTGCACCTTGGTGCCTCGCTGGCGCACCAGGATGTTGCCGGCCAGAACCTGCTCGCCGCCGTAGCGCTTGACGCCGAGCCGGCACCCCGCCGTATCGCGGCCATTGCGTGAGGAGCCGCCTGCCTTCTTGTGTGCCATGTTCCTTGCCTCTATGCGGCGACCGTCAGGCGCCGATGATCTCCTTGATGCGCACCACGGTCTGGTGCTGCCGGTGGCCCCGCTTGCGGCGTGAGTTCTTGCGCCGGCGCTTCTTGAAGGCGATGACCTTGGGGGCGCGGTTCTGCTCCACGACCTCGGCAACGACCTTGGCCCCCGGCACCCCGGGCGCGCCAACCTTGGCCTCGCCGCTGCCGCCGCCCAGCATCAAGACCTCTGTGAACTCCACCTGCGCACCCGCATCGCCGACGATCTTCTCGATCGCCACCACCTGGTCCGCAGCAACACGATACTGTTTGCCGCCCGTCTTGATGACAGCGTACATGTTTGATTTTCCTTGAACTTTGTCGTTCGCAGGCCGCGGCGGCCGACGCTCCCCCGTTCTCGCACTGCACTATTGTCGAGAGCCCCCACAAAG
>Ga0247727_10012673_pt1 | contig 14406 bp, 10 predicted proteins | sample WisWelCaveWW1625_FD_202498 | JGI IMG/M metagenome (GOLD analysis project Ga0247727, IMG submission 202498) | Biofilm microbial communities from Wishing Well Cave, Virginia, United States - WW16-25 | ecosystem: Environmental > Aquatic > Deep subsurface > Groundwater > Cave microbial mat | place... | reverse complement strand
GTGGCGCACTGCTGAGCGAGGCTCAGCAGGTCCTTACGCGCTGGCAGCGGCACGGTCTGCGAGCTGATGGTCATTAGCCGCACGTGCGTGCGCAGGCTCTTCGAGCGGGCGATGACCTCCATGACGAATCCCAGCTCGGAATCGCGGCCGGTGAAAATGATGGTGCTGATGCCCGCGCCGGGGATGTGGTATTCGCGCGTGACGGTGGTGTTACGCATCAGTGTGGGTTTGCGGCGTGATCGATAGCAAGTAGTCATCCAGACGCTTGGCCGCTTGCAGTAAGTCCACCGGCACTGCAAGCACCACGGTGTTCGACGCCGTTGGTCCCAGCCCGTCGATGGTCTGGAGCGTGCGCAGTTGCATCGCGCCCGGACTGGCGGCCATGGTCTGGGCCGCGGAGGCCAGGTTAACCGCGGCATCGCGGTCGCCCTCGGCCTTGGTGATGTTCGCCCGTTTCTCGCGTTCGGCGCTGGCCTGGCGGCTCATCATCTTTTTCAGGTCTTCGGGCATGTCGATGTCCTGGATGCGAATGCCGGTCACTTCCAGACCCCAGCCCTTGGTATCGCGCTCGACGTTCTCTTCAATCGCCCTTCCGATTTCTTCGCGCTCGACCAGCAACTGGTCGAGGGTCATCTGGCCGATGACATCGCGCAGCGAGGTCTGGGAGTACTGCGAGATGGCAAAGCGGTAGTCCTGCACCTGGATGATCGCATCGGCGGCGTTGGTGACTTTGAAGAACAGCACCCCGTTGATCAGAATCGGCACGTTGTCTTTGGTGATGACCTGCTGCTTGGGAATGTCCACCGCCAGCACACGAGTGTCGACTTTGCGCGCGGTCTCAATCACCGGAATGAGCATGAACAGGCCAGGCCCGGCCATCCGATCAAACTTGCCCAACTTGAACACCACCGCGCGTTCCCATTGCGCCGCCAATTGAATTGCCGAAGAGATCACCGACGAGAAAATAAACCACAGCACGAAGAACACGGCGGCGACGAGTTGGTTGGCCACCGCGATCACCGCCGACACCGCGAAGCCGAACACCAACAGCAGAACAAAGATGAGAGTTGAAACCGTGTTGATCATTGTTGCGAACCTCCGAACCTTCTTTCGACACCGAGCCGCCGCGTCACCGGAACGATAGCAGGAATCTTAGAACCACTTCCGCCGTTTGAACCAGTAGGTGAAGCCGAGGCCGAGGCAGGCCATGAAGCACAGCGTCAGGTAGTAGCCGTTGTGCCATTTGAGTTCGGGCATGCGATCGAAGTTCATCCCATAGATGCCGGCGACAAGGTTCATCGGCAGGAGCACGGTGGAGACGATGGCGAGCGTCTTCATGATCTCGTTCAGCCGGTTGGACTGGATGGAGATGTAGGTTTCGAGCGCGCCGCTCAGCAGGTCGCGCAGTGAGTCGATGAGTTCGTACACGCGAATCAAGTGCTCGTATACGTCGCGGAAATAGACGATGGTCTGCCGCTGGATGTAGGGAAACTCGCGGTTGTTCATCATGCCAAAGATTTCGCGCTGCGGCCCGATAATACGGCGCAGGTGAATGAGCTGGCGCTTGATTAGAAAGACGTGGTTCAGGGTGGCGGGCGACGGATTGGTCAGGATTTCATCTTCGAGCCCGTCGATGTCGTCATCGAAATCGTTGAGCACCTTGAAGTAGCTGTCCACGATGTCGTCCATGATCGCGTAGAACACGTAATCGGCGCCGCGCCCGAGGGCAACGCCGTTCTTCCCGCATTGCTCGAAGATGCGGCTCAGCACGGCCAGTGGCTGCGAGTGCACAGTGACGATGAAGCCGTCGCCGAGAAACACGTTGAGTTCCTGAATGTCCGGCTCGCGGTTTCCGTCCAGAAACACCGGCACGTGCATGGTGACAAAACAGTGACTGTCGTAGTCGGTGACCCCGGGCTTGGTCATCGATTCCTGGCAGTCTTCGATGGCCAGGTCGTGAAAGCTGAAGATGCGCTGAAGTTCGCGCAACTCGTTCACGGTTGCGCCGGCGACATCGACCCAGAGCAGGGAATCGGGATCGTCACGCGCACGTTCCACTTCGGCCAGGGTGGCCGCGCGGTTGTCGTCACGGGTGTGAATCAGGGCTGCAATCATGCTTCGACTCGTCGCGGTGCTGCCCTAAGCTTAATGGGCGCGCCGAAAAAAGAAAACGGGGACTCGTGTCCGAGTCCCCGTTGGGTCGACTCAACGGTCGCTAACCGTGCCTACAGCCTGAATTTGACTCGCGGTCGGCGGGAGCGTTGCTGTCGATGGACTCCTGGAATTAGAATTGCGCGCGATTCAACGCTGGTGGAATCGGCGGTCCACCGCTGGCGCCGCCGGGTGGCGGAACGCTGAACGTCCCGTGCCCAACGCCTGCCCCACCCACCAGAAGTTCCAGGTGTTCTGAAATCCGTCGTGTCCGTCGCCAAGGAAGGCGTTTCCCAGATCGCGCGCCACCGGATACGTGAGCATCAGCGTCAACAGCGTGTACGCGAGCGTCACCAACAGCCATTCGCGAAGCGTGGGCGCCGGGCGAGGGGTGGGTTGCATCGGTCGGAGTTTGGCGCGGGGGGGAGGTGTAACGCGAGGGTGCAGTTTGGGCGGTGGAAGGAAGAGACCCCGGTGAGATTTTTGAATTGAGAGCCTTGACAAAGACCACGGAGATGTGTAAAATGAAAATAGGCGGATTGGCGAACTCCGGTGCAGCTTCAATCAAAGTCAAGGGCGACGCCAGACAATACAGAGGAGAGATCTCGATGAACTCAAAATGTTTTTGGATCACGGGTCTGTTGGCCGCACTGGTAGGGTGTGGAGGCGGTGGCGGGGGAGGTGGCGCACCAGCCAATGTAGTTGCCGGCGCAGTTGTCGCCCCGGGCGGGGCGCTCGCGAGTTCTGTCCTTCAAGGCGGTAAAGCGCAGCGGCCTTTGGCCGCAATTCCTGATGGCGTGACGGTCACGCTGGTCACCGTCGACGACAACGGCCAGAACCCGCAATCCACCGGCGTTACCACCACAACAACCGGTGGCAATGGCAGCTTTACGTTGAACCTTCCGAACAACCTCACTCCGGGGCCGAATGTGTGTGTCATCGTCGGGAACCCACCCACTCAGCTTTCCAACATTGTGACTGGCACGACGTCGGAGAACGTCATGACCGACATCCGACCCGCGACGACGGCGGCGACGGATCGGCTATATGAGCAGGCACGCACCTCCGGCATTCCCGTGCGCACCCTGGACCGCAGTTCCATCCGGAGTTTCATCCAACAGGTCGTGCAAGAGGCAATCGCGAACAACTCGGAAGCCGCGACCGGTATCGTGCAGGCCCTGGCCCAGGCGCGCGAACGCATCGCGGCCAGCACTGCGACGACTGCGGAACTTACGCGCGCAATCTCAAGCGGCGGCACTGCGGTTACCGCCGGCACTGGCAACCTCAACGACGCCCTGACCAATTTACGCCTTGCCATGCGGGACGACCAATTGACCGAAGCGGACCGGACAGCCCTGCTGCTCGCCCAGAGGCACTTCCGCGATGTCTCGCTGCGGGATACGACCAATGCCCGGGCACGGGTCGGACTGGCATTGACCCGGCTCGCGTTGCTGGGGCTCGATGGTCGCGCCCAGTCGGTCCCGACCCTGCAGCGGGTAACCAACGTGGCTCAGATCGAGTCGACTCTGCTGTTTCGCGCGGTGTCGGCCAGCGAGATCAGCGAAGCTCTGCTGAACCCGCTGCAGGCGGTAAGTAGCCTTGCGGGAATCCGGTCCTCGCGGGTCCGTCCCTCCCGCTTCCAGGTCTCGGCCACGGTGGGAAACATTCAGAACTACCTGTCCTCGACCATCGTGCCGGAACTGATTGCCATTGCCGGCGAGTTCGCCACCGCCAGCACGGATGAGGGCCTGTCCCTCCAGATCTCGGATGATACCACCCGCAACTCGCTCCGGCGTGCTGATGTCATTCTGCTGGAAGCGCAGATCCGCGTGGTGGCCGGTTTCCTTGCGCAACTGTGCAGCCATAACCTTGATGCGGGTAGTTTCTATGCCAATCAGCAAGGACTCCGGAGCCTCGACGCCAATCACGACGCCCAGGTCCCGCCGTCCGAGTACTTTGCGCCGTCTCCCTTTGGAACGCTGAGGACAGATGGCGCGGCCAACCTGACTACCGCGCTGGATCAGCTGAGGCGGGCGGCCGCCCGGGCGGAAACGGGCATCCAGGCCAAGATGGCCGAGGCCTCTGATCCCAGCGAGATCGCTCCCGTCGACACCATGGTGCGCGCCGACCTTCAAAACGCGCTCAGCGTCGTCACCGGTCAGGTTATTCCCGCGCTGAACGGAGTGTACTCTGCTCGGATCGGTGGGATGAATGTCAACGTGAACATCTCTGCGTACTTCCAGAATCCCATCAGTGACCTGCGCAGTGTGGCGCCCACGATGCGGCTCAACATGACCGGAGAGCCGTTGCCCACCGTACCCACCGACTTTCCGAATGCCACCCTGAATGGGGTCTTTCCCAATGGCATTCCAAACGGTCTGTTTTAGCGGAGGGGGCGACCGCTGATACGGACGGTACCACGATTTGTCCTCTGTCTGACGCTGTTGGCAACATCCGGAGTGGCACGTGCAGGGCCACTCCGGATTCTTTTGAAAGGAGATGTCCGCGATTTCGGGTTTGTCGGCGACCATGTCGCCTGCCAACTCACATGGTCACCGGTTCTTCAGATCGGTGCTCCCTCCCGGCTGCCACAAGTTGAGCAAGGCGCAGTGTCGATAGGAACGACCTGGGAGTCCGCGTTCATGCGGCGGCGAGGAGCCGAGACTTCCGACCTGGGCACCCTCAGTTATCCTTTCGCGATCGTACTGCCTCGACAGCAGTGGTTTGGTCGTCCTACCGGGCTGGGTTTTGAGTTTGCGCGCGCGCAGCATGGATTCTCCGGCACGGCCGACAACGACTCATATCGCTTTCATGGAGCTTTCGACTTCTTCGCGCTTTCGATCGGACACAGCGTTGCGCGACGAGCAAACATCGGGTTACGGTTGTCTTCCGGGTCGGTCGCGTCGCCGGTGGCCATTCCAACCACCAACATCGGCACCCTACTGACCGGCCTCGAAGAGGTCGGATTGTCGTTGCGCGAAAACCGAGTTCAGGTGGAGTCTTTGCTCTTACTTGGGCGGTCGAATTTTCGCGTACAGACTGGATATGGATTTGGAAACACCGATCTCCTACTTTCCAACGGGCGCAACTCGGTTGTGTTACCCGCAGACGTGAGCGGTTTCAACACCACCATTGAGGTTCAGCACCACTTGACCCGCTACCAAAACCTGACGTTCACTGCGAGCATGTCCCGACTGAGTGGTGCCAACCGCGTAGTGCTTAACAATGTGACGGATCTCGGTCCAACCTCGGCCAGCCTGGGACAAAAGCAGGTCTCTGTATTCTGGCGTCATCACAGGAAGCGACGTGCGCTTGCCGTCGGCTTCGAATACAACGCGGGTGCTGGCGGCTCCAATGCCGGTGCGGTGCTGGGTCCTTTGAGCCCGGGCAGCTTTGTCGCCGCCACTCAAACAGCCACGCTCCGAGGGCAGACGAGTTGGGGTTCCACGATGCTCAAAGTGGGCTATATTGCGGCCGCCGCGCCGAATCTGGAGTACCGGGTGGGATTGCAATTTGGAGCCGGCAAGGCCAGCGCGTCCCTGACCGAGGAGACACGCGCATTATTCGGTCTCCTCGACTCCCGTACCGAGGAGACGTTTGACCAGAAATCGACGCGTCTGCTGATTCCTTCGCTCGGCCTTGTATTCAAGCCGCGCGGGTTTCGGCTCTCCCTTCAAGTTGGTCAAGTCCTCCCGGTTTCCCAACCCTCGCGTCGCCCAACCGCTCCCGGGCCCCCCTCGGGTCCCCCGACGCCCTCGTCTAAGACACGTGGCGGGACGATGGCCTCCGTGTCCATGCAGGTGCCCTGGTAGCGGATACGCCGCTCCTGCGGGAGTCTGCCTTCCGACCCACTGATCGGGTTGCGGAGCCGCATCGATCGGTGTATGCTCCTTTCGACTTCCGGTGAGGTGATTCCGATGCAGCGCATTCGCGAAGCGTGGGCGCCGGGCGCGGAGCGGTTGCCATCGGACCGAGTTTGGCGCGCGAAGGCCTCAGGGGGGGAGAACCACCCAGCCAACCCAGCCACCCAGCCACCCAGCCATCCAGCCATCCAGCCACCGGATCCGCTCGCGATTCTTCGTGAACACGGTCGCATCCCAGATCGGCTCATCCATGCTCATGCCGACGAACCAACGGAACAGCAGGTTGTAGTCCAGCTGCTCCATCAACAACCGCTCCGACGGAATCGAGTACAGCGCCTGCAACACCAACGCCCGCAGCAGCCGCTCCGGAGCAATCGACGGCCGTCCGGTCTGCGCATACAAGCCATCGAACTGGGGCGACAATCCTTTCAGCGCTTCGTTCACCATCGTGCGCAATGCGCGAAGGCCGGCCGGAGATGTTCACCGCCAACAGTGGAAGCTCCTGCCCAGTGGAGCGTAGCGAAGAACAACAGCGGGATAGCATTTGTCATTACAGTTTCCCTTCCCAGCGCTTGCGACGATGCGCGCGCATGTTCGTGCATACCCGAACGAGCCCGGCGTGGCCAAACGAGAGAAGAGCCAAGGTGGTCAGAACACCTGCGGACAAGCCGCCCTTTCTTGTGATTTCAAAGTCAATCTCGCTGTCCTTGAATATCCGTCGGGGGTTGGGCTTGAACTTGATCTTGATTTCCGTGCCTCCACCACCGGGCGGCGAAGGCGGTGGGCCACTGCATACTTCGCAGCACCACCCCGCCTGATCCTTGTATTCGTTTCTCCTCTGGTTGGCGTTGGCTGCACTCGCCGCGAGGTTGGGGAGGTTCGATTCATTGGGTTCGACTGAACCGGCAAGTCCGGCGACTTCGTCTTGTGTCAGATAAGTCGAAAGGCTTGTAAGCGAATTGGCCGTACCAACCAGAGCCCCGGAGACGAGGTCATACACAGTGAAAGTCCGTGAGCTTGGCGCCATGTCCACTACGTAGCCACTCGATTCCGCAAAAAGACAGCGCCGCCAGTTGGAGTCGAAGTCCACAGGAAGTCCTCATACACAGCGGTCTGCTTCTGAATAGCAAGGTTCCGAGGTAGGCTATGCTCCCGTCAGTATCGTACGTCGGTCCGTAGTGGACGGACAGGGCGTGAGCGCCCGACAATGCCTGCGTAGCATGATCGATCGTGTTCAAGGCAGAAGCGTGGTCCGCTGTCCCGGACGCCGCGATGAGAACACGCCACTTGTCAATCAGGGTCAATGAGCCAGCCGCAGAGGCGTTGTCCACGTAGATGGTTTCGGTCGTCGTCCCATCCTGGGCGTACACGGCGCGTGGGAACGGGGCAGAAAGCAGGAGAGCGAGCAAGGCAATGAGAGGGGTCAGCTTACGGAGACGAGAAGACACACACACACACACACACGATTCATGGAAGACACGCTCCTTTGTCTGGTCAGATTATCCTGCGATTATGACAGTTAGCCTTCGAAAGTCAAGTGGTAGTGCAAATTTTTTTTCCAGTGTTCAGGTCCAACGCATAACGCCTCTACTCCGCCCTCACCCATCCATACGCGGCGTTCTCGCTCCCGCCGCCGAGTGACGCATAGGTCGCCTTGAACTTTGTCAGCGAGTCGGCGGGCAGCGCCTTCAGTTGCGCCTTCACATCGACACCATAAACCTTCGCCGCGTTGAGGCCGAAGATCTTCGCCCTGTCGTCCTTCGTCAACTTCCTGTAGCCGAACTTCTCGCAAAGCTCGTCGGAAATCTGGAAGCGCTTGAAGGCGTCGATGACCCATTGCGGCGAGCCCCACCACAGACAGTCGGTGCCCCAGATGACGTGGTCGACGCCGTAGTGCTTCACGTTCTTGCCGATGAGGTGCTGTGCCATCACGGGATGCTGAATGGCCAGGCTGCCGAACGCCGAGCCGATTTCGCAGTAGACGTTGTTCATCTGCGGGTTACGCTGCTTGAGCTTCATTAGCACGTCGTGCCACGCGAAGTCGCCGGTGGTCGCGTCGAAGAAGCCAGGCTCTTTGAACTGCGGCTCGCCGGGGTCGTGCTTGAGCGCCGAGTGGTAGATGATGAACGTCAGGTCGGGATAGTCGAGCGCGGCCTTCTCGACATCGGCGGGGTTGGCGAGGTGGCCGAGCGTGCGGCTCTGCGACGCGTAGCCCTTGTGCACGCTGAAGATGCGCAGACCAAGTTTCTTGCTCTGCTCGTAGAACGGGTAGGTCAGCTTCTCGTCATCCAGTTTGAACCCGCCGCCGTTGTGTTGGTGAACCTGCCCGAGGAACCTGCGCCCGCCGATGGGAGTGACTTCCGTCGTGGAGGGTGACCAACCGGGCTGAGCGCCGGATTCGAAGGTGTCGCGGAACACCTCGGTGCTCGTGAGCGTTGCTTGACGTCGCGTTGCACCCAGGGGAGCGCCTACTTGCCGCCGGACAACCGGAGCGCCGCCGGCGCCGTCCGTTGCCGCGCCGCGCCCCTGCGCGGCCACCTGCCATTCCGCCCAGAACACGAACGAAATGGCTGCGCTTAGAAACGCAATCAGCCGGCCGCTGATTCGCCCACGGGCCTTTCTTCTGAAGGTTCGTTCCAACATGAGCCACCACCTCGAACGGGCTTGCCTGCCTGTGGGTGACGGTACTGCGGAAGTCTCAAAGAACTCTGAAATCTTCGGAGGGTGAGCGGGTAGGCGGGTAGGCAGGTGCGCGGGCGGTCCGGGTCTCAGGCTCGAGTGTACGGACTCAGGGCAGTCTCCACCAGATCGTTGAGCGATCTCCTGGCGCCCGACTCCCATGCCGCTTTGTGCATGGGTGTGTTCAGAGTCTGCTGGAAGTCTGTTAGCTCGCGGATGACTGACACCGGCGGCTTACTGCTGGAGTCTGCCTGACTTTCACAGCAGGCGGCGACACCGCCGGCCAAGAGCGCCGCCTGCTCGCGGTCGCCGGCGATCAAGGCGACCCGCGCTAAACCAAGCAGGACGTCGATGATTCCTTCCCTTCCGCCGAGGCGCTGCCAGAGTTTCAGGCTCTCGAGGTAGCAGGAGTGCGCGCTGTCCTGCTCGCCGCGTCGCAGGGCTGCGCGACCCAGCAGCGCCAGGGTCGTCGCGATGTTGCTGGTGTCGTCAATCTTGCGAAAGAGGCGAAGGGATTCCAGCAGGCGGGAGTGCGCCACCGCCCAGTCATCCTGCGCGCAAGCCAGTTGCCCCAGGTGCAGCAGCGCAGTGGCAGTGCCGCGGTCGCTGGGCAACTGCTGTTGCAGACGCAGACTTTGCTCGAAGCACAATTGCGCGGCTGCGAAGTCGTCCTGCGCTCTCGCCAGGGAACCCAGGCCATCGAGGCAGGCGGCGGTGAACGAGGTGTCGTTGAGACTGCGCGCTGCCGCCAGCGCGGCTTCGATTCTCTCCCGGGCGCGCTGCTCCTCGCCGAGCGCGCAGTCGATGCGTCCCAGGTTAAAGTCGGAAAATGCCACGCCGCGCTGATTGCTGCCGTCTTCGTGTAGCTGGCGACCCTGCGACAACCACTCGCAGGCCCGGTCGTGCTCGCCCTGATGGAAGGCCAGCACACCGAGACGGTTGAGCGCCTTGGCGCGCCAGTGGCGTGAGCTGACGGTCAGCGACGCCAGTGCCAGCGCACGGTCCAGGACGGTTCGGCCTTCCGTCCAGTAACCGCGAATGGTCCAGAACCAGCCCAGCGCCGTCGCCAATCGCAGCGCCCGGGACGAATCGTGTTGCAGACTCCAGTCGAGCGCGAACCGCAGATTCTCCAGCTCATCGTCCAGCCGGTTCAGGTAGTCGTTCTCCGGCAGCGGATCGCTGTGGTTCTCCACTCGCATGGTGTAATAGTCTACGAACTGCTGCCGCAATCGGATGCGCTGGTCGGCGGCGAGCAGCTCGTCGGCATACTCGCGAATCGTCTCCAGCATCGAGAAGCGGAGGTGTTCGCCGCCATCGGCATCCGTGATCTGAATGAGAGAGTGGTCGCGGAGCGACGCCAGATGATCGAGCGCGAGCGGCTCTTCGAGAACAGTCTTCGCTGCCTCTTCGGTCCAGCCGCCGCGAAAGACGGAGAGCTGCGCGAAGAATTCGCGCAGCTCCTGCGTCAGCAGCTTACAGCTCCAGTCGATGGCGGCGCGCAGGGTGCGATGGCGTTCCGGCGCGTCCCGGCGCCTGGTCGCCAGCCAGTCGAAACGCTGCTCCATGCGCGCCAACATCTGCGCCGGAGTGAGCACCTGCGCGCGAGCGGCGGCCAGCTCGAGGGCGAGCGGGATTCCCTCCAGACGGTCACACAGTTGCGAGAGCGCGACGGCGTTGCGCCTGGTCACCTGGAAGTCGGGACGCACCGCTTGCGCGCGGTCAATGAAGAGCTGCACGCTTTCGCACAGCGTCAACTGCTCCGGGTCGCGCGCGCCGCCGGGGACGGGCAACGGCGACACGACAAACTCACGCTCGGCGGCGAGGTTGAGGCGGACGCGCGAGGTGACGAGGCACTTCAACCTGGGGACGCGCGCCAGCAGTTGCTGCACCAGCAGGGGGCCCTCTGCCCGGGCGACGAGTTGCTCGAAGTTGTCCAACACCAGCAGCGTCGGTTGCGCCGCAAGAGCGGCGACCAACTGTTCGAGCGCCGGCTGCTCGCCACGCGCAAGACGAAGCGCGTCGAGCACGGCGTCCGGGATATGTGACGCGTGGCTAATCTCGGTCAGCGGCACGAAGTTGGCGACCAGGTCGGATAGTTCACCGGCCGTCTCGATGGCCAGGCGGGTTTTGCCGCAGCCACCGGTACCGGTGAGCGAGATCAGCCGCGTCTCCGCGTCGCTCAGCATCGCGCGCAGCCGCGCGACCTCTTGCCCGCGTCCGACGAAGCGCGTAGTGGTTATCGGAAGGTTGCTGGTGACGGCGGGAGTTGCGCGCGGGGCAGGGAACTCTGCGGTATCGCATATACCGACCGCCGCCGCGCCGGGAAAGTTGACCTGAAACAGGCGTTCGGGTTTCCAGTCGTCGCGCAGACGAAAGGCGCCCAGGTCGCGGAAGCCGATGCCGTGGTTCAGGTCGCGGCGCAGCACCGCGGTCGTGGCCTCCGAGCAGAGAATCTGCCCGGCGTGAGCGGCGCCCAGCAGGCCGCACAGGTGATCCAGCACGACTCCGTGATAACGTCCCGTTTCAAGCCGAGCTTCGCCGGTGTCGAGCGCGACACATGGCGCAAGCTTGCCTGCTGAATCCCGCGTCGCCCGCTGCAGCGCGATGGCGCAATCCACGGCGCTGCCGGGTGACGCGAACGCCGCGAGCAATTCGTCACCGCTGTGCGCAATCCGTCCGCCGTAACGCCGAAGCTGTGATCGCAGGAGGGACTGCGCCTCCTGATCGCCTTCCATGACCAGAAACGTCACCAGGCCGGAAGGCATACTCAGCCGCGAGGTCGGGGTGACGACGGAGGCCGCGCTGGAATGCGTGGTCGCCCGCGCGCGCGCTGGGCCGGCGCGCGACTTAGCCGCGTGCGCCCCGGCGAATTCGCGCAGCTTGGGCGAGACCTGCGCTGCCGGGGCCTCGCCAAACTCCTCGCGCATGAGCCGCTCGAAGTCGTCGAACTGTTTCAGCGCCGCCGCGGTCTCGCCGCGCACCGCGCACAGTCGCATCACAGTGAGACGCGATTCTTCGCACAATGGATCGGCCCCCACGGTCAGCAGCGCGCATTCCAGCGCGCGATCGTGGTCGCCAGCGCGCGCGTAGTGTTCCACGAGCTGGCGCGCGGCCTCGTGGAGCTTGCCGGCCAGTCGCTGACTTTCGGTGAGAATCCAGTCTTCGTAGTAACCGACCAGCAGTTCGCCGCGATAGAGCCGCACCGCAGCGTCCAGCGCGCGCACCTTCTCTACAACTGAACTCGACTGCGCGGCCTCGGTTAGCCTTGACTCGAATTCCGCAACATCGGTCTCAATAGCCCGCCGGTTCACGCCCACCGCATGGCGATCGGCAATAAAGCAGGTCCCGGCCGCCACGCCCGGCGGCTCGAATTGCCGGCGCAGCGAGCTCAACGCCTGGCTCAGACTCTGCCGGCCTGCGCCGGGGATAGCGTTCGGCCAGAGTTGTTCGATGAGCACTTCGCGCGGGTGAGGGCGCTCACGGTGATAGGCCAGATAGGCGAGCAGCGCCCCGGTTTTCTGGGTGGAGAACCGCGTGATGCTGCCATCGCCCTGCCGGGCGCATAGTCCGCCGAAGAGTTCGATACGCAAGGTCGCGTTCACCTCGCGTTCATGATTACATTGTTGAGTTTGCTTGTCACGTCACGACCGACTGAACGGTCGCTAACCGCGCCTACACCTTGATCCCGGTCAACTCGCCGAGGGCGCGCTTGACCAGCACTTTGGTGAGCGTGATTTTGTAGCCGTTGTCGCGCATCGGCTTGGCGTCCTTGACGGCGGCTTCGGCAGCGGCGAGGATGACCGCGGCGCTGGGCGCCTTGCCGCGCAACGCAGCCTCGGCGGGCTCGCTGCGCCACGGCACCGGGGCGACGCCGCCGAGCACCACGCGGGCGTCGGCGATCTTGCCTCCGACGAGCGTCACCACCGCGGCGACGCTGACCAGCGCGAAGTCGAGCGAGCCTTTCTCGCGCAGCTTCCAGAAACCGGACTTCGATCCGGCCTTCGGCACCGGGACGGTGATCTCGGTGATGATTTCGTTCGGCCGCAGCACGTTCTCCCGCGTCGCGTTGCGGCTCGGCAGGACGAAGAACGGGTTGTCGCCGGTATGCGCGAGCAGCAACTCACGCTTGCCGGTCGGCCCCAGCACGGTGGCTTTGGCGCCGAGCGCCACCAGCGCCAGCGCGCAGTCGCTCGGATGGACGATGAACGAGGGATCGCCGCCGAAGAGCGCGTGGTACTTGTTGTTGCCGTCCACGGCGTAGCACTTCGAACCGCCCTTCTTTAGGCACGGAAACTGTGAACCGCGATAGTACCAGCAACGGGGACGCTGGCACAAGTTGCCGCCGAGCGTTCCAACGTTGCGAATCTGCGGACCGGCCACCGAACGTGCGGCCTCGGCCAGTACCTTGAGCTGTGCCTTGATAATCGCATGGCTTTCGAGGTCGGCCATGGTCGCCATCGAACCGATGACGATTTTGGTCGCCGAGGCCTTGATGCCGTTCAGTCCGGGGATCGTCTTCAGGTTAACGATCTTGTCCGGCGTGATGAGCCGTTCCTTCAGTTCGTCAATCAGATCCGTGCCGCCCGCGATGACGCGGACGTTGGCATCCTTCCACGCGCCGCCGGGCAGCAGGCCCGTAGCGCTAACTGCGGTCTTCGCATTGATGTAGCTGAACGGGTGCATTAGGCAATTCCCCTCTCGATCTCGAGTTCGGTACGTTGCTCAGCCAGCGCCTTCAACACCTTGTCGGGTGAGATGGGGAGGCTGCGCACGCGTGCGCCGCAGGCATTGTAAACGGCGTTAGCGATGGCGGCCGCGGTCGAGATGGTCGGCGGCTCGCCGATGCCGATAACGCCGCGCTCGGGCTGGTGGTACGGGATGATCTTGATCTCCGGGATGTCATGCGCCATCGGCATTTTGTAGTCGTCGAAGTTCGGGTTCAGTTGGAAGCCGGTGGGACCGTCCATTACCCGATTCTCCAGCAGTCCGAATCCGATGCCGATAATCACACCGCCGATGCACTGGCTTTCCCAGGTCTTGTGATTGAGGATGTAACCCGAGTCCTGCACCGCGACGATTTTGATGACGCGCACCTGGCCGGTCTCGACGTCGACCTCGACTTCCGCGAACTGGACCCCGCCGACGATGTTCGACGACAGCGTGGGTAGCCCGTAGAATTTGCCCTCGGCGACGATGGGCGCTTTGAGCTTCGCGCAGGCTTGCTTGAACGGCATCGTTTTGGTGGCGTCGCCCTTGACCATCACCGCACCGTCGCCGAACGCGATGAGCTTCTCGTCCACGCCGAGTTCCGCGGCCAGGATTTTGGCGAACTGGCCTTTGGCGAAGCCAGCTGCCGCCTTCGTCGCCGGCGCGATCGAAGGCGCGGTGGTGCTTCCGCCGCTGCCGCCCGATGGGCCGTAGAGCGACTGGCCGGTCATCGGACGGACGTCCTTGAAATCGCAGCCGAGTTCTTCGGCGGTGATCATCGGAAACAGCGTGCGGTTGCCAGTGCCGAGGTCCTGCGAACTGGAGATGACCTCGACATGCCCGTCGGGATAGATCTTCACCGTGACCGTGGTGTTCGGCCCGCCGCCGCCGCCCCAGGTGTGGCCGCCGCATCCCACGCCGCGCTTGCGCGGCCCGCCGGCGGCCGACGGGTTCTTGTTGAACTTTGTCGCCCAGCCGATTTCGGCCGCGCCGATCTTCCATTGCT
>Ga0247727_10012672_pt1 | contig 14408 bp, 5 predicted proteins | sample WisWelCaveWW1625_FD_202498 | JGI IMG/M metagenome (GOLD analysis project Ga0247727, IMG submission 202498) | Biofilm microbial communities from Wishing Well Cave, Virginia, United States - WW16-25 | ecosystem: Environmental > Aquatic > Deep subsurface > Groundwater > Cave microbial mat | place... | reverse complement strand
GGCGTTCCATTTAAATCCCAAGCCGTAAATGGAACCCGATAAATTCGATTCGAGCCGCCAAAATAATCTATGGCTAATCCCGCGTTATCAGCGCCAAAGCGAATCTCATATTGCGCTTGCGGCGACGAGCTTTCAACATTGAGAATATTTCGCAGCATGCGACTTAAAGGGGTATTGACCCCTCCACCTTGCGATACATAGAACTGGCCGCCATCATCGGGTGAAATGGAAGACAAAGAAGCGCCTCCGATCAGCGCTGCAAAAGCGGCGGAATCCGAAACGGACCTTATCGCACTGGCATCGACGACGCCTTTGTAAATAAATCGCGGCGTAGTAAGCGTACCGGCGCTAGTCGCGACGAGCTGAATGGATTGCAGTTGGACCGGTAACTTCGTTAAAAATGTTTGATCCGCACCGTTCGTTGTTCCAGCGCTGTTGGCGGCGACCACCCGATAATGATAGGTTGTATTGGAAACAAGTCCCGTGATGGTTGCACTGACCGAGACAGAGCTTGCGCCGGTGACCGAACTCGGTGTTGCCGTCACCTCGCTTCCATAGCTTGTCGTGGTGCCATATTGAAATTTGACCGTTGTACTCAGGCCATTTGCATTTACCGCGCCATTCAGGGTGGCAGAATTGGAGGTGATATTGGTTGCGAGATTGGTTGTGGCTGTAGGCACAGTCCCCGGCGATGTAGAAATGAAATCGGCTCTCGCTGAAGGTTGAATTTGTGGCGTGCCGCGAAATTGCGACGCGATACCAGCAATATCGAACGGATTTGTCGGCTGCGGCGAGCCATCAATATCAGTGTCGAAATCAATGAACACAGCCAAAGTGTCGGTTCCATCAGAGATCGTCAAGGTTGCATTATTATTTGCGGCAGGCCAAGCGCCCCCGGTAAGGCTTGCGTTCTTGATTTGAATATATTGGCCTTCCAACGTGGCTTGATTCTTTTTGTAAAAATCAATGGTGACCATTTTCGGCACCGGCAATCCGGGCGTGCCGAGAATCACCACCGAATCACGCACAGTTTCAATATTTTTTCTTCCGCCAGGATCGACGCCGATAAAGCCGTTTTTAACTCGCACGAGCGTGCCCGGCGTCACAGTAATTTTGCCACCGCTATTAAACAGGCGAATGCCGCCGGTCGCATCTTGAAGATAAAACTCTCCATTGTTGACGCTCGACAACTGAAAGTCGGCCGTGGTGATGATGCCTTCAATGGTAACATCCGAAGTAAAATTTGGAATAGTGCGTGCCAGAGCAATGGGTACTGGAGTTCTCAAAGAATTGGGAATAAGCTGCCCACGAATTTCACCGGCGGGATTTGCTGCGGTGTGAATGTTGACGTAAATCTTGCCATTGAGCAGAGAGTCTACCAATGCCGGCGTAAGTGGATTGCCATCGGTATTCCGCCAAACTCCTGAAGTCGTGTTTTTTCCGGCAAAGTCTATCACTCGGACCACAGGCCCAGCTTTACCCGCTTGCGCGCTATGAAAATGCGCGAAGAGAATGGGACCAGTTAGATCGCAGAAAGTGAGGTCATACTGCAATTCCGTCATCGCAGCATTGAGGCTGAAAGAGCCTGTGCCCGTTCCTGTGCTTGGCGTAGTAACACTTGGAGCTTCCTGCGCCGCATTTAAGCTGGCCGTGAAGCCGGCGCCGGTGAGATTGAGCTGCCCACGGATTTCGCCAGCCGGATTAGCAGCAGTGTGAATGTTCACATAAATCCTGCCGCTCAGTAGCGAATCCAACAAAGCTGAGGTTAAAGGTTGCGAGCTGTCCGTGCTTTTCCAAACACCCGAAGCGGTGTTGCCAACGAAATTCGCTTTGATGTCGCGAATAACGGGGCCATTTCTACCGACTGCGGCATTGTGAAAATGCGCTCCCGTGATTGCCCCACTTAGACTGCACACCGTGATGTTGAAATGCAATTCGGTCTGGCTGGCATTCAGCGTAAAAGAGCCGGTACCGGTAGCTGTCGTAGTGACTGAAGGCAATTCTTGTCCCCCAGTTAGTTGCGCGGTGAAGTGAATTGGTATCCGAATCTTGGTTCCGATAGCGCGAATAATAAACGCGCCGTTTTCAAAACCGGAAATGGTGTTGAGGTTTACATACTGATTGGTGTTCGGATTGAGATAAAAACTTTGATTGCGCATCGCCGCATCAACATCCGCGCCCGCGGGAAATGGAATCACGCGCGAAGCGCCGATAACAATCGCAAACCCCTGCCCAGCATTAAAAGATAAACTCGGGTTGACGGTGATGTTATAAAAACTTCCGTTGGGTGCGGTCGCCAGCGTCAAATTTCCCTGCGCCAGCGTGTTACCATTTGCATCAACGACGGCGACATAAACCGGATTGGTGCCCGCCGCTTCGGTGCGCATATAAAAATCGAACCCTTCCAACCGAAAGCCGAAGTCCGAAGGTCTAAACGTATTCATCCAATGAAAATCATTCCCGCTGTTCGATCCGAGTCCGATAAAATCATCGGCGGTGTTGTTGCCGTCATCGAGTACGAGCACATCGACGCCGAGTGTCCTTAAAGGTTGGGTCGGCAAGGATAGTATGTGTTCAGTATCAGCCAACAAAAGCGAGGTGACACCTTTTGCCGCATACGCTAACGGTGAGTCAAATTTAAGCAGCCTGGGTGTGTTGGCGTTTTTTATACTCGAATCCTTGATGCCTCTTCCGTGAGGCCCATAGGGCTGCTGCAAGAAATTCTGCGCGGCGGCTTCCGCATTTAATGAGAGCCACACAAACAATAGCAGAAGGACGAATCTTGCAACTGAGGTCCGACAAACAAATCGGCTTAACTCTCTGTACATTATCTTCTCCCTCTTGTGAAACTGCTTTTGGGGTTAAAACCTCATAACGATCATCATCGAGCGAGAACCATTTTTCTCACCGCCACAAACTTTCCCGTCTCCATTCTAATCAGGTACACGCCGCTCGCGACGCGCTCGCCGTTAGCGTTTGTGCTACCCCACGCAACCGTGTATCGCCCCATGCTCTGTTCGCCATCAAATAACGTGCGAATGAGCTGGCGTTCAAATTGTAAAAGAAATTTCCATCAAACTCTAATTTCCCGTGGGATTGCCAGGCGGGTCAGGCAATTTTTCATTCGGCGGAGTCGGTGTTCCGCCGCCTTTGCCGCTGCCGGCCAAAATTGCAACTGCACCGCCAGCCGCGCCGACGCCTAAACCTACCCATAACCACGGTTTGCTTTTTTTCGGACTGATTTGTATCTCATAAACACGGTTTTTTTCCAGCGTTCGATATTCCTGTGTAAGCAATTTGTAATCTTCAGCCTTGAAAGAGATTTTTTGTGACTCCGCGGCAAGATACATATACCATACGCCTTCACCGACTTTTTGAACCCGTTCGCCCAAATTACTGATGAGCTCAAGATTTCGTATGGTTGATCGGACGATCAATACGGTACTGTCCGGCGGTGGAATGGCCATCGCCGGTCGTAAGGCGCTCGTCGTCATTTCACCAAGCTTTTGCTTCCGTGGTTTGGTTTGTGAAAAAGACAAACCGGCCAGCAACAAGAGGCCAACCCCAGCGAAAAGGATTGCACGCGTTTTCATTTGAATTCTCCCAAAATAGGATTTAAAATGAGTTGGTAAAAATTATGGCCGCAAAATCTGGTTCTATCTGATAATGTCAAAATTCCCTAAATTCACTTTGCTGCCGTCCTCGAACAGCTCCGGCTGCCAGGAACGCACGCGAATGAGCGGCTGCTCTTTGTTGCGAAAATCAACCATCAGAAAGAGATAACCATGATCGTTGTAGTTGCTGGACGTCCAGCGCTGCCGGACGTTCACGCCATAAATATCCGGAAATTTGGGTGGCGGCGGATTTCGCAGTCAAAGAAAAAGACTTTCACAAACGAATTCAATTGGAAAACGCGCCGCAGTCCCTCGATATACTGTTGCTTGCTGCGCTTGACAAAGCGGATTTTTTCGCCGCCGAGATCGCTGAGATCGAAAGCATCGGGTTCATCGTTTCGCTTCTGCTTTTTTTTGCAAAACCTGGCCGACGATGATGAGCGCATCGTCGCTGTAAATTTTTTCGAGATAATCGATATCCTTGCGATTGTGCGCGGTGCGAAACGTTTCCATCAAATCGAGAATGATTTGCCGGTTGAACAAATCTTTCTGCTCCCGGCCTTGCTGCATGAGGCGGTTGTAATATTGCTCTTCAATGGCAAAATTGACGTTGGCGATTTTTCCGAGCGCATTCAGCTCGAAGACGAGAAACTGAATCGGATCGCCTTTGGTTCCGCCCATATCCACGCGCACTTTGAGGCCGCGGACTTCGTAACGGTTGTTGGGAGTTTCCACTAAGTTGGCGCGGCATTCGGGAATGGTGGAAAAGCAGCGGGTGGTTTCGATGGTTTGTTTGAGCGCCGTGAACCCGGCCTCGGTGCAATGAATACGCAGGCCGTCGTCGTTGCCGCGCCCGGCGGCGAAGCGGTTCATTTCCTGCATCACCGCGGACAAGGCCGCGCCGATCTGCTCGCGCAGCTCCGGCGTGCTGCCATATTCCAGCACGACGCGTGAGACCACGATCGACTGTTGCGCCGCGGCCATGCCGGCCGCCAAGCCGAGCACGACGATTAAATGCGACAACGTTACCATTCCCGTTCTTTTGCGCATAAGAGCCTCAGTGTTAACATTAAAAACTAACGCACACAAACTTAGAATAATCCCGCAACGGCGCGACTAAAAGTTGTTTGACGGGCAAACAGTTTTCTTAACCACAAAAACACCAAGACAAGAAAAACAAAAGACCATATCATAACCCGGACGAGCCGGAACCAAAAGAAGATTAACACGGAGAAAACAGAGCAAACAGAGAGGGCAATGATTGGAAAATTCTCTTTAGCTTTTTAAGCTCTGTTTGCTCTGTTTTCTCCGTGTTGAAAATCTTTGTTATTTTTGCACAGATTTCACTCTTTAGAGACTAAAGCTTTTCTTTGTGTCTTGGTGTCTTCGTGGTGATTTTAAAATTAGTCGGGTTCACTTATAGATTCCGTTTACCGCATCACCGTCACCTTCACGGTTTTGGCAACGCTTCCGGCGGTCAATCGGCAAAAATAAATTCCACTCACGACGACTCGCCCACGCGCATCGCGGCCATCCCACACGCGCTGATGGCGGCCGGCGGGCAGCTCGGCGCGATCCAATAATGCGGCGACTTCGTGTCCGGCCACGTCGAAAATTTTCAGCGTGACAATACTTTGTTCCGGCAGGCCGAAGCGAATCGCGGTCTCCGCAGATTGCTGTAATAGATACGACGCGCCAACCGCAAACGGATTGGGAAAATTCTGCTCCAACACGAAATCATCCGGCACGCCTTGCGCGTTGGCGGTTTGGCCGGAAACAAATTCATCTTTGCCGGCAACCAGCGTGAAAACGCGCGCCGGCTCGTCGCGGTGCGGTTGATATTGATAGGTCGCCTGCTCGCGCAAATTTTGTTTGTACTGCACGGCTTCATCCACCAAGAAAACGGCCAAGGCCGGATCGAGCGTGGACAAACCTTTGAACTGCAACGTGACGTTTTCTTGCGCGATGTTGGTTGCCACGTGGAAACGCCACTGCTGATTGGCATTGGCTGATGAGCGAATATCGTCGCTGAAACGGTCGAGCGACTTCTGCCACTCCGGATGCGGGAAATAGACCGAAACATAATCGCCAATCGGCGGCGGCTCGGCGAGATCGCGGCCGTCGTAATCATCTTGGCTCGCGAGCGCGACCCCGGCGAAGTTGTCCTCATCGCGCGCCTCGCCGCAACGCGCCAGAATTTGCAGACGCCAATCGCCGACAGCGATTTTCATGGCCGCGAGTGGTGCAGCCGAACTCGAGAGGTTCGGATTCACCAAAAGCACGTCGTTGCTCGTGTTCAAGTTCGCGAGGTAATAACCTTCCCACGGCTGCATCTCCGTTGCGGACACATAGCTGCCGGTGTACGTACGCAGCGCGACACTGTCGCCGCTTTGCAAACGCAGCTTGTTCGCGGGAATGGCAAAATTAAACGGCGTCGCAACCAAATTATGTCCGGGCGGCAAGGTGATAGAAAATTCCTGATCGGTGCGGACGGATTTGGCCGCGCCCACGGTGACGGTCTTGCCGGGATCTCTCACGATCAAAAATAAACTTTTGCCCGGCGCAAAATCGCCGGCATTCGGAAACTCAATATACGGCTCTTTAATGCTGATCGTTTGGCTTTGCGACGACAAGCCATAGAGCCGCCATTTCGTGTTGTCATAAGCGCCGAGATCGTCTTCCAACACCGCCGCGGCCGAGGCATTGTCCAATTGCAGCGGCACGGAAATGAGACGATACGCGCTGGCGACACTGCCGCTCGGTTGCGCCGAGGGCTTGCTCTCGCTCGTCAATTGCACGGGCACGGAAAAAATTCCGTTGGCGGCCGCCGGTATTCGCGCCGCAACATTATCGACGTCCGTCGCCGTGATGAAATATTCCACGCCGCGCGAGGTGACCGAGCCCGGGGGAATAGTCGCTTGATAATTGCTGCCGCTCGTGAACATCATGGCGGCCGCCGTAAAACTGAGGTCACCGGCGCGGCGATAATTGAGCTGCACACCGGCAATGCCGCCGTCATCCGTCACGCTCGCTGCGATCAGGAGGCTTTGATCTTTTGGCTGCATCGTTGCCGGCGCATGCGTGAGGCTCGGCGGGGTATTGCCGGAGACGGCGAACGTCTGGCTCGTCGAAGCACCGCCGCCCGGCGCGGCGTTGATGACGGAGAAATTGCGGCTGCCGGCGGTGGCATTTACGGCGATGGTGAGACTCGCCGTCAAGCTCGTCGCGCTCGTCACATTAACGGAGTTGGCCGTGATGCCGCTGCCCACATTTACGGTCGTCGCGTCGCTGAGAAAATTGGTTCCGGCGAAAACGACATTCAACGTTTGCCCGGTTCTCGCCGTTGCCGGATTTATGCCCGTTAAAGTTGGCGCGGGATTGGTGACGGTGAAAGTTTGGCTGTTGGAAGTTCCCACGGAAAAATTTCGCGCGCCGGTTGCCGCCGCGGTGATCGTGAGATTCGCGGTCAACTGCGTCGAGCTGTTGAGCGTCGTCGTATTCACCGTAATGCCGGCGCCCGCATTCACAATGAGGCCGCTATTAAAATTCGTGCCGGTGAAAACGACATTCAACGTTTGCAAACGATTCCCACTGCTTGGCGAAATACTCGTTAACGTCACAGTTTGCGATTGCACGGTAAAAGTCTGCGTCGTCGAAGTTCCACCGCCCGGCGCGGCATTCATCACGGAGAAATTGCGCACGCCGAGGGTGGCAGAAGCGGAAATCGTGATGTTCGCCGTTAAGCTCGTCGTGCCCGTGACATTAAAAGAGTTGACCGTGATGCCGCTGCCAACCGTCACCGTCGTCGCGTCGCTGAAAAAGTTCGTACCCGTAAAAACCACATCCAGCGTTTGACCGACGTTGCCGGTTACCGGATTGAGGCTCGTCAATGCCGGCACGGGATTGTTGACGGTAAAAGTTTGGCTGTTCGAGCTGCCCACGGAAAAATTTCGTACGCCCGTTGCCGCAGCCGCAGTAATCGTGAGATTCGCCGTCAACTGCGTCGAGCTGTTGAGCGTGGTCGAATTTACCGTAATGCCGGCGCCAGCATTCACGGCGAGGCCGCTCGTGAAATTCGTTCCGGTAAATACGACATCCAACGTTTGCAAACGATTGCCGCTGCTTGGCGAAATGCTCGCCAGCGTGACGGTTTGCGGCTGCACCGTAAACGTAAATGGATTCGAAGTCCCACCTCCCGGCGCGGCGTTCAGCACGGAAAAATTGCGCGTTCCGATTATAGCTGATGCAGAAATCGTGATGTTCGCCGTCAAGCTCGTCGTGCTGGTCACATTAACGGCGTTGACAGTGATGCCGTTGCTCACATTCACCGTCGTCGCGTCGCTGAAAAAATTAGCGCCGGTAAAAACCACGTCCAGCGTTTGCCCGACGCTGCCGCTATTGGGGCTAAGGCTCGTTAACCCCGGCGCCGGATTATTGACCGTAAAGATTTGGCTGTTCGAGCTGCCCACGGAAAAATTTCGCGTGCCGGTTGCCGCGGCCGCGGTGATCGTGAGATTCGCGGTGATCTGCGTCGAGCTGTTGAGCGTGGTCGTATTCACCGTAATGCCGGCGCCCACATTCACGGTGAGGCCGCTCGTGAAATTGGTTCCGGTAAACACGACATCCAACGTTTGCAAACGATTGCCGCTCGTTGGCGAAATACTCGTCAACATCATCGGTTGTGTTTGCACCGTAAAAGTTTGCGCCGTCGAAGTTCCTCCGCCCGGACTCGCGGTGGCCACTGAAAAATTACGGCCGCCCGTGGCAGCCGCATTGGTGATCGTGATATTCGCCGTCAAGCTCGTCGCGCTCGTCACGGAGATCGAGTTGACGGTTATGCCGCTTCCAACATTCGCTGTCGTGGCATCGCTGAAAAAGTTCGCGCCGGTAAAAACCACGTCCAGCGTTTGACCGACGCTGCCGCTGGTTGGACTGAGGCTCGTTAACGTTGGCGCTGGATTGTTGACCGTAAAGGTCACCTCATTCGAAGTGCCGGCGCCGCTATTGGTGACCGAGAAACTGCGTGGGCCGGTGGCCGCCGCCGCAGTAATCGTCAGATTCGCCGTTAGTTGCGTCGAGCTATTCACCGCCGTTGAATTGACGGTAATGCCCGTGCCAACATTGACCGACGTGATGCCGGCGCTGAAATTGGCGCCGGCAAAGACGACGTTCAACGTCTGGAGTCGATTGCCGCTGGCCGGATTGAGGCTCGCCAGCGCCGGCGCCGCAATCGCAGTCGTAAAACGAAAGACGCTCGAATACGCGCTCGTGCCAAAACTGTTCTTGGCATTGACGCGCCAAAAATATGTAGTGTTGCTCGACAAAGGTCCGACTTGTCGTGAGGTGGAAGCGATGGTCGAATCATCAAAAACGATGGCGGAGGCGGGAAACGAAATATTGGTGGCGACTTGTAAACGATACGTGGCGGCACCGGTCGACGCGTTCCACGAGAGCGTCGGCGTCAATGGTTGTCCGGTCGCGCCATCAGCGGGCATCGCGAGAAGCGGCGCGCTGAGTTTGACGGTGGCGTTTTTCGTGCCGCCGTATGCGCCCATATCGACGCGATTGCCGTTCGGAGCCGGCTCCGCGCCGACCGGATCGTTCGAGTCGCCGGCATCGAGAGTCGGCGAAGTCACTTGCACGCGATAATCCTCCGCCGCGGCATTGAGAAATTTCGGATCCAAACTGATGTCGCCGACGCCGGGAAAATTTGCGGAACCCGCGTAGTTGAAAACGTTATTAAAAAAGCAATTGTAGCGATGCACGCCGTTGGTGACGTTGTCAATGATGCCGAAACTGCTATTGGTCACGATATTGTTCTTGACCACGATTGCCGAGGGCTGGCTCCCGGAGGTATTAATGGCGCGAATGCAATCGACCACCGTGTTGTTGGCAAAAAGCGTGGCGCCGGAAATATTGGCGCCATAACCGACGCCTTTTTTAATCCGCAAAATCACATTATGCGTCACCGTCGCCGCGGCGCGCAGATCCAGGCCGGTTTCCGCGACGTTGTTGCCGTCAAAAACAAAACCATCGATGGTGCAGCCTTTGGTGTCGGTCAATATGGTGGAACTGACGGCCCGAATGACGGCGGCATTGAAAAAAATATTTCGATCGGAGGCGAAAAAATTATTGGAATAGCCGCCGAGCAAAATGACTTTGAAAGTTGGAAAGAGCCCCTCATCATAAGCGCCGGCGGCAACTTTTATGGTGTCACCATCGACGGCCCGGGTTAAAGCCGTTTGAATCGTTTGCAGTGGGGCAGTGGCGCTGCCGGAATTGTTGTCATTGCCGAGCTTCGACACATGGAGCGTTTTTGCCGCCGCGGTGATCACCGTAACCGTGAAACTGGTTGGCGTCGAGCCGCCTTTGCCATCATTGGCCGTCGCCGTAATCGTCGCGCTGCCGGCCGTGAGCGGCGTCACCGTGAGGACATTGCCGCCCGCCGGAACCGTGGCCGGCGCGATACTCGGCGCGTTCGAAGCGGCTGAAAAGCTGAGCACATCGCCATCTGGATCGGAGAACACGGTTTTCAAATCCTGCGTGAACGAGGCACCGCCGGCAACGAGAGTTTGATCGGAAATTTTTGTCACCACCGTTGGCGATTGATTCGTGATGCTAAATCTTCCCTCCGTCGTTGCAAAAGGAGAACCTGCGAAATGATTGTCGACCGCTTGCACGCTCCAATAATACGTGCCGAGCGGCAGATTTTTAATGGCCAAACTATTGCGATGCCCGGTGTTGCCGATCTTCGGCAGGCGGCGAAAACCCGTGGTCAAACGCGACATCGGCGAAACGATTTGCACGCCGTTCGGCGCATTACCCAAACGCAAGTTGTAGGTTAAGCCATTTTGCGCGGTCTCGGCATCCGTGGCTTTATTCCAATTGAGGGTGGCCGAGTTTCCGGTTACCGAAAACGTCAGATTCGCCGGCGCGGCTGGAGGCGTATTCGGCTTACCCGGATTACTGCGATTGCTCTGATAGATGATCGAGACGCGGCCGGCATTCGACAAGCCCGACAGCAAAATATCCAAATCGCCGTCGTTGTCAAAATCGCCCCAAGCCGCGGAGCTGAGCTTTGCTTCGACCAGCACCGCGTTAAGGTCGACAAAGCTTCCCGCGTTGTTGCGAAAAATTTTGGCCACGGCGCCAGCGCTCGCGTCGCCGGTCAGCAAAATATCCAAATCGCCGTCATTGTCATAATCGCCCCAGGCAACGGAGCCGCTTTCCACGCCGGTCAAAGCCGTCGCATTGAGATTGGAAAAATTTCCGCCCGAGTTCTGATAAATCTGCGTCACCCGGCCGCCGCTGCTCGTGCGGCCGGCGAGCAAAAGATCCAGATCGCCGTCGTTGTCGTAATCGCCCCAAGCCACCGCGCTAGCCGCGACGCCGGTTAAGCTCGCGCTGATTGCGGAGAAACTGCCGTTATGATTTTGGTAAATTTTCGTGACGGGATTATTCGGGCTCGCCTCGCCGGCCAAGACGAGATCCAAATCGCCGTCAGCGTCATAATCACCCCAGGCCGCCGCGCTGCCGCCGGCGACGCCGGTGAGGCCCGCATTGGCCGCGGCAAAACTTTCATTCGTGTTTTGATAAATTTCCGCGATATTGACGCCCGCAGACGGCGAGCCGGTCAACAACAAATCGAGATCGCCGTCATTATCATAATCGCCCCACGCGGCCGCGCCGTTGCGCACGCCCGGCAATGAAGTGGAGATGGGCGTAAAACGGCCGCCGAAATCATAGCGATAGAGCTGCGTCACGCGCGGGAGGCCGGCCGAGCTGGTCGCGTCGCCGCTGAGCAGCAGATCCAAATCATCATCGTTGTCATAATCGCCCCAGGCGACGGCGCCATCACGCACGCCGATGAGCGCCGCGGTCGCGCTGATATCGGTAAAACCGCCGCCGGTGTTTTGATAAACTTTGGTGACTTCTCTGGATCCGGCGTCCTGCCCGATGAGGATGAGATCCAAATTCCCATCGTTGTTGATAAAATCCGCCCAGGCCACGGTGCCGTTGCTGAGCGCCGTCAGTTGCGCTTCGCGATCGCACAATAAAAATGAATTCTGCACCGCAAGATTGACGCTGAAGCCGCTGGTGAAAGAGCCGCCATTGCTCGTGTTGATATTCAGCGTGAAATTGGCCGCTTTGTTTTGCGCCAAGCCCGGGTTGACCTTGAAGACGAAATTGAAATTGCTTTGCTGCGTGGCGCCGCCGGCGATATCGGGCCACCCGTCGTCATCATCAAGAATCGTCACGTCCGGATCGGAGCTGCTGAGTTTCGCGTTCACGCCGGTGGCGGTGGCCGAGCCGATATTTTTCAGCGACACGATCAGCTCGATTTTTTCGCAGCTTTCCGCCACGCCGTCGCCGTCGCCGCTGCTGGCGCCGCTGTTGTTGTCGTCAAGGCTTTGGCTCGCGTAGACGAGCGGTCCGACGATGCCCGAGGTCGAAGGGCTGATCGCGACGTTATCGATGCAGCCGGTGCTGTTGAACGAGCCGAAGCCGATGTAGCCGCTCGTATACGTGCCGTCGCTAACCTGGAAAATGAATTGATCGTCCACGTAGAGCGCGATGCTCGGCGCTTGGCGCACGATACGAATGCGGTGATATTGGTTGTCGGTAAAACTTCGTGGTTCCGTGTAAATAATGACGCCGCTGCCGGGAACACCGATGCGGAAGAGGTTGATGGCGGTGGCGCCAAATTGCAAGTAATAACCGTTCGCGACGCTGCTGGGGCTGGCCACATTGAACAAAATAAAAAAATTTCTATTGCTACTCGCCGTGCTTTTGGCGTCAAGCTCGAGCGTGAAGTTGCTCCACGTCTGCGTCGTCGACGTGCTGAACTCATCGCCGCTCGTGCTCGGCGCGTACAAACAATATGCCGGGCTGCCGTTCTGTGTCTCCACGCGCCAGCGCGAGGCGTTGAGCGGCGACCAGCCGTTCGCATTGTTGTCGTTGAAATCGTCAAAAAAAATTTGCGCCGTGGCGGGATTGAAACTGCAAATCATGACGGCGGCGGTGAGAAAACGAGCAAAGCGTTTCATGGGGCAACCTCTTTCAGCTAAACTTTTGACAAAAAAAGTTGAGCCATCCATGGCAAACAAATCACGCCGTGCTATGCGGGACGAAGTTTTAAAAACTGTTCAGATTTTTTATTAAGTTTTGAGGGCTTAACACCTATCCCGAGCGAACCGGAACTAAAAAAGCTTTTAAAAAAATTCCCAACGGATAAAAAAACGACCAACGGATAAAAACATCAATAGGAATTTTATTCTGCGTTTGAGTGCGTTAGCAACTATGGCCTATCGCACCACCATCAGTTTCATCGTCTTGGAAAAATTTCCGGCGCGGCAGCGATAAAAATAAATTCCGCTCACCACGTTTCGGCCTTGCGCGTCGCGGCCGTCCCACGTGCGCTGATGGCGGCCGGCGGGCAATTCGGCGCGGTCGAGCAGCGTCGCGATTTCATGCCCGGCGATATCAAAAACTTTGATGGTGACCACGCTCTGCTCCGGCAGCCCGAATCGAATGGCCGTCTCCAAACTTCGTCGCGAGCCCTCCGTCGAGCGCCAAAACGGATTGGGAAAATTTTGCTCCAACACAAAATTCTCCGGCGTGCCTTGCGCGTTCGCGGTTTGCTCGGCAATAAAATCATCTTTGCCGACGATCAAGGAAAATTCCTTGGCGCCTTCGCGATCGCGCGGTTGATAGCGATAAACCGCGTTGTCGCGAAGATTTTGTTTGTAATTCAGCGCCTCATCGACTAAAAAGACCGCGAGCGTGGCATCGATTCTTTGCAGCCCGTCAAAACGCAGCGTCATCATCTCGTGGCCGATGTTCGTCTCCACCATGAAGCGCCACCGTTGATTGGGATGAGCCGGCGAGCGCATATCATCGCTGTAGAGGTCGAGCGGCTTTTGCCACTCCGGATGCGGGAAATACAGCGACACATAATCGCCGATCGGCGGCGGCTCGGCGAAATCGTTATCGTCCCAACCCTCCGCGCTGGTTATGGCAACGCCGGCAAAATTTTCGGTATCCCGCGCTTCCGCGCAACCGGCGAGGATTTGCAGTTTCCAGCTCGCCTCTGCATAGAGATTTGCGGGTCTCGCCGCGGCGCCGGAAGAGAGATTCGGATCCACCAAAAGCGCATCCGGCGCGCCGCTATTATTCGGCAGATAATAACCCTCCCACGCCATCAATTCCGTTGCCGTCACCCAATTCGTGCCGTTGTATGTTCGCATAAGCAGCGCGCGGCCGCTTTGCAATTTCAGCTTGCCGATGGGGATATTGAAATTGAACGGATTGCCGATCAAATTATGTCCAGACGGCAAGGCGAGGTTGAATTCTTGATCGGTGCGCATGGACTGCCCGGGACCGGCATCGATGATTTTATTCGGCGCTTTGACGATCAAAAACAAGCTTTTGCCGGATGCAAAATTACCGGCATTCGGAAACTCCTCATAAGTCGATTGGCCGTTCGGCAGGCCGAACAACCGCCATTTGGTGTCGTCATAGTTTCCCAGGTCATCAATTAAAACCGCCGAGGCCGAGGGATCATCCAATTGCATCGGTATGGAGACCAACCGATACGAACGTTGCTCACCGCCGCTCGGCTGCGCCTCCGGCTTGGGCTCGTTTTCGATTTTGACCGCGATAGAAAAAACACCGGGCGCAACCGGATTTCGAGCCACAGCGCCTAAACCATCGCTGGCAGAAATATAACAATCAACGCCGCGCGAAGTGACGGCACCCGCTGGAATCGTGCCCTGATAGGAATTTCCGCCAGCG
>Ga0247727_10012671_pt1 | contig 14408 bp, 9 predicted proteins | sample WisWelCaveWW1625_FD_202498 | JGI IMG/M metagenome (GOLD analysis project Ga0247727, IMG submission 202498) | Biofilm microbial communities from Wishing Well Cave, Virginia, United States - WW16-25 | ecosystem: Environmental > Aquatic > Deep subsurface > Groundwater > Cave microbial mat | place... | reverse complement strand
AGCTGAGCGAACTGGAGCAGACGCTGGAGCGGGAGCGGGCGGCCCATACAGCGCTGGTCGCCTCCTTCGAAGACAAGGGGCGGCACGTGGAGCTGCTGACGGGCGAAGTGAGCGAGTTGCAGGGGCAGCAAGGGCGGGCGGCGGCGCAGCTGAGCGAACTGGAGCAGACGCTGGAGCGGGAGCGGGCGGCCCATACAGCGCTGGTCGCCTCCTTCGAAGACAAGGGGCGGCACGTGGAGCTGCTGACGGGCGAAGTGAGCGAGTTGCAGGGGCATACGAATCTAAGAGATCGCCAGCTGAAGCAGGCCGTTTCCAGATTGGCGGAGACAGAACTAGCGTCGCCGCGTATCGACCGTGCGTTCAGGAAAACGCGGATCGGCAATCCGAAATATTTCTTGAAGAGAAACAAAATTTCAAAATCCGGTTTGTTTGACTGGGAGTATTACTATTCAACAAATGCGGAATTGATGAAGAGCTTTGCCAATCCAATCGATCACTATTTGACAAGTCCCGTGAAACCGGGCGTCAATCCCCACCCATTATTCGATGGACTGTGGTACCTGGGGCGAAATCCTGATGTAGCCCAAAAAGGTATGAATCCCCTCTATCACTATATTCGCTTTGGAGCCAAGGAAAGGCGTTCTCCGCATCCATTGTTTGATGCCAATCTCTACCTGCGCCTTTACCCGGATGTGGCCGCATCGGGCATAAACCCGTTGGTACATTACGTTCGATACGGCGGCGTGGAAGGTCGACGCACACACTGGCTATTCGATGCGACCGCCTATCTCAACGCGTTTCCCGAGCTCCTCGGTTTAGGCATGAGCCCTCTTGAACACTACTGTCGATACGGAGTCTTTTTGTCATTTCGGCCTCATCGACATTTCGACCCGGATTTCTACCTCGATGCCAATCCTGATGTTCGTGCGGCAGGCATCAATCCGCTGCTTCATTATCTCAGATGCAATGCCGCTGAGATGCGCGATCCCGCAGCAGATTTCAGTATAGAGGCCTACCGGAATGCCTACCCAGAGGTCAAGGCCAGCGGAGAGAACCCACTGGTACACTACGCAAGTTGGGCGGACTACGAACGAGTGTTACTGAACCACGTCGACCATGAACCGCCTCCTCCCCCATCAGCTCACCAGTATAACGGTAAGCAGCCGGACCTGCCGCCCATATCACAAAATGCCGAACCTCCTACCCAAAGGCTGCAAGATTTTCTTTATGACGAATTCGGTTTGGGTGAGCGCAGTCGGATAGTGTACGGATTACAGCGCTTTCTCCTTCCCCTGAACGCAGATCTTCGTCAGCCGACTCCTACCGACGATGACTTGGCAGAATTGGCCGGTACAGTCGGCGCGATGGCGAAATTGATACCAGTCTCTGCTCAGCCGGACGTCTCAATCGTCGTGCCGGTATACAATCAGCTTCGTTTTACGCTTGCTTGCCTGTATTCGGTCCTGGCATGCAACACGAAATGTACCTTCGAGTTGATCGTTGCCGACGATTGCTCAAGCGATGCGACTCGCGAGGTATTCGCCCAAGGGTTCCACAATATTCGCCATGTGCGGTCAACCGTCAACGTCGGTTTTCTCCGCAACTGTAACAACGCAGCCCGAAGCGCCAAGGGGCGGGTGATCGTGTTTCTCAACAACGACACCTACGTGCTCCCAGGCTGGCTTGACTACCTTGTAGAAACACTCGATGCCGATTCCGATATCGGCATGGTGGGTTCCAAACTGATTTTTGCAGACGGTCGCTTGCAAGAGTCCGGTGGCCTCATTTTTGCCGATGGATCGGGCTGGAATTACGGTCGCTTCGACGACCCGCGCAAGCCCCAATACTGTTACTTACGCGACAGCGATTATGTATCGGGCGCTTCCATTGCCATTTCAAGCGAGCTCTGGAAGAAACTCGGGGGATTCGACGAGCGTTATGAAACGGCCTATTACGAAGACACCGACCTGGCATTTCAGGTCCGTCAAGCGGGCAAGCGTGTCGTGGTACAGCCACTTTCCCAACTCATCCACTTTGAAGGCGCAAGCTCAGGAACCGACTTAACGGCCGGCGTGAAGCGCTATCAGGTCGTCAACCGCGAAACATTTCACCGACGCTGGGCAGACACCATTGCCGGCTACGGGATAGCCGATCCCAATCGCCTGCCGATCCATCGCGCCGGCAAGGGAACCATCCTCGTCATCGACGCGCGCACACCCACCCCCGATCGTGACTCGGGCTCCATGGACACCTATCAATATTTGCGTATCCTCAAATCATTCGGTTATCACGTCGTGTTTGCGCCACAGAATCTCGTGCACGCAGGGCATTACAGCGCCGAACTCCAGCGGACCGGTGTTCAGGTCCTCTACGCCCCCTTCTGGATGTCGTTTGACCAGATACTGAGTGCCGTGGGAGCGTCGTTGGACTACGTATTGATCTACCGTGTGCCGGTAGCGGAGGCGGTGTACGACGTCGTGCGCAGCTTGGCTCCCCAGGCAAAAATTATCTTCGATGCCGTCGATCTCCATTTTTTGCGTTCGGCCAGAGAGGCGGAACTCGCCGGCGATGAAGAGAAAAAACTCGCCGCTGAACGGATGAAGGTCGTCGAGCTCGATATGATCCGCAAGGCCGACGCCACCATCGTTCTCAGCCGGTTCGAACTGGATTTGCTCAAGACGCTTGTTCCCGACGCGGCCCTCTTCGAAATCCCCATTGTCCGGCAGGTTCCACCCCTGCGCGCCAAGGGGTTCGATGAGCGGCGCGACGTGGTCTTTGTCGGCGGTTTCGAGCACATCCCCAACGTCGATGCCGTGCAATGGTTCGTGGCCGAAGTGATGCCGCGCCTGCAGGCGCGAGGATTTACCGGGCAGTTCGTGGTGGTCGGCTCCAATATGCCCCCTGAAATCAAGGCCCTGGCCCGGCCTGGCGTGATCATTCGGGGCTTCGTGGCCGACCTGGAGGACTTCTTCAGTGAGATCCGCCTGTCAATTGCCCCGCTTCGCTATGGCGCAGGTCTCAAGGGCAAGGTCATTACCAGTCTGAGCTATGGCGTACCTGTCGTGGCCACGACAGTCGCCGTTGAGGGCGGTGGTTTTAGCAACGACGTCAACGTACTGGTTGCCGACAAGCCTGACGAGTTAGCCGAAGCGATAATGCGTGTCTATGAAGACAGGCAACAGTGGGAGCATTTGTCCTGCGCGGGCTATCAGTATTTCAAGGAAAACTTTTCCGTCGAGGCAGTGGCTGGTCAGTTGGCGAGACTGTTTTCTGCGTCACGAACAATCCAGTGAGGCGCCGGCGGTCAATCGGTACAATGTATTGTTATTCGAAACGAGACCGAGCGCATGAATCACAAAAATATTGTCCGTGCTCTGTATAAAGGGTTCCTTCATCGAGAACCTGAACCTGGCGCGCTCGAGCATTGGGAAGCACAGCTCGACGGTGGTCTACCGGTTGATCGATTAATGGAGATATTTCTCGGCTCAAAACAGTTTTCGAAAATCGAGAGAAAATTGACCAGCTTGTTCGTTGAACCGGGGCATTTCTATTCGCCGATTGTAAATGTTCAGAATGTCCGGGAGCGGATTGAAGCGATAAAGAAAAACAAGCCTGATCAACTACCTGCCCTGCGCATTAGCCGCGATGAGCACATCTTGCTTTGGCGGAGCCTGTTACCGTATCTCAGAGAAATTCCATTTCCGGATGATGCGACAGAAGGTTTTCGGTATTACTTCAACAATCCGGCTTTCTCATATGCAGATGGAAGCATTCTGTACGCCATGCTCCGTCATGTTAAGCCGAAGAAGCTGGTTGAAATCGGTTCCGGGTATTCCTCTGCATGCGCTTGCGACACGATCGAGCGTTATCTTGGCGGCACAGTGGAGGTCAGCTTTGTAGAGCCCCATCCTGAACTGCTTCTTCGGTTGCTGGGAGATACGACGGCAAAATGCGTGGATATCCACACATGTGAGATTCAGAAGGTAGGGCTCGAATTGTTCACAGGCTTGGACGCAGGAGATGTGTTGTTCATCGATTCAACTCATATAATGAAAACCGGGAGCGACGTGTGCCATGAAATGTTTGAAGTCCTTCCGGCACTAAAGCCAGGCGTCTTGATTCACTTTCACGATATTTTCTGGCCTTTCGAATACGGGGCTCAATGGGTGCTTAAACAGAACCGCTCATGGAACGAGATATATGGGCTCCGCGCATTCCTGATGTATAACGAGGCATTTGAAGTGGTGTTCTTCAACGATTATTTCGCGCAAAAATGCCGAGATACCATCCAATCCGACTATCCTGCCATGCTGAAAAAAGGTGGTGGAAGCATCTGGCTTCGAAAGAAATCCTAAAAGTCTGCGGAAACACTATTATGGCACGGTAGAAATTCAATGGTCCGCAGCGAGTGGACCGAGCTCATTTACTTGGAATCCCGTCGGCCATGTTCGTCAGCGGCAACTCCGAATCGATGCTAACGAAAAGGAATAAAGGGTGAGACTAGTAGTTCTTCATTATCACATATTCAAAAATGCAGGTTCGACCATCGATTACATGTTGCAAAACTCTTTCGGAGAGAGCTGGGCGACATTCGACAGTAAGCTTGCAGAGAGCAAGGTTTCACCCGAGCAGATGGCGGACTTCATTGTACAAAACCCGGGGATTCGCGCTGTTTCGAGCCATCAAGCATGGTTGCCGCTACCGGCGATCTCCAATGTACAGGTGTTTCCCGTTGTGTTCATTCGGCATCCGCTGGATCGTGCGCGGTCGGTGTATGATTTTGAAAGAAGGCAGGGTATAAACGAGGGGCCTGCCAGTGAGGGGGCTGAACATGCGATGAGGCTGTCCTTCGCTGATTATTTGCGATGGAGGTTTGATTACTCGGAGAACGGGCTTGTCCACAACTGCCAGACCATGTGGCTACTTCGCGAAAAAAGATACTTCGGCCATCATGTCATTACTGAAAAGGATTTTGATAAGGCATGTATCCAGCTTGAGTCTTTAGATTTCTTTGGACTGGTCGAAGATTTTCAACGGAGCATCAAACTCCTTGCAGATGGATTGGCGCAGCAGGGTGTCAAGCTCGACATCACCGATCACGTGGTCAACAGCACCAGCGGACGCCAAGGAAGCCTTCCTCGACGCCTAGCGGCACTCCGCGAGAATGTAGGTGAAATGCTGTGGGGAGAGCTGCAAGAGAGGAACAGATGGGATTGTCTGTTGCACGACGTGGCAACAATGGTGTTTATGCGTCGCGTGAGGTCCAGGCCTCACACAGAAGAGTTGCAGCAGAGCAAGGTTTAGCAGGATGCTGAAGCAGACAAGAAGGTTGAGGTTGAGGTTTAGGTTAAGGTTCAGTCCGGATCAGGGCCTTGCTCAACCTCAACCTTGACCTCGACCTCAGCCTAGTTCAATGGTAGCGATATGATTACACGATTTGTGCTAATCAGTCCGGCTCGCAGCGGCAGTACCATGATTAGGGCAACGCTGGCAGGACATCCGCAAGTCCATATGCATGGCGAAGTGATGGGGCAGAGGCGTGTGCAAACAATGCTCAGGGGCTATTTGCCAAAGGCGATAAAAGCACTGAGCCCCGAAGAATTTGAGCGGACAATGCTATTCGAAAGATCTCGCGATATGAGACAGTTTATTCAGGAAACAATATTCGTTGCGGGCGAGAAAAAGAAGGCGGTGGGGTTTAAGCTGATCCTCGACCAGGCTTTTTCCATGCACTTTGCGGACGCATTTCTGTGGCTTGCCGGCCAAAAAGACCTGAAAATAATCTGGTTGGAGCGCAGGAACCATCTCGCGCGCTATGCGTCGAGCTTGTTGCATAAAAAGGGCAGAGTCTTGGTGTGGGCGAAGGATGAGTTGCCGGCTCAATTGACTACGGAAGTCGATCCGGATGAGTTTCAGCAGGATATCCGCAATCAGGAAGCCGCCATGAAAATTATGCGTGAGCGATTTGACGGCCATCCCTGTTTGGAAATTGTTTACGAAGACGTTGTGAAAGATCCTAATGCGGGGTACAAGAACATTTTCTCATTCTTGAACGTGGATGATGCCGTCCAACCATGTATCGCTACAAGAAAAGTTAATTCAACCGACTTGAGTAAAGTTATTTCCAACTTGGCATCTATCCGCAGCCACGCTGCAATCAGCCCTTTTTTGGATTAGGGTGGGTATGAATCCGGCAAATCTAAGTTGTTGAACAAGTTGCATTGTTCCCCCGTGTCGTTATTGCGGATGAGGAAGCGCGATCCCTTTAATTGCAAATACCCAGTACTTTGAGCGAAGATATTCGCCATGAGGTATTTCCAAGCGGTTGTTCTATTATTTTGCATCCTCGTTGCTCCAACATTGGCGTGGCCTGACGATGCTAGCGCATCACCGCAAGGGGCGGCACCGACTGTATTGCTGGTTGATGCGGGGAACCCAGGCCCGGTCTTTGATATCGATTTCGTCGGCAATGCCAGCCGGTTGAATGCTTTTCTTGGCGTGTCGTCCAGTTCAGAGATCCTACAAGATAAGACGCGCTTCGGCACTTCCTCACCCCAGGAATATATCCAAGCGCGTTTTCCCTATTTTCGTGCGATACGCGTCGGAAATCTGTTTTTCGGTTATGAATGTACAGGCACTAATTTTCAGGAATTGGCGGTGCGTGATGCAGACGGCGGATTTCGCTACCAGTTCGAGGAAACGATTCAGCTCATTGAGGAGTTGTTGCGTAGTGGGCTGAAGCCACATTTCGCCCTTACAGGCATCCCCAAGGCGATGGTGCCGGATGGTGAGGCGGTGATTACCCATCCCGTCTACGGATGTGTCAATGCGCCGACGTTAGATTGGTCAAAGTCCAAACCGAAGGAGCGAGCTCGCGATTGGTGGCAACTGCAGGATGCATTCATGCGAGCGTTGATCGCACAATTTGGCAAGAATGAGGTAAAAACATGGGAGTTTGCGACATGGACCGAGCCCCTAAACCCTGCAGGGAAGAAGAGTGCTCATTTAGTATTGCCGGAGTCTGTGATCCAGGCGGGGCGGCATGATGAAGCCGTTGCGACCATTATCGCCGCCTCCATCGACGTGGCCATGTCGCTGGGCTTGCCCATCCATATCGGAAATTTCGCTGGTCCGGTGGAGCAGGACTACCCAAAGGTCATTGATGAGATACGGCGGTTTCCAAAGGGCGAGGAGTATCTGAAATACATCAGCGGTTATGCGATCAGTCGTTATCGAGTCAAGCCGGAACAGAATATCGGAGGGTTAGTGGACAACGCCTTCAATTTGCTGAGTAACCCAACAATGCCCGACAAGCCCCTATTTATAGATGAGTTCGGCGAATTGGTAATGGATGATGGGATTAGGCCATTTAAAATAGCATCCTCATTAGAACGCGGAGTCTTTGTCGGTGCGCTACTAGCGCGGGTGTTCAACCATCAGGACGGGTCAAAACGAGTACCCAAGCGAGTGGCTTTCTGGAATACGGATATCACCGCTCGTGCCAGGTTTACGTTCTCCCAGTTTGATGATTACTTGAAAACACCAGCGACCAATGTGATTGCCATGTTCGCTTCATTGAATGGGTATAGCAAGCTGTATGTCCCTATGTCTCTCATCCAAGCTGTTGCGGGGATAAAGAATGGACGGACTAAGATTATTCTCATTGCAGACGAAAATGCGGTTGGAGGGGCAGGGGCGGGTTCCGATTTAGGCGGGATTGAGATTCGCGGGTTAAAGGCGAATGCAAACTACCAAGTTGAGACGCACACGATTAACGCCAATAACGGCAACCCGCTTTCGGTGTTCTTGGGGGGCGAGCAGGATTACCGTTACGACTTACGTTTTGCCGCGGTCGATGGTGAATGGAAGCTTGCATCAAAGTACTGGGAACAATGTTTTTTCGATGAAATCAAGGAATGCGCGTGGCGGGAACAAGCGCATCTTGTCGATGCGCCCCTCGTGCGGAAGGAACAATCTACGACGGACGCGTTTGGCGTATTGAGAGTTTCGGTAGACTTGGCAGGGAGCGCGGCGGTGATGGTTGATGTGAGAGAGTAAAACTTTTTAGGAGAAATCAAATGAAACCGTGAGTTCTACTTCGAGAATCTTCCCGCACTGCCTGTCAGCAATCATATGCCCCCCACTATGATCATGTGAATTTCCCCTTCCAACACAACCGAGGCCACCTCTGCCAAGGACTGGCGCCGCAGGTCATCTCTACTGACAAGAACAGCCGACCAAAGAACTGAGATGCTCGAATCGTGTTTTTAGAAGCCACGCCAAGGATCTCGATGTAGAATTGGGTTCGTTCGAATGCAGCGATTTACCGCACGCATGGCTGTGGTGGTGCGTCAGGACACACCTGGATCGGGGCTGCTCGCTCGAACAGATTGTCCGGCGCCTCAAACGCCAGTGTCCTGACGACATTGTGTTCAACAAGGGAAGTTGGTTCAGCAATGACAGAGTTGCAAGTTGATTTCAGAAGTTTTAACGATTGGAATAATTGGGTCAGAAGTAATCGCAAGCACTTTGATTCTTGGCGCGATGAATGTCTTGAGGCAATAACAAGAAATGGGATCGAAGAGCCGCTGACTAACATGCGAAGGGTGCCAGCGGAACTGCTTATTAATGAAAATAGCCTGAGTGAAAGCATTTCGCATAGTGGCTTGAATGGCATGAGACGTGCGGGGTTGTATGGGATAGAGCTATGTTTAGACCTTTTAAATGAAGATCAGCGTAAGAATCCTCGGATTCTTGCTGCCGAGGCGTTAACTGCGTCTGCACGGACTCTTAGCTACAAGTTCCCATTTTTCGTTGGAACAGAGTATTTACCTACAAAGGATCAGCAAGAGCGTTTTTCCCCTATTCGGCATCTTGATGTTCAGGATATTAATTTTCCCGCCTCATCGTTTAACATTTTCTACGGCGCCGCAATGGTGGAATATGTACCGGATATTGGTAAGTGCTTTAGGGAGGTCCTCAGGGTTCTAAAGCCAGGTGGAATAATGATTTCCACATTTCGCTTTTTGCAAAATATGCCGTTGAATCAGGTTCGGGCGGACCTAGGGGGGGAAGGTGAAGTCCGTTATCTAATGCCACCGCAATATCATGCTGACCCAGTTAATCCAAAGAATGACAAGCTAGTTTACAGAATTCCCGGATGGGAAATTCTTGAAATTGCCAAACAGGCAGGATTTGAAGATGCAAAACTCACATACATATTATCTGCAAGGTATGGGATTCTGAATCGGCCAAGCCCAGGTATTTTTGTCTTCTGTGCAGTCAAGGGGCAGGATGGTGGTGAGACGCGATATGTAAGGACCAACCATAGACAGGAGGATGGATCTGCTTTCCCACTTCCGGAAAAGTTGGTTGGGCTGATTAGTCTGCCGCGGTCGGGATCGACTCTGCTGGCATCCATATTCTCCGTGCACCCGAAAATAAACAGCGTGTATGAACCATGGAATTCTCAGGAACATTTCTTGATGGACAATGTCTGTCTGCATAGCTTCTACAATGTCTTATCGGGCACTTACGAAAAGGATAAAAGTGTATTGCTGGTTAAGGAAACCTCAACTAAGCCTTGGTATGTCCAACGCATGAAAAGGTTGTTGGATTCTGCTGACTCATTATGTAGTAGAAAGTTTATTCTTTTACTTAGAAATCCATTCCACATCTATATGTCAGAAATTGAGGCGCGGGTGAAGTGGTGGGGTAATCCTGAGGCTGCAATATCAACCAAGACATTTGATGCTTGGGCGTTGGGTAGTATTCGTTCTATTTTCCGAATGCTTGCCTTAGCAGAACGTTACGACGGCTTACTTGTAAGCTATGAATGCCTAATAGCTAATCCTAATGATTCCATCGTCCAACTAATGGATTATCTAGAGGTTCCCTTGGATGAAAGGCAGTTCAACTTTCAGCACCATATGGATATGTCAAAAGTCCGTGGAGATCCGAAAATGATCGACTCGTCATCTGGCGTTGATGCAAGTCGGCAGATTGCTAGAGATGATCAGTTTGAGCAGATAGAAACGATTATATCTAAGTCAAAATATTACAGTGATATATGCAAGTTGCGTAATTATGGGGATGAGCTTGCGAGAGTAGGATCGGTTAGATATCAGGAGTTTAAGTGTCAGATAGGGATGTCTCCAGCGCGATACATGCCGATATAACGTTATCGATGTTTGAACAAGTTACTGAAAGTTCTAAATTACCCCGAGGTATTTCTAGGCCATGTACTAGCTCGTTCCGCGCCTACTGCCTTGCTAAACTCTGTCTTTAAATGAGTACTGCTGCCGCATTCTAATCATCTGAGGTGTTAGGGAGGATCTGATAATTCATGGCCATGTTTGCCATGCTAGTTCTACGCATTGTTATCTTGTCCGTGGGGCTAGCTTCAGGCCCCGTGATGGCAGACACTGTCTCAGAGTGGGGTGGGTCTAATTACGTTGTTTTCGGTTTGAATTTAGATCTACTCAATGACGAGGCAGACTGGCAAAGTTCAGATATTTTCAAGACACCGACCTGTCATTTCCAGTCTAATCGCGAACGTATGCTTAACGACTTGAGTAGTCTAAGGGAACATGGTCAGCGAAAAGTTGCACTTGTGCTTTGGCATGCTAGCTTTGACGCACATGTTGATTGCAATGGATTTTTACTGCGCAGTACCGGCGGCGCTTTTTCGCCGCAGGTTATTGCAAATCTAAAGCTGCTTTTGCAGCTTACAGCAGAGTTAGGTTTCGATGAGGTTCAGATTCGCTTTGCCCCGATGGGTAAAAATTTTCCTAAAGGATGGAAGTCTTGGGATGAGTCTATGTTTCAGGAAAATTGGTCTCTAATCAAGTCAACAGTTTCTACCCTTCGATCAACAAACGCTCCTCGCATCGTCTTTGATTTGGGGGGGGAGCTTGGCGGTCTATCTGCGCCAGGCTGTGCGCAATGCCCAGAGTATGTTAGCCGAATGTGGCAGGTATACACGAAGGAATTTGGTATCGGAAACACATATGGTTTTTCTGTAGCCTATGCGCCGGGCCGTTTAGCTCAATTGATTGAAACACTGCGTTCTGCCGGACCGCTGCCTAAGATCTATGGAATAGACCTTTATAGAGATCCTGAGAAAGTCGGTGTAGCCATCTCTAAGCTTGCAAAGGAAGCAAGACTTAAAGGGATAGAGACCCCTGAATTCCTCATACAAGAAACCTATTATGCTGACGAGGAAATGTACCAGGCACTTGTTGCGGCTGCTCGGCGAAACAATATTAAGATACGCGCTATTATGCAGTGGCCTCAGGTGCGGGGTAGTAATCGAAAGCACATTAGCGTGCCATCAACACCAGATTATTTGTATTTCCCCGCTCAATAGCTCGTTGTTGAGATAGGTCATTGTCTCACGAGCCTGATTTGATGGGGAATTATTAAGGACGGATGGCTCAATTGATTTGAAGCAACAATTACCTAAGTAGATTAGGCTACAAGATGGAAAATAGTTTCCAGAACATATTAGATTCTAGCCAGATTACAATACGCCACATATCATCGTTTGCCGAATACACGGCATACATTGATAACACAAAGGGACTCCAAGCGTCGCGAAGACAGCATATGACGAGGCTTGCTCAATCCCTGCATTCTTTTACGGTGCCGGGTAAGTGCTTTGTCTGCGGCAAAGACGTAGAATTCTCGATGAAGATTCCCTCTGGTGATGGCCGTGGTGTCAGACCGTTAAATTGGAGGGAGGGGCTGAAATGCCCGGATTGCCGCTTTAACAATAGAACTCGCGCAACAATACATATTCTCCAGCAAGAATGTTTGCCATCTCAAGATGCTGCCATTTACATGACGGAGCAAACTACCCGCTTGTTTCGGTTTGTTAAAGAAAATTATCCCTCAACTGTAGGGAGTGAATATTTAGGTGACGAAGTTCCGTTTGGCCAATTAAATGCCAAGGGGATACGAAATGAAAGTGTTACCGGCTTAACCTTCCCCGATAACTCCTTAGATTTCATATTATCCTTTGACGTCTTCGAGCATGCCCCAGATTACCTGAAAGGCTTTGCTGAATGCTTGCGATGCTTGAAGCCTGCTGGAAGGCTTTTGTTCAGCGTGCCATTCATCGCAAAAAATGAATCTACGCTGGTGCGTGCGGCCGTGGGGGCGGATGGAACTGTGACCCATCTGTTGCCGCCTGAGTACCATGGGGACCCCATTAATTCTAAAGGCTGCCTTTGCTTTTACCATTTTGGATGGGATATGTTGGGCTGTCTCAGCGATTCTGGATTTGAGAAAGCTGAAGCATTGCTATATTGGTCTATTGATTTCGCCTACTTGGGTAATGCTGATCAGATTATTTTTTTGGCAATAAAACCTAGTACGACTCCATGCTCGCCGCATTCCACGCGGGAGATGCGCGCATGCAGGTGAGTCTAGTACTGGCAGCTGTCCAGGTCACGCCAGGTTCGCTCCTCGGCGTGGTCGTCGTAGAGCGGCAATCCCCACAACCATTGAAGACAGGCCTACGACTCGTCTTCCGGGTGCTCAGCCCACACCTCCACGCGCTGCCCTCTGACGGTCAGATCCACGCGGCTCACGGTGCTGGGGGGCGGCCCAGGACCGCGCCCATCGTGCGTAGCGAATGGCCTTGCGCGAGTCCGAGGCTCAGGGTTTCACGTTCTGCGTCACTCAAGTGCGCATAGCATCTTGTTGGCATAGCAACACCTTAACCCAGTTTGTTGTGCAGTGTTGCACTTGGAGTTAGAACTAAAGAGGTGTAGACAGTGAAGATTTGCGTGATCGCTAACTGCCAAGTGCAGCCAATAGTGAAAGGGTTGTCAGCGTTGGCTGATGTAGAAAAGATAGTAGGGCTGCCGATACATCTGTTTGGGAGTCCGTTTTTTCAAAAGCCGCAAGAAAAATTTCGCACTTTGGTTGAAAGTCATGACGTAACAGTCCTGTCGTTCTTACTCGGGGATCGTTTTGGTGAATACGAAACTAGAAAGCTAAAACAAGCTATGCCACGTCTTCTTACTGTTACAAATGTTTATTTTTCTGGCCTGCATCCAGATATAACTTACATTGGTGGCCAAGGGGGGCGATTGCAGTCACCTTTAGGTGACTATCATTCGAAGATTATTCTTCATAGCTTCGTAACAAGTCGATCTAAGAGCGACTGCCTAGAGCGATTCTCCGGCAAGGTTTATGAAAAGCTCGGGATGTTCGATGAATTTGAAAAATCAAAGAATGAACTGATCGGCAGGGATATCGGCATCGATTTCCCATTCGGCAAGATATTTCTGGAAATGGTTAAGGAACGTCCGTCACTTTATACGGTTAACCATCCAACTGCATTTGTGTTCCAAGCGTACATAATTTACTTGGCAGGTCTCTTGGGGTTAAGGGCGCATTGCATGCCGCTAGAAATTCTTCCTAACTACTTAGCTGATACTGCATGGTGGCCTGTTTATAATGAAATAGGGGAATACCATAGTGTGCAATATTCGATGCCAATGGTTTTTAAACAGCCTGACAATTTAGGTGGAAAGTTCATTGATCTAGAGGAATTAATAGATCGATCTTATGTGGATTACGCCAGAATGGGAAAGCGTATTCGTTCATCTACACAGGTTCAGACGATTATAGAAGAATGGGGCGACTAGGGTGTAAAGTGCATCATAATCGCCCTAATTCGCCACATTCACTGCTGTCCGGTTGATTTCGACCCAGTTCGTGCCGTCGTTCAGGAATTGGATAGTCCGACTAAACCCATTGGCTGGTTGGACCCACGCAGCCCCCCTGTTCGAGACCCGTGTCATTCGCCGCAGCGCCGATTGTTCGGTGCGCCTGATCCTCGACTTTGGTCCAGGGAGTGGCGAGGGGCAGGTCATCGATTTTCCTTCGGCCCGGACCGGCTCCTAGGCGGGGGAGTAGGCCTTTCCTTCTTCTCTGTGTGTCCAGTCCTGTGTTCTTATTCTAAGCGGCTGTTTCTTGGGTGTTAGCGGCAGTCTTTCTAAGACAACCTCAAGTAATCTTTTTGAATCAATACCAATCTTCTCAATCTCCTCACACTTTTTTCGCACATAGAGCTGCCGCACCGCTTTATCTTGGTCAATGCGAATAACTCCTCCCGCTTCCCATCTGGTAATCGTCCCTCGCGCCACACCTATATACGAGGCCAATTCGTCTGGGGGCTGGCTGGGGTCATTGCTTGACTTTGCACCGCTCCATCGCCACGCGCTGCTGTGGGGTGAGGGACGTCGACTCAATCGCGTCTTGAATCTTCGAAATGCGTGATGGCGATACACCAAATCGCACCGCGACCATGTTCAACGGTTCATTCGCGGCTCGCCGTAACAACCAGACGGCCGTCTGATAGGCCTCCCGATGCGTGCGAGCGACTATCGCCGTCG
>Ga0247727_10012670_pt1 | contig 14409 bp, 15 predicted proteins | sample WisWelCaveWW1625_FD_202498 | JGI IMG/M metagenome (GOLD analysis project Ga0247727, IMG submission 202498) | Biofilm microbial communities from Wishing Well Cave, Virginia, United States - WW16-25 | ecosystem: Environmental > Aquatic > Deep subsurface > Groundwater > Cave microbial mat | place... | reverse complement strand
ACAGTATATCGGAAAATAGTTTAACCGTTGTCTTCTTCAGAGGATCCCGAATAAACAAACAGGGAACTTCTTGAATGTTGAGTTGGGCGCGTTCAGCCTTGAGCATAATCTCAGTATCCCAAAACCAATGCTTGTCCTTGACATGATCGAGTATGGATAATATTTTTTCTTTGAAAAACAACTTGCATCCTGTTTCCGTGTCCTGCAGAATACTTCCAAAGCGGTGCCGCACTATAAAATTATACCCGCGGCTCAAAATCCAGCGATGGAGTATCTCAAAGCGGAGTTTATAGATACGCCTTGCCGTAACGATCTCACATTGGTTATGAATCAAATATTCATAGAGTTTGATGAACGAAAAATATCCACCTCCAGATCGATATCAATAAATCCGACAACTTCTCCCTTGGCGGCCCTTATGCCATCGGCGACGCTCTTGCCGCGTCCTTCATTATAGCGGTGTTCCAGCCAGCGAAATTGCTGGGCAGCCTCACATCTTTTTTTGATTAGTGACAATGTCGAATCACGACTACCATTATCCACAAAGATGATTTCATAATGGATTTTCAAAAGATCAAGTGCATTATAAATAGCCTTAACCTTGTCTTCAAAGTGAGAGGCCTCATTAAAACATGGGATAATCAGACTCAAATCAATCATCGGACTCCCTCCGCTTACGGCTGTACGGTCAATGCTGGGTCAAAGGACTGCTTTTTCAACAAATAAATGTCGTTCTGGCTAAACAAAAGAACATAGTTCCGGCTGTTAAGCGCCTCCCGGTGGGCGTGCATGACCCGTTCATTCGGAAACCAGGATGGTTTGTAATTTAGATCTAAAAGAAGGAACTCCGGCTCACGCCATTTTTCGTATGAGTAGATAAAATCATATAAATCTTTACGTTGGAATAAATACGACAGATAAGGACCATAGACCATCAAGGATCTGCCGGAGGGGATTAATTCGCACACTTCTCTTCTCTGCTGGCTGAGTATGGGAAGCCTTTTCAGATAATCCAAGCCAGGGAACCAATTTCGATAATTGATTAATGTCATCAACAACACCAAAAGACACAACAGGACCTCTCTGCTCCGCGACGAAAATAAAACCTGTTTGTATTGTCGGGTTATTTTCTGAATACCAAGAGCGGCTGCAACAAATATCAAAATACCGACATCGAATGAATAATGTCTCCAGATTGTAATATGACCCTCGTCATTCAAGACAAGATTCTGAAGAATAATAAGTACTGGAAGGAAGATATATCGACTGAGCAAGGCGGGGAAGATTCCAACAGGCATAAACAAATTAACAAGATGCCGGTAACTTCCCTCTCTCAGAAACGCATTGTGGAGCATCCTCGCTAGGTTGTTGCCGCTTTCAGCGTAGCGGTAACTCTGTCCCTCAAGCACAAGAGGAAAATATGCAAAAAATATAATAAGCCCGTAGACCAGCGAAACGAATAATGCTGTCCCAATCCATTTGCGGGATCTTTTTTCGATAACCGACAACCAAGCGAACATCAGAGTAATCAAAAAAATATTTTCCTTGACGAGGAGACAAAGACATAGAGAGATCGTAAATTTTGAAAATTGCTTCTCAAAAAAATAGCGTACGGCAAACATCAGAAGCGGTCCAATGAATACCACCGGATGGAATGCGAAAAGATTGATTGTCATAACTCCCGGGTAAAAAAGGAGCGCAAGGCTTAATAGCATGGCGGATACGCTACCCAGCAGAGTGGAAATGAAGCGATGGAATAAATAGACAGTCAGGAAAACCAAGAATGATTGAATTAAAAAAAGCACATAAGCAGATGAAAACAAATTAAACACCAGCGAGGTGATAAACAGGTAAACAAAATCCGAGTGTAATTGATACGCCTTCATTTCGACCGATGAAATCAGGAATCCGTTACCGTTTTTTGCATTCCAGAAAGCCGACAGGTAACAGGCAAGATCGGAATCTCCCCGTTCATCAAAATAGTAATATTGATAACAGGCAAGCATGAAGGCGAGTAGCGATAAAAAACCAATAAGGTAGACAGTTCTGCGAGACAGCGCAGACAAATATTGTTCAATCGCCGCTGGATAAAGATAAATGACAGTCGTCAGCACCAGAAATGCCCCTAGACAAAAAATGACGACATAGGCATTTTTGCCTTCAAAATAGAGGCTGGCATTCAAGCTGGCTGTCAATAACAGCAGCACGGGCACAATAGAAGATCGTACTTTCAGTAAATTATTTTTTAACACAGCAATAAGGAATAAATTGAGAGTGGAAAAAAATGTTACATTTGATTGTGTTCATCTGTATTGAAAGATTGTGAAGCAAGACTGCCGGTCGGCAGACAGGTTGTGCAGTAGGTTGAGCGTCCACCCTCCGCCTGTGCGGAGTACTTCGAAATTTAGTTCTGCCGGCCGGCAGGCTTGCTTTTTGACTTTATCTAAACTTGATTCAGTACTGATGGGGGCAGCTTAGCGTCTCCTCTCCAGCTGCCAATGTAATATTTCCATTGACCCTTATCAAATTTTACATCATCGATGTATTACCTTAAATTTCAAAAATCAAACATGACGTTTTCTACCAGTGGGCACCTCTAAAAATTTCAATTTTTAGTCCGCTGGCTTCGTCCCGTCCAGCGGGATCAGCCAGCGATCAGTATGCTCGTCGAGCGGACTGGTGGTGAGTGGCGTCGAACCAGTCGAGACGAGCAAAAGAAGATTACTTTAAAAAAGAATTTTTAGAAGTGCCCATATATCAAATCAAATAAAAATGTTAAATCTATTCTCCCACGCCTCTCCGAAAAAATAGCAGCGGTTTGCTAAACCCTTAACGAGCGCAAACAAATACTTCATAAATATTCAACCAACTGCTTGAGTGAATAATCTCCTTTGCTTTCAGCCCGGCCTTGTTGATGATTTCCAGACACTCTTCATGAGAAAAAAAACGGGGACGTCCTCCTCGAGTAAGTTTGAAGAGGGTCAGAAAATACTCCTCTAACAGAACAAAACCATAGCTGAACGCTCTTTGTTTAATCGTTTCCTTTAATAACAAACATCCTCCCGGCTTCAACAGTCGGGTTAAAAACAGCAGTAGCTCCTGTTTTTGAACGGACGGCATAAGATAGAGTACATCAAAAAGGATAATGAGGTCATAAGACTGCCCTGTAATCGATCCTAAGTGATGCGTAAACCGGATCTGGCCTGAAGAATAAATCTTCCTAGCAAAATTAAGCCGCTGTTGATCAATATCATAAGCGACCATCTCCCTCTGGCCATTGTCCAAATAGTGTGAAACCAGGCCGTAACCACAACCGTAGTCAAGCACCTGCGCCTGCCGGGAAACATAGCGATCCAGGATCTGATAGGGAATGACCTGTTTGCGAAGAAGCATATGCAATCGGCTTATGATAAAATATTTCCTTTCATCAGGCCAGCGTAGGAAACGAGCCGGATTCTCTCCTCATCCAGCAGACGCTGCAAATCCAGCCCGAGCTGCGTCCGATATTCCTTTTCCCAGTCAAACGGCCATTGATAATGCTTTTTCAGAACATTATTGCGTTTACCCGGATGACACATGATCTCCTGAGTACCGGGACGGCATTGTTTAATGAATTGCCGCCAGATTTCTTTGTTCAAACGTCCGCTCTGATCCATCCCCCAATAACGATCAAGCGACTTGAGTGTCTGATGTTTTCTTAATAAACGGGCATCTATCCGGCTGCAAAGGTTGACCCCTAATTTAAAGGGATTGAAGCGTGGCTGGAAAAAACGGGTCAGACGGATAAAGTGAACGTGATATTCCCTTCCCAATTGAAGGGCGATCTCGAATAAGCCGGGCAGCATATGAAGATGTTGATGACTGTCAAGGTGGGAGATGCTTAATCCGGCGTTGATAATTTTCTGGAATTGAAGCGACCATTCATGTACGACCTCAGATTTACGGATTATCCCGCAGCCGTACCGCTGCAAAAAAATATAGCGGTTTTTAAAAAAATGCCGGTCACTGCCTACCAGCGATTTAATCTGCTCGGTATCCGCCAGCGGTTTTTCTCCGACCAGCGTCAGATGAATTCCGACATCGAGGTTGAACGTTTTCGCAAAGCGGGCCGCCTGATCAAACGCTTGCCCGTTCGCTGCCAGGGAAATTGATGAGATTTTTTGTATCTGAAATAATTCAATAATCGCCTCATTGACCGCGGAATCCAGTCCGAAATCATCCGCATTAATCACTAAATATTTGGGGGTCATTTTTTTTTGAGTTCGAAAAAAAGACGGAAGATGTCATAAAAAATGATTAAAATGATCTTCGGGCTGGCCAGCGTGGATTTACCGTAAATCCTGGAAAAATAATCGGTTCCAAACTGGACGATGATCGCCCCTTTTTTAAAAAACTTGATGATCATCTCCGCATCAATGAATGAGCCGATTGACTTGAGCTCGATACCTTCCAGCAACTTCCGCTTAAACAATTTGAAAGCGAAGTTAATATCCTGTATCCGGAGCCCGAATAAATGCCGGACCAGGGAATTATAAAAAAACGAATAAATAATCCGGATATTGCCTTCCGCAATCCGGTTGAACCGGTAAGCCATAATGACATCCGCATTCGTCACCTTCATAATGTGTAGCGCCTTTTTTAATTCATTAATATCAAAAGGGAGATCGGTATCAGAATATAAAATCAATTCCTTCGTGGCTGAAAACATTCCGGTCTTAAGTGCGCCGCAGTAATGGGTATTTTTCTCCAGGGAAATCAGCCGAATATGCGGGTTGCTCCCCTGCGCGGCTTTGACCAATTGAACTGTTCTATCCGTACTGGCGTCATCCACCACAATGATCTCATAGTCTACCTCTATCTCTTCCAGTACTTCTACGGCAGCATCGATTGCGCGCTCCACGTTTTTTTCTTCATTAAAAGCGGGATATACTACCGAAACGCTTTTCTTGATCATCGCGAACCTCCCTTCATAATTCTTGTTTTGGATCGGTTGCTGTCAAACCCTGCTGCAATGTTCTCAGAGCAGGTCGCAACACCAGACGTTAAGGAAACGAACTGTGACGAAATAAATTTCAAACTCCTCTGGAAAACATATTTTAACTTGCTTTGCCCTCTACCGGAATATATCTCTTTTTCCACATGGAGGAACGCAAATACGCCATCTTCCAAAAAAATGAACACCGGCACTGGTGGTTCCGGGGCAAGCACCAGGTCCTCAACGCCTTGATCCGGCGGGAAATACTCCCCCGGCAGCAGCGGATACTTGACATCGGATTCGGAACGGGTTTTTTTCTTTCCTTGCTTGCCCCTTATGGAAAAATCATCGGAATCGATTTCTCTCCCCATGCGCTTCAGTATTCGAACCGCAAATTTCTCGCTGCCTGCATTCTTAATGACATCGGCCGGGGCATCCCACTGAAAAATAACAGTATGGATATCGTCTCGATCCTCGATGTCATTGAACATGTTGAGCAGGATCAGTTTGTGCTGGATGAAATCTTCCGCGTCCTCGTTCCAGGCGGCAAAGTCATTCTCACCACCTCCGCCTACCCCTTTCTCTGGTCTCATCACGACGTGATCAGTCATCATCAGCGCAGATATGTGATGGCTGATCTCATCTCCTGCTTTGAAAAATCGGGATTCAGGATTACCCGAAAAACCTATTTTAATACCATGCTCTTCCCGCTCATCCTTGGGGTACGCCTCCTAAACAAAATCGGTCTCTGCGTTGCCGATGATGACCAGCTTCCCTCCCCGGCCGTGAATGCACTACTGAAATTTATCTTCGGGCTGGAAAAATACCTTGTTCCGCGCTTTGCGCTGCCTTTCGGCGTCTCCCTCCTTGTGATTGCACAGAAAAATAACGGAACAGTTACCTTCCTTTGATCCTCAATCAATTAGTAAGTTAGCACTGCCGTGTTCTCTAGACGTTCGCATCGCGAAACACCATCTGGCCTCCCTGTTGATCTGCTGGACGGCTTTGAGATAACCCATTGTTCACGCAATCACCGCTGTCTTCATGTTTTCAATAATTGCCCTCAATTCCTGATTCCACTGTGTATCGTCAGCCTTGTCTACTCCTTGACGGTCAGGGAAAGGAGTTGAAAGCAGAGTCTGAAAAACTTCTCCGTCGTGGACATGGCCCGCAGTGACTGCTAAAGTAGGCACTATCTCACTCTCAAATTCCATCGTTAAGGGTGTTTTGTACCCGTAAAATTGATCTTGGATCTCATTGGACTTGCGGCCAAAGCGAACCTTGGGATTCATCCATAGAGGCCTTATCCTGTTGATCTTGTTTATCTTCTTTGGCTAAAGGACATAAGTCGACTCGAGCTTTCACGGCTGTGGCATCGCTAGTGTAGTGTCCCATAAGTTTATGGCCATATGATTTTTTTATTTATATATTAATATGAATGAACATAGCGGAACGGATCGTACTTACTCCAAGAGAACGAGCAACCATCAACCATTGGTCGCAAGGGAAAAGGGTATCATTTCGTTTGGTTCAGAGGGCACGGATTATTCAGTTGTCGTCCAATGGTGTTTTCAATCACGTTATAGCCAATCGTTTGGGTATTTCTCGTCCGACCGTCCAATTATGGCGAGAGCGTTTTTTGTCTCTGCGATTATCTGGTTTAGAAAAAGATGCTCCTCGTCCTGGACGTTTTTCAAAGATTCAATACAAGAAAGTTACTGCGCTAGTCAATGCAACCTTACATACGACGTCCCCCGCTGCGACCCACTGGACTATACGCACTATGGCAAAATCTCAAGGTGTCAGTCGAATGGCAGTTCAACGTATCTGGAAACAATACAATTTAAAACCCCATCTAATCAAGACCTTCAAGATCAGCAAAGACAAACGGTTTCTGGAGAAACGCTACGATGTTGTTGGGCTTTATCTGAATCCTCCAGACCAATCGATTGTATTCTGCGTAGACGAAAAAAGCCAAATTCAAGCACTGGAACGTATACAACTATTGCTTCCACTACGTCCTGGTATTCCTGCAAGACAGACTCACGATTACCTGCGTCATGGTACAACCACGTTATTTGTGGCACTGAACATGCTCAATGGAACTGTCATTGGAGATTGTATGCCACGGCACAGACATCAGGAATTTATCAGGTTCCTGCAGATGATCAATACGAAAACGCCTCTCGATTTAGCTCTCCATCTGATTGTCGACAACTATGGAACACACAAACACCCGCGGGTTCAAAACTGGTTAAAACGTCATCCCCGTTTTTATCTGCATTTTACACCCACATCCAGTTCATGGCTGAATCTGGTGGAACGATGGTTCTCCGAGATTACTTCAAAAAGAATCCGGCGAGGCTCATTTAAAAATGTAAAAGAACTGATTATGGCTATTAAACAATATATCGAATCTCATAACCAAAATCCAAAAGTATTTGTTTGGACAGCTCCGGTTGAAAGCATTATGAGAAAAATTTAAAATGTAAAGAACTGTTAGGGACACAACACTAGCAAATCAGAAAGTACAAAACTGCTCCCCTCTCCGACCCAGGTATATTTTTTAACCTCGCCCTTTAAAAATGAAAGGCGATTGGTTCCCTTTTCACAGAAAATCTCAGCACATTTGGCAAACCTCGCATGACGGGTAACAAACAATCCTCCTTCACCGCAAACGATATTCTTAGTCTCATGAAAGCTGAAACAGCCGATATCACCGATAGTCCCAAGAAATCGATTTTTGAATTTGGCGCCGATCGCATGCGCCGCGTCCTCAATAACCACTAAATTCCTCCGTTTTGCAATATCCATAATCTTATCCATCTCGCAGGCGACGCCGGCATAGTGAACGACGATAATGGCTCTGGTCCTCTTTGAAACCGCCTTTTCAATCAGTGCTGGGTCAATGTTGAAAGTATCCGGTACGATGTCAACAAAGACAGGTTTTCCCCCCTGACGGACAATGGCACTGGCGGTAGAAACAAAAGAAAAACTGGGGCAGATGACTTTATCGCCAGATCGGATTCCAATGACAGCACAGGCCAGTTCCAGGGAAGAAGTACAGGAATTAACAGCGATGGCATAACGGCTACCAAATTGACTGCAAAATTCTTTCTCGAGCAACTGGCAATAATATCCATTTCCTCCTACTTTTCCGGAACGGAAGACGCTCAGCAGTGCTCTCTCTTCCGTTTTTCCGAAGTAAGGTTTGGTAAAAGGGATGGAGGAGCGCATTTGCCGGTTTTTCATAAAAAATATTAGCTAGTCTGTTTAATAATCTTGGCAGGTAAACCTGCGGTGACAAGAAATTTTTCCCCTTCAAATTGGTTCGTGTTCGGTGACATATGAGTTTTTCAGGCTCCGCGTTAAAATTTTTTCCAGGCCAGGAAACGTAATTCCCCATCTAAAAGGAATAATTGCAGGAAAAAATTCATCAAGATCCGGATGGGGTGAAGGTGGTAAATCAATAACCAACGAAGACGTTTGGACGGAGACAAGTCTAGAGCGGCAAGCAGCCGTTTTAGACTTACAGGAGAGAAAAAGACGATATGTGCCTCCTTTTTCGCTTCACGCCAGCCAGATCGGAGAAGACGGGCATTCAATCCTCTAATGTTGGGGGTACTGAAATAGCACCAACCTCCAGTTTTGAGCCGGGTGGATAATTTTTTTAAATCATCCCAGGGGGCGGGAAGATGTTCAATCACCTGCAATGAGATAACTCCATCGAAGATTAGGTCTGCCGGCAGATTTTCCAGAGAAGGGTAAACGGGCAGTCCTAATTTCTGTATGTGATCTAATCCATAAGGTTCTATCCCAACTGCTTCTGCTCCCATTTCACGAAGGGCTTTCAGCAAATCCCCCTTGCCTGCACCAAATTCTAAGATTTTCAGCCCTTTCAAGTTAGGGCGGTTTAATTCATGTGTTAACCTTTTCACATATTTGCGGGCGAGTAATAAATCCGTAGTTCCCGTTTCACTAATATTTGCTTCAGGTTCGGCCCAGCCCTTTGTGTAAAATCGGTTCAAATCCGGTGGTTCCGGAAAAGGATTACGAAAAATAAGCAGGCAATGCTGACATTGCCAGAGGCGAGCTTTGGACCAATAGGGTTTTATTTGACTCTTACAAAAAAGGCATTGAGATAAATTAATCATTTTTATTTATGATGTTTTTTTTCAACATAATGAACGGCTTCATGGAAGCCCTGCATCATTTTTTCCTGTGTCCAGTGTTGAATGGTATTGCGGGCATCCTCGCTCATTTTTTGTCTTAAACGGTTATCCCCGAGAATCGTATCTAGGGCTTTGGCCAACGCGTTTGAGTCCCGCTCAGGGACAATGAAGCCATTCTTACCCTCTTCGATTAATCCCCCTTCCGCAGCGCCCACGGCCTCGGTGGCAATGGCCGGCAATCCCTGATTAAAGGCTTCGTTAATGACGAGTCCCCAGAGTTCTTTGGAATAAGGTGTCGTGATAGAAGGCAATACCGTGACCCAGGCGATTGCATAATAGAAAAGCGTTTGCTGTTGCGGAATATATCCTGGCATACGGACCTGTGACATCAGATTTTTTTCCGCGATCCTTTTTTTTAAAAACGATTCTTGGGAACCACTCCCGGCCAATATTAAAATACAATCCCTGTACTGTAAACTAGCAAAGGCCTCGATCAGATAGTCCAACCCCTTGTTTTCCTCAAGCCGTCCCAGATAAAGAACCACTTTCTGATGAGAAGTAATAGAGAGGTTTTTGCGCAGAGTTTGTTTTTCAGATTCCGAAATAGAAACATTATAAAAGGAATTTTCTACCGCACGCGGGGCTATAAAAATTTTTGCGGGATTCACACCTTCGGTGATCAAGTAGTCCTTTACGTGTTTTCCATAGACTACCAGCGCATCCGCATGACGATAAAACCAGCGGGTTAAAAAGAAAAAAAGACGGTGCAGCGGGGTATCCAGGCGCATCCAGATTCCGGTCCAAAGGATAAAGGGCTTTCGTTTCAAACGGGCGATTAAGTAGGTTACAGGAAGGGCAAATCGGCCGTTAATACATTTAATATAAACCCGATAGTCTTTGGCTAACAATTTTATAGGCAAGAGGGGTGTTATGCGTACCTGTCCAAGGCTAAATCCCCATAAGTACTCATATGTAAAATTACCTCCGCGGACGCCATGTTCCCGCGCCCAATACCATTCCTGTCCGGCGGAAAAGAAATAGTAGTCTACATCGAAGCTTTGAGAAAAAATTTCAAAAGCTTTTTCCATGTAATGCGAGCAAAAGTTCTGGACAAAGGCAATTTTCATTTTATTCTGAGATTCGATGGTGATGGATCCTTTTGTCAATTGTGCTGATCCAGCGACTGAAGACCGTATTCTGGCAAGCGGTCTAAAGCGTCTTCACAAAAAATTCTTTGCTGAGAATCAGTTTCCAGATAAAATAAAAATTTCCCCAAATATATCTGCGCCACAAGCGGCGCGGCTCCATGGTCAGGCGAAAAAGCCATTCCAATCCCAATTTCTGTAAAATGGCCGGTGCCTGCTTAACCTTACCGGCATGAAAGAGGAAAGCCGCTCCGACCCCAAGCAGCACACAGTTTTTTATCTTGTTTTTATTATAATACATCCATTGTTCCTGTTTGGGAGTGGAAAGCCCTACCCAGACCAATCTTGCACCTGAGAGATTAATATGATCCACAATTCTATTGTTTTCCTCTTCGCTTAAAGTACGGTAGGGAGGAGCAAATGTGCCGGCCACTCTTAGTTTAGGGAATTGACTTTTTAAATTGTTTGTTAAGGTTACCAAAATTTCATCCGTACAGCCGTAGAAAAAAGAGGGGAACTGTTCTCTCTCAGCCATTTTCAATATTTTTAACATGAGGGTCGGGCCGTAGACCCGTTCACAGTCCTTGTGGCCGCGGGATTTGAGGATCCATACAAGAGGCATTCCATCCGTGGTTACCATATCTGCAGTATTTTCGATTTGCATTAACTGCGGGTCTCTTAGTGCACATACGATATTATTAACAGCCGCAATGGAAACAAAACGTGAGGTTTTTTCTTTTAACCACTGCTCGATTTGATTTACAGCAAAACTATAGGTGAGAGGGTTAACTTTCATCCCTAAAATTTTTTCAGTTATCATTTTCAATCCAGATCGTTTGGGACCAAGAGAAAGGGGTCAAATCAAATAAGAAAGGAGGGCATTATTGAGTTAAGGCTGAGGCGACACCAACCTTTAATTGTTGCTCAATCCAGCGGTATGTTTTTTCTAAACCATAGCGGAGAGGTTTGGAGGGAGCCCATGATAATTTTTGTTTAATCAGGGTATTATCTGAATTTCTTCCTCTTACCCCTGTCGGGCCAGAAATATTATTGATCGTTAAATTTTTACCAGCGATTTCCATGATTAGTTTTGCAAGGTTATTAATTGTAATCATTTCTTCCGAGCCAATATTCACTGGACCTGAAAAATCAGAACGCATGAGACGAAGAACACCTTCGAGACATTCATCAATATAAAGAAAAGAACGTGTCTGTTTACCATCACCCCAGATTTCGATTTTCCCCCCATTGGGGGACTCGCCCACTTTACGGCAGAGTGCAGCCGGGGCTTTTTCTTTTCCACCCCGCCATGTTCCTTCTTCGCCAAAGATATTGTGAAATCTGGCAATATGGACTTTGATTCCATAGTTTTTTTGAAAGGCCAGATAGAGACGTTCGCTGAAAAGTTTTTCCCATCCATATTCACTGTCCGGTGCGGCAGGGTAGGCCGAATCTTCTGAACATTTGGGATTATCGGGATCCATTTGATTGTATTCGGGGTACATACATGCTGAAGAAGAATAAAAAATATTTTTTGTTCCCACTTTTTGGGAAGCGTAGACCATATTCAAATTAATTGAGGCAGAATTGTGCATCACATCGGCATCGTGCTCTCCGGTAAAGATATACCCGGCACCACCCATGTCAGCAGCCAGCTGATAAACTTCATCGAATGGTTGATCCATGATATCGTGAACAAATTTCTGATCGCGAAGGTCGCCGATAATAAAATCGTCCGCGACAGTCTTACTAAAGTCGGGGTATTTCAAATCAACTCCGCGGACCCAGAAGCCTTCTTTTTTTAGTCGTTTGACTAGGTGACTGCCGATAAATCCACCGGCACCGGTGACAAGCGATTTTTTTGTTTTACTCATAGTCCTTTCAAATGGTTTAAAGTATACTAAATATCCTATTCGAATGCAAAAAAATATTAGAACGGGCTACGTAGCTGGTTTTTGAGAGTTTTCTGGCAATAAGATTAATGAGTTAGCGGAGGCCAGAACCTGTTGTGAGGAAAGTCTCTAGTCATTATTCTTTTCTTTTATACGGGAGATCGCTGCATGGCCAAATCATAAATTTCTATCAATCGGTCGTAATTTTTTTCAGGACTATATTTTTCAAGATACTGTTGATAAGCGCGCTGTCCCATGGCGAGGATTTCTTGAGGATGGGTTGCCGCCCATTGGATTTTTTTAGCTAAATCCCCAGCATCGCCCGGAGTAAAGTGGAGACCGGTTACCTGGTCTTCAACGATTTCCTGCATTGAACCTATGCGGGAGGTAATGACGGCCACGCCATTAGCAAAGGCTTCGACGATGACCAGCGGAAATCCTTCGAACCAATTTGAGGGGAGAACCAGGAAGAGTGCTTTTCGGAGCAGAAGAAGGACTGCTGTTTTGGGGAGATGGCCGCAGAATTGGATGTGCGACAAGTTTTCATTTTTGGAGAACTCCTTTAGCATGAATTCGTCTTTCCCGGTACCAATAATTTTTAGCGGAAATTGATAATTCACTTTCATGGCTTTCATGAGGGTTAGCAGACTTTTTTCAGGTGACAGCCTTCCTACATAAATTCCATATGGATCTCTCTCTAAAAGTGGAATCTGTGATCGTACGGTAAAATTTGGTTTAACTATAATTCTATTTGAAGGCAAACCGCCGGCGATAAACTTTTGACGAGAAAATTCGGTTAGAGCAATAAAAACATTCACATGCTTATACCAGGTTTTTATTAAACGATGGAAGGTTAGCATCACTGCGACGGCCAGTGTCTGAAACCTGGAATTATGGTAGCAGCCATACAGCAATGCCGGATAATATAGCCAGTTCTTCTTGGCCGTACATTTTTCACAAACATGGTTATGGATATAGAAATCAGCGCGCGGACACAATAAACGATAATTGTGCAGAGTAACAACAACCGGCAGGCCTCTCGATTTACACGCATGAACAACAGCAGGCGTTATGAGACAAAAGGTATTATGAATATGGGCGAGATCCGGTCTCGTTTTGTCGATTATGTCAAGTATTTCATTATATGATTTTTTTGACCAGGTTATCCCAAAGAACAATTTTATCTTTTCAAAAAATGTCATTTGAGTCATTTCGAGATTCGAGCGCTGATATACCGAGACCGCATGACCCTGCTGCTGTAGCAGTTTTTTTTCCTGCTCAAAAACGATGTCTTCACCACCCTGCTGCTGATAGCTATTATGAACGATTAATATTTTCATACATTCATTAAGGGAAACAAGTTGTTTGTTCGTCTAGGTCAGGATTTGATAAAAATTTCCATCTGGCTTGTAAAAAACAAGGGGATTCACGGGGATTGAATAGACAGAAAGCAGCCATTTTTTTAAGATTAGGGCAATCCTCTCGCAGCAGAAGGAATCGCTGTGATTTGATCCAGCGAGGGCAGGGAAGAGGGTCCCAGACGTTCTCGAGAGAACACTTTTTTACAGGCCAGCATTAAGATAAAAATATCCGCTCCCCAGAACCAGTAGTCCATGAAGAAACCTAGGGTGAAACAAAGGGAACCAAATACAAATCCCATAAAACTAGCCAGCGAAGCAGAAATCAAGTTGATATGAGCGGTAATTAGGATAATTAAAAATATTAGGTAGAGGAGGACCGAGAGTATACCCGAATCACCCAGCAGGGTTAAGAAGGATGAGGTTAGGCGGGTGAAAGTACCTGTCGGTTTGTTACTTTTTTTAAATCCTTTAAAATACTTTTGCAGAAACTGAATACCATACTTCTGAGAAAGTGTACTGCCCGCATCAATCGCGATCGGACTGGTGAAGGTACCCGGGCCGGTTCCAAATAACAGGTTATGTTCCTTCACCTCGCCGTTTAGAATAAAGAAGGTCATAATAACAATCGGGATATTGCCCAACCCCATCAAATAGGTTTTTAATGTGGTCCATAGGATCTGGATCAGCAGTGTGAAAGAAAGCATTGTTATCAGAAATATTTTTAATTTGCGCTTTGACTGGAGCAGCAGGGTGATGGAGAAAAAGACAGTTAATAGGAAGATGTATTTTAAATTCATGGTAAAAATCAATAGAAAGAAGAAGTAGCAGAGATACTTCTTACGGTTCTGATGAAGCCAAAATTGT
>Ga0247727_10012669_pt1 | contig 14410 bp, 12 predicted proteins | sample WisWelCaveWW1625_FD_202498 | JGI IMG/M metagenome (GOLD analysis project Ga0247727, IMG submission 202498) | Biofilm microbial communities from Wishing Well Cave, Virginia, United States - WW16-25 | ecosystem: Environmental > Aquatic > Deep subsurface > Groundwater > Cave microbial mat | place... | reverse complement strand
GGTTCAGCGTCACGCCGGCCGATGCCTCGAGATAGTCGGCCCAGTCGAAGCCGGCGCCGCCGTTGAGCGTGTCGCCGCCCAGGCCGCCGCGCAGGAAATTGTCGCTGCCATTGCCGGTGAGGTTGTCTCCAAGCGCCGAGCCACGAACGGCTTCGATCAGCGTATAGGTATCGCCCGTCGCCTCGCCACCGGTGCCGCCGGTGGCCAGGTTGAGCGTCACTCCGGCCGTCGCCCCCAGATAGTCGGCCCAGTCAAAGCCCGCGCCGCCGTTGAGCACATCGGCGCCGAGCCCGCCGCGCAGGTAGTTGCCCGCACCGTCACCGGTCAGCGTGTCGTCGAAGTCGCTGCCGCGCAGGCCTTCGATCGCCGTGTAGGTATCGCCCAACGCTTCGCCCAGGTTGGTGCCGGAGGCACCGAGATTGGCCCGCACCGCCCCAGCTGCGCCAAAGTAGTCGGCGAGGTCGATGCCATTGCCACCGTTCAACACATCGGCGCCGAGCCCGCCGTTCAGCGTGTCGTTGTCGTCGCCGCCGGCGATGGTGTCGCCGCCGCCGCCGCCGACAACAGAGTCATCGCCACCCAGAGCGTCGGCGCGGTCGCCCACTTGAATTCCATAGGCCGACAGATCGAGCAAGGTGACCACGTCGTTGCCGCTCGTGAATCGGCGGTCGCCATCGACGTAGACGTCGTCGAACGGATTTGTGTCGGCCGGGTCAAGCTGAGCGAAGCTCGCGAATGCGGTGAAGCCGCCGTTCGCCGCGATCTGCGGCCGTGCCACATTCAGCAGGGGCGATCCGGCCGTGCCGACGAGCTCGATCGTATCGGTGTCCCGGTCGTAGCGGAACACTTCGACTTCGCCATCCACGTCGCCAGCGACCAGATTGCTCGCGAGCGACTCGAACCCCACATAGCGGCCGTCGGCCGAGATCGAGACATTGGCCGAGATGTGGTTTGCCTCCGTCCCGCCGCTGCTCACGGACACGCGCTCGATCGTATCGGTGTCGCGATCGTAGACGAACACGTCCTCCCGGCCGTTGGTATCGCCCGCCACGAGGTTGGTTGCCGACGAGATGAACGCCACGAAGCGGCCGTCCGCCGAGATAGCCGGCGGCGCGTCCCAAAACGTGATGCCGCCAGGAACGCCCGACGTCGCGTTGCCCTGGACACCGGCACTGCTTAGGGAGACCCGCTCGGTGGTGTCGGTTTGCCGGTCGTGCACGAACACGTCGGTGAAGAAGTTGGTATCGCCCGCTACCAGATTTGAAGCCTCGGACGTGAAGGCCACGAACCGCCCGTCGGCCGACAGCGCTGCGCGAAACGAGCCGGCATCACCTTCGGTGCCGGAGCTGTCGATGGACACCCGCTCGATGGTGTCGAGGTCGCGATCGTAGACGAAGATGTCCTCGGCGCCGTTCGTATCGCCTGGAACCAACGACTGGTTGCTGGAGGAGAAGGCAACGAACCGGCCATTTGCCGAGATCGATGGATCGATCGAGGCGAACGAGACGGTATTGGAGATGCGCTCGATCGTGTCGGTCTGGCGGTCATAGACGAAGATGTCATCGACGCCGTTGGTATCGCCTGCCACCAGGTTGTTGCCGGCCGACTGGAAAGCGACGAACCTGCCATCGGCCGAGATCGACGACTTGCCCGAGAAATCGTTGGCCTGGTCGCCGGCGTCATTCAACGACACCCGCTCGAGCGTGTTGTTCACGACGTCGTAGACGAGGAGGTCAGCCGCGGAGTTGGTGTCCGGTGTGATGAGATTGGTGGCGAAAGAGTAGAAGCTGACAAATTGGCCGTTGGCCGATATTGCAGCATAGCTCGACAGGTTGTTTGCGACGGTGCCGAGGTTGTTCGTCGATGCGCGCTCAATTGCCATGGTGCGGCTAGCCCCTGTGCAGCCGACCCGCAACGCGTCGCTAGGTATGGATGACGAGGGTCGGACAGTTGAAACGCAGCTTCCCGCAATTCAGGTCAGGTCGTTTCCCGCAATTCCGCAAGTAGGAGGTGGAGCGTAGACTAACCGTCGGCCGACTGCTTTTCAAGCTGGTATCCGCGCGTCACCGATGCGTCCCGCAGGATATTTTCCCGTGACGCGAGTGCTCGATGAACCACGACCATTTCGTCACCCGCGCCCTTTCGCTTGCCCCGGCGGCGCCACTGATACACAACTGTCGCGAAACGGTGCTAGCCGTTTGGCGGCATGCGGACTCGAGAGCGTGTCCAGGCGGCCCAGGAAACTTGCGGACGAGCACCGGCCGCTCTTTCCGTGGTAGCCCCTTGCTTTAACGAGCAGGAGAGCCTGCCAGAGTTCTACCGGCGTACCACCGCGGCTTGCCAGGCGGTCGCCGGCGCCGACTACGAGATCATCCTCGTCGACGATGGCTCCCGCGATCGCACCTTGCAGGTCATTCAGGCGCTGTCGCAGGGGGACGCGCGGGTGATCGGCGTTCAACTGATGCGCAACCATGGGCATCAGCTGGCCGCCACGGCGGGGCTGTCCATCTCCCGTGGACAGCGCGTCATGCTGATCGACGCGGATCTTCAAGACCCGCCGGAACTGCTGACCAGCATGGTGGACCTGATGGACCGCGGCGCCGACGTCGTTTACGGCAAGCGCTCGGTGCGCGGCGGCGAGACCTGGTTCAAGAGGGCCGCTGCCGCGATCTTCTATCGGCTGCTGTCGCGCATCGCCAACGTGCCGATCCCGGAGGACACCGGAGATTTTCGCCTGATGCGGCGGCGCGTGGTGAACCTGCTGCTGGCGATGCCCGAGCGCGAGCGCTTTATTCGCGGCATGGTGAGCTGGATCGGCGGAAAGCAGGTGCCCCTGCTCTACGAACGCGACCAGCGCTACGCGGGGAAGAGCAAATATCCCCTGGCGAAGATGCTGCGGTTGGCCGCGGACGCCATCACCAGCTTCTCGATCGTGCCGCTGCGCTTCGCGGTGTGGCTCGGACTGCTCGTCGCCTGTGCGGCCACGCTGCTGATGGCGTACACGATTTGGCGCTGGCTGAGCGGCGACGTGGTGGTTGGCTGGTCGAGCACGATGACCGCCATCGCGCTGTTTGCCGGCGTCCAGCTGCTCGTCCTCGGCATCATGGGCGAGTACCTCGGCCGGCTGGTGCAGGAGGGGAAGGGCCGCCCCTTGTTTCTGATCGACTCGATCCACATCGACGGCACGAGCCGCGCCGTGCCCCTGGATTTCTCGCGCATGCCGCGCCAGGTGCAGGAGAGCATGCTGCACCAACTCACGGCGGCAGAGCCTGCTGAGCCCACCTCACCTCGCAACGGCTCCGACCCGCTCACGCGCGCGTCCCTCGATCCGCCGTGACCCACGACGTGAGACTGCCGCCAGGGGGAACGTCAGCGACATGGATCTCCAGCCAGAGCCTGCAGGAGCGAACGCGGGCGCGCCACCGGTCCCCGCTATCTCCCGATCGGCGGCGATCGCACAGCTCTGGACGACTATTTTCTTGGCGGGTGCCTTGGCTACGCTGGCCGTGCCGGTGCTCCTGGTCGCCATCCCACCGCTGCTCGACTACCCCAATCATCTGGTCCGCTTGTGGCTGATTGCCGGAGGCGCCGAGAACCCACCACTAGCGAAGATGTATGCCGTGTCGTGGGGGAGCGCCCACACCAACGTCGGCATCGACTACCTCGGCGCCTTGCTCGGGCGGCTCATCCCGGCCGTACCTTTGGGCTCCTTCTTCGTTGTCCTCGCGCTGGTGTTGCCGCCGCTCGGCGCCTTGGCGTTGCATCGTGCCGTGTTCGGCGGCCTCCACTGGTGTCAGATCGGCTTCCTGTTCTTCGCCTGGAACGCGACCCTGCTCGCCGGCTTCCTGAACTTTCATATCGGCGTTGGACTTGCTCTCCTCGGCGCCGCGCTCGAGCCCCGTCTCGCTCATACGAGCCCGCTCGCACGGCTGTGTGCAAGACTGGCGACCGGCGCGCTGGTGCTGATCGTGCATTTCTTCGCGCTCTTCTACTATTGCGCCCTGCTCGCGGGCCTTGCCTTCGGCCGCGACTCCATCGCCTTCGGCAATTGGCGCGCACTCGCAGCGCGGGCGACCGCCGCCATCCCAGCGGCGGGAAGCGCGGCAATACCTGCTGTCGTCTTTGTCGTACTTTCGCCGTCGCTTCCCGGCGCCCACGTCGACGCGCTGGGCAACGCGCCGTTGTGGGATTTCTCGGCCTACAACAAAGGGCACGTCCTGCTCTCACCCATCGTGACCTATGCCCTGTGGCTCGACGTTCTCCTGGCCGGTGCAATCGCCGCGCCGGTGCTATGGGCGATGCTCGTGGGCCGACTGGAGGCGCATGCGGGACTGGTGCTCACCGCCGGCGCACTCATCGCGCTGGCCCTTGCGGCACCGACAGCCGTATCCGGCACCTGGTGGATCGACAATCGCTTTCCCCTGATGGCGCTCCTGGCCCTGCTCGCCGGTCTACGGCCGGGCCTCGAACTCTCGAGCGCTGCAAGGCTGGCGATGGCCGCGCTCCTGGCCTTGGTCGTGACCGGCCGCACGGCATGGATCGGCTCGATCTGGAAGCAGCGACAGGCCGACATCGGCGCCGTGTACCAGGCCGTGCGCCAGGTGCCGCCGGGATCGGCCGTGCTGCCGCTCGACCATATCGACGACGCTGCCGGAGCGGCGGCCCACCCCTTGGGCCGCTACTTCCACAACGGCCATCCGGCGCACTGGAGCTACTCCGTGCTCGTGATCATGTGGCGACAGGCGTTCGTGCCGAACCTGTTCTGGGCGGCCGGCAAACAGCCCCTGCGCGTGCTGCCGCCCTGGGACCAGATCTCGTTTCCCGAGGACGGATTGCTGCCGGCGGTGGCCCTCGCCGATCCGAGCCAGACCCCTACGCATTTCCGCGCGTGGCGACAGCGCTACGACTATGTGCTGCTGCTGAACGCCGACGTCGGCAAGGGTGTCGACCTGTCGGCGTTGCCCGAGCTGCGCCTGGAACGGGACGAGGGCTTCGCCCGGCTTTACCGGATCGCGAAGGCGGTGCCCACCAACTGAGCACGGGCGCAAGAGTGGCGTTCCACGCCGCATGGCGGTGCTGCGCCAGCGTGGCGCAGCATTCTGGATGTGTAGCTAAGAAATGAACCGCAAGCGCACAGAGAGTCGGTACCGCCCCGACACCGACGAATGATTGAGCCAGTCATTTGTCGGGACGGAATGCGTGTCAGAACTGCGGGCAGATATAGCCAATCCCGCTGGGGTTCTTGAAGCAGCCGACGGATTCGGGCAATAGCATCTTCGGCAGCCAGAGCACCACATGGGGGAAGAAGACGCAGAACAAGATCGTCACGAAGAACACGACATAGAGCGGCAGCGATCTCACGACCGCCGTCAGGAAGCTGACGCCGACGAACTTCGACGACATCAGCAGACAGATGCCATAGGGCGGCGTAATCAGGCCGAAGGCGAGCGTGGTGATGATCGTCACGCCCATGTGCACGGAATTGATGTTGCCGAGTTCCGCGAGCGCGTTGAGGATCGGCATGAAGATGATAATCGCAGGTACCGCGTCGACGAAGTCGCCCACGATCACGAACAGGGCGACCAACAACAGCATGATGACCAGCGCGTTGGGTCCGGCGAAATCGCTGATCCAACCGGCCACGACATCGGGGGCTCTGAGGTAGGCCAGCATCCAGCCGAAGGCGGATGCGGCGGCGACTGCCGCCAGCGGAATCGAGTACATCAGGCCAACGTTGGCGAAATCGCGCGGCAAGTTCTTGATGTGCCCGCGATTAAGCACGGGAATCAGAAAGAAGACGATGTATGTGACAGCGACGAGGCCGGCTTCCGTCGGTGTGAACCAGCCTGTCAGGATGCCGCCCATGATGATGATGGGGATGACAAGCGGCAGCGCCGCCGCCTTGCTCGCCGCGGTGAACTGGCCAAGCGTGGCGCGGGGACGCCGGATGCCGGGGGGCCCGAAGAAGTAGCTGTAGATCATGAGTCCAATGCCGATCATCACGCCCGGGACCACGCCAGCGAGGAACAGGCCCCCGATCGAGACGTTGCCCGTCGCACCGTAGACGACGGCCATGATGCTGGGCGGAATCAGATTTGCAATGGTCGAAGCGGCGGCGATCAACGCAGCGATGAAGGCGCGGTCGTAGCCTTCCTTGTCCATCTCGGGTCCGACAGTGCGGGCAAGCGCGGCGACGTCCGCCGTTGAGGATCCGGAGATGCCGGCGAAAAACATGCTGAAGACGGTGACCACCTGCGCAAGGCCGCCTCGCAGATGGCCGACGAGTGCCTGTGCCAGCACGATCATCCGGTTGGTGACGGCGGCCGCGGTCATCAGCTCGCCGACCAGCAGAAAGAAGGGAATGGCAAGCAGCGCTTCGGCGTCGATGCCGTGGAACAGCTGCCCCACGATGGAGGCAAAGGAGATCTTTGTCAGCGCGACTGCGACGAGCACGCCGGCAGTGATCGAGAACACCACCGGTACGCCAATGTAGCCGAGCCCGATGAACAGGCTCGCCATGATAAGGATGATCCAGCCGTTGTTCATTGCTTTGTCTCCGCCGGACCTGGCACTGGATCGGCGAAGCCGTTCTTCAAGCCATTGACTATCTGCTCGACCTGAAACAGCGCGACGAGGGCCCCCGCAATCGGCACGCTGACGGTGTAGTAGCCGAGCGGGATCAGCGACGGCATGCGGAAGCTGCCCATGTCATGCAGGAAGTTCTCCCAGCCGAACACCACGAGAAACAGGGCCACCACCAGCACGACGAGGCGGGAGAACACCTCGAAATTGCGCCGCTTCGTGCCCTGCATCGCCTGCACGATCTCGGCAAGGTACATGTGGTCATTGCGGCGGGCGGCGAGTGCTATCCCGACAAATACGCCCCAGGCAAAGAAGCCGGTCGTGAACTGTTGCAGCCAGAGCCACGGGCGGCCGATCTCGCGCGTAGCGACGTCGATCAGCACGCAGACGGAGAACCCGATGATGCAAACGCCGCACAGCACGTAGAGCAGCGCCTCCAGCCGGTCGAGCGCCGCCCATTTGAGATGGCGGTCCCTGGGAACGACGAACGACGAGGACAAGGGAATGGCTTTCCAATTGTGGACCAACATGCGATCGCCGGCCGCGAGCCACTTGGGGGATACGGCTGACGCCCCACCGGCTCGAGAGGACGTCGTCGATGGATCATGCCGGCTAGCAAGGGGCCACGGAGTGGCGACCGCAACAGCGAGCCCAATCGGAATGCGCGGGGCTCGCCGCTAGTTGGATCACTTCACGTTGCGCACGAGATCGAGGATCTTCACCGCGTGCGGGCCGAGCTCTTTGGCGAGCTGGTCCTGGATCGGCTGCGCGGCCTTCATCATGCCGGACTTGTCGACGTCTTCCACCAGCTTGACTCCAAGCTTCTTCAGCCGCTCACCAGACTCCTTCTCGAGCGCGAGCGCCTTTTTCGGCACCGTCTTGCCGATCTCTTCGGCGGCCGCCTGCACCCAGCCCTTCTCCTGGTCGGAGAGGCTATTCCAGGTCTTTTCGCTCGCCCAGATGCAGTTGTTGTTGGCCTCGTGCTGGGTCAGCGATAGGATCGGCGCCGCCTCGTAGTGCTTGTTTGAGAGGTAGACATTGACGCCGTTCTCGGCAGCTCCGATCACGCCCGTTTGCAGCGACGTGTAGACCTCGCCGAACGGCATGTGCACGGTCTGAGTGCCATAAGCAGGAAAATGGGTGTCCTCCGTCTTGGTCGCCTGCACGCGGATCTTGAGCCCCTTGAGGTCGTCGATCGATTTGATCTCTTTCTTTGCGTAGATGTTGCGGAAGCCCATCGTCATCAGCGCCATGACACGGGCGCCCTGCACCGATTCCGCGATCATGCCACGGAATGCCGCGACGATGGCCGGATCGGCGAGCACTTTCGCCAAATGGTCCTCGTCGCGGAAGATGAAGTGCAGCGAGAAAACGCCCGACTGCGGCGCGACGGTTGAGGCGTTCGCCGTCGAGGTGATGCCGAAGTCGATGTCGCCCGAGCGCAGCTTCTGGAGCATCACCGGCTCCTGGCCGAGCTGGGCACCGGGGAACTGGTCGATGCCCAGCTTGCCGCCGGAGACTTCCATCAGCTTGGCATGGAAGGTGTCGGCGGCAATACCGTAGGCGGTCGTCTTTGGCTGATCGTAGGCGAAGGTGAACTTCCGGCTCTGGGCGAACGCCTCGCCTGCGCCGACAGCCAGCAGCAACGCGACCAGAGCCGTGGTCCGCCGAGCGACTCGAGTGAATTTCATAACTTCCTCCCGTGCGTGCGTTTCCCGTTTGCCCGATGATCGAGCTCGGACACCGTTCTTCATTATGCTCATGATGGGCGCCCGTGAGAAACCAAGTCAAGGGAATTGGTGTGAGGACCGTCAATCATCCACGCGATGGATTTTCGCGCGTCAGATTTTCCGCTACCGCGAAAGCGGAAGCCAATTCGGTAACATGATGGTGAATGGGGTCGACAGGTCTTGGCACATTGCGGACTGGTGCGATCCGGCAGTTTCGGAGCACAGCGGTCGTGGCCGCTGACGCAGGCCTGTCTCAGCCCAACGCCGGCTCCGCAGAGAAGCGCAGCCACAGCGCGTGCTCGCCCAGGGTCTCGACGAAGGCGCGGTGAGCGTCCTCGCCTTCCGCCGTCAGACGCGGGGGCAGCGGCGCGGGGCGGTGCCTCGCGGGGACGGCGCGCAGCCGCACGGCCGAGTCCGATCCGGCCTGTCCGCCCAGTCCCAGCACGGCCTGGCGCTCGCCGAGCAGCTCGACGTAGACGCCGGCGAGCAGCAGGGCATCCATCAGGGCGCCGTGCTTGGTGCGCTGCGAATTGTCGATGCCGTAGCGCTTGCACAGCGCATCGAGGCTGTTGGGGCCGGCCGGATGCCGGCGCCGTGCCAGGGTCAGCGTGTCGACGACGCGATCGGACCGCAGCGCCGGCCGCGGCAGGCGCGCCAGCTCGGCATTGAGAAAGGCCACGTCGAAGGACGCGTTGTGCATGACGACCGGCGCGTCGGCGATGAAGGCGAGGAGCTCGTCGGCAACGTCCTTGAACAGCGGCTTGTCGGCCAGGAACTCGCGGGTGAGGCCGTGCACGGCGACCGCATCGCGATGGAGGTCGCGCTCGGGATTGAGATAGCGGTGGAATTCCTGGCCGGTCGGCATGCGATTGACGATCTCGATGCAGCCGACCTCGATGACGCGATCGCCGTTGGCGTGGTCGAGGCCGGTGGTCTCGGTATCGATGACGATCTCGCGCAGCATTTGCTTTCCCCGCAGCGGTACGCGCGCACCTCCCTAAAAACCCCCACCCCCGACCCCTCCCCGCAGGGGGGAGGGGAGCGCCGGCGGGACGCGTCAGGCCCAGAACTTCGCGAAGGCCGTGCCTTGCCGGCCTTTCAGCGAATCGATGATTTTATCGACCTGGGAATCGGTGTCGGCGAACGGGCCGCCCGTGTCCACAACGAAATCGGCGCGTGCACGCTTGTCGGCGTCGCTCTTCTGCTTGGACAGGATCTGCTCCAGCCTTTCGGGCGACATGCCGGGGCGCGCGAGGACGCGCTGGCGCTGTGCCTCGGGCGGCGCGCTGACCACAATGACCACATCGACGCGGGCATTGCCGCCGGTCTCCAGCAGCAGCGGCACCTCGAGCACGGCCATGTCGGCGCCGCTGGCCGCTGCCCGCCGGAGGCAGGCACGTTCAGCCGCCACCACCAGCGGATGGACGATGGCCTCCAGCCGCGCGAAATCCGCAGACTTCTGCAACAGGGCGGCGGCCAGCTTCTGCCGGTCGACCTTGCCGCCGGCCGTCGTGCCGGGGAAGGCGGCCTCGATGGGGGCGACGGCGGCACCCTCATAGAGCCTGTGCACCTCGGCATCGGCGTCGCACACGGGAAGGCCCAGCGTCCGCAGGCGCGCGGCGACGGTCGATTTGCCCATGCCGATGGAGCCCGTGAGGCCGATGATGAGCATCTATCCGGCCTCGATATCCGCAACCAGCAGCGCGCGCAGCGCGTCGGTGACCTCGGGGTCGACCCCGAACCACTTGTGGAAGCCGGGTGTCGCCTGGTGCAGCAGCATGCCGAGACCGTCGACGACTGTGAGCCCACGCTGCCGGGCGGCTGCGAGCAGGGGTGTGATCAGCGGCACGTAGACGAGGTCAGAAACGACGCAGGCGTCGCCGAGAACGGTCAAATCCATCTCCAATGGCATGCCGTGCTCCATGCCGAGCGAGGTGGTATTGACCAGCACGCCGACATCCCGGGAGCGATCCGCGCGATCGCGCCAGTCGTGGACCCTGACGCGCGCACCGAAATGACGCGCGACAGCCTCGGCACGCTCGCGCGTGCGGTTGAACACGCGTACCTCGGGCACGCCGCACGCCAGGAAGGCGTGGATGATGCCGCGCGCGGCCCCGCCGGCGCCCAGCACGGAGACGGCGGACGTGCGCGCATCGAAGCGCGGCGCACTGGCCTGCAAGTGGTTCATGAAGCCCGCGCTGTCGGTGTTGTCGGCGACCAGCCGATCGCCCTCGAACCACAGCGTGTTGGCGGCCCCGACGGCACGCGCGGCCGGCATCTTCTCGGCAGCGGTCGCGTAGGCGGCCTCCTTGTGGGGGATCGTCACGTTGCAGCCGGCGAGGCCTTCATCGCGCAAGCCGCGCAGAAAGGCTGCGACCTCGTCGGGCCGCACCGGCCGCTTCACGTAACTGCCGTCGATGGCGTATTTTTTCAGCCAGTAGCCGTGGATCAGCGGCGAGCGCGAATGCGCCACCGGCCAGCCGATGACGCAGGCGCGTATCATGCCGCGACCACTCCGCGTGCTCTGAGCTCTGCCAGGAGCGCGAGCAGCGGCAGGCCGATGATGCCGAAGTAGTCGCCGTCGATGCGCTCGAACAGCTGGATGCCCAGGCCCTCGATCTCGTAGGCGCCGACGGTGCGGCAGACGCGGTCGCCAGCTTCGTCCAGGTAGCGGGCCAAGAATGCGTCCGAGAACGCGCGCATGACGAGGGTGGCGGTTTCCACACGGTTCCACACAATCTTTCCACCGATTGCGAGGGCAACCGCCGTATGCAAGCAATGAGAATGTCCGCGCAGGCGCAGGAGTTGGGCGCGGGCCTGGGCTCGGTCGGCGGGCTTGCTGAACAACTCGCCGCCGAACGCCAGGACCTGGTCGGCGCCAATTACCAGAGCCTCGCGCGAGCCCGCGCTGATGGCCTCCGCCTTGGCGCGCGCCAAGGCCATAGCAATAGCCGGCGGCGCCGATTTGGCCTGCAGCAGGCGCTGCTTGAGCGCATCCTCGTCGATGTCTGCGGGCGCAACGCGGAACGACAGACCCGCCGCCTCCAGCATGCGGCGGCGAAACGGGCTGGCCGACGCCAGCAGCAACGGCGGGGCGCCCGACTCAGCCATCGCCGGTCTCCCGCTGCTCCTGCGGGGCTAACGCCTCGTCGCGGTCGTGCAGCAGCCGGATGATGGTCGCCGCCGTCTCCTCGATCGAGCGTCGCGTCACATCGATCAGCGGCCAGTTGTGGCGCGCGAACAGACGGCGCGAATAGGCGAGCTCGTTGGCGATCTGGGTGCGGTCGACGTAATCGTCGAGATTGCGATCGGCCATGATCTGCACGCGGTTGCGGCGGATCTCGGCGATGCGGTCAGCGCTGGCCACCAGGCCGACCACGAAGGCGCGATGCGGCTGGGTGAGGGCCGCCGGCAGGTCGATGCCCAGCACCAGCGGCAGGTTGGCGGTCTTGTAGCCGCGCTGGGCGAGATAGATGCTGGTGGGAGTTTTGGAGGTGCGGGAGATGCCGAGGATGATGATGTCGGCGGCGTTGAGGTCCTGCGGCAGCTGCCCGTCGTCGTGCGCCATGGAGAAGTTGAGCGCATCGATGCGGCGGAAGTAGTCGGCGTCGACGGTATGCTGGCCTGCCACCACCGGCGTCTGCGGGGCGCCGAGATAGGCCTCGAACACCTTCATGATCGGCTCCAGCACGTGCAGGGAGGGCACCTTGAGGGCGCGGCAGCGCTGCTCGATCTGGTCGATCAGCTCCCGCTTGACGATGGTGTAGAGCACGATGCCGGGCGACTGCTCCACCTCCTTCAGCACCCGCTCGAGCTGCTTGGGGGTCCGCACCAGGGGGTGCACGTGCTCGATCGGCCGGACCTGCGAATATTGCACCGCCGCGGCCTTGGCCATGGTGGTCAAGGTTTCGCCCGTGGCGTCGGAGATCAGGTGGAGATGGAAGTAGCTTGGCAACCGGTTGGGCATGTGTGGAAAAAATCAGACTTCTCAGGCTCTGCCAAGGGAAGGGGCGATTCCTTCCGCTGTCTCGGTACGGCTATGAACAGAAGCGTCCACAGCAAGACCCGGAAGGATTGCGGACGGACGTTGCCCGGAGTCTGCGTGGACAAGCCTGATCTGCCTGCTCTAATGAACGGCTGTCAACAGCTTGTGACGGCAGAAGCCTAGAATCGCTTCGTGATTCAGGCTCGCTGCGCCAGAGGCTTGCGCTCGCCTTGTGGCTCTGAGGGTCGCAAGCCGCAAGGTCTAGCACTGGGATCAGCGCGGGCCGGCAAACTGTGCGGAAGGGGCCGACAGGCAAGGATACTCGTAATCCACGTCGTAACAGTCGTAATAACAAAACTTGAATCTAGCTTTTTGAAGTGAAAGAGCAGCGATGGGTTCGTGTGCCACAATTTCGCAGCGCCGGCTGCTCCGCACTTTCACGGGCGAGGTCTTGTCGCCGCCACCGATCTGGCTGATGCGGCAGGCCGGCCGCTACCTGCCCGAGTATCGCGCGACGCGCGCCAAAGCCGGCACGTTCCTCGACCTGTGCTACACGCCGGCGCTGGCGGCCGAGGTGACGCTGCAGCCGATCCAGCGCTACGGCTTCGACGCGGCGATCCTGTTCTCCGACATCCTGGTGGTGCCGGATGCGCTGGGCCAGCGCGTCGAGTTCGTCGAGGGCGAAGGGCCGCGGCTCGAGCCGATCCGCAGCGCCGGGGAACTCGGGCGCTTGAACGCCGGCGCGACTCGGCCCAAGTTCGCCCGCGTTTGCGAAACGGTTGCGCGGCTGCGACAGGATCTGCCCCATGACACGGCTCTCATCGGATTTTGCGGCGCGCCCTGGACGGTGGCGACCTACATGGTCGGTGGGCGCGGCTCGGCCGACCAGGCGGAGGCGCGGCTGTGGGCCTATCGCGACCCGGCCGGTTTCCAGGCGCTGATCGATCTGCTCACCGACAGCTCGATTGAATACCTGGTCGGCCAGGTGGCGGCCGGCGCCGACGTGCTGCAGATCTTCGATACCTGGGCCGGCAGTCTGCCGCAGCGAGAGTTCGAGCGGTGGGTGATCGCGCCGACGCAACGCATTGTGGCGAGTGTGCGGACCCGGCATCCGAACGTGCCGGTGATTGGATTTCCGCGCGGGGCCGGCACCCGCGCCGCGGGCTACGTGGAGGCCACGGGCGTGCAGGGACTGGGCTGCGACACGGCCATGCCGGCGGCGGATATGGCCGCGATCGGGAGAGGCAAGGCGCTGGTGACACAGGGCAATCTCGATCCGCTGTTGCTGGTTGCGGGAGGTGGGGCACTCGACGCAGCGACGACGGAAATTCTGTCGACGATGCGCGGACTTTCCTTCATCTTCAACCTCGGCCACGGCATCCGCCCCGAGACGCCGCCCGAGAATGTGGCGCGGTTGGTCGAGTTGGTGCGTGCGGCGACAAATGGATAAGGGTCATCCCGGGCCTTGTGCCCGGGATCCAGCCGGCAACGGGCGCTGCGCCCGCGGATGACTGGATACCGGGGACAAGCCCCGGTATGACAGCGTCATGCTGCTGTGGCTGAAGGCGCTGCACGTGATTGCCGTCATCGCATGGATGGCGGGGCTGCTCTATCTGCCGCGGTTGTTCGTCTATCACTGCCAGGCCGAGGCCGGCTCCACACAGTCCGAGACCTTCAAGGTGATGGAGCAGCGGCTGCTGCGCGCCATCATGAACCCGGCGATGATCGTGGTGTGGGTGACGGGGCCATGGCTGGCCTGGCACCTGGGTACGTACCGGGACGGCTGGCTGATGGCCAAGTTCGCGCTGGTCGTGCTGCTGACGGGCTATCACCACGCGCTGGGCACCTGGCGCAAGGACTTTGCCGCGGACCGCAACCGGCGGGATCAGCGGTTCTTTCGCATTGCCAACGAGGTGCCGACGGTTCTCATGATCGGCATCGTCATCCTGGTGGTGGTGAAGCCGTTCTGATTGGAAAGTCCACTAATCTTACTGAGTCATAAGAACTGAGTCACAAGACCGCATCCTACAACGATTGCGACTCCTGTAGCGACGAAGATTCAAACTTCGGCAGCGGGGGGCTTGCACGATGGGTCGGCGCGCGACAACCACCA
>Ga0247727_10012668_pt1 | contig 14410 bp, 21 predicted proteins | sample WisWelCaveWW1625_FD_202498 | JGI IMG/M metagenome (GOLD analysis project Ga0247727, IMG submission 202498) | Biofilm microbial communities from Wishing Well Cave, Virginia, United States - WW16-25 | ecosystem: Environmental > Aquatic > Deep subsurface > Groundwater > Cave microbial mat | place... | reverse complement strand
CCCATACCTGGTGCTGCCGTTCTTCGGCCCCAGCACGCTGCGCGACGCCGGCGGGCTGGTGCTCGACGTGGCGGCGGACCCGGTGTCGCGGCACCGGCCGGTCGACGAGCGCAACGCCGCCACTGCGCTGCGCGTCGTCAGCCGACGCGCGGACCTGCTCGATGCGACCCGCCTGCTCGAGGAGGCCGCGCTCGACCGCTACGTGTTCCTGCGCGAGGCCTACCTGCAGCGGCGCCGCAGCCTGGTCTACGACGGCAGCCCGCCGCGCGAGCGGCGTCCGGTAGAGTGACGGGGAAGACAACCATGAGGAATTTGATTGCTTGCGCCGCGCTCGCGTTCGCCGCCGCGGCGCTCGCGCAGGACACGCCGCCCGACGAGCTGGTGAAGAACGTGATGCTCGACATTCAGGCCATCATCGCGCAGGACAGGGATCTGCAGGGCGGCGACCGCCGGAAGGCTGTCGCCCTGATCGAGCACAAGGCGGTGCCGCATTTCAACGTGGCCAGCATGACCGCGCTTGCCGTCGGCCAGTCCTGGCAGAAGGCAACGCCCGAGCAGAAGAAGCGCCTCATCGAGGAGTTCCGCAACCTGCTGATGCGCACCTACGCCAGCTCGCTCGCCGCGTTCAGCGAACAGAAATTTGATTTTCGGCCGCTGCGCATGAAGCCCGCCGATACCGATGTCACGGTGCTGGTGCGCGTGCTGCAGCAGGGCGGCGGCCAGCCGGTGAACATCGAGTACGACATGGAGAAGACCACGCGCGGCTGGAAGTGCTACGACGTGCGCGTGGCCGGCATCAGCCTGGTGGTCAACTACCGCACCGAGTTCGCCAACCTGGTGCGCCAGGGCGGCGTCGACGGCCTGATCAATGCGCTCGAGACCAAGAATAAGGCCTCCGGCAGTCAGGCGGACGGGACGGCGAAGAAATGATCCGCCGCGACGGCGAGCGCCTTTACGTCAGCGGCCCGGTGACGCTCGCCAACGTCGCGGGCCTGCTGGATGAGGCGCGCGCTCCGCTCGCCGACGGCGTGAGCGCTGTGGACCTCGGCGCAGTCACCGAGCTTGACTCGTCGCTGCTCGCCGCGCTGCTGTCCTGGCTGCGCGAGGCGAAGGCCCGCGACCGCGCGCTGTCGTTCGCCCACCTGCCGCAGGACCTGCTCACGCTGGCGCAGCTCTACGGCGTGGCGCAGCTGCTGCCACAAGACCCGCAACGCTGATCCCCGCAATCGAGGTCCGCGACGTCGAGAAGCACTACGGTGCGCTGCGCGCGCTCGCCGGGGTGTCGCTCGAGGTGCGCCAGGGCGAGTTCTTCGGGCTGCTCGGGCCGAACGGCGCGGGCAAGACGACGCTGATCAGCATCATCGCGGGGCTGGCATGCGCGGATGGCGGCCGCGTGGCGGTGATGGGCGCCGACGTGGTCGGCGACTACCGCCGCGCGCGGCGCATGCTCGGCGTGGTGCCGCAGGAACTGGTGTTCGATCCGTTCTTCACGGTGCGCGAGACGCTGCGCATCCAATCGGGCTATTTCGGCCTGCGCGGCAACGACGCCTGGATCGACGAGGTGATGCACCACCTCGATCTGACGGCCAAGGCCGATGCCAACATGCGCACGCTGTCCGGTGGCATGAAGCGCCGCGTGCTGGTGGCGCAAGCGCTGGTGCACAAGCCGCCGGTGATCGTGCTGGATGAGCCCACCGCGGGCGTGGATGTCGAGTTGCGCCAGGGACTCTGGCAGTTCGTGACACGGCTCAACCGCGACGGCCACACCGTCGTGCTGACCACGCATTATCTCGAGGAAGCCGAGGAGCACTGCCAGCGCATCGCCATGCTCAAGGCGGGGCGCATCGTGGCGCTCGACTCGACCAAGAACCTGCTCGCGAGCTATGCCGGGCCGCACCCGGCCGACCTGGAGGACGTGTTCCTGCGCATCATGCGGCGCCACTGACCGTGACCGGCTTCCACACGCTGCTGTACAAGGAGCTGCTGCGCTTCTGGAAGGTCGCCTTCCAGACGGTGGCAGGACCGGTGCTGAGCGCGCTGCTCTATCTGGTCATATTCGCGCAGGCCCTGGGCGAGCACGTGCGCGTGTTCGAGGGCGTGCCCTACACCGCGTTCCTGGTGCCAGGGCTGGTGATGATGAGCATCCTGCAGAACGCCTTCGCCAACAGCGCTTCCAGCCTGATCCAGTCCAAGATCACCGGCAACCTGGTGTTCGTGCTGGTGACGCCGATCTCGCACCTCGAATTCTTCGGCGCCTACGTGCTGGCATCCGTCGCACGCGGCCTGGTGGTGGGCGCGGGCGTGCTGGCGGTCACGGTATGGTTCGTCGATCTGCGGCTCGCGGCGCCGCTGTGGGCGCTCGCCTTTGCCCTTCTGGGCAGCGCGCTGCTCGGCGTGCTGGGGCTGCTGGCCGGCATCTGGGCGGACAAGTTCGACCAGATCGCGGCATTCCAGAATTTCCTCGTGCTGCCGCTCTCCATGCTCTCGGGCGTTTTCTACTCGATCCATACGCTCCCCGCCCTGTGGCAGCAGATCTCGCGCCTGAATCCCTTCTTCTACATGATCGACGGCTTCCGCTACGGTTTCTTCGGCGCCTCCGACGTGGCGCCCGCGGCCAGCCTGCTCGTTGTCGCGGTAAGCTTCGCGCTCCTCGCGGCGTTGACGCTGCGGCTGCTGCATTCCGGATACAAGCTCAGGACCTGAACATGGTGACCACGCAAAGCATAGAGCAGGGCATCAAGGCGGGACTCGCCTGCGAGCGCGTCGAAGTGGCCGGCGACGGCCAGCACTTCCAGGCGCTGGTGGTGTCGCAGGCGTTTGCCGGCAAGAGCCGCATCCAGCGCCACCAGCTGGTGTACGCCGCGCTCGGCGGCCGCATGCGCGAGGAGATCCACGCCCTGTCGATGAAGACGATTACGCCCGAGGAATTCGCTGCAGGTGGATAAGCTGCTGATCACCGGCGGGCGGCCGCTCGCCGGCACGGTGCGCGTCTCGGGTGCGAAGAACGCGGCGCTGCCGATCATGTGCGCGGCGCTGCTGACCGACCAGCCGCTGCTGCTGGACAACGTGCCGCGGCTGATGGACGTGCGCACCATGGGAAAGTTGCTTGGCTTGATGGGCGTGGAAGTGGGTCCGCAGGCCGAGGGGCGATTGCAGTTGCAGGCAGCGCAAATCAGGGAACCGGTTGCCGGGTACGAACTGGTGAAAACCATGCGTGCCTCGGTGCTGGTGCTGGGGCCACTGCTGGCGCGCTGCGGACGGGCCAGGGTGTCGCTGCCGGGCGGCTGCGCCATCGGCGCGCGCCCGGTGGACCAGCACGTGAAGGGTCTCCAGGCGATGGGCGCGGTGATCACTGTTGAGCGTGGCTACATGAACGCGACCGCCAAGCGGCTGAAAGGCGCGCGCATCGTTATGGACGTGGTGACCGTGACCGGGACGGAAAACCTGATGATGGCGGCGGCGCTTGCCGAGGGAACCACGGTATTGGAGAACGCCGCGCGAGAGCCGGAGGTGGTGGACCTTGTGAATTGCCTGAAGGCGATGGGCGCCCGGATCGACGGCGCGGGGACGGATACGATCCGCATCGAGGGCGTGCGCTCGCTAGCTGGCGCGAGCCACCGGGTAATGCCGGATCGAATCGAAACCGGCACCTACTTGTCCGCAGTGGCGTCCGCCGGCGGGAAGGCCAGGCTGACCGACGCCGCCTCCGACTCTCTCGGCGCCACTCTGGAGAAGCTGCGCGAGTCAGGTGCGAAGATAGCGATTTCCGGCAGCGGCATCGAGATCGAGATGGCGGGCCGACCGCTGTCCGTCAGCCTGACGACGGCGCCTTATCCGGGTTTTGCTACAGACATGCAGGCGCAGTTCATGGCTCTGAACTGCATCGCGCGCGGCACGGCGAGCATCACGGAGACCATTTTCGAGAACCGCTTCATGCACGCGCTGGAATTGCAGCGCCTGGGCGCGGACATTTCGATTCAAGGCGGGACCGCAGTGGTGAAAGGCGTGGAGAAGTTGCAGGGAGCGAAGGTCATGGCCACCGACTTGCGCGCCTCGGCCAGCCTGGTGGTCGCCGGACTGATCGCGCAGGGCGAGACGCTGATCGACCGCATCTACCACCTGGACCGCGGCTACGAGGCCCTGGAGCACAAGCTGTCCAACCTCGGCGCCAAGATTGCCCGGGTGCGGTAAAATCCCCTTCCGAATCAAGCGGGAAGGGCCCTTCGGGGCCTTTTTTCATTTGCACCATGACCGGCATCGGCATCGCGCTGTCCAAGGGACGGATCCTCGACGAGACGGGGCCGCTGCTCGCGCGCGTCGGCTTGAGCCCTAGGGAAGATCCGGAGCGCTCCCGCAAGCTGGTCATTCCTACTGCGCGCCGCGACGTGCGCCTGATCATCGTGCGCGCCTCCGACACGCCGACCTACGTCGCCCACGGCGCCGCCGACCTCGGCATCGCCGGCAAGGACGTGCTCTCCGAGCACGGCGGCGAGGGGCTGTACCAGCCGCTCGACCTCGGCATCGCCAGGTGCCGCATGATGGTCGCGGTGCGCAAGGGCTTCGACTACGCGGGCGCGGTGCAGCAGGGCGCGCGCCTGCGCGTCGCCACCAAGTACCTGCAGACCACGCGCGAGTTCTTCGCCGCGAAGGGCGTGCACGTGGACCTGATCCGGCTCTACGGCTCGATGGAGTTGGCGCCGATCCTGGGGCTGGCCGACGCCATCGTGGACCTCGTCGCCACCGGGAAGACCCTGAGGGCGAACAAGCTCGAGGCGGTCGAGGAGATCATGCCGGTGTCGGCGCGCCTCATCGTCAACCAGGCGGCGCTGAAGACCCGGCGCGCGCTGCTGCAGCCGCTCATCGAGGGCTTTGCCAAGGCGGCGCGCCAATGAAGCTGCGGCGTCTTTCGACGGCAAGCGCGGGATTCGACGCCGAACTCGAGCGGCTTACGCGCTACGAGGCCGCGCAGGACGACGCCGTGGAGGCGGCGGTGCGCGCCATCATCGCCGACGTGAGGAAGCGCGGCGACGCGGCAGTGCTCGAGTACACGCGCAAATTCGATCGCATCCAGGCGCGCACCATGGCTGAAGTCCAAGTGCCGCGCGCAAAGCTCGAGGCGGCGCTCGCCGCGCTGCCTGCAGTTAACGGCGCTGCGCTGCGGCAGGCGGCCGATCGCGTGCGCCGTTTCCACGAGCGGCAGCTCGCGCAGTCCTGGGATTTCACCGAAGCCGACGGCACGCGCCTCGGCCAACGCGTGACGCCGCTCGAGCGCGTCGGCGTTTATGTGCCCGGCGGCAAGGCGGCCTACCCCTCCACCGTGCTGATGAACGTGATTCCCGCCAAGGTGGCGGGGGTCGGCGAGATCGTCTTGGTGAGCCCGAACGCGGAGCGGATGGTGCTCGCGGCTGCGTCGCTCGCCGGAGTGGACCGAGTGATCGCGATCGGCGGCGCGCAGGCGGTGGCCGCGCTCGCCTACGGAACCCAATCGGTCGCGCGGGTAGACAAGATCGTCGGCCCGGGCAACGCCTACGTCGCCGCCGCCAAGCGCCAGGTGTTCGGCCAGGTCGGCATCGACATGATCGCCGGGCCGTCCGAGATCTTGGTGATCGGCGACGGCTCGACGCCGGCGGATTGGGTGGCGCTGGACCTCTTTGCCCAGGCCGAGCACGACGAGGTGGCGCAATCGATCCTGCTTTGCCCATCGGCCTCCTACTTGGATGCGGTCGAGGCGAGCATCGTCAAGCTGCTGCCGACGCTGCCGCGGCGCACGGTGATCGAGGCCTCGCTCGGCGCCCGCGGCGCGCTGGTCCAGACGCGCAGCCTGGAGGAGGCCTGCGCCATCGCCGATCGGATTGCCCCGGAGCACCTGGAACTGTCGGTGGATGACCCCGACGCGCTGCTGCCTAGGCTGCGCCACGCCGGCGCCGTGTTCCTTGGCCGCTGGAGCTCGGAGGCGATCGGCGACTACTGCGCGGGACCCAACCATGTGCTGCCGACTTCCGGCACCGCGCGCTTTTCCTCGCCGCTCGGGGTCTACGATTTCCAGAAGCGCACCAGCATCATCGCCGTGTCCGAGGCGGGTGCCAGCACGCTCGGCCGCCTCGCCGCCACGCTCGCCGACAGCGAAGGGCTTTCCGCACATGCGTTGTCCGCAAGGATGAGGCTCAAGTGACCCCGGACAAGCTGATCCGCCCGGAGATCCTCGCGCTCAAGGCCTACCACGTCGCCGATGCCGAGGGCATGGTGAAACTCGACGCGATGGAGAATCCCTACCCGCTGCCCGCGCAGTTGCGGCGCGAGCTCGGGGAGCACCTCTCGCGCGTGGATCTCAACCGCTACCCGGACCCCACCGGGCGCAAGCTGCGCGAGCTGCTGGCGAGGAAGATGCACGTGCCCGCGGGCATGGAGATCCTGCTCGGCAACGGCTCCGATGACCTGATCCAGATCGTCACCTTCGCCTGCGCGCGTCCCGGTGCGGCGATGATGTTCCCGGCGCCGACTTTCGTCATGTACTCGATGGACGCCACGCTTTCGGGCATGAGAGCGCTGCGCTACGAGCTGCGGGAGGACTACACGCTCGATCGTGATTCTTTTGTCGCCAAGGTGAAGGCCGAGCAGCCCGCGCTCATTTTCATTGCCTACCCGAACAACCCGACCGGCATCCTCTACCCCGAGGAGGACATCGTCGCGGTCCTGCACGCGGCGCAGGGACTGGTGGTGCTGGACGAGGCCTATCACGTGTTCGCGCAGAAAAGCTTCATGCCGCGGCTGGCCGAGTTCCCGAACCTGGTGGTGATGCGCACGGTGTCCAAGCTCGGCCTCGCGGGAATCCGGCTCGGCTACCTCGTGGGGCGCCCGGAATGGATCGGCGAGTTCAACAAGGTGCGCCAGGCCTACAACGTGAACGTGCTGACGCAGGCGGCGGCGACCTTTGTATTGGAGCGACTGGATGTGCTCGAGCAGCAGGCGGCGAAGATCCGCGCCGACCGCGCCGGCCTCGGCCAGGCGCTCGTCGCGCTGCAAGGCGTGACGGTGTATCCGTCCGAGGCGAATTTCTTCCTGGTTCGCGTGCCTGACGCCGACCGCGCCTACGAGTCCTTGCGCCGCCAGGGCGTGCTGGTGAGGAACCTGAACGGCCCCAGCCTGAAGAACTGCCTGCGCATCACCGTCGGCACGCCCGACGAAAACCGTATACTGCTCACCGCCATGCGAGAGGCGCTGTGAACCGTACCGCTGAAGTGACCCGCAACACCAAGGAGACCCGGATTCGGGTGAAACTCGACCTGGACGGCAAGGGCGTCTCGAGACTCTCCACCGGCCTGCCGTTCCTGGAGCACATGCTCGACCAGGTCGCGCGCCATGCCATGCTCGATCTCGAGGTCGAGGCCAAGGGTGACCTGCACATCGACGCGCACCACACGGTGGAGGACATCGGCATCACGCTCGGCCAGGCATTCCACAAGGCGATCGGCGACAAATCCGGCGTGCGCCGCTACGGCCACGCCTATGTGCCGCTGGATGAGGCGTTAACGCGCGTGGTGATCGACTTCTCGGGCCGTCCGGGCCTGGACTACCACGTCAAATTCACGCGCGCGCTGATCGGCGAATTCGACGTCGACCTGATGCACCAGTTCTTCCAGGGCTTCGTCAACCACGCCCAGGTGACGCTGCACGTCGACAACCTGCGCGGCGACAACGCGCACCATCAATGCGAAACCATCTTCAAGGCCTTCGCGCGCGCGCTGCGCATGGGGGCGGAGGCCGACCCGCGCGCGGCGGGCTCGATTCCTTCCACCAAGGGTTCGCTCTAATTGAAGATTGCGGTAGTCGATTACGGCATGGGCAACATCCGCTCGGTGTCGAAGGCGCTCGAGCGCGTCGCGCCGGAGGCGCAGGTGGCTGTGACTACCGACCCGGCGGTGATCCGCGCCTCCGATCGGGTGGTGGTGCCCGGGCAGGGCGCGATGCCCGATTGCATGCGCCAGCTCGCCGCCAGCGGCGCGCGCGAAGCCGTGATCGAGGCAACGCGCGCGAAGCCCTTCCTCGGCATCTGCATCGGCATGCAGATGCTGTTCGAGCGGGGCGCGGAAGGCGATACGCCCGGCCTCGGGCTGCTCGCTGGCGGTGTGCCGCGCTTTCCGGCGGCGCGCATGGCCGGGCTGAAGGTGCCGCACATGGGCTGGAACGAGGTGCGCCAGGTGGGGCCGCACGCGCTTTGGTCGGGGATCCCGAGCGGCGAACGCTTCTATTTCGTGCACAGCTACTACCCGGCGCCCGCGGATGCCGCCCTGGTGGCGGCGACCTGCGACTACGGAGTCGCCTTTACCTGCGCGATTGCGCGGGATAACATCTTCGCCGTGCAATTCCACCCGGAAAAAAGCCAGGCCGCCGGGCTCCGCTTGCTCTCCAACTTCGTCCAATGGCGGCCGTAGCCCCCTAAGGCGTTACGCTTCACCGCGTGCTGATCATCCCGGCAATCGACCTGAAGGACGGCCGCTGCGTGCGCCTGCAGCAGGGCGACATGAACAGGGCCACCGTGTTCGGCGACGATCCCGTAGCCATGGCGAAACACTGGGCGGCGCAGGGGGCACGGCGCCTGCACATCGTCGACCTGAATGGCGCCGTCGCCGGCCGGCCGAAGAACGAGAAAGTGATCCGCGAGATGATCCAGGCGGTCGGGCAGAGCACGCCGATCGAGCTGGGCGGCGGCATTCGCGATCTCGACACCATCGAGAGCTACCTGGACGCGGGCGTCGCCTACGTGATCATCGGTACGGCGGCGGTGAAGAATCCCGGCTTCCTGTCGGATGCCAGCTACGCGTTTCCCGGCCACATCATCGCCGGGCTGGACGCCAAGGACGGCAAAGTGGCGGTGGAAGGGTGGTCGAAAATGACCGGCCACGATGTGGTCGACCTGGCCAAGAAGTACGAGGAATTCGGCGTGGAGGCTCTGGTCTACACCGACATCGGGCGCGACGGCATGATGACCGGCGTCAACATCGAGGCAACGCTCAAGCTGGCGCAGGCGATCAAGATCCCGCTCATCGCCTCCGGCGGCCTGAACAGCATCAAGGACGTCGAGACGGTGTGCCAGAAGCTGATGCCCGAGGGCGTGATCGGCGCCATCACCGGGCGAGCGCTGTACGAAGGCAAGATCGATTTCAAGAAGGCGCAGGCGGCCGCCGACAAGGCAAGCAGGAAGTCATGAGCCTTGCCAAGCGAGTCATTCCCTGCCTCGACGTGACCGCGGGCCGGGTTGTCAAAGGCGTCAATTTCGTCGCTCTGCGCGACGCCGGGGACCCGGTGGAGGTCGCCGCGCGCTATGACGCGGAAGGCGCCGACGAACTGTGCTTCCTCGACATCACGGCGAGCTCGGATGATCGCGACATCCTGCTGCACGTGATCGAAGCGGTGGCGGCGAAGGTGTTCATCCCGCTCACCGTCGGTGGCGGCGTGCGCAGGGTGAAGGACGTCAGGCGCCTGCTCAACGCCGGCGCCGACAAGGTGTCGATCAACACCGCCGCAGTGCTTGATCCGGCGCTGGTCGAAGAAGCCTCCGCCAAGGTCGGTAACCAGTGCATCGTGGTGGCCATCGACGCCAAGCAGAGAGCGGGCGGCGGCTGGGAGGTTTACACCCATGGCGGGCGCATTCCAACGGGGCTCGACGCGGTGGACTGGGCGCGGCGCATGGTGGCGAGCGGCGCCGGCGAAATCCTGCTCACCAGCATGGACCGCGATGGCACGCGCGACGGCTTCGACCTCGCGCTCACCCGGGCGGTGGCCGACGCCCTCAGCGTGCCGGTGATCGCCTCCGGCGGCGTCGGCAGCATGCAGCACCTCGCTGCGGGTGTGCGCGAGGGAGGGGCGGACGCGGTGCTCGCTGCCAGTGTGTTCCACTTTGGCGATTTCACCGTGCGCGCGGCGAAGGAACACATGCGCGAATGCGGCATCGAGGTGCGGCTGTGATGGAATGGGTCGAGCAGCTGCGCTGGGACGAGCAGGGCCTGGTGGCGGCCATCGCGCAGGACGCGAAGAGCGGCCGCGTACTGACGGTGGCCTGGATGAACCGCGACGCGCTGAGGCAGACGGTGGAAAAGGGCGAAGCGGTGTACTGGTCGCGCTCCAGGAACCGCCTGTGGCGCAAGGGCGAGGAATCGGGCCACGTGCAGAAGGTGCTGGAAGTGCGCCTGGACTGCGACGCCGACGCGATCCTGCTCAAGGTCGAGCAGATCGGCGGCATCGCCTGCCACACCGGGCGCGAGAGCTGTTTTTTTCGCAAACTGGACGACGGGAGGTGGGTGGGTACGGATCCGGTGCTGAAGGATCCGAAACTCATCTACGGGGACCAATGAAACCCGGACTGGCCGAAACGCTGGAGCGCATCGCCGCCACCATCGAGAGCCGCAAGGGCGGCGACGCGCGCAAGTCCTATGTCGCGGGCCTGCTCGGCGGCGACGAAGACGCGGTGCTGAAGAAAATCGGCGAGGAGGCCACCGAGACGGTGCTGGCGGCCAAGTCCGGCGACCGGCTGCACTTGGTGCGCGAGACCGCGGACCTGTGGTTCCACTGCCTGATCCTGCTCGCGCGCCACGGTCTGGGGCCGGGCGACGTACTGGCGGAGCTCCAACGGCGCGAGGGACTCTCGGGCATCGACGAGAAAGCGGCACGCAGGAAGCGATGAGCGACCCGAGCTGCCTGTTCTGCAGGATCGTGCGCGGCGAGATTCCCGCGAAGAAGGTGTACGAGGACGAGGACGTGCTCGCCTTCCACGACATCCGGCCGGTGGCGGCGGTGCATTTCATGATCATCCCCAAGGCGCACGTGCCGACGCTGTACGACGCGGGCATGGCGCAGCACAAGGCGCTGGGCAAGATGCTCGCGCTGGCGGGGGAGTTGGCGCGCAAGGAAGGCGCCGCCGACGGCTTCCGCTGCATCATCAACACCGGGCGGGTGGGCCATCAGGAGGTGTATCATGTGCACATGCACGTGATCGGTGGGCCGGATTCGCTCGGCCCGATGATCCTGCGAAAAAAGTAGGAGGCAACCATGGGCTCGTTCAGCATCTGGCACTGGCTGATCGTACTGGTCATCGTGATGCTGATTTTCGGCACCAAGAAGCTGCGCAACATCGGTGCGGATCTTGGCGGCGCGGTGCGCGGCTTCAAGGACGGCATGCGCGACGGTGACAAGGCGGCCGACGGCGCGCCGCAGGTCACCGGCAAGACGGTTGAGGGCGAGGTCAAGAGCAGGACCGAGACCAAGGCCTGAGCGGCCTTCGCCGGGATTGTTGACGGGCGCCTGCGGGCGCCCTTTGTTTCTCCAGGGTCCTCATGTTCGATATCGGATTCTCTGAGCTGATGGTGATCGCGCTGGTCGCGCTGATCGTGATCGGCCCCGAACGCCTGCCGCGCGTCGCGCGCACTCTCGGGCACCTCGCCGGGCGGCTGCAGCGCTACGTCTCCGACGTCAAGGCGGACATCAACCGCGAAGTCGAGCTGGATGAGTTGCGCAACATGCGCGATTCGATGCAGCAGGCGGCGAGCGGCATGGAGTCGAGCTTCAACGCCGAAGTGCAGAAAACTGAGTCCGAGCTGAACGCGGCGGCCGAAGGGATGACGGAAGCGCCGGTTTCGCCGGCGCCAGAATCGGCGCCGGCGATCGTGGAAAAGCAAAAGCAGTGAGCACGCAGGAAACGTTCGTTTCGCATCTGATCGAGCTGCGCGGGCGGCTGATGCGGGCGCTGTTCGCGTTTGGCGCGGCGTTCGTGGTTCTGTTTTTCTGGCCCGGGTCCGGCGCGATCTACGATTTCCTCGCCGCGCCTTTGCTGCAAGCCTTGCCGGAGGGGACCAAGATGATCGCCACCGGCGTGATTACGCCGTTCATGGTGCCGATGAAGGTGACGGCGCTGGTGGCGTTCATGGCGGCGCTGCCCTACGTGCTGTTCCAGGCCTGGGCTTTCATCGCCCCCGGTCTGTACGAGCACGAGAAGAAGCTCGCGCTGCCGATCGTGGTGCTGAGCACGGTGCTGTTCCTGCTCGGCGTCGCCTTCTGCTACTACTTCGTGTTCGGCAAGGTGTTCGCGTTCATCAACGATTTCGCGCCGAAGTCCATCACCCCGGCGCCGGACATCGAGGCCTACTTCAGTTTCGTCATCACCATGTTCCTCGCCTTCGGTGTCACCTTCGAGATCCCGATCGTGGTGATCCTGCTGGTGCGCTTCGGGGTGGTGGGCGTCGACAAGCTCAAGGAAGCACGCCCTTACGTGATCGTCGGCGCCTTCGTGGTGTCGGCCGTCGTCACGCCGCCCGACGTGCTGTCGCAGTTCATGCTGGCGGTGCCGATGTGCTTGCTGTACGAGGCGGGGCTGTTCATGTCCCGTTTCGTCGCGCCGCGCGCAAAGGCGGCGGAGCCCGAACGCTCGCCGCTGGGGTAATATGGCGCCCCTCGAAACACCAGACCTGCTGGAGCAATCATGAAACGCAAGTACGGCGCCGCACTGGCGCGTGAATCGATCGCCGAGCAGCGCTTGCGCGAGAGCGCAAAGGCCGCCGGCGACAACAGCTTCAATTTCGGCTCCGTGCAGCGCAAGGGCGCCATCGGCCGCGGCAAGAAGCGCGGCAAGGCCTACCGCGCCGGGAAATAAGAAAAGGGGGTCAGAGTCAGATTTCCTTTTGCGGCGGAAGTCTGACTCTGACCCCGATTTTCCCGGCGCGCAGCTGGCCGACGACGCCAGTGGGAAAGTAGTAGACCGAGAGGACGAACAGCACGCCCAGCCATAGGAGCCACCGGTCCGGGTGGAACAGCTCCGGCAGCAGCGGCAGGCCTTGCATCGCGCCCGAGAACGCCTTCATCGCTTCCTGCAGGTAGTTCTGCGCCACGACGAATATGGTGGCGCCGATGACCGCGCCGTACATCGTGCCCATGCCGCCAATCACCACCATCAGCAGGATGTCGATCATGATGGCGAAGTCGAGCGTGGTGTTCGGGCCGGTGTAGCGCAACCACAGCGCGTACAGGACTCCCGCCAGCGTCGCCACCACCGCACCCAGGCAGTTGGCGATGGTGCGGTAGATGACAGTGCGGTAGCCGAGGGCCTCGGCACGGAACTCGTTCTCGCGGATCGCGAGCAGCACGCGGCCGAAGGGAGAATTGACCACGCGCAACAAGGCGAAGAAGAGCAGCAGCGATGCGCCGAATACCAGGTAGTAGGTGATGAAGCGGCCGCCGATCGTGACGCCGAGGAACGGCTCCTCCAGCAGCCGGGTGGCCGGGCGCAGGAGTTCGGGCACCTTGAAGGTAATGCCGTCCTCGCCCCCGGTGAGGGCGGAGAGCTGGGAGGCGAGGATGGCGAAAAACGAGGCCACCGCCAGCGTGATCATGGCGAAGAAGATCGCTTTCACGCGCAGGGAGAAAAGTCCGATGAGGAAGGACAGGGCGAGCGAGAGCGCGACCGCCGCGGCCGTGCCCAGCGCGATCGCAGGCCAGCCCACCTCCATGCGCGACAGCGCGATCGCCACGCCGTAGCCGCCGATGCCGAAGAACATCGTATGGGCGAAGGACACGATGCCGGTGTAGCCGAGCAGCAGGTCGTAGCTCGCCACCAGCAGCACGAACACGCAGACCTTGGCCGCGACGTCCAGCGGCCGCGTGCCGGGAAACAGGAACGGCGCCAGCGCGAGCGCGAGGAAGATCGCGCTCAGCATCACCGAGAGGATCCGGCTGCGCGGCCCGTCGCCGGAGAGAAGGCGCGAGATCATTGCTTGCTCACTGGATAGAGACCTTGCGGCCGCCACAGCAGCACGAGCACCATCAGCAGGATGTTCGAGCCGAGCGCGATCTTCGGCGCCAGATAGCCCACATAGTTCGCCACCAGGCCCACCAGCACCGCGCCGACGAAGCAGCCGCCGATCGAGCCCAAGCCGCCGATGATGATGACGATGAAGATCAGCACCATCATGCTGGCGCCGATGTGCACCGTCACGCTCTCTTGATACATGCCCCAGAGCGCGCCGCCCAGCCCCGCGAGCGCCGAACCGGCGACGAACACGCCCACGAACAGGCGGCGGATGCGGTAGCCCATCGCCTCGACCATCTCCTTGTTCTCCACGCCGGCGCGGATCAGCAGGCCGATCTTGGTGCGGTTGAGAAGGAGCAGCATGCCGGCGAACACCGCGATGCCGGTCACCACCGCGATCAGGCGGAATTTTTCGATCGCCATGTCGCCGATGAGGAACGACCCGCGCAAGGTCGACGGCCGCGGCAGTGGCAGCAGGTCCGGGCCCCAGAACACGTGGATCAGCTGTTCGGCGACGATCATGCCGCCGGTGGTGATCAGGATCTGCTTGAGATGCTGGCCATAGACTGGCTTGATGATGACGCGCTCGAAGAACAGGCCCAACAGGCCGGCGAC
>Ga0247727_10012667_pt1 | contig 14411 bp, 23 predicted proteins | sample WisWelCaveWW1625_FD_202498 | JGI IMG/M metagenome (GOLD analysis project Ga0247727, IMG submission 202498) | Biofilm microbial communities from Wishing Well Cave, Virginia, United States - WW16-25 | ecosystem: Environmental > Aquatic > Deep subsurface > Groundwater > Cave microbial mat | place... | reverse complement strand
GGCGTCTACGATGCCTCCGGCTGTGATCGCCAGAGCCGCAAAGTTCGCCGGTAGCGTGAAGGTCGCCATTCGGCTTGAGATCGCCGCGTCCACGCGCTGCGAGACTACATCAAGATCGGTCGTCAGCACTTCAAACTCCCCGATGCCGTCGCGTCCGGTCACTCCGCCGACCATCGCCACGACATAGATGCTGTAGCGTTGACCGGCCCCAAAGCCGTTGCCCCCCGTCGCGTCAATTTGCACCCGATAGAGGCCGACCGCGACGTTCGTGACAACCGGCGCGTAGCCCATTGCCACGCCATCTTTCTCGACCGTCACTACCGGCGTCGCATCGGCGTTCGTAGCGGCTCCAGTCGAAACCGAAGTCGTCCCGACGTGCAAAAAAACGGAATCGCCGAGTCCAACCTGATTCACTGGTCAATTCTCCGCACAACCGCCGAGCCGACGGGACGAAAGACGGCGGAGCCGCCCACATCGGGCACCGTCGGGTCACGCAGATAGATAGTCACCGTTCCAGGCGTCACCGTGTCTTTCGTAATCCCCGCCACGTCCGGCGAGCCCGTCTTGTAGCCGGTCAACTGGTAGCACAGGTTCATCGGCACCGTGATCGTGAAATTGCCGCTGCCATCGGAGATCGCCTCGGCCACGACCGGCGACTCATGCTCCCATCGCATAGGGTTGGGATTGCCTGCCGAATAAAACGCCAAAGGCGGCGTGTTCGGCACCGCGATGCGGCCCGTTTCGTAGACCACCACCCGGCAATTTCCCAACGCCGCCCCCGCGCCGGTCAAGGTCTGCCCCGACACGGTGAAGGTCTGCGTGGTCTGCCCGATATCGTTGGAAAACCATTGATGCCCCATCGCAATCGGGACGATTTCACCACACGGCGTACAGACGCAGGCGTTGGCGCGAATCCCAAGCCCTTCCCCTGGCTGTGGCACTCTCGCGCTGAACCGTCTGGTACTAATTTCCATCATTCCAGTTTCATAGGGCAGTGTGACTTGGCTGAACGGCGTGTTCGGCAACTGATCGGGCGGGTCGAGAATCAACGGTGACCAGAACGACGACCATTGATAGACGCCCTCCAGCGACACCTTTAATAATTCTCCTGCCAGCACGCGATCGGTCGGGTCTTGCAACGATGGGAGAATGACCGGCATTCATCCCCCCCCACGCACTTTCCAAATGTGCAGCCCGTAGAACCCGCTCCCGATCCAGCTTGCCGCGCCGCCGTGGGCGGGGGGTATTTGTTCGGTCATATCCTCACGTACCGCTAGTGATTCAGCCTCCGCCCGTGCATCGGCCTCCGCGAACCAGACCGACACCGCGCTCATCGTCTGATACCGATTGACACGGATGATGACCCAGACATCAATCTCCGTCAGCGCCCCAATCAGCAGACTGAGGACCGTAGGCGTCATGGCGTAAGTTGCTCAATGATCGCCTGATGCACCGTCATCGAGCCCGTCGCCACCGTCTGGGTGAAGAAAATGTCCAGCGTCAACGCCGATTGGGAGTTGAATCCTGTTCCCACAACCGGCGCGGTATTCCACGGCAGCGCGTAGCCCCCGCCAGGGCCGGTCGTCGGTATGTTGGTATTGATAATTGCCTCCGTCGTGAGCCGCCACTGGTTCATGATGTTTGCCGATGTGCCAGACCCTACCGCTCGACAGATCAGCAATCCTTCGAGGTAAAAGTTCACGTTCGTCTTGGCGACGATGTTCCCAAGGACGGCCAGCGTATCCGCCGCAACCACGCCCCCCAGCCGCACGTCCCACCGGAGCGTGCCAGGAGTGGTCACCGCCACGGAAATGCGACCCGTCAGCGTGACCCGCCAGATGCGTCCGATTTGCCAATAGCCTGCCGGGAGGGTCGTCGGGAAGTAGGTCGGCACACAGGAGGCCGCCGCCGCCGCCGTCAAGGACGGCCCGTCTGTATAACTGGATGCAATGACTTGAACAGCCATGATGCCCCCTTAATTGGTCTCGTTCGGTTCAAACCTAGAACACGCCGCAAACTGATCGTCGGTCACGGGGTACGCGATCACGTTCACCATTGCGCCGCTTGGCGAGACTGCCAGCGCAATCTGCGGCGGCGATTCACGGCACTCGCCCTTGCGCTGGCCGATCTCCAGCGGACTGACCATCGGACGCCAATGCAGGCACCCGCCGCAGCGATCGCCGTTCATACCAATGGCTCCTCCTCGTGGATTTCATACCCGCCGCCAGGACGGGGCACGAGCGAACGCTTGCCGCGCGCAGGCATATTGACACTCAGAGTGATCGGGGCCGCAGCCGCCGGAGCCGCCACCACCACCGGCTCCGGCGGCGTGGCTTCGTCCGGCATCACCGAGAGCGAATCCATCAGCGTGAGATAATGCGCCATCCGCTCCTCGTGCGTCGGTAACTGCGACGCTTCCGAGAGCGCATTGATTACATCGGTGCCAACTGCGACACGCGCCTTCATCCGCTCAACGATCACCTTCACGACGTTGTTCTGCGCGTTGATCTCCAAGTCGGTCTGCGCCTTAATCATCGCCGTCTTGAGATCGCTTTCATTGCTCATCTTCTCGGCCATCAGATCGGCCTGCGCCTTTTCCCGTTCCGAAAGAATGATCTTCTCCATCTCGGAGGCGGTCTGCGTCAATTCCTGGAGTTTCTGCTGCGTCTGCGCGAGCAGGATTTTTACATCCACATCCTCCGGCGTGGGCCGCAGATGCGCAGGCAGGGCCATTTTCATCCGCTCGGCGATTTTGTCCGCGCCAGGAAAGTCCATGCTCTGAAAGACGAGATCGCCCGCGATCTCCAAGAGTTCCGGTCGCGCGTTGACGACGCCCATGAGAAACTTTGCGGTCTCCTGCCGCTTCGTCACGGACGAGGGCGCAGTCGTCACCGCCACGTCGTAGCGGCCCACGTTCGGGTTGTACGCCTTTCCCTGAATCTTCCCGTAGGCGTCCAGCCGCTCGCTCACCGCCGTCTGGGCCGTCGGGTCGAGGTAGGCGGCGGTAATCACGCCGTCGTCACCCATGATCTTGACCATCTGCTCCACCGTGTAGACATCGGGAATCATGGACAGCACGACACGGGCCGTCTGCTCGATCGCCAGTTGCCAGTGTTCGACATAATGGTAGGTCTGAATCGTCCCCGGCTCCTGCTGCGCCGTGACGCCGACACCGGATTGCACCGGGGCCCCGCCGCCGCCGCCCAACGACGGCCCGTACATGCCGAGAATCATCTGCTGATCGGTAATCAGGGAGGCCATGAGGCCCTGCCAGCCGGAGGGCACTTGCGCAGGCTGCGTGCGCTGCGGGGCCGGGAGCGGCGTCGTACTGCCGTCCATCATCACCGGCTTGTAGCGCAGGACGGCGCGCGGAATCCGGTGCGCGTCCTTCCACTCCGTTTCGTATTGTTCGATCTGGCCCTCAGCGGCGATGAAGGGGGCCAGCGGAGCCAGCGCGACGGATTCAATAAAGGCAGAAATGGAATAATTGTAGGCGCGGGCCGCGTCCTTGCTCTGCGAGATCATGCCGCGCTTGCGGTTGCGCCCCTGGTATTCATACTCCTCGCCGACGCAGCGGATGATCGGCAGCAGCTTGCCATGCACCACGCCGCGATGGAGTATCTTCGCATCCGAGCAGATCGCCCATTCGATTTCCCCGCTGGCGCGCCGGACATAATACTCGGCGATCACCACGCCATCCTCGGTGTTCCAGGGAATGCCGGTCAGGTCTCCGCCCTGGCTCCATTGCGTGATGCCGTCCGTCTCGTCGCCGCCGTACTGGTCTTTATAGGCCGACTTGGAGAGCTTGACGAGTTGGAACTGATAATGCGCATCGCGGCCATCGGGATACTGCGTGTAGGGGTCGAACAGCACTGTGCGCGGCTCCATGATGCGTTCGACGGCGATTTCAAACAGGTCGGTGCCGACGATCGGCTTGACCCTGACCTTCCAGTACCCGAATCCGACCTGCGTAGCGTGCCGCAGGCCGGTTTCATAGGAGACCCGCGCCGTGGAAGACTGTGAAATCTGGCGGTACATGCCGCCCAGAATATCGGCGGCATCCTTGTCGGCGGCATCATCCATCGGCAGAATGCGCACGTCGAGCCTCTGCATGAGCGCGGCATTAATGACTTGGCGGCAGAATTGTCCGAGGTGATCGAGGGTCAGGCAGGGACGCCCGAAGTTTTCCCGCTCCGTGCGGATGCCCTGGGGCCATTGGTCGCCGCCGATAAAATCCTGCGATTCTTCGGCGTCCTTGAGATCGTCCTCGGCGGCTCCGTAGGCGTCCTTGAAGTCTTTTTTGACCTGCTTGAGCAAGTCCTCATCGGACTGCTGACCGGCGGCGACAATCGGCTCTGTGTCGGGCGACGTGGCGGCACCGGAACGCTCAGAGGGGAGCATGAGCGATGGGTGTACCAAGTTTTTCCTTGACTGTCAACCCCTGCGTGCGTATGCTGTCCCTCTGGGGCTGTGTCAACGCGGAGGAAGCACGATCTTGAGCATGTAATCATGGGCTGATCGCGGAGTCCCGCCTACGGCATTCCTCCTGTGTGTCGGACGCGGCCCCATCTCCTCGATCAGTCTCGGCAGGGGAGGGCTTCGACCTTCCCCTGCCTGATTGGCTCCACAGGAGGTTCCCATGCCCGACGTGGCCCCCCGTTTACAACCGTCCTGCGCCGAGGACGAAGCGTTTCTGCTCGGCATGATGATGGTGAGCGAAGCCGCCGCGAAATCGCTCCTGTTAAATCTCACGACCGATGATTTTTACGTCACCGCCAACCGCTGCATCTTCTCCCTCATGCAGATGCTGGCCAGCGAGGGTGAACCGCTGCCGTTGTCCAATGTCGCCCTGACGCGGCGCGCGCAGTATCTCCGGCTGGCCCACGTCCCCGCGTCCACGATCGCCGAGTGTCTGGTCGGCGTCTGGGCCAACAGCCCGTATCATGCCGAGTTCCTCCGTGTCCGCAACGCCTGCCAGAAGCGGCAACTCATGGCCCTCTGCGAACGGGTCTCCGAGATGCTGGCACACGATCATCCGATTCAAGAGGCCCTCGATGCGTGGCAGGACGCGCTCGCGGATATCAACCCGCGCACGATCGAGCGTCCGCGCGGGCTGAAATATGAGTGACACCTATCAGGTGGTGCCGTTCGCGCCGGACGGCTTTCTCTTTCGTTGGCCCGAATTGGGCTACGAGGTCGAACTCACTAGGATTCATCAGACCAAAACCTACGCGACCGGCGAGGCCCGGTTCGTCACCGTCAACGGCGGCACGAAACGGATTATTACGGAGACCAAACTCAATCTCAGCAACGTGAAGGAACGCCCGCCACTCGTCAAGATTCTCAACGAAAAATGCGCGAACGCCGAGTGGCCCCATATCCTCGAAGTCGTCTGCGTGATCGGCCTGCGCGAGCATCGCAAGGGCAGCCCACCGGTGATCTTGGACTGCGACGGGGAGGCTGAGCTTGTCCATACCCCGTTCATCCTCTCGCCGCTGCTCTACGCGAACCTGCCGACGATTCTCTACGGCCCAGGCGACAGCGGTAAAAGTTTTCTGGCCCTCTATGCCTCGATGCTGCTGGCCGCAGGCGGCGGCGGCGCGGGGCTCGCGGCCCCCAATTCGATGCCCGTCATGTACCTGGATTGGGAGTTGAGCCCGCAGGACATGAAGCGGCGCATGATCGCGCTCCGGCAGGGGCATCCCGAACTGGCAGGCACAACCCTGATCTACCGGAGCATGGCGCGGCCCCTGATTGACGCGACCAGCGATCTGACGAAGCATGTCCGCGACACCGGCATCGGCGCGGTGGTGATTGATTCACTCGTGCCTGCGGCTGGCGGGGAGCCGAAGGATGCCGAGACCGCCGCCGAGTTTTTCTCCGCCCTCAAAATGCTCGCGCTGCCCGCCATCATCATCGGCCACACACCGAAAGACAACCCCAATTATCCGACCGACGATTCGACCGGCGGGCACCGTTCGATATTCGGGAGCGCGTTCTTTTTCAACCTCGCCCGTCAGGTCTGGGAAGTGCGGGCGATTCACCAGGAACACGGGGGCGGCGATCTCAAGGTCGGCCTCTACCAGCGCAAGAACAATATGGGCCAGCGGCACGACGCCCTAGGCTTCGCCTTAAGCTTCACGAACGGGGCCTGCCTGGTCTCCACCTACGACCTCGGCGACGACGAGTTTTTGAACCCCGAAGGCTCCGCGATCGGGGCGATTAAAGCCGCGCTCAGTAACTCAGACAACGAGCCAAAAACCATCATCGAAATCGCCATGCTGACAGGCCTTAAACGCAGCGCAGTCGAAAAAGCTCTCCAGCGAGCAGAAAAGCGCAATGAAATCGAGAAGTTCGTTGATTCTGACGGCGGCGGACGAGGCAAAAAAGCGACCTTTTGGCTGCCCTTAAAATAAACTCAGACAGCTACCAACCTAAGATACTGTCTGAGTTTCCAAGAATCCGGTCTCCAGACCACCGGACAAAAACAAAAACTCAGACACGTCTGAGATTAAACTCAGACACGTCTGAGATACCCCCTCAGACTCCCCCGATTTCTGAATAGGAAAAGAGGCTCTGATCTGTGAAAGACCTGGGGGCTTCGGGCGAGCCCCCAGACCCCCGCCTTCGGAGGGCTCTACCGCATCCAACTGGAGCTTCCCCCGCCGTCACGAAACGGACGCTCGACGGTGGTGATGCCCTTCTGGAGAATTTTATCCTCCAGTTTAAAAAGGGCATAGACCGCGACCGCCGTGGCCGAGTGGCTGGCCCAATCATGCACCGGATTGATCGAGTACGACCGGCGAGCGGTCTTGTAGGCGGAGTGGTAGCCCTTAAGGGCTTCGAGCCCGACGTGGCATTTCAACTTATCGAACAGGCAGAGGGGCAGGATGGAGCGGACGGCTTGAATCTGCTGATCATAGTCGGCGTTGCCCTTACCGAAATACTGCGGGGTGACACCGAGCCGCTCCAGTTGCGAGGCGACGGTTTTTCCAGACGCGGCGAGATGGCCCGCTTTCGCATCGGCGGGCAGATAGTGGGCCCGCACCGGATAGGGTTTGCGCAGCACCGCCTTCGCAATGTCCGTAGGGCCCTGCCGCCGGACTTCGTAGTGATCAATGAACCGGTACTCGCCCGTGATGCGGTTCGGCTGCACCCACCAGATCGCCGTGGCATCCCCATAGCCACAGTCCCAGGTCGTGTCGCAGGGTAAATTCGGGTCGTAGGGCAGGCGCGTGATCTTCCCCTCCGCCTCCAGTTGCCGAATCATCGTCCCGTAGTACGACCCGCTGATCGGCACCGAGAAGTCGCAATACATCTCCTGGCGGTACATCGCCTCGCCTTCCTCCGGCCCGTAGAGTTGGACATATTCACGGTGTTGTTCGAGTAACTGCTGTGGGGAGAAAATGCCGGTCTCCTCGACGGTGCGAAAGCTGCGGAGCCAGCGGGGATCGTCCGCGACTTCATCCCACATCGTTTTCGCATGGTCGCTCCCCCTCGGCGTCGTCGTGAACAGCGCCCATCCGTCGTTTTCCTCCAGAATCGGTTTCAGATACGCCCACGCCAACGGGTCAGCCAGAGCCCACTCGTCAAAGACGACTCCCGCATACGAGCCGCCCATCAGGGCGTCGTAGGAGTCGGAGCCCGCGAACCGTATCTCACTGCCGACTTTCAGCGCGATCGCCATCTCGTCCTCGCGCACCTTCCTGATGAGCGACGGCGGACAGGCTTCAAAGATGCGACGCTGGCCGGTGTGGGGATTGATCGAATCCCAGATCGCCCGCCGGACATGATCGTAGGCAGGAAAGCAGATGAGATAGTTGCCAGGCCGCTGATGCGCCGCCAAGACCGTCCAGTGCATCGCAATTTCAGACTTCCCCGACCGCCGGTGCCAGACGCCATAAACCCGCTTCTTCCCAGACCGCAAGGCGTCCCACACTTCTTCCTGGTATGGCCGGATGATGCAATTCGGCAGCTTGATCGTCGGTCTGGCGTCAGTTTCCATGCTCAGAGACCTCCTCCAGCCGTCCCGCTTGCCCCAGGACGACAAATTCTGTGCTTTCCGGTGCCGTTGGCCGTAGCTGCTGCCGATAGTGCATCTGGGCGGCTTTATGGCAGTCCAGACAATACCGCTGCCTCGGTCTCCTAGGCTGGAGATGGCACTTGGAGCAGAGTGTTCCACGAGTGATGTTCAAAAGAGGCTCCGCTTCCCCTGTGGGTGGGGCCCGTTCAAGACAGACACGAAGGTTCGATTTTGGGGTGTAGCCCCCCTTTGCTTCGGTGCCCTAAGCAGTTGCCGGTTGAGTCGGCACGCTCGCGCGATCTGAGCCAAGGATGGTAGGCGTCTAACGTGTTGATACTTCACGAGATATAACATAGCGTCTGATAAGTTTGATTATGTAAACAAGTGTATGTAACTATATGAGAACACAGGCGAAGTGCTGGAAATATTACGTAGTTTCTAGGGCTAAGGCTTGACATAATACTTAGGACTCCTGCTCAGTCGGCAATGTTCCACGTAGAACAGAGGCCGAGCTTGCCTGTTCAGAGAAAGGCGTGCCACTGTACCTTTTCGCCACACTATCGTCTGCGGTGTGGCGTTCTGCCCCACTCTCAGGTGTTGGACTGTGGCGAATTGCCACACTTCCTTTCGGTTGGCTCGCTTCAATAGCGCGAGCATGGTCTTGTGCGGCCCAGGCTTTCGTGGCTTCGGGGATAGCCTCAATAACGGATGGTGGCAGGTTCGACGGGGAAGCAGCCGACAGTGGCGGGGCGGCGATCTGGACAATGATACCATTGGGGCCTGCTTCGATGGATGGGGAACTGATGCGGATGCCTGCGTACTTGAGCTTGAGGCTGGCGCATTCAATGGCCAGCCGGTAGAGGGTACAGCTTACGGCGTCCGGGATCGGCTGACTTTCGGCGAGTCGCAGGCAACGGGTCTGGACGATCTGGAGGATAGCAAAGGTCTCGGTCTTGACTTCATCGGGCGGCAGGTCTTTCAACTGCTCCAGCAGCTTGTGCCCGGCTTTCTTCGCCTCGCCCCAGGACGCCAAGCCGGTCTGGGCGGCGATCTGTACCCACGAGTAGCCTTGGCTGCGGAGCGACAGCACGCGCAAGCCGAGGGTGTAGGCGTCCTCGGTCTCGATACTCTCAAGTTCCTTGAGCGGCACGGGCCCAGATATACCCCAAAACTATCTTTTCGGCAAGGGCTTGACAATGGCTATTCCTATAGGTATAGTGGAGACAGTCACGGGATGCAGTCAGCGGGCGCAATGAACGGCCAGTAGCTACCAAGGAAGGAAGGTGCCACATGACGAGACACGAACGAGAACGAGCACACAGAACCAGCGTTTCAACCGTGCCCGCTGGTTGGGTTATATAGCAGGCAAGAACGGCGGCAAGGTCAAGTAACCATCGCACCCGCCATCCGGCGAGAGGGGGCAATAACATGCCAAAGCATAACTACTGCGTCACGTCCGCAATCATTCAGCATTACGCACTGAAAGGCGTATGGCCTGAATGGAGGGATAATCCATATCCGAGGGACGGGTCCGCGCCGATTCGACAAGGCAAGACAGTAGCGGATCGTATCAAAACCTATACGGCGTTGTGCCGGAAAGCTGGCAAGGAATTGACCGTAAAAAGGAGCGTAGTCACCGCTGACTATGCAAACAGTGTGGTATTTGAAAACTGCACAAGCAAAGCACGCTTTATTGAGGAAGCATAGGTAACGCCATGACCTACCCTACAGACAAGAAACGACTGAAGCGGATGTGTTCGCTCGGCGTTAGGTGGCGGAAGGGGCGGGCCATCCCGACCTATCCCGCCACGATGACGGAACAACAGAAGGCGAAGGCGGATCAACTGTACGACGCCATGTCCGACGCCTTTGTTGACGCGCAGGGTGTGAAGGCAGGAGCGTAACTACGCGGCAGGCGCAGGCTCGCATGGGGCGGGCCGGAGGTCTACCGAGAACAGGAGGGGAGACCATGCAGACCGCAGAAGATAGAATGCTGCACCTGCTCAAGACCGTTGACGCCTATTTCCGAGCAGGGCAGTTGTGCGATCAAGACGGCAAGCCAGGGAAGGACAGCCACTTGCACAGGCAAATCATGGCGGCGATTAAAGACGCACGGGACGGTGCTAAGTGAAGGCCGCAACGCTCAGGCTCTACGGCGGCGGCGAATGGACGACGGGCAAGCCCCGCTACTACGTCAAGACCGGCGAGCATCGGCCCCCCAGGACAGGCGAATTCTACCTGAGCGGGGCCCTGCCGTGCGCCTATCGAGCCCCGAACGATCTGGGCACCGCCTACCATATCATGCGCGAGGCGACCGAGGAGGAGGTACGGTGTCCGTGTTGCGGGCAAGTCAGGCCGATTGTCTGACCAGACAATACAGACTTGACTTAGGGCGTACCTATGGGTATGCTGTACCTGTAGGGTGATCCGTGCCAGAAACCCGTCCCCTGTCGGGACGGTGCCGCACGTGGGCTCCGGCGAACGAGTCCGCATCGGGAGGATGAACCATGACCAGACTACTGATACTGGCAGGGATGCTCCTGGCAACTGCGGCATACGGGCAGGAAGCCCCGCCGTCTTTCTCCGGCCCTGGCCTGTTCAGCGGGCCGTCCTTGTTTGCACCGGCTCCGGTTCCACGTGGGCCGACCGTCCTGGTTCCGTTCGGTCAGCAGCAGTCCCAGAGCTTCGCCTATTTCAACGGCCCGAATGGTGGCGGCGTCGTGCTTGACCTGGGAGATTTATGGATCGTGCAGCCGCATCAGGGGCCACCGTTGACCATCCTGATTCCTGGGGGCCGACCGGCTCCGCTGGCACCGGTGCTGCCGTTCGTCGTGCCGCCACCGGCAGGTCGGTAATATGGAACTCCTGGCGTTCACCGGAGCCCTCCTGACCGTCCTCGCCCTCTTTCCTGGGGCCTGCGCGGTCGTGGCTGCGCAGATCGGGCACGGCATCGAGGAACTCTCGCCGCTTGTCTGGAGCCTGCTCGGTGCGGGCTTCTGGCTGCTCTGGGCGATCGGCATGATCGGAGGGGCGGTCGGGCTATGGTAGGCCACCGGCACCGGCCAGAGGAGTTGTCCGCCTTTGATTGGGCGGCGGTGATCGTCATGGGGATTCTCCTGCTTGCCACAGTCTGGGCGGTTGTGGCGGCGATCTTTGCGATTGGCCCAGGGCCGTGAAAAGAATGCTTGACGGTCGCTTACCGGTAGGTATATATGGGGTTAGGTACACACTATACCAATAGGGAGGGCTGACCAGATGCACGATCTGAACGCGCTGCTCGACTTCACGCTTTCCGATGCCCGCGCCCTCGAACAAGAGGCGCACTTCAAACGCCTCGCCGCCCTCATTGTCTCACCGGACAAGGTAACAATCGCCACTCAAGAACAGGAAATAGAAGCGCGGCAATGCTACGCGCTCATTGACGCCTGGATAAAAGGCACCGAGGGCGAACTCGACGAAGCTCTGGCTCCGCTCAAGTCCGCCGTCAAGGAAATCGGCAGTCGCTTCAAGCCTGCGCTGCAATCAGCAGATGCGCGGCTCCGCATGATCGAAGCGGGTTTGCGCGAATGGAAGCTGGAGCAAGACCGGCTGGCGCGAGCCGAGCAGGAGCGGCAGAACAAACTCCATGAGAAGCGCGTGGAGCGAGCGGAAGAATCGGGCCGCGACGCCAGTACCGTCGCCCCACCGCCGGTCGTGGCGGCTCCGGTCAAGACTGCCGACCTCGGCGATCAGGCGCAGACATGGGTTGATAACTGGACTGCCTACCTGGGAGGGAAACCATTGGAGCAATGCAAAGACCTGACGCGAGCCGACGGTATTTGTACCGGCTTCGAGGACGCGCTCTTTAAGTTGGACACCGCCACGATCGCGCGCTCGATCAAGGCCGGTAAAGGGTTCAACTGCTTTCCGAATGTCACGGCTCTCGTCGTGAAGAATGAGCCCTACCTGGCGACGCGGAGAAAATGATGGCGGCCTCGATCAAGCCGGAGCTATTCAAGAAAGACAGTGGGCTACCCGTTCCCTGGCGGTTCACTGACCGCTGCCCTTGGGATGCACTCAATGTCGGCGACAGCTTTTTCGTTCCCTGCCAGGACATAGCCGAGCAGTCCAATCGTCAGTCGAGCGCACAGAGCGCGGCGCGGCACCGGAGTATCAAGCTCGTCACGCGCCGCGTGAAGGAAGGCGGCAAAATGGGCGTGCGCATCTGGAGGATTACGTGAGCGAATCCGACGAGCTTATCAAGGAGGGCGACGAGGTTCTGGTTTCCTTCCCTGGCGAGATCGTCGCCGATTTTAAGGGCATTCTCCGGCGCAAGCCGCGCGGCATCGGCGATACCTGGGTTATCGAGAACGAGAAAACCGTGCTGGAGATTCAGCACTTCGAGGGCATCTGGAAAAAGAAATGACGATCGGGCAACTCACTGAGCAACTGAACAGGGACGAATATACGGCAGTCGAAGAGAGTGTCGAATGCGTGATTCGCACCGAGCAGGGCGACCATGTGATCGCCGATCTGTATTTCGACGGAAAAAATATCGTGTTTGACTTGGGGATTAAGCGGCCATGATTGTCACAGTGAATCTCATTGGCTGCGATGCGACGACGATCTTTCAAATGGAAGTCACGCCGGATGAGCGCGCGTTCCTTGATCGGGTAGAGAAGCTCGCAAACACAACCGCCCATTGCGCAGGCGGATGCGAGCCAGAAATTGAAGTGATTGATGGAGTGAGCGAGAAATATAAATGACACTTCCGCAGGAAGTCTACCGAGAGGACGGGAAATTCTACACGCTTGGGAGCGAGACTCTGCCGAGTGTGGGTGGGCTCTGCGATCTCCTGACCGGCGGCGACCCGTTCGCCGGAGTGCCGCTGGCCTCGCTCCAGAAGGCCACACTCGAAGGCATCGGAGCGCACCAGATACTCATGCAGCTTGCACTCGATAAGATGGCGGGGAAGGAACTTACCGAAGAAGGCTGGCCGTCCATGCCGCCGGACTATCCTGACACGACGAACGTATGGATGGAGGCGATGGAGCGCAGCACCAGAGACCTGATTGAGTTCTTCGAGAAACATGACGTGGAGCCGGTCGGCGTGGAGCAGATCGCCGTCTGCGAGACCATCGGCTTCGCGGGCAAGCCCGACCTGTTGGCGCATCTCAAGTACCGGCTGGCCTCCAGCGAGGCCGTCGTAGACCTCAAGCGCGTCAAGGCCGTCCGGCGCGAGCATCACTTAAAATTACAAGCCTATGGCATGACAGATTCGCACAAGCGGCACCGGCTCTTTATCCTGCACTTGTTTCCTCTCGGCGGGTTCGATCTCATTCCGGTCAAGCGAGACCCTGCGGTACAGGCGGCACTGGCCTGCGCTGCGGGCGTCCTGCGCTTTCAGATAAAGGGGAATTGAACTTATGGGCTACATTGCGCATCACGCCATCATTGTAACGGGCAACGACTACAAGCGTAGCGATATACTTAAAGCGCACGCCCACGCTCAAGAGAATACGATGAATCCTACGGAGATTATGCGGTCGCCTATCAACGGCTATCTTACATTCTTTATTCCTCCTGACGGTTCAAAGGAAGGATGGGAGGATAGCCTCAACGGAGATACTCGACGAAACGAGTTCAAGAGATTCATGGTCGAGCAGGAGTGTAAAGGCTTCGGCCTCGATTGGGTCGAAGTCCGCTACCCTGGCGATGATGAAAGCGCGTACATTGTAGATGAACAAAGCAACCGAACAAGCGACGACGCACTATCGAAATGGGAGGTTAAGACATGAACGTTCCAGCGGTTCAAGGTAAAAAGCAACTCCTCGAAGTGAAAGACCTGCTCGCGCAGAACGCGCCGCAGTTCCAGAGTATGTTGGGCAAACTAATGAGCCCTGAGAAGTTTCTGACGATCTGCTCATCGCTCTACCAGGATTCACCGGCCCTCCAGAAGTGTAGCGTACCATCATTTGTACGCTCGCTCATCTTTCTTGCGCAGGTCGGCCTTCCCCCAGGGGCCATGCGGCAGGCGTACCTCATCCCCTACGGCACCGAATGCACGCCGATCGTATCCTACCAGGGGCTCCTCACGCTGGCGCGCCGGTCGGGGTTCATTAAGCGCATCAATGCCTCGGTCGTCTACGACGGCGATTCGTTCAACTGGAGCCATGAGCCGCCGGACGTGCGGCACGGCGCGATCTCGACGTGGTGGAACAAAGACCCGAAGGAAGCCGATCAGCATATCATCGGGGCCTACGCCGTCGCCCTCCTGACGAACGGCGAGAAGCACGTCGTATTCATGCAGGCCGATCGGCTCCGTTGGCACCGCGACCGGTACTCGAAGGCAAACCGCACCGGCCCCTGGGTGACGGAGTTCGCCGCGATGTGCTGCAAGACCGTCCTG
>Ga0247727_10012666_pt1 | contig 14411 bp, 16 predicted proteins | sample WisWelCaveWW1625_FD_202498 | JGI IMG/M metagenome (GOLD analysis project Ga0247727, IMG submission 202498) | Biofilm microbial communities from Wishing Well Cave, Virginia, United States - WW16-25 | ecosystem: Environmental > Aquatic > Deep subsurface > Groundwater > Cave microbial mat | place... | reverse complement strand
GAGTTCGGCAAAACACACTGCGGTGACCAGGCCAACGTAGCCGGTGCCAATAACGGTAAGGTTCATCGCCGGCTACAGCTTCGTCAGCAGCTGCCGCGTCCGCCGCAACGCCTCGTCGATGTTCTCCAGCGAATTGGCGTAGCTGAAGCGCAGGTAGCCCTCCCCGTGCGCGCCGAAGTCGGAGCCGGCCAAGCAGGCGACGTGCGCTTCCTGGAGCAAGCGGTTGGCGAGGTCCTTCGACGAGACGCCAAACGACGCAACGTTCGGGAAGACGTAGAACGCACCTTGCGGGTTCTTGCACGTGACACCGGGAATGTCGTTGAGCCCGGCGACGATGGTGTCGCGGCGACAGCGAAACTCGGCGAGGAATTCGTTGGGGCGATCCTGCGGTCCGCGCACGGCTTCGACGCCGGCGATCTGCGTGAACGACGCTGTGCATGAATTGCTGTTGACGTGCAGCAGTGCGAACTGCCGCGCGAGGTCTTCGGGCATGATGCCGTAGCCCAGCCGCCAACCGGTCATCGCGTAGGTCTTGCTGAAGCCGTCGAGGATGATGGTGCGTTCCTTCATCCCTGGGAACGACTGGATGCTCACATGCTCGCCGCTGTACAGAATGCGGCGATAAATCTCGTCGGCCAGCACGATGAAGTCGTGCTCGACCGCCAACTCGGCAATCGTTGCGAGGTCGTCGCGCGTGAGCACGCTGCCGGTCGGATTCTGTGGCGAGTTGAGGATGAGCAGTCGAGTCTTCGCCGAGACCGCTTGCTTCAATTCATTCACGTCAAGCCGAAAGTCGAGCTGCTCGTGCAACGGCGATGGCACGGGCGTCGCTCCGGCGAACTTGATGACCGACTCGTAAATCGGGAAGCCCGGGTTCGGGTAGACAACCTCGTCGCCTTCCTGCGCGAGCGCGAGGATCGCGAAAAACATGATGGGCTTGGCGCCGGGCGTGACCACGACTTCCTCGGGTCGGCACGGCACGCCGCGAATCTGCGCAGACTCTTCAGCAATCGCCTCGCGCAACTGCGGCAGACCGAACGAGGGTCCGTAATGGGTGAAGCCGTTCCAGATGGCGTCGGCACCAGCTTTGCGGATGTTGTCGGGCGTGTCGAAGTCGGGCTCCCCGATTTCCAGATGCACGACGTTGTGGCCCTGCGCCTCCAGCGCGCGCGCGCGTACCAGCACTTCAAACGCGGTTTCCGTCCCGAGTCGGGACATGCGGTCGGACAAATGAATCATCAAATGACTCCGTTGGATTACCCAACCCCCCGACCCCCTTCCCGAAACGGGAAGGGGGAGTCAAATAAGTGAGTTCTCCCACAACCACACTACCCCTTCCCGCTTCGGGAAGGGGGTCGGAGGGTTGGGTTGGGTTCCTATTGCGCGCCACTCACTCCCGGCATTGGAATGCTCTTCCCGTCCGTGATGATGCCCTTGATGTTGGGCGTGACTTTTTGCACATATTCATACAGCACGATCCTCGAGTTCGCGGCGATGGCCTGGCCCTTCAAACGAATGGCCTCCGCTTCACCCTCGGCCAGGACGATCTTCTTCTCCTTCTCGCGCTGCTCCTTTTCGAGCACGTACTTCATGCGCTCGGCATTTTGCTGCGACACTTGCTTTTGCACAATCGCGCTCTGGAAGATGGACGAGAACTGCACATCGCGCAGCAACACCTCGTCGACGATGATGTAGCTGGCGGCCAGCTTCTCGCGCAACCGACTCTCGATCTTGCTTTGTATCGTGCGCCGCTCGGCCGAGTACACCTTCGAGGCCGGGTACTCGGCGATGGCGATGCGCGTGTGGCTGCGCGTCTCCGGCCGCACGATCTTGCTGATGTAGTCCTTGCCGATCGTCGCGTGCAGCGTGGAAACTTTGTTGGGGTCGAGGTGGAAGCGCAGCGACAGTTCCACCGTCACTTGCTGGCCGTCCGCCGTCATCGCGCCCATACTGTCGTCACCTTTGACTTCGCCTTCCCACACGGTCTTGCTCATCGAATAGGTCTGCCGCTGCACGTCGTAGCGCACGGGTTCGTCGACGAACGGCGTAATGAAGTGAAAGCCCTCACCGCGCTGCCCCGGCAGCGTTCCCTTCACCTTGCTGAAGACGACCACACGCTCGCCCGCCCGCACGATGACGTACGGCCGAAACATAACGAACACCACGAACAGCGCGAAAACTACGCCCAGTGCTTTGAATGATTTCATGTTGCTCACCTATTTCTTCTCGCCCAGCACGTCGCCGAGACTGATGATGGTCTTGCTGTCGGTGACTATGATCTTCGCATCGGCCGGCAGTCGTTTCACGTACTCGTATTGAATGAGTTGCGGGTTCTGCGCCAGCGCATCGGCCTTCTTCTTGATGGCACTGGCCTCGCCCTCCGCCTCGATGATGCGCTGTTGCTTCTCCGACTTCGCGCGGTCGACTTCGAACACCATGCGCTGCGCCTCCTGCTGGGCCACCTGCTTTTGCTCGATCGCGTCCTGGAACTCCTTCGGGAAGCGAATGTCGCGCAATAGCACTTCATCAAGCACGATGTAGTTGGCGGCGAGTCGCGTGCGCAGTTCCTTCTGAATCTTGTCGATGATGAGCTGCCGCTTGCCGGAGTAAACATCGATCACCGTAAACTCCGCGAACTCCATGCGCGCCACCGAGCGCGATTGCGGCCGCACGACTTTGTCGATGAAATCCATACCGATCTCCTGGTGCAGCTTCCACACGTTGTCCGGATCGATGTGGTAGCGCACCGAGACGTCGAGCGTCACCGGCAATCCGTCGCTGGTAAGCGCGCTCAGCGAGTCATCAGCGCCCTGCTCGGCCGACGGATGCTGCGGCATACGGGGGTTCACCGTTCCGCCCGCGGACTCGCCCGTGCTGCCGCTCATCGTGTAGGTGTGGGTCTTCACGTCATACCTCGTCGGCTGCCACAAGATGGGAATGTTGAAGTGCATCCCCTCGGCCAGTTGGTGGTGCATGACGCCGCTTAGCTGGTTGAAGATGACGGCGCGTTCGCCGGCCTGCACGACGATGTACGATTTGCTCAACACGTACACCAGCACAATCGCGAAGCCGCCGAGCCAGAACCATCGCGCGGCCTTCTTCATTTCTCCCGCGTTGTGCTCGATAGTTCGGAAGAACTCCTCGACGTCGTTTCCTCGTTGCATGGCTTGCTCCTTGATCGGGACTGCTGATAGTGTTCACCCGCGGTCCTCACTTGTGGTGAGCCCGGCGGCAGCCCGCACGATAGCGCCGCGGCCCTTGCGCTTTCGATTTTTCGTTTCACGCTCTACGCCTCCAGCCCCATGACCATGCGACGTCTGACCATTACTGTCCCCGCCACCGCCGGCAACGTCGGCCCCGGGTTCGACGTCGCCGGGCTGGCGCTGACGCTGTGCAACGAGTTGCACGTGAAGACGAGCGGCGGCGGTCTTGTCGTCGACGTGACCGGCGAAGGCGCCGACAAGCTGCCGCGCGACGAGCGCAACCTCATCGTCCAGGCGATGCAGCGCGTGTTCGACGAGGCCGGCGTTACGCGTCCGGGTTTGCACCTGCGGATGCGCAACCGCATTCCGCTCTCGCGCGGCGTGGGCAGCAGCGCCGCCGCGCACGTGGCCGGAGTCGTCGCTGCGAACGAACTGCTGCCGAAATCGAAAAAGCTGGACACCGATCGGCTGCTGGCGCTGGCGACCGAGTTGGAAGGCCATCCCGACAACGTCGCGCCGGCGCTGTTCGGCGGTGTGGTGCTGTCGTCGCTCGAAGCCGACGGCTCGGTCACGTTCGCCAAGCTCGCGCTCGCCCGACCGCCGCAACTGGTCGCGCTCATTCCCGAAGTCGAACTGGCGACCAAACGGGCGCGCGCGGTGCTGCCAAAACGCGTGCCGCTGCACGACGCGGTTTTCAACGTCGGCAAAATGGCGCTCTTCGTCGCTGCGATGACGAACGGCCGCGACGATCTGCTGCGTGCCGCATTGCACGACCGCCTGCATCAACCCTACCGCGCGCAACTGATGCCCTGGCTGCCCGCGTGCCTCGAAGCCGCGGTCACCGCCGGCGCGCTCGGCGCCGTGCTCAGCGGCGCGGGTACGACGATTCTCGCGCTGACGCGGCGGAATGCCAAGTCGGTTGGCGACGCGATGCTGCGCGAGTTGCGCAAACACAAAGTCGAAGGCATCGTGAAGCAGTTGCGCATCAGCGACGCCGGCGTGCTCGTCAACGGCAAGCCGCTGCGTTAGCCATCATGAAACGCAACAAAGTCGTTTCGCCCACTCCTCCGCTCGTCCGCTCCTCCACTCGTTCGTTCGACCTTCACGCCTGCGTCGCCCTCTGCCTCCTCGCGGCGATCTTCCTACATCCCGTCATTCAGGGGCGAGTGCTGCTGCCCGGTGATGCGCTGCTGCTCATGCATCCGTGGCGCGCGCACGGCCCGGAGAAGTTCCCCGAGTTGTACGCCAGCGGGCGCTTCGTGCCGCACAACGTGCTGCTCGACCCGATTCAGCAGTACTACCCGTGGCGCAAGTTCGCGACCGAGTCGCTGCGCAGCGGGGTCATCCCGCTCTGGAACCCGTACAACTTCTGCGGCATGCCCTTCGTGGCCAACGGCCAGTCGTCGGTGTTCTATCCGCTGCACTTCATCTTCATGATCTTCGGCGTCGAGTTCGGCTTCGGCGTCAGCGCGCTCGTTCACCTGTGCCTGCTCGGCTGCGCAACTTACGGATTCCTGCGTCAGCTCGCCCTGCGTGAAATCTCCGCTGTCGTCGGCGCAGTGACGTTCATGTTCTGCGGCTTCAACGTCGTGTGGCTCGAATACCCGACGGTCTCGATCTGGACGATGACGTGGCTGCCGGTGGCGCTGCTGTGCTTCGAGAGGGGACTACCCAACCCTCCGACCCCCTTCCCGAATCGGGAAGGGGGAGTTGAGGTCCTGACTCCCTTCCCTAACAGGGAAGGGGGAGTTGAGGTCCTGACTCCCTTCCCTAACAGGGAAGGGGGAGCTGAGGTCCTGACTCCCTTCCCTAACAGGGAAGGGGGAGCGCCCTCAACTCCCCCTTCCCGATTCGGGAAGGGGGCTGGGGGGTTGGGTTGGGTGATGCTCACCGGCCTCGCCCTCGGCATCCAATTCCTCGCGGGCCACTTGCAGAGCGGCTTCTACGTGTTGTTCTGCTTCTCGACGTACGCGGCATTTCGAATTCTGAGCACTCCGTCACTCCGCACTCCGCACTCCGCACTCCGCACTCTGGTTGTTCCGCTCGCCATCGCCTTTTGCATCGGCGCGATTCAACTGTTGCCGTCGCTGGAACTCATCGGCTTCAATCCGCGCGCCGCCGGCAAGCGGTACGAAGACGTCGTCGCCTCCGCGCTACCGCTGCGACAACTCGTCACGCTCATCGCGCCGAACTTCTTCGGCAGTCCGGTCGATGGTGGAATCTACTGGGGACATTTCAACTACATCGAGATGACCGGCTACGCGGGCGTGGTTGCGTTGATGCTCGTAGCGGTGGCGATGTGCGGACGGCGAACGCCGGCTACTTGGTTCTTCTTCGGCCTTGCCGTTTTCTCGTTGCTCATTGCGACCGGCTCCCCGCTGTATCGGTTGATGTTCATGCTGCCCGGTTTCAAGCAGGTGGCGGCAGTTGCGAGAATACTCGTGCTCTTCGACTTCTCGGTGGCGGTATTAACCGCAATGGGGATGCAGGTGCTCTTAATAGTAGAGCCCTTGCCTCGCTTCAAGCGAAGTGGAGCTGTTCTTGGTTTGTTGATGTTGGTCCCGATAGTGGCTGCCGTCGGTGCGTCAGATGCGTGGACGCAAAATTGGGTCAAGGGGCAAGGAATGGATGACAGCTATGGCGCCATTCTCTTGATGCCTTCAGTCGAAAGGTCCTGCGTCGCAGCGGCGATTCTCATTGCATTCGCCGCGGCATTGCTGGCTGTTCGAGGCTTCACCGAAAGGTCCTGGAAACTGTCGTGTCTGTTGCTGCCTGCGGTAGTCATCGCCGACCTCTTCCTCTTCGGATTCAATTTCAATCCCTCCTGCCCCCGGTCGATGCTCGACGTGCCGCCGAGCTTGCTTGAACTGCGCGACCGAGTCGGCGATGGTCGCATCATCACGCTGGCGCCGCAGGACTCGAGAGGCTTCGTCGAAGTTCTTCCGCCGAACTTGAACATGCTGGCCGGCATTCGCAGCGCGCAAGGTTCGGATTCTCTGTATCCGACGTGGTATGCCGAACTGTTGGCGCGCTCCGGTTTGAGAGCTTTGGATCGAAGCAAGGAAATCAATCAGTTCTACTATTCTATGCTTCTCGGCGTGCGTTATGTACTACGTCCACCTGAGAGAGGAAGTGGTCGTGATTTTCTTCTCGAAGCACACAAGGTCCTCCCCCGCGCATTCGAATCAGAAAGTGAGGAACTGCTTATGAGCACCGTAGGCAGATTCGGAAGAGAAAGCGAACGGCCGCGCGGCCGCGATTGGACTCTGACTTCCGTTCTGCGTGACGAGACGAATCGTGTCGCTGTTCAGGGAATGGCAAAGTTTAACCGATTGAATCTAATCGACACTTACTTCCCCGGCTGGCACGCGTTCGCGGGCAAGGAGCCGTTGCGCATCGAGCGCGCCTTCCACGCGTTGCGTGCGGTGCCGGCGCGCGCGGGGATGACCACCTTCGTCTACCTCCCCACGGCCTTCCGCGCCGGCGCGTTCGTGACGATGCTGACGCTGGCGGCGCTTGTCGGCTGGTTTGTTGCGCAATCCCTGTCGGGCAGGGATGCCCGACCTACGATCACTCACACGCCCCAGTAGGCCTTCTCTTCTTCCCACTCACGCAGGTATTGGCGCGGATTCTTGCAACGCATGCCCCAGTCGCCGATGGCGCAGATGGCCTTGCCGTGAAACGCGGCGCGCGCGCGATCGCAATGCTCGGCCGCCGTCACCGTGTCGGAGTGCAACCAGGGCAAGTCGGTATCGGGAAGTTGCCAGCCCCTTTCGGCCAGGCCGAACGCAGCCAGCCCGTGCGTGAACGTGGCGCGCAAACCGAGCGTCGCGCAGGCGTTGAGGATGCGCCGACCGCCGACCGCCGATCCGCAGGCGGAGAAGAAGTGCAGTTGCTCCAGCCCGTGCGCCTTGCCCCATTGCGCGAACGCCTGCACGCCCTGCGCGACGCTGACGCCGGAGGCCACCGTGTCGCAAATCAGTACGGTACGACATTCGGCTTCGAACGAGACGTACTGGTAGTCGGCGCGCCAGCGGTCGGCTTCGTCGAGGTGGCGCTTCACCCCGATGAAGTTCTCCGGCAGCAGTGAGCCAAAGACCTCCTGCCAGGCCGACTGGAGTCCGTAGTACAGCGCGCCGGTCAGAATGGTGAGCCCGGCGCACGCGTCCGACGCGCGCAGCAAATCCGCCTCGCGCAGGGCGGCGAGCCAGTCGCGTGTGGCCTGCCGCGCGACGTTGAGCAGCGGGATGCCAACGACTTCGCGGTCGAACAGGAATTCGGCGAGCGCGGGCGATTCCAGGATGAATGAGTTCGCTTCAAACCGGCGCAGTTCGAGCACTGGCACCTCCGACGATTTGGCGCGGTCGTCGATCGCCGCGCCGAGCCAAACTCTGGCGCAACTTGCGGACAGGAACTCCATGAACGACAATCACTTACTCGAACGCATCAACATCAATCCCAGGGTCTTGACCGGCAAACCGACCATCCGCGGCTTGCGCATTTCGGTTGAGCAGATTCTCCGCGCTCTGGGTAGCGGCGTGCCAGAGTGCGATCTCTTGCGCGACTACCCGGAGTTGGAACTGGAGGACCTTCGCGCTGCGCAACTCTACGCGGCCGAGCGCGTCGCCGAAGAGCGCCTGTTTCCAATCGGCGTGCAGTAGCATTCGTTGAGACTGCTGGTTGACGTTGGTGTGGGCAAAGCTGTCGAGGATTGGCTGCAGGCTGCTGGGCATGACGTAGTTGCTGTTCGAGATCTGGATCCGGAAATGGAAGACGCCGAGATCCTGACGCTGGCGGCGAGGGACAAACGACTTGTGATTACAATGGACACGGATTTCGGCGAACTGATCTACTGTTCCGGACGGTCGCATGCAGGGGTGTTGCTGTTGCGCCTCGACGACGCAGACAGCTTGCGCAAGGTTGAGACTGTCCGCGAGATCTTCCTGTCGTACGGGTCGCAACTGACCGGAGCGTTTTCGGTTTATCACAGCGGAAGGCTGAGGATTCGCAACATATGATCAAACTCGGCATTTGCAACGAACTCTTTGAGCACATGTCATTCGGCCACGTGTGCGGCGTAGTGAAGCGGCTCGGCTACGACGGTATCGAGCTTGCGCCGTACACCATCGTGGCGCCGAACGCGACCGCCAAGCTCGTCACCGCCATCGCACCGCCGACGCGCGAACTGCTGCGCAAGACTGCGGACAAGTATGGGCTGGAGATCATCGGCCTGCACTGGGTGCTGGCGCAGACCGAAGGCCTGCACGTCAGCCATCCCGACGACGCCGTGCGGCAGCGCACTACCGAGTACATGGTGGAACTCGTGCGCTTCTGCCACGACCTCGGTGGGAAGATCATCGTGTTCGGCTCGCCCAAGCAGCGCGACCTGCTCGAAGGCGTTTCGCTGGACGAGGCGTGGAGCCGCTGGCAGGAAACCTTTCGCCCCGCCGCACGCGTGGCCAACGAATGCGGTGTTACGATCTGCATGGAGCCACTGGCCCGCAGCATCAGCAACATCATGAACCGCGCGGAAGCAGCTGTTCGCTTTGCGCAGGAGATGAACGAGCCCTCGGTCAAGATCATCCTCGACTGTTACAGCATGGGCGACGAAGCCACGCCGCGCGCCGACCTGATTCGCCAGCACGCGCAGTGGCTGGCGCACGTGCACGCCAACGATGTCAACGAGCAAGGCCCCGGCATGGCGGAGCACGGAACCGACTTTGCCGTCGTGTTCGAGGCGTTGAAGGAAATCGGCTACGACGGTTACGTCTCGGTCGAGTCGTTCGACTTCACTCCCGGTGCGGAGGCGACGGCGCGGCGGAGCATGGAGTGCCTGCGAGCGTGTCGGTAACTTCAGCGATTCCCCTGAGCGTCGCCGATCTCATTCATGCGGCGCTGCTGGAAGACCTGGGCAGCGGAGACGTCACGACCGAGGCCATCGTCGCGGCGATGGCAACGAGTCGCGCGCTGATTCAGGCCAAGCAGCCCGGTGTAGTTTGCGGTCTCGCGATTGTGCAATCGGTTTTCGATCGACTCGGCCCAGTCAGCTGGAATACCCGCCATGAAGATGGCTCGGTGGTAGCGATCGGAGAGGTAGTGGGTGAGATCGAAGGACCAGCTCAAACCATCCTCACCGGCGAGCGCGTCGCCCTCAACTTCCTCCAACGCCTTTCCGGAATTGCCACCCTCACGCGCAAGTTCGTCGATGCGGTCGAGGGAACGAAGGCGCGAATCGCTGACACTCGGAAAACCACGCCGGGGCTGCGCGCGCTGGAGAAGTACGCGGTGCGCGTCGGCGGTGGCGTGAATCATCGCTTCGGACTGTACGATGCCGTGCTCATCAAGGACAACCATCAGGCGGCAGCGGGCAGCATTTCGGTGGCGGTCGAACGCGTGCGGCAACGGGCGGGTTTCATGATGAAAATCGAAGTTGAGACGCAAACGCTGGAGCAGGTCGAGGAAGCAATGCGCTGCGGCGTCGAGGTCATCATGCTCGACAACATGCCAGTCGATCAGTTGCGCGAGGCGGTGCAGCACATCGATGGCCGTGCACTAGTGGAGGCGTCGGGCAATGTGACGCTCGACAACGTGCGCGCGATTGCGGAGACCGGGGTCGATATCATCTCGGTGGGCGCGCTGACGCACTCCGCTCCGGCGCTGGACCTGAGCCTGCGCCTCGTCGCATGATCATCGGCCGCGACCGCATTCATTTCGTCACCATCGGCTCGACCAACGACGAAGTCCTCGCTCGGGCGAAGCAAGGAGCAGTCGAGGGTCTTGTCGTTACCGCCGAGGAGCAAACGGCGGGGCGCGGGCGGCGCGGGCGCGCCTGGGTTTCGCCGGCCGGTATGGGCCTGCATTGCTCGGTCTTATTGCGACCGCCGCAGGCGCTCAAGCTCGCGCCCCACGTCACGATGCTGGCCGCGCTCGCTGGCGTGGAGACAGCACGGACGGTCGGTATTACCGCGCGCGTCAAGTGGCCGAACGACATGGTGGTCGACGGCCGCAAGCTTGGCGGCGTGCTGACCGAAGTGGCGCGTTCGCCCGGTCAGCCGTCAGCGCTGGTGGTTGGCATCGGGATCAACGTTAATCACCTCGAGGCCGACTTGCCGCCCGAATTGCGCGTGCCGGCAACTTCGCTGCGGATGGAATCCGGCCGTGAGCAGGCGGTGAGCGTTGTCATCGGCGCGCTGCTCTGTGCGCTCGATCGGCGCTATCGACACCTGCTTGAAGACGGTCCTGCTGAGGTGCTGGAGGAGTTCCGTCGGCTGGAGGTTACCTTGCGCAAGCATGTGCAGGTGTTCGTGGGCGAGGAAGTGGTCGAGGGCGAAGCCGAATGCATCGACGAGACCGGCGCACTCGGGGTGCGGACGTGGGACCGTTCGTTGCGACTGTTCGTGGCGGGCGAAGTGACGGTGAGGCCGAAATGAGCACTGCCTTCAGCCACCTCGACCATTTCATCGAATACCTGCGCAGCAGCCGGCGCGCCTCGCCGCACACGCTGCGGTGTTACTCTGCGGATCTGGTGCGGTTCTTTCAGTTCCTCGAAGCGCGCGGCCTCGCGGCCGGGGAGGCGCCGCTGCCGTCAATCGATTACCTCGTCATCCGCCGCTACTTGGGCGAACTGGCCCAGCGCAACTACGCGCGCCGCAGCATCGCGCGGCAACTCTCGTCGCTCAAGGCGTTTTTCAAGTTCCTGCAACGAGATGGACGGGTCGAGCAGAACCCCGCCGCCGGAGTCAGCGCGCCAAAACTACCGCGCAAGCTACCCGAGGTGCTGGAGCGGGACGAGGTGGAGGCCCTGCTGGCCGCGCCGGACCCGAAGACGCCAAGGGGCTTGCGCGACCGCGCGATCCTGGAACTGCTCTACGCCACCGGACTACGGGTCTCGGAGGTCTCGGCCCTGCCGCTCGCCGCCCTCGACTTGGTGGAGGGGGAGGCGCGCGTGATCGGCAAGCGCGATAAGGAACGCAGCGTCATCCTGGGCCGACCGTCCGTGGAGGCGCTGCGCTCATACTTGCGCGAGGCGCGGCCGCTGCTGGAGCAACACTCGCCGACCGACGCAGTTTTTCTCAATCAAACGGATGGCCGTCGGTTGTCCGAACGCAGCATCCACAAGTTGGTGGTTCGCTACGCGAACGCCGTGGGATTGGGCCGGCCGGTCACACCACACACGCTGCGACATACTTTTGCGACCCATATGCTGGAGCAGGGGGCCGATCTGCGCATTGTCCAGGAACTGCTGGGCCATGCCTCGCTTTCCACCACGCAAATCTACACCCGCGTGAGCCGTGAACATCTGAAGCGTGTGTATGAGCACGCCCATCCACGGGCGTAGCCCTGCCGTCCTTTGCCGAAAGCCAGGAGGAAGTTCGTCATGCCGAAACCATCCGTTGACAAGCTGTTGGAAAAGATCCCGAGCAAGTATCAACTCGTCATGGTCGTCGCCAAGCGGGCCAAGCAACTCACCGACCGGCGCGAACGTTTCCTGCGCGAGGACGACACTAATCCGGTCTACCGGGCGATGCAAGAAGTGCTTGACGGCAAGGTCACGCCCGCGGAGACCACTGACGACGACGATTCAGATTAGGTCTGTCGAATACTAATCCGGTTCGTCTACACGGACATCCCGCCGTCGATCACCAGCGACAAGCCGGTCACGTAGCCCGCGGTCGCCAGATACAATGCGGCTTCGGCGATTTCCTCCGGCGTACCCACCCGGCCGATCGGCTGCCGCGCGACGAAGGCCGCCCGGGCCGCGGCCGGATCGGCCGACGAGTTTACGCGCTCGCTCCACGACTCGGTGGCAACCGTGCCCGGGCAAATGCAGTTGCATCGAATCTGCCGGTCGGAGAAATCGAGCGCGACGCTCTTGGTCAGCCCGATCACGCCGGCCTTGGCCGCGCAGTACGCGCCGCGATCCTTCACGCCCATCACGCCGGCCACGGAGGCCATGTTAATGATGCAGCCGCCTTCACCCTGCTTCAGGAACTGTTGCAACGCGTGCTTGCAGCCAAGAAACACTCCAGTCAAGTCAATGTCCAGCGTGCGTTGCCATTCCTCCATCGTTTGCGTCGCGATGCTACCGCCGAGCACGATTCCCGCGCAGTTGAAGATCACGTCCAGCCTCCCGTAGTGCGCGGTGCAAGCGCCGAGGAACCGCGCCGTGTCGGCCTCTTTCGCAGTGTCGGCCTGGACGAAAATGGCGTCGTGACCGGCGGCCCGCAGTTGCGCCAGCGTGGCCGATCCGGCCGCTTCACTGAAATCCACGGTGCAGAGCTTCGCGCCCTCGCGCGCAAACAGCAGCGCCGAGGCCTTGCCGATGCCGGCGCCGGTCCCCGTGATGATGACGACCTTGTCTTGCAGTTTCATTCAGTGCTCCGTCGAACCGGTGGGTGATGCCGAAGAGTTTAGCGGGCCGCAGGTGCGTGTAGAATCTTGCCCATGGACGCTCGCAAACTCGCGGCGCTCGTCGCCTTCCTGGCAATCATCGCCTATCTGCGCTTTCGCCCGCGGCCGGTGACCGAGGAGCAACGCATCCGTAACGAGATCGAGCAGGCGCGGCAGGCCATCGAACGCGGCAGTGTCCGGGACCTGTTTCGCCTGGTCGCCGAAAACTATAACGATAACGAAGGCCACGACCGTCAGGCACTACGCCAAATCGCTGCGATCTACTTGATGCAGCATCGCGTGGCCGCGCGCCTCGCCGTCCGCCGCGTTGAAGTTACCGGCGGCGGGGCCACTGCCGCCGTCTACGCCGTGCTGACCGACCGTCAAAACAGTGGACGGGTCGAACTCGATTTGCAACTTACGCTGGCCCAACGAGACGGCCACTGGCAGGTGACGCGAGCAACCGGGATGCGGACCGGCGGCGAGTGACGGTGGTATTGGCGGAGGGCGTCTACGCCGCGATTACCTGACCATCCCATGCCAGCGCGACATTCGGCGGTAACTGCAGACCATGCTCCTCGCACTGTTCGGGGAAGCGGTTGTGATCCACCCGATGACTGAGATGCGTCAGCCAGGCTTGCTGTGGTCGCAGGATCTGGATCAGGTCGATCGCCTGTCCAATTGATTGATGGGTGGGGTGCTGCGGGTTGAAGCTCAGGCCGTCGATGATGAGGTTGGTCACGCCGCGCAGCAGTTCCAGTGAGGTGCGCGGCATGACTTTCACGTCCGGCACGTAGCCAAAGTCGTCGAAGCGGAAACCGAGGCAATCCACCATGCCGTGCACAACCGGTAGCGGCGTGACCTCGAAACTTAGCAGTTCGAATCGTTCGCCGACTTCGTGCGGCAGCAGATGCGCCACCCCGCCGCCCTGGTAGGTTGCTTTGGTAAACAAGTAGTCGAAGTTGCGGCGCAGCAGGGCCAGGGTTTCCTCGGAGGCATAAACCGGCAGGTCCATGTCCTGCTTGCGACACGGCAGCACGAGATCGTTGACGCCGGCGATGTGGTCATTGTGATTGTGCGTAAAGAGCACCGCGTCGAGGCGCGGAATGCGGCAGTCATCAATCTGCGAAAGGAAATCCGGACCGCAGTCGATTTGCAAGTGGTTCCCGTCTTTCTCCAGATGAATCGAAGCACGCGTGCGATGATTGCGCGATTCGGGCGTCCGCGCGTCACGGCAAACGGCGCACTCGCAACGCCATTCGGGCACACCGGTCGACGTGCCGGAGCCGAGCACGGTCACCGTCATCGCAACCGCCACCACGCGGCCGGCGCGGCGAACACTACGTAGCACCAGAAGCCAGGATTGAGAAACTGATCCACCACGACACTCACCGAACGATGCGCTACCACCGGCGCGAGCAGCGCTCCTAGCACCAGACACGTCGCCGCCAACGTCGCCAGCGCCCTGCCTCGCTTGCCGCGAGTAACCCGCGTGATCGATTCCCCCACCGCGGTGCCAAACACTGGTCCGAGAAAGATCGCGTAGAAACCGAGCAGCGGACCAATCATGCCGCCGATAAAACCAGCGATCAGCCCCACGCCCAGTGCCGGTGCGAACAGCACCGGCGGAACCTGGTATTGTACCGGTCGGTAAATGCCGCATTCGCGACAACGAAAGCCGACCGGCGTCTCGACCCGGCACTTCAGGCAGATGGGCGCATCGCACTTGCTGCAGCGGACCAGCGTCTCGCGTTCGGGATGGTTGACGCAATGCTGCGCGCCAGGCTCGGCCATCACGGCGCCTTGCCTTTCGCGGGC
>Ga0247727_10012665_pt1 | contig 14412 bp, 9 predicted proteins | sample WisWelCaveWW1625_FD_202498 | JGI IMG/M metagenome (GOLD analysis project Ga0247727, IMG submission 202498) | Biofilm microbial communities from Wishing Well Cave, Virginia, United States - WW16-25 | ecosystem: Environmental > Aquatic > Deep subsurface > Groundwater > Cave microbial mat | place... | reverse complement strand
TGCCCTCGTACACGCTGCAGGAAATCGCCGAGCGGGTCGCCGGCCGTCTCGAAGGCGACCCGGGGCGCCGCGTGACCGGCGTGCAGCCGCTCGACGCCGCCGGCCCCGACGATCTCAGCTTCCTCGCCAACCCGCGGTACCGCGAGGCGGCCGCCGCCAGCCGGGCCGGCGCCCTGCTGGTCCGATCCGAGGGGCGTGTCGAGGGTCGCGACCTCGTGATCGTGGACAGCCCGTACACCGCGCTCGCCGCGGCGATGGCGTTGTTCCACCCGCGCGCCGTGCCTGATCCGGGTGTCAGCCCGGACGCCGTGGTGGCGGCGGGAGCGGTCCTCGGCCGCGACGTGTCGATCGGCCCCCTGGCGGTGGTCGGCGACGGTTGTCGCCTGGGCGACCGGGTCGTGTTGATGCCCGCGGTCGTCCTCGGGGAGAAGGTGACCATCGGCGCCGACACCATCCTGCATCCCGGCGTCGTGGTCTACCCCCGTTCGGTGATCGGCGCCCGGGTCGTCGTCCATGCCGGGGCGGTCGTCGGCAGCGACGGCTTCGGCTTCGGCGAGGAGGAGGGCGGACGTGCGAGGATTCCCCAGGTCGGGATCGTGCGCGTCGGCGACGACGTCGAGATAGGAGCCGGCACGACGATCGATCGCGCCACCTTCGGCGAGACGGTGATCGGCCGCGGCAGCCGCCTGGACAACCTGGTGCAGGTGGGGCACAACGTGACGATCGGCGAGGGCTCGGTGCTCGTGGCGCAGTCGGGCGTCGCCGGCAGCACGCGCCTCGGCCGGTCGGTGATCATGGCCGGACAATCGGGGGCGGCGGGGCATCTCACGATCGGGGACGGGGCGATCGTCGGGGCGAAGAGCGCGGTGCTCGCCGACCTCGCGCCGGGGGCGTTCGTGGTCGGTCACCCGGCCATCGATCACCGGGAGTGGAAGCGGGCGCAGGCGGCGTGGCGACGGCTGCCGGACCTGTTGCGACGGGTGCGGCGGCTGGAGGCCGCGAAGACGGCGCCCGCGCCGCCGCCCGCGAACACCAGGAGAAGGCCGACGCGACGGCGCGTCACGAAGCGGAACAGCGGACGCTGAGACCACAGCGGGAGGGGCGATGGAGGCCGGACCGATCGTGATGGACATCAACGCGATTCTCGCAGTGCTGCCGCACCGCTATCCGTTTCTGCTCGTCGACCGGATCATCGAGCTCGACGAGGGCCGGCGCGCCGTCGGGGTGAAGAATGTCACCTACAACGAGCCCTTCTTCCAGGGACACTTCCCCGGGGCGCCGGTGATGCCCGGTGTCCTCATCGTCGAGGCGATGGCGCAGGTCGGGGCGGTGCTCCTGCTGCGCGGCGTCCGGGATCGCGCCAGCAAGCTGGTCTATTTCGCCGGCATCGACCAGGCGCGCTTCCGCCGTCCGGTCGTCCCGGGCGACCAGGTGCGGTTCGAGGTGCAGGTGCTGAAGCTGCGGGCGCGCACGGCGCGGCTGCGCGGCGAGGCGTTCGTCGATGGCGCGCTGGTCGCGGAAGCCGAGATGCTGTCGAGCCTGGCCGACCGTGACCCGGCCGGCACGGGGACCGCATGACCACGCCGGTCCGGATACACCCGCTGGCGCAGGTCGATCCACGCGCCGTCCTCGGTCCGGGGACCACGGTGGGTCCATTCTGTGTCGTCGGTGCGGAGGTCGAGATCGGCGCCGACTGCGTCCTGCACCCGCACGCGGTCATCGAGGGACCCGCGGTGCTCGGCGCCGGGAACCGGATCTTCCCCTTCGCCTGCCTCGGGATGGAGCCGCAGGATCTCAAGTACGCCGGCGAGCGCACCACGCTGCGCATCGGCGATCGCAACGTCTTCCGCGAGGGGGTCACGGTCCACCGCGGCACGTCCGGGGGCGGCGGCGAGACCGTCGTCGGCTCCGGCAACCTCCTGATGGCCGGGACGCACGTCGCGCACGACTGCCGGGTGGGCGACCGGGTGATCTTCGCCAATGCCGCGACCCTGGCGGGGCACGTCACCGTCGAGGAGGGCGCCACCATCGGGGCGTTCTCGGGGGTGCACCAGTTCTGCCGTGTGGGGCGTCACGCCTATGTCGGCGGCTACTCGGTGATCACCCAGGACGCGCCGCCGTTCGTCCTGACCGTCGGCAACCGCGCCCGGACCCACGGCATCAACGTCGTCGGGTTGCAGCGCAAGAGGTTCGCGCCCGAGGCGATCCAGGCGCTGCGACGCGCCTACCGCACGCTCTTCCGCGCCCACCTCCCGCTCGAGGAGGCGATCGGCAGGGTGCGCGCGGAAATGGCCGACCAGGCCGATGTCATGGTCCTCGCCGACTTCGTGGCCACGAGCCAGCGCGGGGTGATCCGCTGAGCCGGGCCGCGGACCGGCCCGCGGCCGACGGGCCGCTCCGGGTCGCGGTGATCGGCGTCGGCAGCCTCGGCCAGCACCATGCCCGCCTGCTGGCCACCCTACCGGGGGTGCGGCTGGTCGCGGTGGTCGATCGCGACGCCGCGCGCGCCGCCGCGATCGCCGGGCGCTGCGGCGCCGGCGCGCTGACCGATCACCGGGATCTCGAGGGTGCGCACGCGGTGACCGTCGCGGTGCCGACCACCGAGCACGTGCGCGTGGCCTCCGAGTGTTTGCGCCGCGGGCTCGACGTGCTGGTGGAAAAGCCGATGGCGGATTCCGTGGACGAAGCGGAGGGTCTCGTGCGCCTCGCCGCGGAGACCGGTCGCACGCTCGCCGTGGGGCACACCGAACGATTCAACCCGGTGGTGAAGGCCGCCATGGCGCGGTTGCGGCGGCCGCGCTTCATCGAGGCCCACCGGCTCGGGGTGTTCAGCGCGCGCAGCACCGACGTGGATGTGGTCCTCGACCTGATGATCCACGACATCGACATCGCCCAGCGATTGGTCGGCCGGCCGATCGAGGCGATCGACGCGGTCGGCGTGAACGCGCTCACCTCGAAGGTGGACATCGCCAACGCCCGCATCCGCTTCGCCGGCGGCTGCGTCGCCAATCTCACGGCCAGCCGCATCAGCACCGAGAAGGTCCGCAAGCTCCGGGTGTTCGAGACCGACGCCTACCTGTCGCTCGACTACGCGAAACAGGAGGGCCTCGTCTACGCGCTCCGGCCGACGGCCGGCGGAAGGCCGGAGATCGCCCGCGAACCGCTCCTGGTGGACGCCGAGGAGCCGCTCCTCAGCGAGCTCAGGGCCTTCACCGACCGGGTCGCCGGCCGCGGGGGCGCCATCGTCACCGGCGCCGAGGGCGTCGAGGCCCTGAGGACGGCGCGCCTGATCCTCGACCAGATCGCCGCCGCGGCCGGCGCGCCCGCGTGCGGTGGATGATCGACCCGCGACCGGCCCCGTCCGCGGCCATCCTGGACGGCTTCCTCGCCGGCCACGTCGCCGCCGGCACCTTCCCCGGCGCCTCGTACCTCGTCGCGGATGCGCACCGGGTCGTCGCCGAGGGGGCCCTCGGCGACGCCGTGCGCGAGCCCGAGGCGATCCGGGCGACCACCGCGACGGTCTACGACCTCGCGTCACTGACCAAGCCGCTCGCCACCGCGCTGTGCGCCGTGCGTCTGGCCGCCGCCGGCCGGCTGCGCCTCGAGGACCGGGTGCGCCGCCACCTGCCGGAATGGCGGACCGGCGATGCCCGCGACGGCCTGACCCTGCTCGACCTCCTGACCCACCGTTCCGGCCTCGCCGCATGGGACCCGCTCTACCTGCATGCACAGGACGCCGCGGGGAGGATCGCGCGCCTGCGCGCGCTGCCGCCGGCCCATGCGCCGCTCCTGGGCGTCACTTATTCCTGCCCGAACTACATCCTGCTGGGGCTGGCGCTCGAGCGGGCGTCCGGCACGGGGCTCGGGGAGCTGTTCGATCACCTCGTCCGCCGGCCGCTCGGCGGCCCGGACATCCTCTATCGTCCGCCGGCCGCGATCCGCGCGCGCGTCGCCGCCACGGAGCGGGGCAACGCGCGCGAACGCCAGCTCGCCGGCGCGGCGGGGGAGAATTACAATGCGTGGCGAACCGGGATGATCCGGGGCGAGGTGCACGACAACAACGCCCATACCATGGGAGGCGTGGCGGGAAACGCCGGACTGTTCGGAACGGCCCGCGGCGTGGCGGCGGTCGCGAGCGCGTTTCTCGAGGATGGCGCCGGCCTCCTCCGGGAGTCGGAACGGGCCCTCTTCGCGCACGACTTCACGCCGGGACTCGGTCAGTCCAGGGGCGTGGGGTTCCAGATCGCCCGCACCCCAGGGTCCGCGGCGGGGGGGAGCCTGTCGGAGGACTCCTTCGGGCACACGGGCTTCACCGGTACGTCACTGTGGGTCGACCCGCGCGCGCGGCGCATCTTCATCCTGCTGACGAACCGCGTGCACCCCCGGTTCCGCGATGACGACATGAATGCCGTGCGGCGCGAGTTCCACGCGCTCGCGGCCGGGGTCTGAGCGCCGCGCGGGGCGGGTGGAAGGCAGCGCCGTCCATGGACTTCCTGTCGCTCCAGGGTTCCGCCGGGCCGCCACCCGCACGGCGGCTGACGCGCGCCGAGGCGATCGGCCTGTCGCTGCTGGCCCACGCGCTCCTTCTCCTCCTCCTGGTTCAGGGGCCGCGGCTGGCGCCCGAGGGGCTGAAGCGGTGGCTTCGCGCCCGCCCGGTGGCGGTCGAGTCGGTGCCTGCCGTCGCGGGGGCGTCGCTGGATGACCGGACGCCGCCCGAGCCGTCGCCCCCGGCGCCGCCGCAGACGCGCATCCCGCTCAAGTTCGCCTACGTGAAGGTGCCGAACGACACCGCGACCGCGGCGAACAAGGACGCGACGCTCCTCTCCGATCGGAATCGACGCGCCCGCCAGGAGGTTCCGACGCCTCCGGATGTCGCCCGGTTCAGCCGCGACCCGCACTCCCGGGGTGATTCCATTGATCGCGTCCGGCCCGACCCGACGCGCCCGGAAGGTCCCGACGCACCGACCACCTCCGGGCCCGAGGTCACCGACCACGCGGTCGACGACCGGGAGGGACTCGGGGAGGAGCCCGGGTCCGGCCAGGAGCCGGGGAACGACACCACCAACGCGCCGGCGGATGCGCCCGGGCCCGAGGGATCGTCCGGCGATGCGACGATCGTGCGGGGGGACCTCGTTCCGCCGGCGGGCGGGACGGCGCCGGGTCCTCCACCGGCGGCCGGCGGGAGCGCCGGGCGGCGCGCCACTCCATCGACCGGCGGGCGATCGACGGCGCCGCCGGAGGGAGGCGGGTCGCGGCGACCGGCCGACCTCAAGCCGCAAACGGAGTACAAGTTCCAGTTCAACAACCCCGGCTGGCTCAGGGGGGGCGGCTACGGGACGATGTCGTTCGACACCCAGGGATTCCCGTGGGGCGAGTACGCCCGCCTGCTCTACGTCGCCATCCGGAATGCCTGGCTGGAGAGGATCCCGCTCGCCGCCCGCGAGGGGATTGCCGGCTATACCTGCCAGCACTTCATCATCGAGCGGCAGGGATCGATCACCGCCCTCGAGGTCGTCCGTCCGTCCAACGTCCCGCCGTTCACCAAGGCGGCGTCGGACGCCATCCGGGCCGCCAGTCCGCTGCCACCGCTCCCGGACGAGTTCCCCAAGAGCGAGGAGGGCGTCACCTTCTGCTTCTACTACAACATGTACCCGGGAGAAGCGGACTGACCCCGGCGCGGCTTCTGCCCGCGCATGCCCTCAGGGCGCCACGGAGCCGCCGAAGAGGCTCGCCAGCAGGGCCAGGTCCTCACCGTCGACGATGCCGTCGAGGTTGATATCCACCGGAAGCCCGTACAGACCGGTAAGCGGCACGAAGCCCGTCGAGCAGAAGCCGGAGGAGTCGGGCAGGTCCTGTCCCGGCTCGGGAGAGCCGGTCCCGACGAGCCGGCGGGTGGCGCCGGTCCCGGTCTGCACGAAGGTGGCGTCCGGGAGCAGGGTGAAATCCTCGCCGCGCACCGACCCGAAGGCCAGCGCCAGGAGAACCAGATCGTGTCCGTCCACCCGGCCCGACCCATCGATGTCCGCCCGCTCCCCGATCACGTTGAACAGGGTGATCGGGGTCTGATGAGTGACGCTGAACAGGGCCAGGTCGGGGTAGACATTGTCGGTCTTGATGTTGATGAACCCGGGGGCCGGGAGGTCGAGCTCCGCCGGCAACGGGGCGGGATTCAGGGTGGGGTCGGTGTAGTAAAGCCCGTTCCCGAGGCCGAGGAAGAGGGTCAGGAGCGCCGGCCCGCCGACGGGCGACGACAGCGAGACGATGTCGCTGACGCCGTCCCGATTGGCGTCGATGGCCACGGCGGCGCGCAGGGGCGACGGAACGGGCAGCGGCGCGGGCTGGGCCACGGGGGGGACCAGCGGCGACTTGGACGGGTCGAGGTAATTCCGGTTGCTCACCAGCAGGATCTGGATCTCCGAGGATCCCGGCTCCAGGATCGCGAGCACATCGCTGTCGGCGTCGATGTCGAAGCGCAGGTTGGGATTGGCAGGGTCGGCCGGAAGCGGGCAGACCGGCTGATCCGCCGCCAGGATGAGCCCCGCCGGATCACCCGCGGCAGGCTCCGCGGGCAGCGGCGAGAACCCGCCGCCGCCGTCGCCGAGATAGACGGTGACCAGGTCGTCGGCGGGGCTGCCGATGACCCCCCTCTCCACCACGACGATGTCGAACTCGCTGCGGCCGTTGCAGAGCGTCGGCAGGGGGCAGTCGAGCGCGAAGTGCCCGGTCGCCGCCGCGACCGGCCCGGCCAGACCGGACAGCGGCGAGGCGGCGGCCGGATGGAGCGCTCCCGTTCCATCGCCTCCCAGCAGGACCACCTCTCCGGTGAGCGGGTTCGGCACGAGGATGTCGAGGGGCGCGAAGGAGCAGGCATCGCCGACGCAATCGCCATCCGAATCCGGCTGATCGAGGTTGATGGTCACGGGGCAGTTGTCGAGCGCCGCGTTGATGACGCAGGCGTTGCCGACGCCGTCATTGTCGTTGTCCTGCTGTGACGGGTTGGGGAGCGCGGGGCAGTTGTCGAGGACAAGTGTGCCCGGATCGTAGGTCGGCACGCCATCGAAGTCCGGGTCGACCGGCTGGCCGCCGGAGAGGACCTCGCAGGCATCGCCGACCATGTTCGCGTTGGCGTCGGCCTGATCGGTATTCGCGATCGTCGGGCAGTTGTCGAGCGTGTTGGGGACTGTGTCGCGGTCGAAGTCGAGCAGGCCGAGGGAGCGCGCCAGGGCGTTCGGGTCGTAGTCGGGGACCAGGTCGAAGTCGGAATCCTGCGCCGCGCAGTTCTCGCTGAGGATCTGGCAATGATCGCCGATGCCGTTCTGGTCGCTGTCGCACTGGCCGGTCAGCGGATCCAGGGTCGCGGGAACCCCCGGGTCGCAGGTGGTCGGCGTCAGCAGCGGGTCGGCGCAGGGCACCTCGATGAGGCAGGCCGGATCGCTGACGCGGCAGAGGGGCGGATTGTATACAGTGGGACAATCGTCCTGATCGTTGGGGATGCCGTCGCGGTCGATGTCGGTCGTCGACGCGACGAGGTTGCCGGAATGGAGACCCGCGGCCCCCGGGTCGATCGTGGTCGTGGCGCGCTCCAGCAGGACGCCGGTGAGCTCGTTGGTCAGGACGGTGAATCGACCCGCCGTCGGGTCGAGCACGACCAGGTCGGGTCGACTGTTGAGCCGCAGATCCCCGACCAGCATGGCCGCGGCATCCGCAGCGGATCCGGCGGGTGGCGCCAGTCCGTCGATGACCTGCACCGGGGTGGGTCGGAAGGCGCTGGTGCCCAGGCCGCTCATGGTCTCGAAACTCGCCGTCGCGCGCTGCAGGAGCACGAGGTCGGCCCCCGTGATCGTATCGGCGCCGAACAGCGCCATCGCGGACGTGTCGCGCCAGGCGGAGGCCGGCGTCAGGGATGAGGGCGCGAAGGCGAAGCCGCCGCCGTTCACGTACAGATCGACACGATTGTCGAACTGCAGGACGGCGAGATCGGGCGTGCCCGACCCGCCGGCCGGCAGGTCGATGGCATCGAGGCTGGTCGGCTGACCCGGGGTGGAGACGGCGCCGGCCGGAGAGAACGTCCCATCCCCGGCACCCGAGAACAGGAGGATCTGCGCCCCGGGAAAGTCGGCGACGGCCAGATCGAGTTGACCGTCGCTGTCCAGGTCGCGGAGGAGGGCGGCGCGCGGCACGTGGCCGCCCCCCAGCGGGATGTCCTGACCGGCGAGCGGCGTTCCGCCGGCCGCGCCGAGGAAGACCTCGATGCGTCCGCCCGCGGCGCCGACGCCCTGATCGAGAACCACCAGGTCGTCGAAGGCGTTGCCGTCCAGCTCGCCGGTCAGCAGCACGGTCGGGGCATCCCGTGTCGTGACGGTGGCGCTGGCCGCGGTCGGCAGGACCCCCGCCGCGTTCAGGAAGATCGACAGCGTATTGGCGGTCCGGTTGCCGACCGCGAGATCGACGTCGCCGTCGCCGTCGAGATCGGGAGCGGCCGATCCCTGCGCCCCGTCCCCGGCGTTCAGGTAGGATTGACCGCCGAACTGGCCGTCCGCCTCGCCCGGGAGTATCTGCACCAGATCGATGGTCGTATTGGCGATCGCCACGTCGGGCCGCCGGTCGTCGTTGAAATCGGCGACGCTGATCGAACCGGGGCCGACGCCGGTCAGATAGGAGGGGCGGCCGACCATCCCGCCCGCGCCGTTGTTGAGGCGGACCCGCAGCGCCCCGAGGCTCGACCCGGTGGTCTGCGTGGCGGTCAGGATCAGGAGATCGGGGCTGACGGGGCAGGCATCGCCCACCTGGTCACCGAAGAGGTCGTCGGCGGTGCCGCACAGTGTGTCGGCGCCGTACTGCCCGGGGTTGTCGTCGGCGGTGCCGCAGATGGTGTCGGGACCGGCCGCGGTTTCGGTGTCCTCCTGACCGGGGTTCGCCAGGCGCGGGCAGTTGTCGAGCACGAGCGTCGCGGGGTCGTAGTCGGGAACGCCGTCGCCGTCGGTGTCGACGACGACGTCGACCACCCCGTCGCCGTCGTTGTCCTCGCCCGCTTCGCAGGACTCGCCGACCCCGTCGCCGGTCAGGTCGTCGGTGGTGCCGCACAGGCCGTCGGGTCCGTATAGGGTCGGATCGTCGTCGAGGGTGCCGCAGACAAGGTCCGGACCGGCCGCGGTCTCGGTGTCCAGCTGCCGGCCCGTCGAGTCGGCCGGGTTGTCGATGTTCGGACAGTCGTCCCGCACATTGGGGACCGCGTCACCGTCGACGTCGTCGGGCTCGAGATCGGTCACGACCATCTGGAACGGGCCCGACGTCGCCGCCGTGAAGGTCGCCGAGCCGACGCCGATGGGGCCGGTGGGGATCGCCGCGAAGGTCCCGTCCGCCTGGCCGATCAGAATCTGCAGGACCCCGGATTGGAAGTTCGCCACGACGATGTCGTCGCGCCCATCGCGGTCGAAGTCGGCGACGGCCACCGACAGCGGCCGCTCGATCGGCCCGGGGCGTGGGGCAAAGACCGCGGCCGCGAGGCCGCCGGCCGCCTGCCACGGACCGGGGAGGGTCGACACGATGGCGAGGACCAGGGTCAGGGCCCGCCGGAAGGACGTTCTCATCGACCTCCAGATGATCCCCGCCGGACGGGGCGGCGCGGGCCCGGGGAGATGCAGGGCTGCCGCGGCCGCGGAATCGTACCGGCCGGATCGAGGGAAGTCAAGCAACGTAAGGGGTTGGAGCGCGGTGTATAATCCGTCCCCCTCTCGACCGGATGCGCCGCCGTCGCTCGATGGCAGCGCGCTCCCGGCGCCGATCCGGGGGTTCGATTGAGGCTCACCGGAGGACAGGGTCGCGGCCGCCGGCTCGCGGCGGCGCTGCGCGGGGTGCGCCCGACTTCGGCGCGCGTTCGCGAGGCGCTGTTCGACATCCTCGGCGCGCGCGTGGCCGGCGCCGAGGTGCTCGACCTCTTCGCCGGCACCGGTGCGGTCGGCATCGAGGCCCTGAGCCGCGGCGCCAGCCGGGTGGTGTTCGTCGAGGACGATGCCCGCGTCGCCCGGCTGATCGCGGCGAACCTGCGCGACGCCGGCCTCCCCGGCGGCGCCACCTTGATCGAGAGCGATGCCATCCGGGCCCTCGATCGGCTGTCGGCGGCCGGGGAGTCGTTCTCGATCGTCTTCCTCGACCCGCCTTACGCGGCCGGGGCGCCGCCCGGGATCCTCGACCGGTCGGCGGCGCTGGTCGCGGTCGGGGGGGTCCTCGTCGTCGAGCATGGCAGGCGCGTCGCCCGGGTGGTCGGCGCGCCGGCGGGCCTGCGCGCCGGGCGGCGCTACCGCTACGGCGACAGCCGGCTGTCGGTGTTCCACCGCGACCACCCGGCCGCGGGGCGCCGCGGATGAGGGTCGCGGTCGTCCTGCTTGTGCTGCTTCTCGCCACCGTCGTCTGCCTCAGCCCCCTCGCGGAGGTCGATTTTTTCTGGCACCTGCTCGCCGGCCGGCAAATCCTCGACACGGGTCAGCCGCCGCGCGCCGACACCTTCACCTACACCTCGGCAGGACGCCCGTGGACCGACCTGCATTGGTTGTTCCAGGCCGGCGCCGCCTGGGTCGAGCGGCGTGGCGGTTTCGCCGCCCTCGACGCCGTCAAGGTTGCGCTGGTCGTGACGGCCTTCGCGGCCGCCCTGGCGGCCGCGGCGGCGCGCGGCGCCACGCTCGCGGCGGCGGCCCTCGCCGTGCCGGGCCTCGTGGCGGCGCAGGAGCGCTTCACGCTGCGACCGGAAATCGCCTCGTTCGCCCTGCTCGGTCTCGTCCTCCTGGTCCTCGCCCGGCGCGATCGCAGCCCGTGGGGCCTGGCGCTGCTGCCACCCCTCCTGGCCCTGTGGGCCAACCTGCACGCCCTCTACGCCGTCGGGCTCGCCACGCTGGCCCTCGTGCTCGCGGGTGACGCCGTCGAGCGCTGGCGCGGCGCGCGCGGCATCTCCCTGCGCCCGCTGACGCTGGCGTTTGCGGCGGCCGTGCCGTGCACGCTCCTGACGCCCTACGGGCTCGCCGGCTGGGCCCTGCCGAGGACGCTCCTCGCCGAGCGGGTGGCAGCGGGAAATCTCTACGGTCGTTCGATCGCCGAGTTCCAGGCCCCGTTCAGCGGTTTCGGCCGCACCGCGTCCGTCGTTGCGTTCGCGGCGCTTCTGGCGCTGGTCGTCGGCGCGCTCGTCCTCGGCATGCGCGCCTGCCGACCGGCCGACCTGCTGCTGATCGCGGCCTTCATGGCGCTCGCGCTGCTGGCGCGACGCAACATGCCGCTGTTCGCCCTTGCAGCGGTCGCCGTCGCGGCGCCCGCGGCGGCGGCCGCCTGGAACCGCCTGCGGCAGGCGCTGGCGCGCCGCGGACGGGCCGGCGCCCGCATGGCGGCGCTGTCCTCCGGCGCCGCGCTGCTCGCCATCGCCGGATCGGCGGCGGTCCTTGCCGTCGATGTGGCCGGCAACCGCTTCTTCGCCCGCGACGGGACGCAGCGATCGTTCGGGGTGGGGATCGCGCCGTCCTTCTATCCGGAGCAGGCGGCGGGCATCATCGCGGCCGCGGGGCTGGACGGCGAGGTCCTCAACGACCTGACCATGGGGGGGTATCTCGAGTGGCGCTGGGTGCCCGGGCGCCGGGCCTACATCGACGGACGGCTCGAGGTGCATCCGCCGGAGCTGTTCGCCGCCTACCTGCGCCTGCAGCAGGATCCGGGCGCGTTCGAGGAGGAGGCGCGGTCCCGCGGCATTGACGCCGTCGTCTGGAGCCACAGGCATGCGCTCGAGGCGGTGCCACTCCTGCGCCACCTGGCGGCCGGCAACGGCTGGCACCTGGCGCACGTCGATCTGGCCGCCGCGGTCTTCGTCCGCGACGGGAATGCGGCGCCGGCCGGGCTGCCCTCGACGCTCCCGGCCGTCGATCTGGAGGCCCATCCGCCCACGGAGCGGCTGCTCGCCGAGGCGGACGTCGCGGCGGCCAACGCGCAGGCGGCCGATCCGCTGCCGGGCTGGCTCCGGCGGCGGCTGCCGCGTGTCGAGATCCCGGCGGCGGAGACCGGTGCGGCGCTGTTCTTCGCGATCATCGGGGAGCCGACGATCGCCGAGCCGCTCCTGCGCGATGCCGCCCGCCGCGCCCCCTGGAGCGCCACGCTGCGCTACGACCTGGGACTGGTTCTGGCTCAGGCCGGGCGGCCCGCCGAAGCGGCGGCCGCCTTCGCCGACAGCCTGACGATCGACGCCGGGTTCACCGCGGCGCGCGCCGGCCTGGCGCTGATGTCCCTGCGTGCCGGCGACCCGGACGGGGCGCTGCGTGAATGGGCCCGCGCCGAGCAGGACGGGCCGTTGCCGCCGTCGGCCCGGCAGGCGCGCGGCGCGCTCCTCGCGGCGCGCGGCCGTATCGACGAGGCCATCGGCGACTACCGCGCCGCCGTGCGCGACGATCCCGGACGGGCCGACTGGTTCGCCGACCTGGCCCTGTTGTACGCCGGACGGGGGATGGAGGGGCCGGCGCGCGACGCCATCCGGCGCGCCCGCGCCATCGATCCGAAAGCCTGCCGCCCCCGCGTGGCCGAGGCCCGCATCCTGCGCGCCGCGGGCGACACCGTCGCCGCCGAGACGGCGCTGCAGTCCGCCCTGGCCGACGATCCGACGTGCGCCGCGGCGCGGGGCGACCTGCTGCCGCCGGACGGCGCGCCGGCGTCCCCCGGGCACCGCTGATCCGGCGGCCTGCCGGGGCGGATCACACCTTCGTCATCACGGCCCGTGCCGGAGCCGGTTCCTTGACTTCATGTCGGTGAAACCTATTTTTGGAACCGTGCCATGCTCTGCCGCGCGCGGGCGCGGCCGGCCGCAAGGAGAGACGAATGATGCCGACCCTGAAGAGTTCGTTCCTGGCAACCGCAGCCGCGCTGGCGCTCGCCGCGGGCGCGCAGGGCCCCACGCCGCTGGTCGCGCAGGATGATCACGCGACGGCGGAGAGCGCCGAGACCCGGGCCGCCGCGCCGGCGGCCGCTCCGTCGAACGCCGCGGCCTCCGCGGCGAAGGAGACCACGCCCCCGATCGCCGGACCGGCGGTGACGGCGCCGCCGCGCACCCTCAGAAAGGTGGGGGATCACTGGACGCCGTACGATCCGCCCGACCCGGAGTCCTTCGCTCCGGAGGCGACGCTGCATATGATCTCGGCCGGCGAGACTCTGTGGGGCCTGGCCGACCTGACCTACAACAATCCCTGGCTCTGGCCGCAGTTGTGGGACGAGAACCGCTACATCACCGATTCGCACTGGATCTACCCGGGCGACCCGATCCTGGTCCCGCCCCGGCCGGTCGTCGTCACGCCGGTCGGCGACCGGGCCGGCGTCCCGACCGAGATCGTGCCGCAGGGCCAGGACGGCGCGCCGGCGGCGGCGCTCGACCCGATGAACGCGCCCGAGACGGACGATCCCGACACCCTCGAAGAGGCTTTGGCGGCCGAGACCTCCGCGGTCGACGCGACGCCGGCGGCCGCGCCCGCGGCACCGGCCGCCGGTGCGTACCCCGGAGGCGTGTCGCGCAGCACCTCGCTCGTCGATCGCGACGAGATCCGCTGCTCCGGCTACATCGTCGAAGACGACAGCCGCGGCGACCTGTACATCGCCGAGAATGACGAGCCGCTGTACGAGAACGTCGCCCTCGGGAGCCTGCTCTACCTGAACCACGGCCGCGACGACGCCCGTGTCGTTCCGGGGGCGGTCTTCAGCGTGGTGCAGGGCGAGGGGACGATTCTGCACCCGGTCTCCGGGAGGACGCAGGGGAACTACTACCGCCGCGCCGGCGAGGTGCGCGTCCTCAAGGTGCTCGAGGACACCGCCCTGGCCACGGTGACCTTCGCCTGCGACGAGATCCGCGTGGGCGACAACCTGGTGCCGGTGGAGACCCAGACGGTGCCGACCCGCGCCATCCCGACGCTCGATCGCCTGCGCGTGGAGCGCAGCGGCAAGCCGACCGGATACGTGATCCACGCCCGCGACTCGGCCGTGCATGTCGCCACCGGCGACATGGTGCAGGTCGATCTCGGCCGCGAGGACGGCCTCACCCCGGGCGACTTCCTGACCGCGTTCGTCGAGGTGCGCGCCGATCGCAAGCACGTGATGCCGGACTACCACTACACGTACGGCAATCAGGTCTACGCGCGCCCCGACCTGCACGACGACGACGGGCGCGAGTCCTACCCGGATCTGCCGGTGGCGCAACTGATCGTCGTGAGGGCGGGGGCGCACACCGCGACCGCCAAGATCGTCTACTCGCTGCGCGAGATTGGGGTCGGGTCGATGGTCGAGGTCGACTAGCGTGAGTTTACTGGTGGAGGGTACCTGATCGCAGTCAAACTGTTGTGCCCGTGCGGGTTGTCGTGGGAGGACCCGTATACACCAACAAGCTCTTTCCGCGTCAGCTCC
>Ga0247727_10012664_pt1 | contig 14412 bp, 10 predicted proteins | sample WisWelCaveWW1625_FD_202498 | JGI IMG/M metagenome (GOLD analysis project Ga0247727, IMG submission 202498) | Biofilm microbial communities from Wishing Well Cave, Virginia, United States - WW16-25 | ecosystem: Environmental > Aquatic > Deep subsurface > Groundwater > Cave microbial mat | place... | reverse complement strand
CGTAAATATAAAAAGGTCTGGGTTCGGGGCGCCCGCGCGGATTCTTGCCGCCAGGGTGATTTTTACTCATGGCCTTGGTTACTTTTTCCAGCTCTTCTATGTTAAGAGGGCTTTTTCCTTCTTTACATTGTATGGTTTAGGTCCTATTTTTGAACAAGTCTACAAAGGCGAACATGGGGCGGTTTTTTGTAATAAGGATGTGATTTAGTTTCAAGATTTAGAAAGTTGGGGTAGAATAGGCTTTGTTTAAAAATTTAAGAAATCCAGTACTTGAAATTCAAAGCAACTACTTCTATATCCAAGAACTGATCCTGGATCTAAATAGAGACGCGGACATGGAAAAAAAGATCACAAACGTTAGAAGAACACTTTTGCGTCAGGCTTTTATGAAAGCCGTTTTGGATAAGGGCGATAAGGGCATTCATTATGATGATGTGATCAAGACTATGGAAAAAACGTTTAAGTTCACAGATTACGAGCTATCGCTTAATCCCAGCGGAGCAATTCGATGGAAGGTTTTTTTACCCTTTGGAATAATCCCACCTGTGAAATTTGGTTGGCTAAAACGAGATAAGGGTATTTTCTGGGTAACGGAGAAGGGCAAAGCGGCGTTATTAATGGATCCCACCGCAATGAGTGATGAGATTAAGAGGTTATGGGAAGAATTGAAATCAACGAATTCGGATGGCAATGATGAATTGGAAGATAATAATGAAGTCGAGGTATCAGCCGCCCAATCAACTGATCCCGAGTTTTTCCTGGAAACACCGGCTAACTTAAACAATGAGCGAACCGTATTTAAGAGAGTGGATTATGACCTTGCCGGACTTCTTCACTATATTGACATTGGTGATATTGGTTTGCCGGATATCCAAAGACCATTTGTTTGGACTGCCGCAAAAGTGCGGGATCTCTTTGATTCTATGCACAGAGGTTTCCCTGTAGGGTATTTGTTGTTTTGGTCCAATGCGGGTGCCGAAGGCACAAGATTCATAGGAACTAATGATAAAGCCAGAAAAATACCTCATCTACTCATTGTCGATGGTCAGCAAAGACTAACGGCGCTCTATGCGGTTTTTCGCGGTATTAAAGTGTTGGACCAGGACTACAAAGAAAGACAGATCGAAATAGCATTCAGACCGAGAGATGGGAAATTTGAAGTTAGTGACGCTGCTATCAAAAGAGATCCTGAATTCATACCGAATATTTCCGAGCTATGGTCGGCCAAGAAATCGAGTTGGGCATTGGTCAATGAATTTTTAAAACGCCTTGGCGAGAAACGTGCATTGACTGATAAACACAAAGAACTGATTAGCCACAGCCTAGATCGTCTTTTTGATCTTCAGAAATACCCGTTCACCGCGCTTGAGATCTCACCTAGCGTTGACGAAGAGCAGGTGGCCGATATTTTTGTGAGAATCAATAGCTTAGGCGTGAAGCTCAACCAAGGCGACTTTATTTTAACGCTTTTGTCGGTCTTTTGGGATGATGGGCGTAAGGAGCTTGAGCACTTTTGTCATGATTCAAGAATTCCCACGACGGGAGCTAAACCATCATCCTTCAATCACTTTATCCAGCCCGATCCGGGACAATTGTTGCGTGTGGAAGTGGCAATCGGATTCTACAGAGGTCGTCTTAAGATTGTGTATCAGCTCTTGAGGGGCAAGGATCTTGAAACGGGTCAGTTCTCTCCCGCAATTCGAGAACAGCAATTTTCCATATTGCAGAAAGCCCAGCAGATCGTACTCGATCTTTCTAATTGGCATGGCTATTTCAACTGTCTCATTGGTGCTGGTTTTAGGAGTCAAGACCTTATCTCATCTGAGACATGCCTGATCTATTGCTATGCGTTTTATCTTTTGGGTAAGACCAAATTTAAAATCCCTCAAGAGAAACTGCAAAGTTTGATAGGAAGATATTTCTTTGCCGCCAGTATTTCGAATCGCTATGCGGGATCGTTTGAATCAACGATTGAGGCTGATCTTAATAGGGTGAAGGACCTGACCGCCCCGGACGGCTTCACTTCAGCACTTGAGAAAGCCATCGCAGATACGCTCACGAACGATTTTTGGAGTATTACTCTCCCAAATGCTTTAGACAGTTCATCCGCGCAGAACCCGGCGTATTATGCCTATCTTGCCGCACAAAATAAGCTGGGTGTGCTGGTTTTGTTCTCAAAGAATAGAACTATATCGGATATGCTTGATCCTACAGTTCGCGCAAGCAGAAAGACATTAGAGAAACATCATCTTTTTCCCAGGGCATGGCTGGAGGAAGAGGGAATTACCGATCTTAAGCTTATCAACCAGGTGGCCAACTTTGCTCTAATTGACTGGAGTATCAATAACGAAATCAGTGACACAGCTCCCGAAGAGTACGTTAGGGAAATGAAAAAACATTTTGACGGCAAACAATGGATTCGTTTGTGCCAGTTTCACGCTCTGCCGGACGGATGGGAAGCTATGCGTTATGAAGATTTCCTGGTCAAGCGTCGCAGCTTGATGGCGCAGATAATCAAGCAGGGTTATGAGTCGATAAAGTGATGGGCGTATCAGCCCTGGGTTGGAGGTCTTAGTATGTCCCAAGATTCGATTAAATGTCCCAAATGTGGAACAGTAATACCGCTTTCTGAAGCTCTGTCCCACGATATTGAAGAACGTGCCCGCCAAAAATTTGAACTCCAATTGTCTGAAAAAGAAACAGAATATCAATCCAAGCTAAAAAAACAACGTGAAGAACTTGAATTAAAAATAAAAAAGCAGGCCGAAGAAGCTGTTGGCGCTGACCTTGCGGATTTAAAAGCTCAGGTTGAAGATGGTAAGCGCAAACTCAAGCAGGCCCAAGAGATCGAATTATCCTTGCGGAAACGACAGCGCGAGCTTGAAGACAGAGAAAAATCCGTAGATCTAGAAGTCGCCAGGAAGGTTGGTGAAGAGCGGGAGAAGGTGGAGTCAACTGCCCGGACGCGCTTCGAGGAACAGCACAAGTTGAAAGATGCAGAAAAAGATAAGAAGCTTTCGGATGCTTTAAAACAGGTTGATGAATTAAAACGAAAAATGGAACAAGGTTCTCAGCAAGCCCAAGGAGATATCCTTGAGGTGGAGTTAGAAGGCATGTTTAAGCGAGAGTTTCCATTCGATGTGATTGAAGCTGTCTCAACAGGGGTAAGAGGCGGTGATATTATACAGACCGTAAAAACTCAGTCTGGCCGTACGTGTGGAAAAATACTTTGGGAAACCAAGCGCGTTAAGAACTGGAGCGAATCATGGGTTCAAAAATTAAAAGACGACCAGGGAGACGCTAAGGCTGATACAGCAGTGCTTGTATCTGAAGCGCTTCCAGTAGGATTTCATCATTTTCGCCAAATGACAAATGGCGTCTGGGTGACGGATATCCCGTCAGCATTATTTTTGGCCCTGGCTCTGAGGGTAGTTTTAGTGCAAGTAGCCAACGCTAAAGAAGTCGAAAGTGGTAAAGAAGATAAGAAAGATTTCATCTACCGTTATGTGACTGGTCCCGAGTTTCGAAATCGGGTGACCGCCATTATAGAAGGATTTCGCGCTATGAAAGAGGATCTTGAATCGGAAAAAAGGGCGATGCAGAAGATTTGGGGAAGTCGTGAAAAACAAATTGAGAGAATAATTTCAAATACTGCGGGGATGTATGGGGATTTAGAAGGATTGGCTGGCACGGCCTTACCAAATATTAAGATACTTGAATTGCCCAACGGAGAATCGGCGCAGGATATACCTGACAAGTCAAAATCAAGCCAATCTCATGAGTAGGACTTAAAAAAGATGTCAAAACCAAGTGAAGCGATTTTAGAAAAGGGTTCAGAAAATACGTCTGCCGTATCTCCAACAAACGCTTTGGATGAGATTCTGGCATGGTCAAAGACATTGCCTGATTGGCAAAGTGATGCTCTACGACGAATCCTTCAACAACATGACTTAAAGGACCAAGATTTTAAAGAAATATTTGGGATGTTTAAGGTTGAGCATGGTCTCTTGGCTAAATCAGAAGTTACACCTAAGAAGCTAAGCGAGAAAGACGTACCAACTTATTCAAGCAAAAACTCCAAGGTCGTCTTAGAGGCCATGAGAGAATTCAAAGGCGTAAACGCTATTGTGCCAGGCCAGACGCTTAAGTTTCACACGACTGGAATGACCATTGTTTATGGCCATAATGCGTCTGGAAAGTCAGGGTATGCGAGAGTTCTGAAAAAGGCGTGCCGGGCTCGTGGAGAAAAAGAAAGCGTATTGCCAAATGTATTTGCCTCGACTCCAACGCCTGGGCCCGCTCAAGCACTTATAGACGTTCACGATGGTTCAAAATCAGTGTCGCTTCAATGGAGGGAAGGTGATGATGGCCCCAACGTATTAGCAAGTATAAATGTTTTTGATGCCAGATGTGCAAGAGTATTTATTGATGGGACAAACGAAGTCGCTTATGTGCCTTATGGGCTAGATGTTTTTGACAAGCTTTCAAAGTTGATAGAGAGGCTAAAGATCACTCTTCAAGCAGAAAGCGATGCCATCAATACCGATTCGAATCAATTTAATGACCTTCGTGGCGACACAGCGGTCGGAAAGTTAATAGGATTACTTAGCCATGAGACAACGGTTAAAAGCGTCGAAGATTGTGCTGAGATTAAGCCCGAGGATAAAAAAAAATTAGATGATCTAGAAAAGAAATTAGCGGAACTTAAAATCAACGACCCAAAGGTGAAGGCGGGGTCTCTTCGTATCAAAAAAGCAAGGGTGGAGAGACTCGCAGCCCATTTAAGTGCCATTGATTCAGCTATTTCTCTAGTATCCATAATCGATATTCAAAAGTTAGAAAAAGAACTGGTAGCTGCGGAAAAAGCATCTCAGATTGCGTCCAAGAGTTCTTTTAAAGAAGAGCCATTGGACGGCGTTACATCTGAGCCTTGGAAGTTGCTTTTCAGCGCAGCAAAAGAGTATTCCGAACGATATGCTTATCCTAGCGAAAAATTTCCAGTTATAAAAACAGGCGCACGCTGCGTATTTTGTTTCCAGGAGCTTTCTCCGGAAGCGGCCGATCGGCTAAAAAGATTCCACGAATTTGTTCAGAATAAGACGGAGCAAATTTTGCATGCCGCACAAATCGCTCATAATAAAAAAATAAAAGCGATTAACGATCTGATCGTTAGCCCATTTCTGTCCGAACCAGAATTAGAAAAAGAAATAACCGAAATAGATAGCAAAGTGGCCGTTATCATTCAAACATATGTACAAGATGCCAACGCCTTGCATATTAAGATTAAGGAAGCAATCAAATCCAGAAGCTGGGAGCCGTCTTATACGTTTCCAAGTTCTATTATTTCTGCGTTGAGCCAGATCGCTTCTAAATTGGAAGCCCAGGCAAAGGAATTTGATGGTATGGCCGTACTAGAGGAAAAGATCAAGTTGGAAAAAGAATTTGCGGAGTTTGATGGTAAAAGACGATTAGCTGCCAAAAAAACTAATGTAGTTAGTTTTGTGGAAAAACTTTGTTTAAAGGAGAAAATAAAAGTTTCAATAAAAGCTACAAACACAACTGGTATCTCGCGAAAGAGCACAGAGTTAATGGAGCTTCTAATTTCCGAGCAGTTAAAGCAGAACCTAAAAACGGAATTTGAGGGGTTGAATGTTGGCTATATTAAGATTGACTTAAATAAAAGCGGTAGCAAAGGAGTGACATTTCATAAACTGAAATTGCAGAGCAGTAGTCATCCCAATGTAAATTTATCAGATGTATTGAGCGAGGGAGAGCAGAGGGCAATTGCAATTGCCTCTTTCTTAGGTGAATTAAAGACATTCCCTAACAATCAAGGCATCGTTTTTGATGACCCCGTATCATCTTTAGATCACATTCGCCGTGAACAAGTTGCCCGCCGACTGGCTGAAGAAGCAAAAAATCGACAGGTAATAATTTTTACTCATGATTTGGTATTTCTAATTGCTTTGCAAACAGCCTGTGAAGAGCAGGGAATCGATCATGATATTCAGACATTATGGGGTAATTCTTCAGGAACAGGGCACTGTGATCCCAATGCTCCGTGGGATGGTCAAAAAATCTCAAAGAGAATAGGGTATCTTAAGGGTCATGTATTACCAAAGATTAAAACAGTCTACGGTCAGTCTGGGGAGCGCGAAGACTATGAAAGACGCGTAGATGATTTCTATAAGAAATTAAGACAAAGTTGGGAGAGAGCAATTGAAGAAATAGTTTTTAATAATTCTATTGAGCGTTTTAGAGAAAGCGTGGAGACAAATAAACTTAAAGGCGTGAAATTTGAGGACACCGACTTTAAAATTATTAATGAAAATATGTCCAAGTGTTCTAATTTTCTCCATGATAGAGCTGCCGCCAAAGGCGGCATGTTAATACCCGAACCCGCTGAATTAGAAGCGGATCTAGAAAAAATTGAAAAATTTGTGGCAGAAATCAGGAAACGCAACGAAGAGACGAAAGCAAAAAGATCATGGGATTAATAGAAAAAAAGAAAGAGATTCGATGTAGCTCCTCCAGGAAGGCAGTTTCTACCTGATGAATATAGATTTCCTTTGTTTCAGTAGCGATCCGGGATACATGACTCAATTGGCGAGACAAAGGGATTAAGTAATGTATCCTTGGAATAACATTATATGAAAATCCTACAAGAATCTAAAATTTTAAAAACTAATTTGATTCAAGATCTTGAAAAATTCGAGCAAGAATCTCTCACAGATTACGCGGAAAACCTAGCAGAGGAACATCTTCAGGGCAGTAATGCTGAGCAAAAAAAAGCTAAGGGGCAGTTTTTTACTTCCAAAGAAGTAGCTCGTTTTATGGTTGGCTTGTTTGACATCAAAGGTGAGCGTATTCGATTTCTTGACCCCGGGGCCGGAGCGGGCATATTGACGGCGGCTTTTTGCGAGCGCATTTTGAGTTTGAAAGTGAAAGTAGCGCTGAATATCGATGCTTACGAAAACGATCCTCTGCTTATACCTTCTCTCAACAAGGTCTTGCAAAAATGTAAATCGGCGCTTAAGAAGAAAGGACACGATGTACATATCAATATTATAGAAAATGATTTTATTTTGAAAAACGCCAGTTTCTTTGATAATGAAGGACTTTCCTTATGGCATGATAAACACCCTGCATTTGACTACGTTATTTCTAACCCACCTTACTACAAACTGAACGTAGACTCTGTGCATGCCAAGACTATGAAAGGATTTGATCTAGGCCATCCGAATGTTTATGCGCTCTTCATGACATTATCGCTTCGGCTCCTCAATCCAGAAGGAGAAATGGTTTTTATCACGCCAAGGAGTTTTTGTTCAGGTCTTTACTACAAGAAATTTCGTGCGTGGCTTCTTAAAAATGCGGTTTTCTCGCACATTCATATATTTGGATCACGGAAAGATGTATTTGAGCAAGAAGGAGTTTTACAGGAAAATATCATCTTAAAAGTTGCTCCTAGGAAGCCAAAGCGAAAAAATATTGAATCATTCGTAGATATTACTGTCAGCAAGAATCAGTCGTTTGAAGATATTAAATTGCACAGAGTTGCTAGAGAAGAAATTTTCCATGAAATGAACGAAGATACTTTAATAAAAATCCCCACGTCACAGCTCCACATTCAAATTCAACATGCTGTTAAAGACTGGAGATATACTCTTTATAACTTAGGGTTAGAAGTCTCCACTGGCCCTATCGTCCATTTTCGAGTCAAAGAATTACTGAAAGATTTTGTAGATGAGAAAACAACAGCTCCGCTCATCTGGATGCATAATATTAAAGGGATGGAGGTCGTCTGGCCTGAGAAAAAAAGTGGTAAGGAGACAGCGGTGAGACTTGTCGAAGATTCCAAGGCTTTATTATTACCCATAAAAAATTATGTTCTTATTAAGCGATTTAGCTCAAAAGAACAAGAGCGACGGCTTTATGCTGGACTTTTTTTATCCCGCAATTTTAATTCGACAGTTATCGGCATTGAAAACCACGTTAATTATCTCTATCGAAGACATGGAGATATGACCCCAAACGGGGCAGTTGGCATGACGGCACTTCTTAACACAGCCATTGTTGATGAGTATTTTAGATGTCTAAACGGCAATACACAGGTAAATGCATCAGATCTTAGAGTATTGCCATTTCCATGTTTTGACTCAATAGAAGAAATTGGAAAAGTGGTTACTGCTAAGAAACCAGAAATCGGCTTTCAGTTAGATAGTATTGTCGCTGCTACGCTTGGCATAAGCGATCAAATTGTCAGGAGCTTACATGGAAAAAATTAAAGAAGGCATTGCTATTTTATCGATGCTTGGAATGCCGCGAGAGCAGCAAAACGAGCGATCTGCTTTAACTTTGCTTGCCTTGCTTAATCTTGGAAAAAAGAAAAAGTGGGCTCAAGTGGAGCAGAGGATGATACGAATACATGATATTCTCAAATTTATGAAAAAAGAATATAAAAAAGATTACGCCGAGAATACGCGGGAGACTATCAGAAGGCAGACACTCCACCAGTTTGAACAGGCAGGGATAGCTGATAGAAACCCTGATGATCCAAGCCGGTCGACCAACAGCCCCAATAATGTTTATATGGCAACGACAGAGGTTATTGAAGCAATCAAGAAATTTGAGACTTCACGATGGCAAGCCGCATCCAATAAGTTTAACAAAAAGAAAGGTAAGCTTATTGATAGGTATGCGAAACGTAAAAAAGCAAATCTCATTACTATGAATGTGCCGGGAGGCACATCGATTACTTTTTCTCCTGGAAAGCATAATGAATTGCAAGTGCAAGTTATCGAGGAGTTTAGACCGCGTTTTTGTCCGGATTCCGAAGTGCTTTATGTTGGGGATACTGCACGGAAGATGCTTTTTGTTAAAGAAGAGGCACTTAAGAAATTAAATATTCCAATCACCCAGCACGACAAACTACCTGATATAGTCTTATATAATGGGAGGAAGAATCATCTTATTTTGATTGAAGCCGTAACTGCGCATGGTCCGATGTCGCCGAAGCGGCAGGTTGAACTTGAGCAAACATTAAAAAATTGTAAGTCGCAGAGAATATATTTAAGCGCGTTTCCTGATTTAAGAGAATTTAAGAAGCATCTTAGTAATATCGCCTGGGAAACCGAAGTTTGGCTTTCCGACAATCCCGATCATATGATTCATTTGAATGGGCCAAAGTTTTTTACAGCCTATGACCCACCTGCGTAGATTATTTAAAACCTATGAGGGCGGCCGATGAAAAGATAAGGTATTGCATATTAAAGGCTATGGCAATTTTCTAGAAGGCTAAAAATAAAGGAAGTCGAAGTGAATGAATCTGACGTTGACAGATTATTAAACTCTATAATTTTTGAGCACGGCAAGAAAACATCGTTTGTTAGATCGCTTAGAGGTGCTTTATTTGAAAATGAACCGGAATGGAGAGTCAATTTCAATATTATTATCCAGCGTCTTCAGGATAAGCTAGAAAATACCTTTGATAGAATCTTGCGCAACTACATCCGTCCAAAACACAAAGATGAATTTCTTTTTGATGATGAAATTAAGAAATGTTCGTGCGCGGGTATGACCCCAGAGGAAGTACGTAATTTCGTTATCTTTAATCTAGAATTTGCTAGAAAAAAGAAGCTTATCTATAAATTATTCAAGATCGATACAAACACTAGGAAATGCATTGATAAACTAAACGAGTTAAGAAATGCTGTTGCACATCGTTATGAAGAAGATGCGAAGCGGTTCAAATTTGATGGTAAGAACATGCTACACCACTATCCTACGATGATTAAATTTCTAACTGATGCAATTAAGGCAATTTGTAATGTGCAGGAAATAGACACTCTTCTCATGGATACTATTGATAAGGTAGAAAAAGAACTTGAATAATTATTTGCTTAAATAAATATATTATGCTCTCCAACCTAAAACTCATCTTCATCCACGGCGTCAATGACCAGTCGACGAACTACTCCAAGGGGCTTTTTGAGAAGATTCAAAACTCCCTCAAAAAGAAGTTAAAAGCCAAAGGTAAGAGCGACAGCGAAATAACCGATATCCTCCAAGCTGTTGTCAGTCACAATGTCCTTTGGGCTGACGGCACAACAAACCTCACAAACCGCTACTGCCAGCTCCAGTACCAAGACTCAAAACTCTTCTGGAAATCTTTCACCAAAAAGATAGACCCCCTTGCCATGCAGATTATGCAGTACATCAAGGACAAGGGTGACAAGAAGACGGGCAACATGAATATCCTGAAAGAGGTGGACGATGAAATAGGAAAGATCTTCCTTCAGACAAACATTGGAGACTTTAAGCCTGGGGAGGACAAGCACGCCATTATCATTGCCCATTCCCTAGGCTCCGTCATCGCGTTTGATTATGTCTTCTGTTTCCGCGACAAATGCCGCCTTGATGAAAATGCGACCATACACTCTTTTATTACGATGGGTTCGCCCATCCCTATTTTCACCTCCGCCATGGGCCACCCGGATTCAGACCTGGTGCTTCCACCCAACGTCAAACGCTGGGTTAATATCTTTTCAAAGCATGACGGCATCGCAAGGTCGGCCAAGATTTATTTCAACAATATAGATATCCAAGAAAAGGAAGTCTTCACGGGATTTTTTCCGATTCAATCGCATTGCGGCTACTGGAAGAGCGACAAAACAGCCTCCATTATCGCCGAGGAGATCTTAGAAGTCCTTGATCTACAAGGCAAGGAAACCAGACCTCACCTTGTCGAGGAAAAGGCGAATGAGGCTTACAAATCTAAATAAACTCATAGAAGAAAACCAACGCCTAAAAGGCTATTGGGAACTCTCGCCCAACCATGAGATCCGGTACAAATCCCTCGACCAGGATGAGGAAATTAGATTTAGAGGCTCTCTCGTGGCGGCCCAGCCGGATGCCTTAGTGGTTTCTTTCACCCAGAGCCAAACAAACCAGAAGGTTGTGAGGCGTATCGCGGGGCTTACAGGCGCCTGGCGTCTTGATTCAAAAAACCGCATTGTTTTTGAAGCCCAAAAAGAAGGCGGTAAAAAAGATGTCCTAACCTTCAAAGGTGCCTGGGAGATCGGAAAAAATCACGAAATAATCTACTCCTACGGAGAACTAGACACAGGAAGGAACATCAAAGAAAGACGCAAGCTAGTATTCAAAGGCTATTGGGACATCGGCGAAGACCACAGACTCACCTACTTTGTCGGCGGAAGCTCTTATTCTTTCTTTCGATTCCGAGGCACCCTCCAAACAAAAAGCATTTACGCCAAAGATGGAGAAATAAGATACCAAGTAGGCGTAGAACTCCAAGGCAGAAAACGTCTCCAGACCATTACTCTTTTCGGCAAATGGAAGCTCTCGCATGATCTTTCACTTTCTTTTGAAATTGAATATGAGGATGGAAGGAAAAAAGCCATTGTATTCGGTGGAGAATGCGCCCTAACCAAAGACACCGAAATATCCGTCAATCTAAAAAGCCGTCAAGGGGAGCCCTTGGGAGTTGAGTTGATTTTAACCAAGGATTTCTTTGGCAAAGACGGCCAAGCCTTCGTAAGGCTTGCTAAATCTCTTGAAGAATCACGTATCGAGGGTGGAGTCTCGCTCAAATGGTGATTCTTAGGGCAATTCATAAAATATCCTTTGTGCTATTCGTTCTTAGCTTTCTTTCCTTAAACTCACTAGCCCAAGAATCCGAAGTCTTAAAGCATATCCCCTCATCCCAGTATTTTGAAATTACCCTAAACGAAATAAACCAAGCCAAAGAATCTATCCAAGTTTTCATGTATTTAATCTCTGTCTTCCCCGACCAACCCGAATCCCAAGCTAATAAACTCGTTGAAGCCCTTATCCAGGCAAAGAATAGGGGAGTAGAGGTTAAGGTAATTTTAGACCAAAACATTGATTTCCAAGATGAAACGAGCGAACAAGCCGTCTATCAAAACAAAAACCAACAAGTTTTCGAACTCCTAAAGCGAAACAACATCACTGTTTTCTTCGACGAAGCTGACACCTACACCCACGCTAAAACAATCATCATTGATAACGAGATAGTCATCTTAGGCAGTACCAACTGGAGCAAGGCCGCTCTTACTAAAAATCACGAAGCCAATGCCCTCATTCGGTCAAAAGAATTCGCCCAAAGCCTTCTTGAAGACATGGCTAAAATAAAGCATCAAGAGATCCCGCCTCTTCTTACCCCAACTGTAGCTATTCCTAAATCTTTTCTCTTAGAAGAAAACCTTCTTGGGGAAATGGTCTCGCAAGCGGATGAGCGGGCCTTCAGCACGTATCTTTATCTTCTTTCCCAATACACCGGAAATGAAGAGTCGAAACTCACCTTAAGTTACGACAAGCTTGCAGAAGCCCTTGGAATAGGCGAGATGTCGAAGGAAGGCTACCGAAGGCAGATCAATAAAGTCCTCACCAAACTAAGGGATAAATACAAACTCATCGAATTCAAAAATCCACTCCGGAACCAAGACGCCGAAATTATTCTAAAAGACCCCGGCAGAACCAAAAATCTCTATAAGCTCTCCGAAGAAAACGTCTTAGAATTACCCACTACCTACTGGAGATATGGCTGGAACAAAACCCTCTCTTTCCCAGCCAAGGTGATGTATCTCATCACCCTAAGCTATACCTCCCAAGCTTCTCCAAGTTTTTTTATGTCGAGAGACACAATCTCAAAGAAACACCACGTCTCTGAATCGTTCATCTCAGATGGCACTAGAGAATTAAGAAAACTAAATCATCTCGACATAAAATACGGGGAACTTGAAAACCTTCGGTTCGATCAAAGACAAGCCAATGTCTATACCCCAAAATTTCTCTACGACCCAGAAGATCTGAAGGAATCTCTAAGAGCGCTCGAACAAAAATACGGCAAGGAGAAATTAAACCGAGCCATCCAAACAGCCGCGATCATCTTCGAAGAAAATAATCCCAAAACCATTCAAGCTCTCATAGACCTCGAAGACAAATATGGCCAAACCCTCGTCCAAGAAGCAGCCAAAAAGATCTCGGAGAAGAATCCCGACAACCCTAAGCGCTCCACCGGATATCTCATTAACACAATAAAAGGTATGGGAGAAAAATGACTAGGCTTGGCATAAGAAAATATCTTAGAGGATTTGTAGGAAGTTGTGCGTTGACTCTGCTAGTTTGCGGTCTAGCTGGGATAGCTTCTGCCGAGGCGGTGCAGGATAAAATAGCAGTTCAAGCGCTTGCATATGGGACAACCGGTGGAACAGAAACAGTTCCAAGAAATTCAAAATTAGCATTACCGGAATCACCGGATGCAGAAGACAAAGTTTTTGACAAGGAAATTATAGAGAAACTAGGAAAACTTTTGCAGTCAAAGGGCTATATTATCACTGACTTATCGAACAGTGACTATGTCATAGTTATTTCTTACAGTGTCGAAAGCGGCACTAATATTTGGGAGGCATCGTCCAATTATAGTATCCACAATAAAGATGATAAAAGATCGTTCACTCACAATATAAAGCGAAAGCCACATCCCTATCTTGGTGAATTAAGGCTGACTGTGTTAACAAAGGAACAATATTCCAAGCCGCGTACGTTTGTCAGAGAAAATGGATTTGTTCGATATGTAGAGACCGTATGCAAAGCAAAGGTAGCGAATTACAAAGCAATAATCGATTATTGCTTATTAGTGGCCAGTCGAAAATTTGATGATTCCGTTGAAGGATACCACACCGTAATTTTGGACGCTGGTGAAAAAATATAAATAAGATTGTCGTGGCTCGCTAAATAGGCGAGGCCTGGCGCGAAGAAGCGCTAGGGAGAGCCAAAGGCTCTCCACGACTAGTCATTCTTTTAATCTTTGTTCTTCGTTGTTCAAGCTCCCTTCAATAAAAAGATAAAGCCCTCTTAACATAGAAGAGCTGGAAAAAGTAACCAAGGCCATGAGTAAAAATCACCCTCTCGACCCAGGAACTGAGGGTCACTGCCCTGGAACAAAAGAGCATATAGATAAAGACAGACGTCGATAAGTCTGTCTTCCTACCTCCTTCGCTCTTTTGTGGAAGGGCTGTAGCTATAAGTCACCCTGTATTTTGCAAACGCTTAGGTTCTTTGTCTAAATGACGGTAGTCATTTTGCAAAATGCAGGGTGACATTCCACCCCCGAAGGGAGAGGCGGTAATATAGAAATGCCCTTATTCCTACAATCCGCCGAGCCTGACGTGCGCGGGAGGGGGTGTCGGTCGCTCCGGTGCTTCCTTGTCGACGCTAGTCGACCATTCAATATAATATAAAAAGCGCCGCAGCGAAGGACGAAGTCCTAGACACCCCCTCGTCGAATAAAATTAATGGGGGAGGGGGCCGCGCTTATAGGTCACATAGTGACTCTACATTAAGAACTGTTTTTTGCTTTTATCCGTA
>Ga0247727_10012663_pt1 | contig 14412 bp, 11 predicted proteins | sample WisWelCaveWW1625_FD_202498 | JGI IMG/M metagenome (GOLD analysis project Ga0247727, IMG submission 202498) | Biofilm microbial communities from Wishing Well Cave, Virginia, United States - WW16-25 | ecosystem: Environmental > Aquatic > Deep subsurface > Groundwater > Cave microbial mat | place... | reverse complement strand
TCGCGGAAGGCGTCGCGCGGGACGGCCCGCTTGACGACCGCGGTAGGCTGAGGGCACGGAGGTGCGGCATGCGCAGCGTCGGATCGTGGAGCTCGAGCCTGGCCCTCGCGCTCGGTTGCTTCCTGGCCGTTCCGGTCAGCGCCGGCGAAGGGCTGATCGCCGGCAGGAGCCCGCGCATCACGGCCAGGGATGGGCGGCAGATCGCGGCGGGTGGACGCCCGGTCTACGTCGTGGTCGATCAGCTTGCCGAGTTCGGGAACTTCGACCTCGCCGACGCCCCGCCCCTCGTCATTCACGTCGAGGGTGACGTCGAGATCTTCCAGCTCCCGGACGGGAGCGTGCGCATCGTGCTCGACGGGGACGACGAGTAGCTCGAGCCCCACTCCGCTCGCGGGCTACGGCGCGCGCCGCTTCGTCGTGCGCGCCAGGTAGCGCTGGCGCGCCTCGGCGCACTCGGGGTCGCGGAGCGCGGTGACGAGGCCGTCCGCGTCGGACCAGCTGCGCGCGGTGCCCACCATCTGGCCGGTGACCGCGTTCACGTGCCGCTTGGTGGCGAAGAGCGGAATCGCGGCCTTCTCGGCGAGCGCGCGCGCGAGCGTCTCGACCTCGGCGTCGAGCGCATCGGCCGGCACCACGCGGTTCAAGAAGCCCGCGGCCTTCGCCTCCGCCGCGTCGAAGGGCCGGCACGTCAGCACCAGCTCCTTGGTGAGAGCCGGCCCGATCTCGCGCACCAGGCGCGGAATGCCGCCCCACGCCAGCGGGATGCCGAGGTCGACCTCGGGGATCGAGAAGCGCGCGTCTTCGGCCGCGATGCGCAGGTCGCAGGCGGCGGCCAGCACGAGCCCGCCGCCGACGCACCAGCCGTGGAGCACGGCAATGCTGAGCGCGCGCATCTCTTCGAGCGCGTCCGCCATCTGGCGGCCGAGGTCGGCGGCTTCGCGCGCGGGCAGCGACTGGGGGCCGGCGAAGCTCCCGAGGTCGGCACCGGCGGAGAAGGCTCGACCGGCGCCGCGCACGATCACCACGCGCACCTCCTCCTGCGCATCGAGCCAGCGCGCGGCCTCGGCCAGCTCCTCTAGCGTGCGAGCGCCCAGCGGGTTCAGCTTCTCCGGCCGGTTCAGCGTGAGCCGGGCGATGCGGCCGGCGACCGCGAGGTCGAGCGTCTCGAACTGCCTCTTCTCGGTCACGCGGGCTCCTCCCGGCCGTGCTCCGACACGGCCGTGGCGAGAGACCCTAGCCGGCTCAGCTCCGCGGCGCGGCACGCCGATGGACCCCGGAACCGGTAGCGGAGGCTTCGCGCCATGGATCGAACGGCATCGACACCCCACCCGACGAGGGACCCTGCGCGAGACGGCATCCCGCTGCCCCTGGCGCCCGAGAGCCTGGCGGAGACCGGGCTCGAGCCGCAGTTCCTGCTCCGCTTCGTCTTGAAGTCTACCTACGTGACCAACCTGGAGACGCCGACGGCGATCGCCGACTACGTGAAGCTCCCGGAGCAGGTCGTGGACGACGTCTTCGAGGCGGCGAAGGCGCAGAAGCTGGTCGAGGTGCTCGGCCTCGCCGACCCGCGGCGCTCGATCTACCGCTATGCCCTGACCGCGGCCGGTCGCGACTGGGCGATCGAGGCGCTGCAGCAGTGCGCCTATACCGGCCCCGCGCCGGTCTCGCTCGACGCCTATCGCGCGCAGGTGGCCGCGCAGTCCATCTCCCGCGATCAGATCACGCCGCAATCGATGGCCCGCGTGCTCTCGCACCTCGTGCTGCCGGCGGGCACCATCGAGCGCCTCGGGCCCGCCGCCAACTCGGGCAAGGCGTTGCTGCTCTACGGCCCGCCCGGGAACGGCAAGACCTCCGTCGCCGTGGCGATCGGGAAGGCCTTCGACCAGTCGATCTACCTGCCCCACTGCATCGAGGCGGACGGCCAGATCATCCGCTTCTACGACCCGGTCGTGCACACCGCCCAGCCGGCGGAGCAGCGGGCGAACGGGGCCACGCGGCAGCCCGATTCGCGCTGGGTGCGCTGCCGCCGGCCGGTGGTGCTGACCGGCGGCGAGCTGACGATCGAGATGCTCGACCTCTGCTTCGACCCGATCTCCAAGTCGTACGAGGCGCCCGCGCACCTCAAGGCCACCGGCGGCGTGTACATCGCCGACGACCTGGGACGACAGCGCGTGCGGCCGCTCGACCTGATCAACCGCTGGATCCTGCCGCTCGAGCGGCGCATCGACTTCCTGACCCTCCACACCGGCAAGAAGATCGAGCTGCCCTTCGACCAGCTCGTCGTGCTCTCGACCAACTCGCCCCCGCACGAGCTGATCGACGACGCCGGCCTGCGCCGCATCCCCTACAAGTTCCGCGTTCCGGTGCCGACGCCGACGCTGTACGAGGCGATCCTGCAGCAGGTCTGCGAGGCGCAGGGGCTCGCGCTGCCCGACGCGGTGGTGGGCTACCTGCTCGAGGAGTTCTACCCGAAGACGCGTGTGCCGATGTCCGCGGCGCACCCGAAGTTCCTGGTCGATCACGTGATCGAGCGCTGCCGCTTCCAGGGGATCGAGCCGCGTCTCGACCTCGAGTTCATCCACGACGCGGTCGAGAACCTGCTGGTCGAGGGCGAGCCACCGCCGATCGCAGGGCGCTGAACCCCGCGTTCTGCCGCCTACGCGGCCCCGTGCCGCAGCAGCTTCCCGGGCGTGGCGCCGGTGCAGCGGCCAGCCTCGAAGGTGATCTCGCCGTTCACGAGCGTGAAGTGATAGCCCTCGGCGCGCTGCACGCGGCGCCACTCGCCGGCCGGGAAGTCGTGGGCGACCTCGGAGTCCCACCACTCGGGCACGCGGCGCAGGCGCGCGAGGTCATAGACGACCACGTCCGCCGGCCAGCCCTCGAGCAGCGCGCCCCGGTTCTTGAAGCCTGCCGCCCGTGCCGGCAGGTACGAGAGCTTGTAGTGCGCGTCTTCGAGAGAGAGGCGCTTTTCGTCGCGCACCAGCCAGCTGAGCAAGTCGGTGGTGTAGGAGCCCGCGGTCAGGAACTTGGTGTGGGCGCCGCCGTCCGAGACGCCCGGGATCACGTAGGGCGACGCCAGCAGCTCGGACACGAACTCCGGGTTGTCACTGGTCGCGCTCTTCGTGAGAAAGCCCGCCTCGAGGTCGCTCGCGAGCGCGAGCTGGAGCATCGCCTCGACGGGATGGACGCCGGTCTCCTTGGCGACCTCGGCGACCGTCTGGCCCAGGAAGCGGTCGAGCGCGGGCGCGTTCTTCGCGCCCTCGAACACGAAGCCGGCGGGCGGCCCGCCGAGCAGCACGGTCTGGAGCAGGCCGGCGTCGGCGTCCGCCGCCATGGCGCGCCGCAGCTCCGGGTCCGCGAGCTTCTGCTTCTTCTCGGCGAGCGTGCCGGTGAGTGCGCGCCGCCAGGCGGGGCTCGAGTCGAACAGGTTCCAGTCCGCGAGCGTGAGCCGGAACGGCGCCCGGATCGAGTTCGCCTGCCCGAACATGCGCAGGCCCTTCGCCTGACAGGCCGCGAGCCACTCGACGAACATCTTGTGCACCCACGGCATCTCGCTGACGGCCAGCACCACGTTGAAGAGCACCGGCTTGCCGCTCGCGGCCGCAACCCGCTCGCACAGCTCGAGGTCCTTGGGCAGGTCACCCGTGGCGTTGGTGAGCTGGATGAAGCCCTCGCCTCGGCCCGAGAGCGCGCTCGCAAAGGAGAGCAGGTCGTCCTCGCTCATCGTGTCGGTGACCATCGGCGTGCCGTCGTAGTCGCACTGGATCGAGCCGGTGCCCGTGCGCTGCACCGACCAGCCGAGGGCTCCCGCGTCGAGCGACTCGGCGAGCAGGCGCAGCATGGCGGCGCGCTCGTCCGCCGTGGCGGGCCGCTGCTTCGCGTTCTCGAGACCCATCACGTACGTCATCAGGGGCGCGAGCGGCGCGTAGGACAGGCAGTTCACGCCCTTCGGGATGCGCGCCAGCGTGTCGAGCCACTGCGGGAAGGTCTCCCAGTCCCACAGCATGCCGGCCTGCATCGAGGCCAGCGGGATCGCCTCGAGCCGCGACATGGTCAGCATGGCGCGCTCGCGCTGCGCCGGGTGGACGGGCGCGAAGCCGAAGCCGCAGTTGCCGAGCGCCACGCTGGTGACGCCATGCCAGCCCGAGATCGAGCACCACGGGTCCCACTGGATCTGGGCGTCGTAGTGCGTGTGCAGGTCTACGAAGCCGGGCGCGACGACGAGCCCGTCCGCGTCGAGCACGCGCGTCGCGCCCGCCGCAGCGAGCCGCCCGATCGCGGCGATGCGCCCGTCTCGGATGCCGACGTCGGCCGTGAAGGCCGGGAAGCGCGTCCCGTCGACGACGGTGCCGCGGCGAATCAGGACGTCGTAGTCGGCCATCGGGGCCTCCGCGGCTACGCCCGCCCGATCTCCAGCACCGAGCGCGCCACCTTGCCGCCCTTCATCAGCTCGAAGGCGTGGTTCACGTCCGTGAGCGGCAGGCGCTGGCTCACCAGTGAGGTGAGATCGAGGCGGCCCTTCAGGAACAGCTCGATCAGCTTCGGCATGTGCTCGCGGAAGCGCGTGCTGCCGTACATGCAGCCGATCGCCTTCTTCTCCATCAGGAAGTCGGGGCCCGAGAGCTCGATCTTGGAGCCGAGCGGCATCATGCCCACGATCACCGCGGTGCCGCCGTTGCGGATCATCGCGAAGGCCTGGCTCGCGGCGGCGGGGCTGCCGATCGCCTCGAAGGCGTACTCGGCGCCGAGGCCGCCGGTGGCCTCCTTCACCTGAGCGACCGGGTCGCCTTCCTTGCCGTTGATCGTTCGCGTGGCGCCGAAGCGCTTGGCCATCTCGAGCTTCTCGGGCACGACGTCGATCGCGATGATCTCGGAGGCGCCTGCCAGGCGCAGGCCCTGGATCACGTTGAGACCGATGCCGCCGCAGCCGATCACCGCGGCGATCGCGCCGCCCGGCACCTTGGCGGTATAGAGCGCGGCGCCGACGCCGGTCATCACGCCGCAGCCGATCAGCGCGGCCTCGGCCATTGGCATGTCCTTCGGGATCTTCACCACGCCGTTCTGGTGCGTGACCATCATCTCCGAGAACGAGCCCACGCTCGCGAACTGGAGCACGGGCTTGCCCTTCCAGCTGAGGCGCGTGGCCATGGCGATGTTCTGCGCCATGTCGTTGCACAGATGCGGCTCGCCGCGCAGGCAGTAGTAACAGCCGCCACAGAAGGGCCTGAACGACATGATCACGTGGTCGCCCTTCGCGACGTACGTGACGCCCTCGCCGATCTTTTCGACCACGCCGGCCGCCTCGTGCCCGAGCACCGTCGGCATCGGCAGTGCCCACTTGCCGTCGATGAAGTGGAGATCCGAGTGGCAGACGCCGCTGCACACGGTGCGCACGAGCACCTCGCCCGGCCGCGGATCGATGATGTCCACGTCCTCGATCGTGAGCGGCTGGTGCGGGGCCTGGTAGATGGCGGCTTTCACGGAGATCCTCCTGCCCTGCGGGCGAAAGGCGGCATGATGGCGCGCCGCCGATCGTCGCGAAAGCCCCGCGCCCGACATATCGTGCGGCGATGGAAGACGCGCAGGTCGACTGGATTCCGGGCCCGCGTCCGGCCTGGGTCCAGGCGCTACACACCGTCGCCGAGCCGGCCTGGATCCGGCTCGGCGCCGACGAGCTGCTGGCAGAGGCCAGCGCCCGTCACGGCCTCAGCGACTTCGGCGACGACGACTTCCAGGAGCCCTACCGCTTGTTCGTGCGCGCGCTCGATCGGGAGGCGCAGCTCCACACGCTCGGGCGCCTGCTCGCACGCAGCGATCTCGTGAACTGGCTCGAGAACCGGCTGCTGCTGACGGATTGGCGGAAGCGCCAGCCCGAGATCGCGGCCGCTCCCATCGACGCGCCCATCTTCATCACCGGCCTGCCGCGCACCGGCACTTCGATCCTGCACGAGCTGCTGGCGCAGGACCCGGCGCTGCGCGCGCCGCTGCACTTCGAGGTGCGGCACCCCTGCCCTCCCCTGCTCGCAGGATCCGACGACGACCGCATCGAGCGCGCCGAGCGCCAGGTGCAGCTCTGGAACCAGATCGTGCCCGAGTACCGCACCATGCACGAGCTGGGCGCGCGCCTGCCGGTCGAGTGCATCCAGATCACGGCGCATTCGTTTCGGAGCGAAGAGCTGATGGGGCGCCACCAGGTCCCGAGCTACGCGGCCTGGTACGCGGGCTGTGACCTCGAGCCCGCCTACCGCTTTCACCGCCAGCTGCTCCAACACCTCGGGTGGCGGCGCTCGCCGCGGCGCTGGGTGCTGAAGGCGCCCTCGCATCTGCCGGCGCTGCGCACGCTGTTCGCCGTCTATCCGGACGCGCGCGTGGTGCTGACGCACCGAGATCCCCTGAAGATCCTGCCCTCGGTGGCGAGCATCCTGTACTCGACGGCGTACGTGCGTTCGGACGCGGTGGACCCGAAGGCGATGCTCGGCTGGTTCACGGGCGAGACCTGCCGCGGGCTGCTCGACGGCATGAGCGCATTTCGCAACAGCGGCGCCGTGAGCCCGCACCAGCTCTACGACCTGCGCTACGCCGAGCTGGTGGCGCGGCCGATCGAGACGATCGCCGCGCTCTACGACCACTTCGGCCTGCGTTTGTCCGCCGAGGCCGAGGCGTGCATGCGCGCCTACCTCGCCGCGAAGCCGAAAGGCAAGCATGGCGTGCACCGGTACGACTTCGCGGCCACCGGCTTCGCGTACGACGCCGAGCGCGAGCGCTTCCGGGCCTACCAACAGCAGTACGGCGTCGCGTCGGAGGTGTAGGGCGTGGCGCCTTTCGACGATCCCGGGGCGCGCCTGCTCGACGGCAGAGCCTGGCAGGACTACTGCCGGCGACTCGGCGAGGCCGGCCGCTGGGCGCTCGAGTTCCCGCAGCCAGCCCATGCGGAGCTGCGCGCCGAGGGCTTCCGCTACCTGCTCGGCCTGGTGACGTCGGGCATCGCGCAGGCCGGCGCCCTCGCGGATCCCGATCGCCCGCGCTTCGTGCGCAATCCCGACAGCCTCGCGAAGTGGGGCGCGGAGAACGCCGACAACCAGTACCTGTGGGCGCGCATTCGCCCCGACGCCAGCTACCGCATCCGCGGCCAGCGCGAGAGCGCCCTCGACTTCCTGATCGAAGTGAAGGAGGGCTACATGCAGCTCGGTCAGGCGCGGAACTTCGCGACGCTCGCCGCGCACGAGCTGTCGCTCGCCGCCGATGGGAGCTTCGAGATCCTGCTCGCCGCCGAGCGGCCGAAGGGCCACGACGGCAACTTTCTTCCGCTGCACCCGGACGCTCGCTACCTCGGCATCCGCCAGTACTTCTACGACTGGGCGCACGAGAGCCCGGCGCGCTTCACGATCGAGCGCATCGGCGGCGCCGGCGAGCCGCCGCCCGCCCTCACGCCGGCGCGCATGGCCGAGCTGCTCGAAGCCGCGGGGGTCTGGACGCTCGACACGGCGCGCTTCTGGGGCGAGTGGGTGACGCAACTGCGCGAGGCCTGGCAGCCGGACCACATCGCACCCGCGAAGCACTTCACGGGCGGCGCCGACGACATCGTCTACGGCAACGACTGGTGGAAGCTCGAGGGCGACGACGTGCTGCTGATCGAAGGCGCCGTGCCCGATGCGCGCTACTGGGCCTTCCAGCTCTGCGATGCCTGGTTCCGCAGCTTCGAGTACGCGAGCCGCCAGACCAGCCTGAACGGCGCGCAGATGTTCGTGGACCCGGACGGCCGCTTCCGCTGCGTGATCGCGCAGCGCGACCCGGGCGTGCCCAACTGGCTGGACGCCTGCGGCCAGCCCGAGGGCATGATCCAGTACCGCTACGTCTGGGCCCGCTCGCGCCCGCAGCCCAGCCTGCGCCGGCTCGCGTGGGGTGAGCTGCGCTCCTCCCTGCCCCCTGCGCACCCGCGCGTCTCCCCCGACCAGCGTCGCGGGCAGGTGGCGCTGCGCGAGGCCCATCTGCGGCGCCGCGAGCCGGCAAGCTGAGCGCATGCAGGCCTGTCCCCGCACCGGTTTCCACCCACTCCCAAAAAAAATCGACGAGCCCCGCCCTCCCCGTTGCCGAAGCGGGGCACCCACGTCCTAGAATGCCGTTCTTGTCCGCGCGGCCTCCCCGCTTCAGCTGGCTTCCCGTTGCGCTGCTCACCGGCCTCGCGCTCGCGGGCAGCGCCGCGGCGGTGACCGTCGAGGTGCGCATCGCCGGCAGCAGCGACGACGCGGAGCAGAGGGACGACGGCTCGGTGACCGTGACGAGCAGTGACCTCGAGCTGGTCGAGGATGGCAGCGACCTCCAGGTGGTCGGACTGCGTTTCCCGGGCGTGGTGATCCCGCCCGGAGCGACGATCGAGCAGGCCTGGGTGCAGTTCGAGACCGACGAGGTCCAGACGGGCGCCGCCGCGCTCACGCTCGAGGGGGAGACGACGCCGCAGGCTCCCGCCTTTCAGGCGCTGACGAACAACGTGTCCACGCGCCCGCGCACGACGGCGTCGCTGCCCTGGGCGCCCGCTCCCTGGACGCTGGTCGGCGAGCAGGGACTGAACCAGCGCACATCGAGCCTGGTGAGCGTGATCCAGGAGCTGGTCGACGCGCCGGCCTGGGCCGGCGGTGACGCCGTGGTGCTGATCGTCACGGGCAGCGGACGCCGCACCGCGCGCTCCTTCGACGGCGGGGCCGCGGGCGCGCCGCTGCTCCACGTCGAGTACACGGGCTCCGGCAACGGCCTGCCCGAGATCACGCTCGCGACGCCCTACGACGGCGCGACCTACGAGCAAGGCACGACGATCCCCTTCAGCGGCAGCGCGAGCGACCCCGAGGACGGCGATCTGACCCCCAGCATGTCCTGGCTCTCGAACCTCGACGGCGTGCTCGGCGTGGGCGCAGGCTTCTCGCGCGCCGATCTGTCGCTGGGCGTTCACAGCCTCACGGTCAGCGTGATGGACAGCTTCGGTCAGCCGGCGCAGCTCACGCGACAGCTCACGGTGTTCGCGCCCACGAACCAGCTGCTGGCGGCGGGCAACGTCGGCTACTGCCTGGACAGCGACGACGAGGCGACGGGCGAGCTGCTCGAGAGCCTGCCCGGCCGCGTGCTGGCGCTCGGCGACCTCGCCTACCCGGATGCGTCGTCCGCCGACTTCGCGGGCTGCTTCGACCCGGCCTGGGGCAAGCACAAGGCCCGCATGGATCCGATCGCGGGCAATCACGAGTGGCACCAGCCGCTTGCCGCACCCTACTTCGACTACTTCGGGGCCGCAGCCGGTACGCCCGGCGAGGGCTGGTACAGCTTCGACCTCGGCAGCTGGCACATCATCGGCGTCCATAGCGACTGCAACGAGTTCGAGGGTGGCTGCGGCCTCTCGACGCCGCAGGGCCTCTGGCTCCAGAACGACCTCGCCACGAGCTCGAAGCCCTGCACCCTCGTCTTCTCGCACATCCCGCGCTTCAGCTCGATCTTCGGCGTGGAGCCGGACCAGCTCGACTTCTGGCAGCTCTTCTACGACCACGGCGTGGACGTGATCCTGACCGCGCACGCGCACAACTACGAGCGCTTCGCGCGCCAGAACCCCGGAGGCGGCGCCGATCCGACGCGGGGCCTGCGCCAATTCGTGATCGGGACCGGCGGCCGCAGCCTGTCCGACCCGATCGTGGTGCTGCCGAACTCGGAGGTGCGCCAGGCGGACACCTTCGGCGTGCTGGGCCTCGCGCTCGGTGCGACGAGCTACGCCTGGCAGTTCCACGGTGCGGGCCCCGGCAGCTTCACCGACTCGGGCAGCGAGGAGTGCATCTACGGCGCACCCGAGGTGACGATCGCGAGCCCGACGCCGGGTCAGAGCTTCGCGTCGGGCGCGAGCGTGAGCCTTGCGGCCAGCGCGACCGACCTCGAGCAGGGGCTGCTCTCCTCACAGCTCGCCTGGAGCTCGAGCCGCGACGGCGCGCTCGGCACGGGCGCCGCGCTCTCGGTCGTGCTCTCGGCTGGCACTCACGTGCTCACGGCGGCTGTGACGGACGAAACGGGCCTGGCTGGCTCCGCGCAGGTCTCGGTCACGGTCGCGGTGCCGCCCGGCTCTGGCTGCGGCAGCGGGCCGGAGCTGCTGCCGGCGCTCGCTCTGCTGCTGCTCTGGCGCCGCACGCACGCAAGCCCGGCGCGCAGCGAGCCGCAGGCGAGCGAAGTCAGCCAGGCTCAGTGAGCCGGCGCGGATCGAGCAGCCGATCGAGCGTCGCGGCGTCGAGCCCGGAGAGCTCGCCCGCCACCTCGCGCACGGGGCGCCCCTCGGCATGGGCGCGGCGCGCGATCTCGGCGGCGCGCTCGTAGCCGAGCACGGGGACCAGCGCGGTCGCCAGAATCGGGTTGCGCCGCGCCTCTGCCGCGAGACGCGCCACGTCCACCGTGAAGCCACGCACGACGCGCTCGGCCAGCACACGCGCCCCGTTCGCGAGCAGCGTGAGGCTCAGATCGAGGTTCCACGCCAAGAGCGGCCAGGCCATGTGCAGCTGGAAGCTGCCGGAGCCCGCTGCGAAGCCGAGCGCCGCGTCGAGACCGAGCACCTGGATGCAGGCCATGGCCACGGCCTCGGGGATGACGGGGTTCACCTTGCCCGGCATCAGACTGCTGCCCGGCTGCAGCGCCGGCAGCGAGATCTCGGCCAGGCCCGCATGCGGGCCGCTCGCCATCCAGCGCAGGTCACCCGTGATCTTGAGCAGCGCGGCGGCGAAGCCACGCAGCGCACCGTGCAGCTCGAGCGCCGCATCGGGCACGGCCAGGCTCGCGAAGGGATTGCGGCTCGGGGTGAAGGCGAGCCCGGTGCGCTCCGCCAGCTTGGCAGCGAAGCGTGCGCGGAACTCTCGGTGCGTGTTCGCGCCCGTGCCGACGCCGGTCGCGCCTTGCGCGATCTCGAGCAGCCGCGGCTGCGCCGCCTCGATGCGTTCGCCCGCGAGCGTGACGTGGTGCGCCCAGGCGCCGAGCTCCTGGCCGAGGCGGATCGGCAGCGCGTCCATGCCGTGCGTGCGGCCGGTCTTGAGCACGCCGTCGAATTCACGTGCGCGGGCCAGGATCGCCTCGCGCAGTGCGCCGAGCGCCGGCAGCAGCGCGTCGCGTACGGCCAGCGCGGCGGCGACGTGCAACGCGGTCGGGATGCAGTCGTTGCTGCTCTGGCCGCGGTTCACGTGGTCGTTCGGATGCACCGGGGCGCCGAGCGCGCGGCTCGCGAGCGTCGCGATCACCTCGTTCGCGTTCATGTTGGTGCTGGTGCCCGAGCCCGTCTGGAACACGTCCACCGGGAACTGCTCGAGGTGACGGCCCTCGGCCAGCGCGCGAGCCGCCCTGGCGATGGCCGCGGCACGCTCTGCGTCGAGCTCGCCCAGCTCGCCGTTCACGCGCGCCGCCATCTCTTTGACGAGGCCGAGCGCGCACAGAAAACGCGGCGGCATGCAGAGGCCGCTGAGCTTGAAATTCGAGAGCGCGCGTTGCGTCTGTGCGCCGAAGAGCGCGTCCGCGGGCACGGCGACCTCGCCTAGGCTGTCGCGCTCGATGCGGTCGGTCATGGCGTGGACCTCCTCGGCGCTGAGGATCCCGCTCTCGAAGGCCGCGCGCCCCCTGTGCCGCGCGCCGCTTCTCTCTAGACTCCGCCGCCGTGAGGCCGGACCGACCGCGGCGTGCACTGGTGCTCTCGGGGGGTGGCGCGCGCGGCGCCTACGAGGCGGGCGTGCTGCGCTACCTGCTCGACGAGCTGCCGCGGCGGCTCGGCCACCCGCCCCGCTTCGACATCGTCACGGGCTCCTCCGTGGGCGCGATCCACGCCTGCTACATCGCCGCGACGGCGCATCGGCCGGAGCGCGCCGGCGAGCGGCTGGCGCGCATCTGGAGTCGCCTCTCGATCGGCTCACTCGCCACGCTGCGCACCGGGGCGCTCGTCACCGCGCCGCTGCGCGCGATGGGCTGGCTGGTGCCGCGGGCGCTGCGCCGCGGCCACCGGCCCTTGCCCGACCGCATCTCAGGCCTCCTGCAAACGGCTCCGCTCGAGGCGCTGGTGCGCCGCTCGGTGGACTGGCGTCACATCGGCCCGAATCTGGCCGCCGGGCATCTCGACGCGGTCTCGGTCGCCGCGACCGAGATCGCCACCGGCCGCGTCGTGGCCTTTCTCCAGGCGCGCGCGCCGAGCGCCGGCTGGGGCTCGGACGCGGCGCTGGTGTCGCGCTCGGTCGAGCTGCGCGTCGAGCACGCGCTCGCCTCGGCCGCGATCCCCGTGCTGTTTCCGGCCGTGCGCATCGATGACACCTACTTCGCCGACGGCGGCGTCCGCCTCAACACGCCGCTGGCGCCGGCGCTGCGGCTCGGCGCCGACCGCGTGCTCGTCATCCCGCTGCGGCGCGGCGCGGGCGGCGACACCGAAGTGGCGCTCGAGACGACGCGCATCGCCTCGTATCCGAACCCGCTCTTCCTGTACGGCAAGGTCCTGAACGCGCTCCTGCTCGACCACATCGAGACGGATCTCCAGCGCATGCGCGTGATCAACGCGATTCTCGCGCGTGGCGAGCGAGCCTTCGGCTCGGATTTCCTCCCGCGCATGAACGGGGCCGCTCGGCCCGGCGACCATCCCTTCCGCAAGGTGTGGGACGTGGTGGTGCGCCCCTCGCGCGACCTCGGCGTGCTGGCGGGCGAGCTGATCTCGGCGCCGGGCTCCGGCGCGAGCGTGCCCACCTGGGTGCGACTGCTGCAGCGCGCGCTCGGCCTGGCGGGCGAGCACTTCGAGGCCGACCTGCTCTCTTATGTGCTCTTCGACCGCCTGTACACGCGCCCGCTCGTGCAGCTCGGCATGGAAGACGCGCGCCGCCAGGAAGAGGAGCTGCTGCGCTTCTTCTCCGATGACTGAAGCAGGCGGCGGTCCGACTGGAATACGAATCTCTCCGCGCATAAGCTCCGCACTCCTCGGCCTCGGAGGCTGCATGCCCCGCTTCGTCTGGATCGGCACTCTGCTTCTGCTCGTCAGCTGCGGACCGTCCGAACCGAAGCAGGCGCAGCCGGCGGCGCCGGCTCCCACAGGGGCGCCTGCTCCGCCTCCGGTCGCAGTGGCACCCGCCGCGCCCCCGGCCGGAGCAGCTCCAGCGGCGGGCGCGAACAGCGCCGCCGATCCCGCGCGCGGCGCCGCCAGCTACCTGACGCTGTGCGCGAGCTGCCACGGGCCGCGCGGCGCGGGCGACGGGCCGACCGGGCAGGCCCTCGACCCCCGGCCGGCGCGTCACGACGACGGCGCGTACATGAACGCGCTCTCGAACGAGCACCTGTTCCGCGTGATCAAGGAGGGCGGCGCGGCGGTCGGCAAGTCGCCGCTGATGACGCCGTGGGGCGGCGCGCTCTCCGACGCCCAGATCCGGGATGTCGTGGCGCACGTGCGCTCGCTGGCCGATCCGCCCTACCCCGGTCCGAAGCCCTGAGCCCGCACTCGCCATGAAGCAGGTGCGCCTGCACGGGCCGAACGACGTGCGCATCGACGAGGTGCCCGAGCCGCAGGCGGGGCCGCGCGACGTGGTGGTGCGCGTAGGGGCGTGCGGCATCTGCGGCAGCGACGTCGGCTACGTGAAGCTAGGCGGCATCGCCGGGCCGACGCGCCGCCCGCTGCCGCTCGGACACGAGCTGGCCGGCGTGGTCGAGCAGGTGGGCGCTGACGTGCGCGGCCTTGCCGTCGGCGCGTGCGTCGTGGTGCACCCGGGCGCGGCCGGCAACCGCATCGGCAATGGCGGCCCGGAGGGCGGCTTCGCGCCGCGCCTGCTGGTGCGCAATTCGGCTGCGGGCGGGAGCGTCTTTCCGATCCCCGAGGCGATGCCGTTCACGATCGCCGCGCTCGCGGAGCCGCTCGGGGTCGGCATGAACGCGGTGGACCGCAGTGAGGCGCGCGCCGGCGAGAAGGCCGTCGTGTTCGGCGCGGGCCCGATCGGCCTCTGCGCCGTCGCGACGCTGCTCGACCGCGGCGTCCGCGACGTAATCACGGTCGATCTCTCGGAGCGGCGGCTCGCGCTCGCGCGGGCGCTCGGCGCTCGCGCCGCGCTGAGCCCGGCCCGGGACGATGTCTGGAAGAGCATCCGCGCGCTCCACGGCGAAGTGCCGTTGATGGGCGCCCCGATGGCGGCGAGCGACCTCTACATCGAGGCGTCCGGCGCGTCGCCCGTGATCGGCGAGATCCTCCAGCACGCGAAGGCCGAGGCGCGGCTCTCGGTGGTGGCGCTGCATCGTCAGCCCGTGCCGGTGAGCTTTCTGCTGGTGATGATGAAGCAGCTCACGCTGCGCGGCGCGATCGAGTACCCGGCCGACTTCTCCGAGACGCTCGCCCTGCTCGCTCGCCGCGACCTCTCGCCGCTGATCACGCACCGCTTCCCGCTCGAGCGCTTCGAC
>Ga0247727_10012662_pt1 | contig 14413 bp, 12 predicted proteins | sample WisWelCaveWW1625_FD_202498 | JGI IMG/M metagenome (GOLD analysis project Ga0247727, IMG submission 202498) | Biofilm microbial communities from Wishing Well Cave, Virginia, United States - WW16-25 | ecosystem: Environmental > Aquatic > Deep subsurface > Groundwater > Cave microbial mat | place... | reverse complement strand
GGTAAATCGAGTTGTATCCGTATTGCTGGCGATACGACTGGGATTGCACCAGCAGCATCTTTTTTGCCAAGCCATACGGGGCATTGGTCTCTTCGGGATAACCGTCCCATAAATTTTCTTCTTTGAACGGCATGGGCGTGATTTTGGGATAGGAGCAAATCGAACCAACAGCAACGAATTTTTCGATACCCTTTCCCCAGGCTTGATGTAACAATGGCACGCCCATCATCAAGTTGTCATAAAAGAATTCGGCGGGACGTTTGCTATTCGCGCCGATGCCGCCCGCCAGCGCGGCAAGGTGGATGACCATGTTCGCGCGATAATCGTTCAGCATCTTTGCGATTCCATTTGAATCGCGCAGATCGTATTGTGAACTACGCGGCACGAACACATCCGCCGCGCCGCGTTGTTGGAGTTTCTCAACGACGAACGAGCCCAGAAAGCCCGAGCCGCCGGTGACGATTACTTTTTTATCTTTCCAATAGGTTGCGGACATATTGCTTCCTTGTTATAGACCTTACAGGTCTTTGAGACCTGTGAGGTCTCCTGTATTATTGAACAATAAACTGCGCGTTCCTGTATTTTTCATCCGTTGGGTTGCGGATGATTCCAGTTTTCAACGCGAACAACAATTCGCGGATACCGTCATCCACATCGAGCGTGGTATCGAAACCCAAAACATTCTTTATCTTTGCAAACGACACGGTAATATCGCGCATGTCGCCGCCAAATGTCAGGTCTTTGTATTCAACGGTCACGTGAGGCATGCGTTTGAGAACAAGTCTTACAATATCATCTTTTGAATAATTTCCGCTGTCTGTTCCAAGGTTGAACATCTGACTGCGTATCTTTGATTGCTCCGCTTCAAGCCCCATGATGACGCCGCGCACCACATCCTGGATGTGGACGAACGAACGCGAGTATCCGCGTTGATAAATAATCAGAGCTTGTTTTGTGAACGCTTCCAATACAAATTGATTGACGATCAAATCAAAGCGCGTGCGCGGGGATAACCCATAAAGCGTTGCAAAACGGAACAACAGCGGCGCGCACGAAGAATCTTTTTGACTCAACAAAAATTCTTCGGAGGCGATCTTTGTCTCTGCATATAACGATTGCGGATTTAATGGAGACTCTTCGGTGACTGGCTTGCCGTCTTGAGACAATCCATAATTGCTATATGTGGATGCAAACACGAATCGTTCCATGCCCAAATCTGCCGCCTGCCCAAAGACCGTTTTCGTGGCTTCGACGTTATACCGCCACGCCACCTGCTTCCCCACCGCCTGACACGCGGGGAATCCCACAATCGCGGCGAGGTGGACAATGGCATCGGGCTTCTGCCAGTCATCTTTGAGCGAATCTTTGATCGCACGCGGTTCGGTGACATCCGCTTTGAAGAAGTGAAAGTTGGGATGATGCAAAAACGGAACGATTGCCTCGCCGCCGAACAACAAACTGTCAGCCACGGTAACGCGCCAGTTTTTCCGAAGCAGTTCGGAGGTCAGGAGGGAACCGATGTATCCCGCGCCTCCCGTGATCAAAATGTGGCGATCCGTCATGCTGAATCCTCCATCTGTAATTGCACTTTGAAACCGTCTACTTTAAGAGTCGGAATATTTTTGTCTGTCACAACCGCGACGCCCTGTTCGATGCAGGTCAATTTGCAAATATCCACCACATCACCCTTGCCGACAATGCGCACGCGATCAAAACCAGCCGCGCGAATTTTTGTGATGTGTTCCTTCACGCGCTGGCGCGTGCGGCGATAAATCGAAAACGAACGCTCGACGTAATCCACCGCGAGGCGTGCGCGCAGGGCAATACCTTCGGGCGTGATGATGTAACGCAACTTCTTGCGCTCGGCGCGCTTAACCTTGACCGCGCCTTTGGCGATGAGCCGCTTGAGATGCCAATTGACGGTTCCCACCGCGACGCCAAGTTGCGTGGCAAGCGTGGACTGATTCACATCGGGATCGCTCTCGATATTTTCAAGGAGGGTGAGTTCGCGGAGTTCTTCGTTTGTAGTTTCCATAGGTTTTCGTAGGTTCAAAATTCAGTGACTGAATTATAACCGAGAATAATGGGCTGTCAAACGGCGATTTGTACTGGAAGCCTATTGAAAGAGGTACAATTTATGATATGGCATCAGTAAACCAAAAGTTTGATCAATTAACAACATCAAGGTTTTTTGCAGCGCTTTCTGTTGTGCTCTATCACGGCGGAAGCAAATTGGGTATTTTAGGTTTTCTGCCAATGCTTACTTCGGGACCAACCGCAGTAGGTTATTTCTTTGTATTATCAGGCTTCGTCATGGCATTAGCATATTACCGCCCAGAGGTTAGATTTGATTTTCGTAATTATCTAACGGCTCGATTCTCGCGCATCTATCCAGTTTACATACTATCCTTCGTGCTGACATGTCTATACTATCTTGATATTATGTCAAGAATCAAACCCGGTAAAATATTGGCGAATATTTTTTTATATCAGGCATGGTTCCCCAGGTATGCCTCATCCTTTAATATTGTTGCCTGGTCATTATCAGTGGAAGTATTTTTTTATATAGCATTCCCCTTTCTGGCCATCTTTTTTAAGCGCTTCTCAGTACAACAAGTGTTATGGATTTCTCTGGGGTTTTGGGCAGTCAGCCAGATCATACATTCGATTTTGTTCACTCTCTTCATGCCTGAGAGTGCAAATTGGCTCAATTACTTTCCACTATTCCATCTAAATGCGTTTTTGCTCGGAGTAGCTGGCGGGGTCTGGTATCTGAAAAATTCAAAACAGCCGAGCGTTAAACAATCCACGAATCGAGTTGTATTGGTGGGTTCATTTGGTTTTGTACTGCTCATAGTAAGTCTTCGCGAATATATACCTACATTCCCTCACGGGTTTTCACTGGATGCAGGGTTGCTGGCGCCGGTTTTTCTAATGATCGTCTTGGCGCTCGCCCTTGATACAACAAAATTGTCACAGCGACTCAGCCATCCCTGGCTGGTCTTATTGGGGGATGCCAGTTATGCTTTGTTTATCTTACATATCCCTCTTCTCTGGTTATTCAGGCGCCTTTTAGAAATATCAGGTAGCACAATAGCCTATAGCACCATGTTTTCAATTCATGTCTTGATCTCCATACTATTATCCATACTTGTGTTTAAGTATATCGAACGCCCTGCAAGGGATTGGTTACGGGCGAATACGCATATGCTACCCTTCATATTGCTTGACGTTATTTTAATCCTCATCATGATACGTTTTGGTTTCTCGCTTCGGCTTGGTGATGGGGTTGAAACCTTCCTGCTGACACAGAACTTTGCCCTGCGTGTGGGTGTAGCGGTTTTCTTTTTTTTCCTGCTGGTTTTTCGGTTCTACACAAAAAACTCCAGGAGCTCGCTTGCACTGGCTGTACTGTTTGGTACCGTCGTTCTAACTGGATTTATGTACCTTGCATGGATTTCGAGATGGGTGGAAGGTTTTCCAAGATCAGTCATCCTTTTGATCGCCGTGCTTGTGTATGCCTCCATTTACTTATCGCATTTACTCGTTCATTTATTGAGATTCAAATTTCTCAAGGTACCCAAACTCGGCCAATGACCCAATGGAACCATCACCGGTGCCTATTGTCCAAAGATTCCTTGCACAAAGCAAACATCCTTCTTCATTGGGAAAATCAACAGCGGAAGGCAGGTTTCATATAATGGTCTGTTATTTATGGTGGGTATTCAAAATGCTCAGGAAGAAACTGGCAAAAAGAGTTTGAATTCCCAAAGTGAAAAGAACTGCTCCAGGAATAACCAAACGCATGGAGAGTCTTGGGTCAATTTCGCCAAAAAAGTTTTGACTCCAATAGACCAATGCGCCAATGGAACTGGCAAACCCCAATACGATCATGGCTGAACTAATGACAATGCCTCTTTCCAGCCCCATATATCGAAGCAATTTTTCTGTAGATTCATCGCTTGGCAACAAATCGGCTTTAACGCCGAAAACATATGTAAATAGTGAAAACAAGACAGATTGAACACCCATAATGATCAGGAATGCCGCGTACATTAGTGTGTTGATATCCAAAGTAATACCGGCGAAGTTTTGCGGCTCGCCTATCAAAAAAGATGAAATAAGAACGCCGATGATCGCCAGCAACACTCCCGGATAGAAAAATAACCAGCGCGGGCTATATAGTAATAAAAATCTCAAGTGTCTCCAGCCGTCTGCCCAGGTGCGCAAGTGGGGAGGGCGGGTTCGACCATCTGGGTATAAGATGACGGGCACCTCCTTGATCTTCAAGTTTTTCATGGTTGCTTTCACGATCATTTCGCTGGCAAACTCCATACCAGTCGTTTGCAGATTAAGAACGGGGAGCGCGTCTTTTCTAAATCCGCGCAACCCGCAGTGAAAATCCCCCACATTGCTTTTGAAAAACAGTCTGGCTATCCAACTGAGTATAGGGTTGCCTACATAGCGATGCAAGAACGGCATGGCGCCGGGCATAATGCCTCCTTCAAAGCGGTTGCCCATAACAAGATCGTATCCATCCTCCAGAGCATCGAGAAATTTCGCGAGGTCAGAAAAATCGTAGCTATCGTCCGCGTCTCCCATGATAATGTACTGACTTTGAGCGGCTTCAAAACCTCCCTGTAGTGCACTGCCATATCCCTTTTCATTTACATGGACAACCCGCGCCCCCAGTTCCTTGGCTATCGCTTGCGATCCATCTATGCTTCCATTGTCGGCAACAATAATCTCCCCTGTGATGCGGTTCTTATTTAGAAAATTTTGCGCCTTCCTGATGCAAGTTGCAAGCGTTTCTGCCTCATTAAGACAAGGCATAACGATGGAAACGGTATATTGTTTTTTCACGATAGTTCACCCGTATTTGTTATGCATAATAACCCTTTAGAAGTCATAATCGTTCAAATACGTACAGGTTGTTCAGCCCAAATTGGAATTTCTGCATACGTTTCAACCGAAATCCTTCCGGTATAAATATGGCAGGCAGTTCATCCGGGGAAAAACCATGATGCTCCTCCAATGACATGCCGTCTACTAGGCGGAAGAACAACAAGAGCGCTAATATTTTATCAACGAACAGGGAAGGCACTGTGATAACCACGCATCCTCCTGTTCGTAATAACCTCCTTACCTCTTTAGCTACGACAGATTTTTGTTGCAAATGTTCAATAGTTGCAAGCAGGACAATCACATCAAAAGACCAGTCTTCAAATGGTAAATCCCTTTGAAATTCCCTGGATAAAAAACGATGGTCCGTTATGTGCTTTCTTTCCTGGTAGAGGGGGTCAATTCCCACGCTTCGCGCGATTTTTTTTCCAAGCATTTCCAGAAACTCACCTTGATGACACCCGATGTCCAATACCCGGCTTCCTTCTGGAATCCAGCGCGCGGCGACTTTCATCCTCCACCGTTGAATAAAATAATCACCAACTCTCATTATTCCTCCAATTCATTTGGCTTCAGGCAGGGGACAAGTTAGGTCAGGCAAGGGTTTGCGAGCATAAAGAATCGGCTGATCACCGGTAACAAGCACCGACATCGCATCCAAAACCCCCGTTTCCATTTTACAGCCTAAAACGATCACATCCGCTCCATCTGAAAAACGGACTGGGGCAGTCATCATTGGAAGAATAACACTAGCAGACTGAGGACCCAAAAGATGGAATACAACCCGGTCATAAGGCTTGGCTTGATAACTGAGCAAGTAATGATTAAAGACACCTATATCAGCTCTAAAAAAAGCCGGATACAACGCCTCTCCATATATCATCAGGGCGCCATCCTTTTGAAGGAAGTTTTCCAGATCCTCGTCTGACAGAGACTCTGGCATTGAATTTGTCAGATCTCGATAGTCCTTCATCAACTGGGGTATGGATTTGGCAGGATCGCGCAAAGAAAACAGATTGTGCCCATGAGTAAGCGCAAATCCAATAACGAAAAAAACCGCGATGACTCCAACCACTGGAGCCCAGCGGCGCGGCTGTGTATACTCTTGCGACCTATGCGCCATTTCCGTTTCAATTTCCTGCGATGTGTGAACCAAGGCAAATTGGAGGATAGACGACAACTGAATCAAACCGATCGAATAATAAATCAAAGTGATCCAGTCAGATGGCTGAATAAAACGCCAACCTGAAAGTCTGCCAATCGAGACGCTGATGTTATAACCAATTCCAATCACTATGGGGACCAAGGCGAGTAGGTGTTTTTTTCTCCACGAACTCCCAATCCCCAAAGCAAGCAAGCAGACATTCAGGCACAACAACACCCATTCTTGAGATTGAAGTTCTCCTTCCCAGTCACGCCAAAAAGGTTCTGTTTTTACATAAGCTCGCAGGTCCTCGATTCGAAATGAATGTGGCAAATAAACATAACTCAAAATCGCATTATGAGCATAATGAGCTGAAACAAACTTTGCGACTTCGCCAGGATGCTGTACGATAAACTCAAATGCTTGTCTGCGCAAACGATCATAATATTCTATGTCGGTTTCTTGATCAAGCCGGGTTGGAACACTGGGAGTCAGGCTGTACAAACCGGCGATATGAGTGGTATATCGGGAGACCGGGTCTTGAAAAGTAAATTCACCACTGATTTCGTAGTTTCGCCAGAACCAGGAGACCAAAGGAATCGCGACACCTATAGTGAACAGCAAGACGCTTTGCAGGCGAAGACGCAGAGGGATAAAAAATACAAAAAGGATAATGCAAAATACGAGGGGCACAAGAATAATGGGATGCCCGCGTGTCAGACTCAATAAACCAAGCACCCCACCAGTCGCCAGCAATGTCACACGGTGATCTTCCGGCTTCTCTAACCAACGAAAAAACAACAGGAGCAAAAGGACTACGAGTCCCATGGCAAAGACATCGCCTAAGAGTAGTTTTGTATGAGATACTTCAATCACATTCGAAAGAGCGATCCCGTTTCGTTCACGCAAAATAATTAGGACGGCCGCAACTAACCCGGCAGGACGATTACCGAGGGACACAGTTAACAAATACACCAGGACCGGGATCACTGCAAGAACAACAATCTGAAGTGAAATCAAAAGAGTGTAATTTTCTCCAGAAAACAAATGCAAAAAGGCGAGAAATAGTGAATAAAGCGGCTTGACTCCGAACTCACTTGGTATCGGTTTTCCGATTAAATATTCGTGTGCGGCGATGTCATAAATGATCGCGTCCCCAAATGGATAACTCTGAAAATTTGGAGCGCTGGGCGCCAGGGAATTATAGGAAGGTCTTGCGGGCTGACTCAGCCAGAGAAGGCAGGCCAGAGCCCACAAACCGACGGAAACCAAAAGATCGAGTCTGCTTGACTGAGAAATCTTAAGGCGAGTTATTAATGAATAAAACACTAAGACAGCAACCCAGGCAAGCAAAACCTGAATCAATAGAATCGGGACACCCGCCGCCTGCCAGTAAATCGGATCGGGTATCAAACCGAGCCCAGTCACCGCAACAAATGTAATGAACAATCCCAACAAGACCAGCGCGACGAATGCTGGCAACACCACATCGCGATAGTGTTGAATTACCTTCAAGCCAATGCTCCGTACATAAACGAAGCTGACGATCATTTGAATGGAAAAAACAAAGGACCATACAAGTATGGGTAACAATCTTTCACGATAAGATGATAGGGGCCCCAACTGTCCTTCCGATACAAACAGAAGGACATACATCAACCCTGTCCAGAGCAGAAGAGCCCAAAATGTTCTCGACTGATACATCCCATTCAAAATTAGATTCCCTATCCTCTCATCCCGCCATGACCTTCTAAAAGTATTAGCAAGTAATGAAAATATAGCTAACCACAAAATCAATACTACGAACAATAAAACCAGCCGCAATGGAGAAAAGCCCAGGAAAACAGCAGACTGGCTTTCACTTGGCTCCCTAAGGAAAGACCCGAACACAAACAAGCTCTCCACCAATGCAAGTATCAGATTTAATCGCAGGGCGATAATTTTTTGTTTTTGGAGTGTGGCGTCAATCGCCATATCAGTGATTTTCCTTCGGCTGGATGTTACCATAATTCGTCAGGCAATCTTAAGCATGGCCTTCAGATGTGGGATTCTCGAATGAAATTCCCACACCCGACCTATCCAAACATTACTTCCCCTTGTACAATCTATCGCGAAATGAACCTTTCTCAATTTTTTGATTCAGCAGGCATCGCCTACCAACAATCTCGAATCTCTCATTGGGACTCCATTGCCCGCAAGAAAGATTCCTGGCGCGGCATGGGGCGGTGGTATCATCAGCGGCTTGCAGAAATCTACCGCTTCCACATTTCTCCTAACCAGAGCGTGCTTGAGATCGGTTGCGCGGACGGACAACTGCTCGGCGCGTTGAATCCCGCACGCGGCCTGGGAGTGGATTTTTCACCCGAAATGATCCGCCGCGCAAAACAAAATCATCCCGCCATCGAATTCATCGAATCCGACGCGCATGATCTCTCCGAAATAAAAGAAACTTTCGACATCATCATCCTCTCCGACCTCGTCAACGATCTGTGGGATGTGCAACGCGTCTTTCAAGAGATCAAAAAAATTTGCACGCCGCGCACGCGGGTCATTATCAACTTTTACAGCCGACTCTGGCAACTCCCATTAAGTATCGCTCAATCACTCGGTCTTGCCACGTCCAACCTCTATCAAAACTGGCTCACGCGCGAAGACATGAACAACCTGTTGCGCCTTGCGGGTTTCGAGCCTGTGCAGATCACGCAGGAGATTCTTATTCCGCTTCCGCTGGGCGGGCTGGCAAACAAATTTCTTGTGCGTTTGTGGCCCCTGCATCATCTTGCGCTATCGAACTTTGTCATTGCGCGACCCAGCCCCGAACGCGCGCAAGAGCCGAGTGTGTCGGTCATCGTCCCTGCGCGAAATGAATCGGGGAATATCAAAGCCATTTTTGAGCGAACCCCTCACATGGGACGCGAGACCGAGCTTGTCTTCGTTGAGGGACATTCAAAGGATGACACGTACGCGGCGATCCAACGCGAAGCGGCTTCGCATCGTCTCGACAAAGCTCAACGCAAGCCTTCCACCCCCAGCCTGGTTCTGCAACAAACGGGCATCGGCAAAGCGGACGCGGTGCGACTCGGCTTCGCCAAAGCCAAAGGCGATGTGCTGATGATCCTCGATGCAGACCTGACCGTGCCTCCTGAGGATTTGCCGCGTTTTTACGAGGCATTGGTTTCAGGCAAGGGTGAATTCATCAACGGCGTGCGGCTCGTCTACCCGATGGAAAAAGAAGCGATGCAAACGCTCAACTTCTTCGGCAATAAATTTTTTAGCATGGCTTTTTCATGGTTGCTCGGGCAACCGATTAAGGATACATTGTGCGGCACAAAAGTGTTGTGGAAAAAAGATTACGAACGCATCGCCGCGAACCGTTCGTACTTCGGCGACTTCGACCCGTTCGGCGATTATGACCTCATCTTCGGCGCGGCAAAGTTGAACCTGAAAATCGTTGACCTGCCCATCCGTTACCGCGAACGGACGTACGGCTCCACCAACATCTCACGCTGGAAACACGGTTTATTATTATTACGCATGGTCGCCTTCGCCGCGCAGCGGATAAAATTCATCTGAACAAAGGATACTTCTTGTGGGAATCAATTTACATCAGGATTTGATCAACAAAAATCACGAGTTGTGGAATCGCAAACCACTCCTTCGATCTGCTTACAGAGACTTGTATCAAATGGTCTCAAAGCAATTAAGCAACCTGCCTGATCCGAAAATCGTTGAACTGGGTTCGGGACTAGGGAACATCCGTGATGTACTGCCGACTTGCATTCGGACAGACCTTTTTCCCTATCCGTGGATTGACCAGATCGAAAATGCTTATCAATTATCTTTTGAGGACGAATCGATTTCAGACTTAATACTCTCGGATGTCTTCCATCATCTGAAATATCCTGGAACTGCATTGAAGGAACTTCATCGCGTCCTCCGCAAAGGCGGACGGGTCATCCTGCTCGAACCATGCATGAGCCTGCTGGGGTTGCTCGTGTATGGCGCGTTTCATGTTGAGCCGATTGCCATCAACAAAAAAATCGAGTGGCTCGCCCCAAGCGGATGGTCACCTGAACACATGGATTATTACGCCGCACAGGGAAACTCAACGCGCATCTTCGTAGGCAAACGCTATCGCTCCCAACTCACGGCATGGAAGAGTATCAAAACTATCCGCCTCTCGGCGTTGACTTACGCCGCATCAGGAGGCTACACGGGTCCGCAACTGTACCCGACGGGGATATATCCTGCCGTCAAATCCGTTGAAAAAATTCTCGATCTATTCCCATCCCTATTCGCAACACGACTGCTGGTTGTTTTGGAGAAATAGTTGTTTTGAATTTAATCGTTTAGTTTTACTGAAGCACTGGAGTTGGATTGAAAAAATATTTTTGGACGATCACGATATTAATGCTATTCGGATGTTTGCCAAATTCAGAATTGGCAACTGCATCGGTTACTCCATCACACCATCCTTTGCCTGTCGTTTCAGAAACTACAACATCAACTGTACCAGCAACACCAACCTTCATCAGATCACTTCCCACGCACACACTATGGCCAACTCTAAACGCAGGTGAGACGCTCGCGTTTCTGAATTATCTAAAGAATAGCCCGCCTTGCCAACTCCCTTGCTGGGGAGGAATTACACCGGGAAAATCTACTTTAAATGATGTTCAAAAACATCTAAATATCTTTAAGGGCGCATCCGAGAGAACCAATTTGTTTAAGGCTGGAGAATCATGGATAGCAGCTAATCTACATGTTGAATATCCAAAAGGCGATACCATGATTGGTTTATCAGCGGGCTACCTCGTGCCGTTTGATGGCGAGACAGTTTCGAGAATTAGAATTAGCACATCCTCTATTCCATGCAACACCACTGGTCACATTTGCGGCAACAAAGATTACAATGAACTGCTAAATTCATATACACTCCCACAAATGCTATCAACTTATGGCTTACCCGAACATCTATTCCTCACCTCCGATTTAAATGTAGCCGAGCCAACTTCACCAGATTACTTTCTAATTCGTCTGCTGTACACAAGGTTGGGCATTTTCGTTAAGTACACTATGCCTATGGAAATCAGGGCTGATACATATAAGTTTTGCCCTTCCGAATCCACAATCGACTTAGAACTTACTCCGCAAGGTATCGGTAATAATTATCGAGAATTCTTTCGGCAGGTAGGCGATGAGGAGTGGGCTTCCATCCCATATACAACTTATGACCAACCAGTGGAAGAAGCCCTGGGGCTTACGAATGAAGAATTTTATCAACTCATTATCTCTTCACCTGCAACCTGTTTTGAATCCCCGATAGATATTTGGCCTGAGCCTTAGTTTTTCAACAGGACAAATTCTAAAAACCTACGGACACCCCCTCTCCCCCTCTTGCGGAACATACAAAGCAATCTCATCTTCGGGGAAGGCAACATCCAAGCGGTAGTTACACAAAATCGGGCGCATGATTCCGCGTACCCAGACATTATTTTCCTCCGAGAAGGCGCGGCGGCGGGCAAGGATTTTGAACGTCAGCGGGTCAACCACGATCAGGTCAAAGCGCTGGGATTCCAAATCGCTCCGCAAAATGGCAAGGTATTCCTCATTGTTCGACATCGCCATTTCCATCAATTCTTCGCGTTCGTATTCATGGACGAGAGTCACATCGTGGAGCATTCCCATTGAAATCAAATGCCGTTGGGTGATGAACAGGATTTCTCCACCCGACGCATTGACCTGATCCACTTTTTCCTGCAAACTTTCCAACACAGCATCGGTTCTTGATTCGTCGTAGGTTTTGAACCCGATGTTCGATTGGGTCAAAAACAACATGGGAATCACGATGACGGACATGACGCTACCCCACTGCAATGGAATCACTTGTGCGTCACTTCCATTCTCAGGTTTGTATCGCGCAAAGACCAGATGCAAAAACACGATCAACAGCATCGTGAAATAGGCATCGAGATTGTGCAAGTCTGCGCCGCCGCCGATTTTGAGGCTGACGACCATCCCGCCTATGAAAAGAACAAACAATGCGGCAAAGATGAAAGTCAAGCGAACGGGATGCCAGTCTGTATAACGCGAACGGAGTTGAACATACATCACAATCCACATCGGGAGGGAAACGAAAATCGCCGTGGGCAATATTCCGAATGAATACGACTCGTTTGGCAGAAGCCTGTACCAGAGCAAATCGGAGGAGAGGCTGGTGTAAAAATTCCCGGCGTCGGGAATGCCTGACAAGGCAATGTAAACCCGCATCGAAAGAATCGCAACGCCTGTCCCAACGAGGAACCACAGCGCGGGCTTGAGCAGGTAACTCCAAATATTTTTTCCCTTGAACGGGACTTCGAGAAAATACAATACCGCCGCGATCATACCGGGCATCACGTACCAGTTGATGCGACTCGTCCCAGCCCAGATGGAAGCCAATAGAACGGCGAACCAGGTTTGGGCGAGGCGTTGAGGCGAGAATCCGTAGAGGAGAATCAACACAGGCACCGCAAGATGCAAATAGATCGGTCCCATCAACAGGAAGAGAATCATCCACATCCCCACGAAAAGTTTCACCGCGCGATCCTGCATCGAGAGCCGCGTCATCAACGCGGGAATGATCAATCCAGCGAGCGCGAGTCGCAAAAACACCTGCCAGAAACGATGGAACCACAGCGGCGCGTCGAACAAATAAGGCGGCGCAAGCAACAAGTGCAGGCTCGGGTGAAGAATGGGCAACGGAAATTTTTCGCCGAATATTTTTTGCGAGAGAAACAACGATGGGTAGTAATAGCGGCTCGTTTCAGACCAGCCCATCGCGAATGGATATGATGTGATGGATGGGATGTTGATCAGGAAGAGTTGCAAAACCGATTGACATAACATGAACACGATCAAGGCGACTGACCATGAAATTTTTTTATGGAACAGTTTTATTCCCCACATGCCCGCGAGACTGAACATCCAGAAGACGAGCATCCGCACCCACTCTTCGCCGTTGAGGATATTTCTAAAAAAAGAATTGGAAATGACAAGCGGAAAACCCGCTAGCGCGACGAGAATCAACAGGATGCTGAATATTTTTTGGATGTGACCCAACGCCTCCACCCTCGCCCAAAGTTGGTCCCCCGATTTCGAGAAACTAATCGCCAGCCCAAGCAGTGCCAGCAAAGTTAACAACGCAAGCGCGGCAATCCCTGCCAGCCATGAAGTGCTGGTCGAAATATTCACGCCCAACCGCGCGGCGAGATTGATCAGATTCCAAATCGAAAGCAGTGGAAGCGCGGCGGTGATGATCAGAATTACACGCCAGAATGTGGAACGGGAGGGCTGGATGATGATGTTCATAAATTTATCCGCAGATTATGCAGATTTCACAGATTTTAAAAATCTGCGTCATCTGTGAAATCTGTGGATGATCTTATTTTGGCTTTGTCGCGATCACGCGAATCGTCGCCGCGGTATCCTCATCCATGTTCCCGCTGACGAATTCAGGCTTGATGTTCGGCAGGAGTTTGCGGAACGCTTCCTCTTCACGAGTCAAAATTTCGATTTCGACATTTGCAAAACAGTCATCAAATGCTTTACGATAATTCCACAAGCGATAACGGTTGTGATTACTGGAAGGATTCAACCAATTTTTCCATGTGCGCTCTGAGAAACGCAACATCTCGAAGGGATATTTGAAAAAATGATCGCGCAGATCCACAAAGTGGATGTGCAATCCGTCGGGCTTGGTGAACGAGGCCAGCACGCGCATGATTCCTTCCACATCATCGAGGTGCTCGTAGACCGAACTGCTCAACACAAAGTCAACCGGCTCAATCTCGCCGCCTGTTTGCGTCTCGCGAATGTCGTCTTTGAGCAGGGTCATCCACTCCGCGCGCGGACGCAAGCCTTTGGTGTCGGCAAAGAAATATTTATCCTCCATTCCATACAAACGGCGGTTGTGCGACTCATCAGGCGGAGCATATTTATCGCACAGAATGACATGTTCCGCGCCTTCCTTCAACAAGCCGAAGCCAATGTCGAACCTGCCACCGTAGCCAAACACAAGCACGCGTTTATTTTTGAATGATAGTCCGCGCGCGGACAACAAGTCCACGTAGCGCTGCACTGCCGCGAAGGGATTGCTCGTTTCGAGACCGGGGCGGATGATAATGCTCCGCAACAACAATGCCCGCACGAGTTTTTCGGGCATGAAATGACGAATGAGGCGGGGGAGGAGGTAGGGGAGGTTCAAGTTAAACTCATATTAATAGGACTTACGCAAAACTGAGTGATTGACGAACAGGCGAAAAGCCGATAAGTTTGGGAGTATGAGACCCAAAACCCAAACACTCAGCCGCTTGGATTATTGTCAAT
>Ga0247727_10012661_pt1 | contig 14415 bp, 15 predicted proteins | sample WisWelCaveWW1625_FD_202498 | JGI IMG/M metagenome (GOLD analysis project Ga0247727, IMG submission 202498) | Biofilm microbial communities from Wishing Well Cave, Virginia, United States - WW16-25 | ecosystem: Environmental > Aquatic > Deep subsurface > Groundwater > Cave microbial mat | place... | reverse complement strand
CAGGACCTCTTCCGTTCGCTTCCTACCTCGGGCTCATGCCGTATTGGAATCAAACCTCGATTTCAGACTCATCCTGTGTTGGAATCAAACTTCGATTTCAGGCTCATTCTTGGATTGGAAAATGCTTCAACGGCCGGCGCGTGGCCTTCACCGGCGATGCTTTCCTCTCCTTTCCGAACCGGCCCGAGGACGGCGCGCTGCGCCACGACCTCGTCTTCCGCAACCACGTCGAGAGCGACAGCCACCTCAAGTCGATCCGCAACATCCTCGACCACGAGCCCGAGATGATCGCGCCGGGCCACGGCCGGCCCTTCCCGGTCACCCGCGCCGTCATGCTCGCCACGGAGAAAAAGTTCCGCGCGCAGAAGGACCTGTTCCATCAGCTTGTCGCCGACCGCGAGCCGGAGTTCGGCATGGACCCGAGCTGGGTGAAGATCTATCCCTACCAGATGGCGGTGAAGGCGGGCGAAACCACGCGCGGCGAGATCCGCGTGCAGAACGACCGGCCGGCGCCGATGCAGCTCGAGGTGGCGCTGGTGGTACCCGACGGATGGAGCGCCACGCCCGACGTGCTGCGCATCGAGGCGCCCCCGCGCGGTCACGCCCACGGCGAGGTTCCTGCTGCGCACGGCGCGCGAACTGCCCCACGGCCAGCCGCGCGTGGCCATCGCCGCCGACGTGATGGCCGACGGGAAGTACCTGGGTCGATCACCGAGGCGGTCGTCAACCTGACGGCATAAGCGCAAGGATCATTGGCAGCGGCTTCAGTTCGCGTCTAAGGGGATGCGAGGAAAAGCCCATCGCCTCCAAGCTCAAGGCCCCGAGAAGGAGGCTGTCGCCGGGCTCGCCGAAAATGACATCGGCGCCGTCGACTCTGCGCCCGTACCTGAACAAAGCAATCCCCTTCTTGCGAACAATCTTTGAGCCGTTAGCGAGGCGGAACTCCTCCTTGGCGGTGGGTTTGATGCCCAACTTCTTCAGGATGCGAGCAGGAACTACCGAGTAGACGGCGCCGGAGTCAATCAGAAACTCGAGCTTTTCAGTGACCTTGGGCCTGGCCGGATTGCCCACTTCGACCTCAAGAACCGTCAGTCCCATGGCCTCATGCTACCATGGCGGGCACGATCCGCCTTGGCCAGCGGGACATTTGGTGACACGGGCCGCCTGCCCCTTCCTGTGTCTTGGAGGACACGGCGGGCTGCAATAGTCTTGGTCATGGAGGAAGGTCACCATGACACAGACGACGCGTCGTGGGGGTCGCCGTATCGAATTGCCTACCGAAGCGGCAACTGGCGCGGGACGTGGCCGAGGCCACGCGCTCGCTGGCATCATTGTCGGAAGAAGGCGTGATTGCCGGCACGCTGCCATACATGGCGCCGGAGGTGTTGCGGGGCCAGCCGGCCGATGCCGGCAGCGACCTGTGGGCGTTGGGCGTGGTGCTGCACGAGATGGCCACGGGGGAGTTGCCGTTCCGAGGCCAAAGCGGGTTCGAGCTCAGCTCGGCGATTCTGCGCGACCCGCCGCCGCCGCTGCCGGCGCACGTGGGCGCGGCTTCGGACAGTGGTGGAATTGGATCCGCATCGGCCATCTTCGCGACGCGAGAGGAATGAGGGAGAATTGCCCAGTGAGGGCGGAACCGATGGCGACCACCCTGCTCCTTCCTGAACAAAGGGTGCTGCTGAAAGTCAGTTGGGAGACCTACGAGCAGCTCCTGGCCGAGCACCTGGACTCCCCAGGGACGCGGTTTACTTGCGATCGGGGGGTGCTGGAAATCATGGTAGTGTACGTAGGACACGAAGACCCGAATCGGACGCTGGCGCTGCTCGTAGAGATCGTTGGAGAAGAGACGAATCGGGACCTTCACCCGGCGGGCTCCACGACCTTCAAACGCCAGGATCTCCAGAAGGGTTTCGAGCCGGATTCATCCTTTTACTTTGATGAGCGTGCCGAGCGGGTTCGCGGAAAGACGGATCTGGACCTGCTTGTTGACCCACCGCCCGACCTGATCATTGAAATCGACATCACCAGAAGTTCGCTGCCTCGGCTGCCCATCTTTGCGGCGGTGGGCGTTCCGGAAGTCTGGCGCTACGACGGAACGCGTGTCGCCTTTTACCGGCTGGCGGAAGGCAGCTACGCCGAGGTAGAACGGAGTATCGCGCTGCCTCCGCTGACCGGTCGGCAGGCCAGCGTGTTTCTTGCTGAGAGCCGGCGTGAGAAGAGGCCCGCCTGGTTGCGCCGGGTCCGCGAGTGGGTGCGAGCGCAGTAGGTCTCTCAGGCATCAAACACCACCTTGGCGCCCTCCCGGTCGAACTCGAACAGCATCTCGGAGAGGCCCATTTCCTGCATGGCCTGGCGGACGCGCTGGCGGGCGTCGTGGTGGCACAGGAACAGGAAGAAGCCGCCGCCGCCGGCCCCCATCAGCTTGCCGCCGATGGCGCCCTTGCGCTTGGCCACCTGATAGCAACGGTCCAGGAAGCCGTTGCAGATGGCGGCGGCGCGGCGCTTCTTGTTTTCCCAATGTTCGTCGAGCAGCTCGCCGAAGCGGTGCAGGTCGGCCGCGAGCAGCGCCTGGCGCACCTGGTAGCCGAGTTGCTTGGCGCAGTGCAGGCTCTCCAGGACCGCCGGATTGCCGCTCTCGGTGTCGCGTTTCTGCTGGTTCAGAATGTCGCTGCTGTCGCGTCGAAGCCCGGTGTAGAACAGCAGCATGTTGGTGCGCAGATCCTCGATCACGTGCTCGGCCAAGGGAACCCGGCAGACTGTCACCCGCCCGTCGGGGGCGATCTCCAGGCTCAGAAAGCCGCCCAAGGCGGCGACGTACTGGTCCTGCTTGCCCACCGGGCTGCCGGCCCGCTCGATCTCGATCTCGCAGGCCTCCTCGGCGATCTGCCGCGCCGATATATGATCGCGCTGATAGGCGTGGAGCGCCCTCAGCAGGGCCACCAGGAAGCTGCCCGAGGAGCCCAGACCGGTCCCCGCCGGAACGTCGGCCATGGCGGCGATCTCCAGGCGGTCCTCGATGCCCAGCAACAGCAGCGCCTCCCGGACCAGCGGATGCTGGATCTCGCTCGCCTGCCGCACCTCCTCCGTCTTCGAATACTTCACCCGGATCACGTCCTGGACGCTGGGGCGGTTCAGGTTGATGAAGACGTACTTGTTGATGGCCAGGCTGAAGATGAATCCGCCGTGGTCCTTGTAGTAGGAGGGCAGGTCGGTGCCGCCGCCCCCCAGCGGGATCCGCAAAGGCGCGCGCGTGATGATCATTATCGGGCGACCGCCGCCTCGGCCACAGGGCGGGGTTGGTCGGCCCGGATCCGCTCCGCCAGGCAGGAGGCGATCACGTGGTGCAGCAACACGTGAAAGGATTCCACCAGGGGCGTGCTGTTGGCCGGCACCACGACGCAGACATCGGCCATCTGCTTCATCGCGCCGCCGTCGAAGCCGGCCAGCGCGCAGGCCACGCCTCCGTGCTCCCGGGCGTACTCCAGCGCCCGGAGCAGGTTCTGGGACCAGGCCCCGGCCTTGTCGGCGCCCGAGCCGCCATGCACGCTGATGGCCAGCACCACGTCCCCCGGCTGAAAGAAGTTCTTCAGTTGCTCGACGTAGATGTTCTCCCAACCGTCGTCGTTGGTGAGCGCCGAAACCAGCGGGATGTTGTCCACCAGGGCGAAAGCCTTCATCCGCCCCTGGCCGGGCACGATGGTGCACTTGTTCAGATCGCAGGCCATGTGGGAGGCGGTGCCGGCCGATCCGCCGTTGCCGATCAGAAATATCTGACGACCGGCGCGCCAAGCCTGGAACAGGACGTCGATCAGAAACTCCACGTCCGCGACCGGGAGGTCGTCCAGCGTCCGGCGGGCGTCAGCCAGGTGTTGCCGAATCTGCGCTTCGCTAGCCAGCGACACTCCATCAGCCGGACATAGCGAGTTCGCCTCGCCCGGCCAGTTTCCGACCCGAGGGTTTCACCTGCATTCTCCCCCCAGGGTGGGGGGCAAGTCAAGCCGGAGCGAGGGGGGTGCTTAACCGTTTTGGGGATTTCGCTTGTTCAGCAGCAGAAATCCGCTCCCAGCGGTCGCGGCTCAGAAACGGGCGCCTTTGGTTGCAGGCAGTTACCGAGCCGCGACCGCAGGGAGCGGTCACGAGAACCGGACTTCCCCAAAAACGGTTAAGCACCCCGAGGGTTGCAGAGGGTTGCCCCGGAACACTCCAGCCGGTATTATGATAGAAGGGAAGGCCGGCGGGATCGTGATCAGAAGAGTGCTGGTTTTTTCCGCGTTAGCAGGTCTGGCCTGGGCCCAGGTCCAGTCCACCCGCATGGAAGACGAGCACCGGCGGCTCCGCGAGACCAAGAAGCCCGCCTCCCAGGAAGCATCCGAGCTGACCGCCGGATTCGCGGAGAAGTATCCGCGGGCCAGCGCGCTAAAGGCCGTCCCGCGCCCGGACAACCTGATCGATGGGCGCCTGTTCGCGCGCATGAAGCGCGACAAGACGCCGCACGCTGGGTTGGCCGACGACTGGGAGTTCGCCCGCCGCGTCCACCTGGACCTGACCGGGCGCATTCCCGAGCCCGGACCCCTGCTGGAGTTCATCGCCGACCGCTCGGCCGGCAAGCGCGACCGCCTCATCGGCCGGCTGATTGAAAGCGAGGCCTTCGTCGACCGCTGGGCCTACTGGCTCGGCGATCTTTACCGAAATTGCCAGAACCGCATCGGCTGGCCGGCCCGCGACCATCTCGACGCCTGGATCCGCCAGTCGATCCTCGCCGACAAGCCTTACAACCAGTTTGTTGCCGAGCTGCTCACTGACATCGCCCCCGACACCAACTGGGACCCCAAGCACCCCACGGCGACCTATCTGGCCCGCTGGCACGTGCTCGGCGATGGGCCTGCCTCTGACATGTACGAGGACACGGCCGACGAGATCCTGGTCAACGTGGGCCGCCACTTCCTGGGAATCAACTTCCAGTGCGTCTCCTGCCACGACGGCCGCCATCACCTGGAAAAGACGAACCTGTTCCTGACCGGTGTCAAGCGCGAGCAGTTCTACCAAATGGCCGCCTTCTTCGCCCGCCTCAAGGTGGAGAAGATCATCTATCAGGACCGCTTCCGGCTGACCAATGGCGGCAAGCCTTACGACACGAAGGCCGCGAGCGCGGTCCGCATCTTCCGGACCGGAGGCAACGCCGAGCCGGCCTTCCTGCTGACCGGAGAGAAGCCGGATCCGGAGCGGGATCCGCGGGCCGAGTTCGCGCGCCTGCTCACCGCCCACCCGCAGTTCGCCCGCGCCACGGTGAACTACCTCTGGCGGGAGATGTTCGGATTCGGAATCGTCGAGCCGGTCGACGATTTCGACCTGCTGCGCCAGGATCCGGCGCGGCCCCTGCCGGCCGGCTGGAGCCTCCAGCCCACCCATCCGGAGTTGCTCGACGCGCTGGCGCGCGACTTCGCGGAAAACGGGTTCCGGCTGAAGCGATTGCTGCGGGTGATGGCCCAGTCCACTGCCTATCAGCTTTCTTCGAGCTTCCCCGGCCAGTGGAAGGATTCCTACGCCGCCTACTTCGCGCGCAAGTTCGTCCGCCGGTTGGGAGCCGAGGAGCTGCATGACGCCATCGTGACCGCCACCAATGTCCCGGGCAACTACAAGTTCCACGACCGGGACCGGTACGCGCGCTTCATCACCGAGATGCCGTCGCCCGAGGAGGTCAACGGCGGGCGGGAGTATCGCAGGGCGAAGTTCTTCCTGCACACCTTCGGGGCCTCCAACCGCGAACAATTCGACAAGCAGAACGTCGGCTCCATGATCCAGGCCATGCTGCTGTTTGGCGGCGAATTCGTGACCGATCGGATCCGGGCCGACCAGAAGACGCGCCTGGCCGAGCTTCTGGCCGCCGAGCCCGACGACCCCCAGCTGGTCGACCAGCTCTTCCTATGGACGCTGTCGCGCCATCCAAGCAAAGCCGAAAAGATGACCTGCCTGGCCCGGCTGAAGGAGAACCGGAGGGAAGGAGCCGAGGACGTCCAGTGGGGACTGTTGAACAAGCTGGACTTTCTCTTCAATTATTGAGGCATGAGGAACTGACCGTGGGGAGCGCGCTATGCAGTATCCGAGTTTGCCGCCTCTGACGCGGCGCGAGCTGTTCCGCGCCGGAGGTCTGGGGGTCGCCGGCTACTTTGTCACCTCCGCCTATCGGCCCAGCCGCGTGTGGGCCGCCGAAAAGGTCAGCCCGCGGGGGACGGCGCGGTTTTGCATCTTTCTGCTGCTGAACGGCGGGGCCTCGCAGCTCGATACCTTCGACGCCAAGGAGGGCGCCTGGACGCCGGCCGAGTTCGATATCCGCCGCTTCGGCGACGTGTCTCTTCCCTACGGCCTGTTCCCCAAGCTTTCCGAGCGCCTGCAGGAGGTCGCCATCCTGCGGTCGATCAACGCCTGGGACAGCGTGCACGGCCGGGCGCAGTACTATGTTCAGGCGGCGCACCCGCTGAATCTGGCGTTGGCCAAGGAGATTCCGCCGGTCGGCTCGGTGGTCGCTTACGAGTATCACGGGCGACGCCGGAGCGAGGATCCCCTGCCGCCCTACGTGGCCATGAACGCCGCCAACTCGCAGGCGGGAGTGCTGACGCAGGGGTTCCTGCCGGCCGAGTTCGCGCCCTTCAGCCTGACCGTCGGCCAGGACGGTCCCCCAAACATCGCTCCCCAGCCCGGCGAAGAGGAGCGCTTCCGGCGTCGCTGGCATTTTCTGCAGGAGCTGGACGGCAGTCTCCGGACCCCCGGCTCGACGCGCGGCCGCAGCTTCGCCGACTACCACGACTTCTACCGCGGCGCTTATGCCCTGATGCGCGACCCGCGCGCGACCAAAGTCCTCGAGCTGGGCGCCGAGGAGATGAAGCGCTACGGCGAGACCGCGCTGGGCAACGCCTGTTTGCTGGCCCGCAACCTGGTGCTTGCCGACGCCGGCACGCATTTCATCTTCATCGGGCATGACGGCTGGGACTTCCACACGAATATCTACGACTCCAGGAAGCCCGGCGAGGCAACCCACCAGAAGCTGTCCCGCGAGCTGGACAGCGCCCTCTGCCCCTTGCTCGACGACCTGAAGGCGGCTCGCCGGCGGGACGGCCAGTCCGCGCTCGACGAGACCCTGGTTGTAGTGATGAGCGAGTTCGGGCGTACTCCGGGCCCCCTCCATGAAACCCGCAAAGGGCGCGAGCATTACCAGTTCGCCGCCTGCGGTCTGCTGGCCGGCGGCGGCGTCCAGGGCGGACGAGTCATCGGCCGGACCGACGAGATCGGCGGCGAGATCGTCGACTTCGGCTGGCGCGCCAAGCGCCCCATCTACATCGAGGACCTGGCGGCGACGGTCTACTCGGCGCTGGGAATCGATTGGACCAAGCGGCACGAGAACACCCCGTCCGGCCGCGCTTTCCAATACATCGAGCCCTTCTCGGGAACCAGCTACGTGAAGTTCCAGGAGGTGGGCGAGGTGTTTGCATAGACCGGCCAACTACCCCGCGGCGAAGCCCTGGCAGGCCACTTCCACGGTGGGATATAATTCCGACCAATGAAACGCCATTGTGTATAATGTCCTGGATGCTTCGAAGAACCACATGACAAAATCCTGCCGCATGTGTTTGGGTTATTGGGCTGCCTGGATGATCTGCTTGCCGTGCCTGGGGGCGGACACCTGGGCCCTCAAGCCCGCTCCAGCCGATCTCGCGCCCGGAGAAACCGTTAGGCTCATCGTGCTGAAAAACAAGAAGGAGGCGCCGTGTCCCGACAACATCCAGTTCACGGCCGACCCCAGCCAGGGCAGCTTCGACAAAGCCGCTTGCAAATATACGGCGCCGCCAGCCCCGGGTTCCGGACTGGCCATCACCGGGCCGATTGAGATCACCGCGAAGTTCGATCAGGGCGGACCGCAGGAAATCAAGGCCACAGTCATTCTGAAGACCAAGCCGGAATTCTCGGGCGGAGAGGCGGTCCGCGCCGTCTTTGGCTATGCTCAAACGTCGGCCAGCGCCAGTGACCCGAGCCACAGCTATTTGATCGACTTTTTCATCAGCCGGCCGTTTCCCTGGCAGCGCAATCAGCAAGTGGCTTTGGATAACTATGGCCCGCGGCTGCGCTGGTGGGGCAACGTGCGCCTGGTCAGTTCTCCCCGGCAAGCCGATATCGAGGTCGCGCAATTCCTTCAAAACTTCATCACGGATGCGGGCAAGGTCAAGGTGAATGAGCTGGTACAGGGCGCGGAGTTTGTCACCGGCGTGGAATACCGCCTGTTCGAGTTTGGCACGGCGCTCCAAGGGAGTCACAACTACGAGGACCAGTCGCGGCAGCGGTTCTCGCTGCATTTCATCGCGGCTGGCGGCGCCATCGGTCCGTCCCAGCCGCGAACCCGGCTGAGGATTTTTGAGACGCCAGCAACTAATTCGGCCCAATATGCGGAGTTCCGGCGGAGGTTTGGGGCCGTTCCGTACAAGTACACTGGCTTCACTATCCCCGACCGGGACCGCTTTTTTCGCCAGTACTTCGCCGGCATGAGGCTAAAGACCCACTATTTCGACGCAGCCAATCGCCCCCTTGAGCGGCCGCCGGCCATTCTGGATCTCGCCTACGGGCAGAACGAGGCCGTCACGCGCGGGCGGCTATACGGAGGCGTCGTCCGCGTGGAGGCCTTCTACCCGCTGCCCTTCGCGGCACAAACGGTGTATTTGTTTGGGATGTCCTGCTTGAAGCTGGCGCGGGCCCAGGAAACCGTCCCGTTTTACCTGAACGAAGCTGCGAACGTGCAGCCCTCCAATGCGGAGGTCTACTATATCAACACCGGCCAGAGCAACCGGGACTACTACCGGGTTGGCTTCGGGCTGGACCTCGTCAGAGTGCTTACCAAGCGTGTTCCGTGATCACGGAGAGGCTCCTCAGGAGGGTCTATGGCTCAACAATTCAAGATTGGCTTGGTGCTGTCGGGCGGCGGGTTCCGCGCCTCGATCTTTCACCTGGGGGTCATCCGCCGGCTGGAAGAGCTAGGTTTGATGCGCCACGTGGATGTGATGCAACGGTAACCGGCTGAAGATCTTCGAGGAGATCGCCGAGGAGTTCTTCCAGGCTACCGACCACAACCTGCGGACCCGCGCCCTGGTGTTTTCGCCGTTCTATCATCCACTGCTGTGGCTGAAGAGCCTACTGACAGGAGAACGCGTGGCCTTTTCGCGCGAGCCCATCAGCGGGATGGGCGAACTGAAAAAGCCCAACAGCAACGTGCTGAAGCTGTCGCGGATCGTGGGGTCGTCCTCGGGCGCGCCGGTGCTGTTCCCGCCGACGCCGGTCTCCGGAGACCTGCTTGTGGATGGCGGGGTCGCGAACAACCAGGGGCTGGAAGCCCTGTTTCAGGAGGACTGCAATGTACTACTGGTCAGCGACGCCTCGGGACAGATGGAGGAAAAGCAACAAGTGGAAAGACTCCGACAAGTGGAAACCAATCCGCAGAATTATCGGTTGTCGGCCAGTGGATATCTCGCCGAAAGCGATCGGATGAATCTGGAGTTGAGAGAGTATCTTTCACTGCATCCGAGTGAACTGAAAGAACAGGCTGCCTGAGTGCGCGGGTTGAGGCCTGAAGCGGAGCGATGATCGGCTAACCAAGGCATGCACCCGGCCGGCCAAAAGGCGGCCGGCGGGTGATGCCCTGGTCGTTAAGCCGCTGTCCGGCAACTACCGAAGACCGAAGGAAGGAGGCGCCCGTGGACATGATGTTGATACCTAATCCGCAAGGCGGTTACCAGTTTCCTGCCCGGGTGTTAGTGTTAGCGATCATCTGAAAACGTCTTTTTCTGGACTCTGCAGCCAGGCCTGCCGAGCGGACGCTCGGCGGCAGCAACGGCGTGCGGCCAACCGTCGCTATCAGCGCACGGAGCCAGGCAAACAGGCTCACCGCCTTCGCCAGCGAGCCTATCGGCGCCCGCGCTGTCGTCCCCGCGTGACGGATCAAGGTTCCCGATCGATCACGGCGACGGGCGTTGTCAGCCCATCTGGCCCTCTCAGGTGCTCCATCTGTGGCTGTCACAGCCATTGGGTCGATCCATTCAGCAGGCTTCGGCCTCGGCGCAGAGGCCGATCAGCGAGGAGACCGCCGGCGGCGGTTCAAAAAACTACGTTTTTACGTGATCGCTAACAGCCCGGGGTTCCCTATGTCAGCTTTGCGGCGCTCGCGGCCGACGGCTTCGGAATTGTGCGTGCTAGCTTTCGCCGACCGCGTCGTCTGTTCCGCGAAGGACTTGCCGACAGTCGAGAGCCATCTGCGATCTCTGAACAGCACATCCACGCCTTCTCCTACACGGCGCCCGTTAACGCGTTCCGTGTTGAGGCGGGCGCCCACCTTCGTGGTCGCCGCTGTGCCAGAGCCAACTACGTGAAGTTCCAGGAGGTGGGCGAGGTGTTTGCATAAACCGGCCAACTAGCCCGCGGCGAAGCCCTGGCAGGCCACTTCCACGGTGGGATAGAAGTCCAGCACCACGTCCAGCCGCGTGCTGTGGAAGATCTGCAGCAGCTTGCCGCCCACCCCCGCCAGTCGCATGCTGCCCTGGGCTTGCTTGACGCGACTATAGCATCGGGCAATGATTCCCAGACCCGTGCTGTCCACGTACTCGACGGCGGACAGGTCCAGGACAATCCTCTTCTGGCCGCGGCGCAACAGATCCTGAACGAGCGGATCGATGGTCTGGCTCTCCGGGCCGATCGTGATGCGCCCTCGAAACACGATCACCGTGATATCCGGCTCGACGGCTCAGGTGTTGATCTGCAGCGGCATAGCGGCTCTCCTTCCCGGTTACGGTCGCGGCCCGGCCGCGCCATTCCTCGCCCGCTTGGCCGCCTGCGCCTCTTTCATAATGCTGCCATAACCTTCCTTGTCGAAGGGCGGGCAGCCGCAGGGGAATTGTCCCAGCGGGTGGTTTTTCTGCCGCATCAGGAAGGTGCAGAAGGTCAGGGTCTTGCAAACTTTCCGCTCATCGAGCTCCCCCCGCTCGAGCGCCTCGCGGGCGAAATCCGGATGGGCCAGCGAGCCGCGGCCCAGCCCGAAGAACCGGATGTCGCCGCGCTGGATATTCGCCGCCCCGGCCTGGATGGCGTACTTCTGCAGCCAGCTATAACCGGTTCCCACCATGGGAAGTCCGGGGAAAGCCCGTTGCAGCTCGCCGGCGATTCGGAAGTGGCGGTTCACTCCCAGCAAAGGGTGCTCGGGGGGCTCATAATTGCCGTCGTCCGGCTTCTCGAACGGCCGGCCCACGTGGGGATTGAAATAGGGACTGCCGGCGGAAACGTTCACCAGCGCCACCCCCGCCTGGGCCAGGCAGTGGATCGCTTGCCGCACCTCGCTCAGGTCCTCGCGCAGCGGATCGGCCGGGTCCACCCCGAAGCCGGTGGGGTAGGGAACCTGGTAATGACAAGGCTCGCCGGCCCCGGTCGCCGGATCCCGGTGGTAGGGCACGCCGTCATAGCAGCCTAGTCGGACGCACAGAAGCAAGCGGTTCCCCATCTCGGCGCGGATCTTGCCCAGCACGTTGCGGATCAGTCGCAGGCGGTTCTCCAGCGGCCCGCCGTAGCGGCCGGGACGGGTCTTGGCCCCCAGCAGCTCGATCAGCAGGTATCCATGGGTCGCCTTAATATCCACAGCCCGGAAGCCGGCCGAGCAGGCCAGCCGCGCCGCCGCCGCGTAATCGTCCTCGATACGCTCCAGCTCATCGTCCGAGACGACCGGGGTATCGGGGGCGACGCCTGTTTTCGCGTCCACCCACGGGTTGTGGCAGGCCACCGTCCGGGGCCCGACGCTGTGGCGCCCCGAGTGGGTGAGCTGTAGAACCTCCAGCAAATCGTCCGCGTTGCCCCAAGCCTCGCGGTGCTGGCGCCGCGTCTCCTCGAGCAGACTGGCCAGCGAGGAGACCGTCTGGGGATTGATCGAGAGCTGGCGGGTGTTGGCCCGGCCGTCCGGGCGCACGGCGGTGGCCTCGAACCAGATCAGCTTGGCGCCGCTGCGGCCGTAACGCTGGTAGCGGCGCCAGGTCAGCTCCCCGGGGTTGCCCTCCAGGTCCCCGTCGCAACCCTCCATGGGATGGATGGCGATCGAGTTGCCGATCCGGAATCCGCCGACCATTACCGGCGAGGCCAGGGTGGCCCGCACGCGGGCCGGATCCGGCTCCAGCCTTACTTGGGAAGCTCCGATCCGGGCGGCGTCGGCCTGGAGCTCGTCTATATTTCGGTAGGTGAAGTATTTCATCGGGTCCGGCGGCGCCTTGCCGGCGGCTCACGGGCGCTGCGGCGCGTCCCCGGCGGCCAAGCTTTCCCGAGCCGCTTCCACCGTCGGATGACAGGGGATGATGGTCTGCAGCTTAGTGATGCTCAGCAGGCGCTCGGTCAGCCCGCTGGCGCCGGCCAGGCGAAACGCCCCGCCGGCCTCGGTCACCGTTCCAAAGCACAGGGTGATGATCCCCAGTCCTCCGCTGTCAACATAGTTCACGCCGGTGAGATCCAGGATGATCTTCTTGTTTTCCTGACGCACCAGGTCCTGGACCAGCAGCTCGACGCGCTCGCCCTCTCGCCCCCGGGTCACCTTGCCGGTCAACTGCAGCACGGTGATGTCCGGCTCAATCTTGCGAGTTTCTATCTGGAGGATCATGCTGTCAGGATACCGCAGGACCTGCCTAGTGGGCCAGGGCCCTCTCGTCCTCGGGCAGCGGCCGGTCCTTCGTCTCCGGCGCCCAGATCAGCGCCAGGAAACCCAGCAGGTAGGACGTGGACACCAGTACTGCCGCCAGCCGGAATCCGGCGATGGGAAACTTGCCCTCCAGCGCTCCGGCCAGCCCCACCAGGATCAGCGGCGCCATCGCCGCCACGAAACGCCCCGTGTTGTAACACGTCCCGGTTCCGGTAGTGCGCAGCCGGGTGGGGAACAGCTCGGGGAAATACAGCGCATAGCCGCCAAACGGCATCAGCACCCCGAAACCCAGAATGGGCCATAGATACCAGACCTGGGCGGGCTGCTGGAAGGTCAGAAAGGTTAGGAACACGCTCCCCCAGCCCAAGATGAACGACAGCAGAAAAGTCCAGCGCCGGCCGATGCGGGCCGCCAGCAAGCCGAAGGTGAACATCCCCGCGAAGGCTCCCAATTGCTGCAGGATTAAGGCGCGGGATTTAAGACGGGTCCGCTCCTCGGCAGTCATCGCCTTCTCCAGCATGGTGGACAACCGGGAGGCGTGATCCGGGTCCAGAGGCGCGCTGAGCGCCGCCTGCTCGTCTCGGTGCCGGCTCGCCCCGCGCGTCCTGGAATGCAGCTCGAGGTATCTCTTCCGGTCCTCGGGGTCTAAAGCGGCCAGCCGGGCCGTCTGCTCGGCGGGCGACGGAGCAGCCAGCGCGGACCGGATGCGGTCGCGGGTCTCGGGCTTCATGGCCGGGATCGTCGAGTCGATGAGTTCGGGCGTCCAGAAGCCGGCGCCCCACAAGGCGATGATGCCGGCCAGGGCTAGGCCCAGGCCGACCAGCGTATGGCGGCGCCATTGCGGGTTCGTGAACAGCTCGCTCATGCTTCCCAGCCGGACCGCCTGCGCCCCGCCGGCCGTGCGCTTCGCCGCCGCCTTGGCCGCCACCCAGCGCTCCGGCTCCTTCAGGCCGAGCCGCACGATCACCGCCAGCAGCGCCGGGAAGGCCCCCACCACGTAGAGCCCCGGCCAGCCCCAGACCGGCTCGATCAGCCCGAACAGCGTCGCCCCGAGAATATTGCCGAACGCCGACAGCGACTGCAGCATCCCCAGCGCCTGGGCGCGCGCTTTCTCCGGCATCACCTCGGCCACCAACGCGGCGCCGGCGGCGAATTCGCCCCCCACGCCCAGCCCGGTCAGGAACCGGCACAGCCCGAAGAACTCCCAGGTCCGGGCCAGGCCGCTCAGCCCGGTGAACGCCGCGTAGATGAAGATGGTGAGCGCCATGGTCTTGGCGCGGCCCCACTTGTCTCCCACGATGCCGAAGATCAAGCCGCCGGTGGCCCAACCCAGGATGAACAAGGAGGTGACGTAGCCTCCGTAACGGATCTGCACCGCGGGACTCGATCCGGCCAGCAGATCGGCCATGGTGATCGAGCGCGAGGCGGTGAAGATCATCCCGTCCATGGTGTCGAACAGCCACCCCAGCGCCGCCAGGGCGAATACATACCAATGATATCTTGTGAGGAGCCGCCACCAGGGAGCGGCGGCGGCGGTGGGGGTGGTTGGGCTCATGGCGCGATCTCCCTTATACCACAGCGGCCGGAGCATTTTCCAATCGAAGGATGATCCTGAAACCGGGTAGCGTTTCCAACACAGGATGATCCTGAAAAGAGTCCGGATGGGGAGGCCGCGCAGCGGCCGACTTCCTTTCTTTGGTTTGAGGTTCTGA
>Ga0247727_10012660_pt1 | contig 14417 bp, 8 predicted proteins | sample WisWelCaveWW1625_FD_202498 | JGI IMG/M metagenome (GOLD analysis project Ga0247727, IMG submission 202498) | Biofilm microbial communities from Wishing Well Cave, Virginia, United States - WW16-25 | ecosystem: Environmental > Aquatic > Deep subsurface > Groundwater > Cave microbial mat | place... | reverse complement strand
TGGACGTCCAGCGTGACGGTCGCCACCTGGGAATCCCGAAATGCCCGGCTTAGCGTGGCGTGAAGCTGAACCAAGCGGGGCTGGCGCGGGAAAGAAACCAGACCGCGCTCGACCTCAGCCAACGCCCGGGCCACGTCCCCGTCGGCTTGCCACTGCCGGGCCTGAGCGACGCACTGGTCGACGAATTCCTCCCGTTGGCGGTCGCCGACCAGAGCGCGCAGGCTTTTGGCCAGGCTATGATCCGGATCCAGCTCCAGGGCTTGCTGGATTAACGCGTCGCTCGACCGCCAGTCCTGATCCAGGAGCTGGCGCGCCCGTTGGAGAAGTGTATCGAGCAGCACCGAGCGAATCCCGTGGTTGTGCTCATCCAGTTGTTGGGCCCGGCGCAGCGCCTCGATCCCCTCCTGGAAATTCTCCTCGGCGCAAAGCTTCCGCCCACGGGCCAGCCACTGCTGGGCTTCCTCGGTGCGCTCCAGACCCTGCCGGGCCAGCTTTCCCAATTGCTGCAATTCGGCGTCGTCGGGGAACTCCTCGAGAGCCGCCTTCAGCAGGTCCAGAGCCCGGTGGAAGTCCCCGCTTTCGAGGTGGCGATCGATCTGCTCGACCCAGCGGGCCTTGGCTTCCAGGCGCGTTTGCTGGTCCCGGCGTCGCACCACCCGCTCCATCTCGAATTCCAGCCCGGGGTACTGGGGGTGGATGGTGCGCAGGATCTCCCACTGCCCCAGCGCCTCGTTGAACTGGCCGCGCTCCTCGAAGTTGCGGGCCTTGGCCACGATCGAGTTCACCAGGGTTCGCTTCTCCCGCGCCAGCTTCAGGGCCCGTTCGAAATGCGTCTCCCCGGGGTGCAGGTCCGAAGCTTCCTTCAGCAGGTTGACTCGCCGCTCCAGGTCCGGCTCCCCCTCCACCTGCCGGTCCAGCTCGGCGATATAGGAGGAGAACTTCTGCCGCTGGCGCTCCTCCACGTCGAACTTCAGGGCCTGGAACAGCGCGTGCCCCGGACGCTTGGCCAGGTATTCGTCGCAGGTGGCCAAGGCCCGGGCCAGATTGCCATCCTCGAACTGCCGCCTGGCCTCCTGATAGGCGTTCTTCAGCGCGTCGTGCTCGGAGCGGACCTGGTTGTAGAAGCTCTGATAGGCGGCGCTTTGATCCGGGTTGGAGGTGTCCGGCAGGCGCTGATCCAGCTCGACCAGGCGCTCCAGCTTGGTCAAGGCCGCGCTGACCTCCCCGTTCTGCCACAGATCCAGGGAGGCCTGATACAGCTCCTGTTTCTGCCAGCTGGTCCGCAGAAACTCCTGCTCCCGGCGGTCCACCTCCGACAGCAACTGCTGGGCGCGGCTTTCCTTGGGCTTGAACTGGAGGACGTTGTGCAGGGCCTGGCGGGCGTGGCTGAAGGCTTGGTTTTCCAGGTGCTGGCGGGCCAGCCGAAACCAGTCGTCGATCTTGGTTTCGCTGCGCTTGCTCTCCACGCTGCCCTTCAAGGCCAGCGCCGCGGCGTTGTCCGGATCGAGCTGCAGCACTTCCTGGATCTTCTGCAACGCCAGCAAGTACTCCTCCTGCTCAAAGCGCGTTCGGGCGCTCTCCAGCAGTTGCAGAAGGGTCTTCTGGCGGAGGGCCTGCTCGATCTGGCGCCGCAAGAGCGCCATGGTCCGATCCACGTGACCTTCCGACTCGAGCTCGCTGAGGATCTCCCCGGCAAACTGGTAGTCCCCCTGCTCGAAGGCCCGGGCGGTCCGCTGCAAGCGGGGCTGGATGCGGGCCGGGTCGAAGAACTCGATCGGCTCGTTGCGCAGGGCCTTTTGGAGCGTTTCGGCGAACTCGCGGGCGGAGCCAAAACGGTGCCAGGGCTGCTTGGCCATGGCCTTGTGGACCACGCGGCTGAGGGCCTGGTTCACCGCCGGGTTCAACTCCGAGGCCGGCGGCGGCATCTGATGCAGGATGGCCTGGGCGATCTCGCTGGTGCTGGGCCGATCGAAGGGCCGCCGCCGGGTCAAAGTCTCGTAACACACCGCCCCCAGGGAAAAGATGTCGGACAGCGCCGAAGGCGGCTTCATCTCCACCTGCTCCGGCGCCATGTACAGCAGCGTTCCCTTGTGGCCCAGCGTGGAACGGGCGTCGATCATGTGAGCCACGCCGAAATCGATGATCTTGACCGAGTCGTCCTCCATCACGAAGATGTTGCTCGGCTTCATGTCCCGGTGGGCCAAGCCGCGCTCGTGCGCCGCCTGCAGCCCCCGGCAGGTCTGGGCCATGATGTCGACCGAGCGCTCCACGGTCAGCCGCTGGCTGGAGGTCCGGATCAACTTGTCCAGGGTCACTCCCGGCAGCAGCGGCATCACGAAATACGGCTTGCTGGCGCCGTCTTCCTCCAGCTCGCCGATGTCGAAGATCTCGACGATGTTGGGATGGCTCATCGAGGCCAGCACGTCGCACTCTTTGTAGAACAGGTCGAGCGCCGCGCGATCCGGGCTGTCGAGCAGCGTCTTCAACGCCACCTCCCGCTTGACCACGGTGTCGTAGGCCTTGTAGACGACACCCATCCCGCCGCGGCCCAGCACTTCCCGGACCTCGTAACGGCCCTTGATTTTGTCTGGGATCGCCATGCTCAGCCCGTCATCGCCGATGGGCTTCGAAATCGCAGAGCGCGTCGCGGACGGCCAGGCCCCGAACTTCGATCCGGGAAAGATCCGTGGTCCCGATCCCCACCGCCTCGGCCAGCTTCATTGTGTTGTCGCAGTCGCGAAAGGGGGGCGTGCCGCGGTCGGCGCGCGGATCGTAGCCCATCACGGCCGTGGCCACCGCGTCGGTCGAAACCGGGTTCCGGCCCACGATCAGGACACCGGGACGAATCGGCTTGCTTCCCCGGATCCAGGGACCCTCGCCGCCCACCACTGACTCGATCCCGTCGATGATCTGCAGGTCGATCGGACGCGCCGCCACCAGGTCCACGACGATGCGCGGAACCCGGTAGCCGGCTTGGCGCGGGGATTCCGGCTTCAGCTCCTGGGGGGCGGACCGGGAAGGCCCCCGCTGCCCACTATGAAACACTCTTCCCCGTCCCGACCGTGGCGATTCGTTCGGCGCCTCCACTCCGGCGTCGTCGCCGTAAACCGAGGCCGGGGTCGTGCCGAAGCTGTTCTTCAGCGACAGCGTCACCCCACAGGTGGCGTGATTCTTCAGTTTGGCCATGGTGAGGAACACATCCGTGTCCTCGTAGGAATGGTTCAGGTCGTAGGCCGGGTACAGGTATCCTCCGGAAGGGACCTTCAACCGGCTGTAACGCTGGCCTAGCCCCAAGGCGTTGGTGTTCTCGAACTCGACTCGCGGGGCGGCCGCGCTCAAGGCCTTCACGTTCCAGCCCGAGTCCAGCAAGTACTCCTCCAGCGGATCCGCCGAAGCCCAGCAACTCTCGACCAGGCGGACCCGCCGGGCCCCTGCCTTGCCCAGCAGGTGGCAACAGGCGCCGACCAGCCGGGGATGCACGTAATGGGTGACGCCTAGCGGGAATCCTTGGTAGCGAAGGCTTGGGCTGCCGGTCAGGTTCAGCTTGATAGTGACCGTCTTGCCGCCCACCAGCGCGCCGATCCCGCCCACTTGATCGAAAAGAGTTGCCAGGCGCCCGGTCAGATCCTCGTCGTAGCTCCGGCAACGGCCGATGGCCACCGGGGCCGCCGGCGCTGCCCCGGCCAGGCGACCCGCCGCCCAGGCCGTCCCGAGCCCGAGCGCCGCCGCACGGGTCCACTGCCGCCGCGTCAACAGCGTTTCCATGGACACGCCTCTCTCCCTTCTATTCTATTCTATCTGATGAACGCTGCCCACCCCGCCGCTGATCCGGCCACGGCGCCCGTGCGAGCCACCAGCCGCAGCGAGCCTGATGAGAAGATGTCTAGGCCGGTGTCTTGGATGCCATCGATATTGATATCGGTGTCCGGCGCCGCGGCGAAGCCGCTTTGACCCCGGTTGTTGATGTGATACGACAAGATAAATGCAAGGAAAAACTCGCGCGCAGGAGGGTTCCACCGCCTGGCACGGGATCTCCTTGGCCAGCGACGCGAATGGTCGCCTTTGGAGAAGCGGAATACACCGAGCTGGTCGCCCGCGCCCCACGAGGGGATTCCGGCCGCCACCCGCTGGCTAACGGCTCGGCGTTCACCGGCGCGCCGCCTTGCGGCGCGTCCGGTGCAACGCCTTAGGTGCGTCGGCTTCGCTAAGCATCTCTCGCTTCACTTGCTCCAGCGAATACACATCCCCCCGTCTGACTTCTGCGCGCCCACGACGGATGATTTTCATGAACGCCGGATGTAGGCTGAGAGATAGGGACTCTCGGTCCACGTCTTTGAGCGACACAAGAGCGGCAACCGGCGTTCTGTTCGACGTGATCACGATGGATTCGGAGCCCAAATTGGCCGCATAGTCGGCAAGTGTCTTGGATGCCTTCCTAAGTTCCAGGGTTTTCATAATGCGATTTCCTCGCCTTCGATGTACAGTCTGTTGCCGCGTTTCGTTCCGATTGCCAGGATCGTCACCACGTCGGGTTCGTCAAGTTCGTAAAACACGCGCATGTCCCTTACGCGAAGTTCCCAAGGCCCGATGGGGTTTGCTCGAAGACGTTTCCGTTTGCGCGTTTCCACCAGCGGTTCCTGTGCCAGTTGAGTCTCAACCGCAGCTACAATCATAGCGCGTTCGGGCGCCTGGAAAGCCCGCAGGTGTCGTCTGGCCGACGAGGCGAACCGGATTTCGTAAGCCACGGGAAAATCCTAGCATCCCACGCAGCGTCAAACGCAAGTACGATCCGGACGACGTGTTCTTTTCATACTTGCAGTTTCTCTGATGAACCACCTGCCGCTTTTCCTGATCGGCCTCCTCGCGCTTCGCCACGGCGCGGCTCGATCGGGAGGCTGTGGAACTTCTGGCGAAGAGAAACAGGCCCTGCTGGCCTTCCTCCGGTCGCTGGGCGGGCCCTTAAGAGACCGCGCGCATCGCGCCGGGGCGGTTACTCCAGCACGACCCCCGCCCAGATCGAAACCTTCGGAATGGTGAATTCCACCGTGGCGCCCGACTGCTCCAGCGTCAACTCTACGGCGGCCTCCTCCGGAGTGTACAGACGCGCCCGCACGAAGCGGCCTGCCACGCGGGCATTCACCGATTCAACCGGCGAGTCGCCGTAATTGACAAGCTGCAGCAGCGTCCTACCCCCCGGGCCGCTGGACAGGTGCGTCAGAATCGAAGCCACGTTGAAAACCCGAAGACCCAGGTTGTTCCGCCCGATCAAAGTCAGGGCGTCCAGAGACAGACCGTAGGGGTCCGGCACGGACTTCTGGTAGACCGCCATTCGCCCCTTTCCCACCGAGAGGAGACGATACGGCTTGCTCCCGTCAGCGGGCCCGCCAGAGGGCGCCGGAAATGTCGGGCCCACAATGACCAGGGCCCCCTGCTCAGCGAATCGGGTCAGTGTCCGCTGCTCGCCAGGGGCCGGTGAAGCCAAGTCCACAGCCACAACCGCCTCCAGCCCCTCCAGAGCCCGTTCGGAAAAGCCCGCGCGCTCCAAGACCAGAAACGGTATGTGGCGCCGCGCCAGCAGGTTCAGGTTCTCGCCCGCCAGAAGGGCGTTCTGGGAAGCGAGCTCGTGGAGAACTCCGACACGCGCCTTCGGCGCAAATGACAGCCAATCAGCGTGTTCCACTTGGAACTTCAGGTATCGGATCAGTCCGCGCCAACCGCTTAGCGCCTGAGGATCTCCCTGGCGCATTCGGTGGCGAAACTGGTCATCCAACCCGACTACCCAGCGGCCACCGCCAAGGGCCGCATCAGCTACGGCTCGCCGATACTCCTCGGCTGGGACCTTCGAGTCCGGCTGGTGGGCAAACCACACAGGTCTGGTGGTTTGCCCCCGCAGGGAAAGAGCGCGCCACAAGTTGGCGTCGAGCCACGGATCCCCGGTGGGCTCCGCGGTTGCCAGTTGCGCCCGGCGGGTCTCCACCGTGGCGGTGAGCAGCGGCGAGGTCACCAGCGCCAGCGGCTGGCCGCTCGAACTCAAGAAGGCCAGCCGGATTCCCCGCTAGCGTCACGAGGCCGAATCGGGTGCGCTTGCGCTACGGCTCGCAGGTTTGCCTCCCCGGTTTCCACCAGACGGATTGCTCCGCCTCGCTCCGGTTCAGCTACATGCACGAACGAGCAATTTACATGGTGAACTCCTTTCAGTTCACAAGATCAGCCAGGCTTAGCCTGGTGTTCCCAAGACGCCAAGCCCGCCAAGAAAAACCTCTTTGTCTGCTTTGCGCCTTTGCGCGAATTCCCGTTGTCGAGCCAGCGATCAACACACATCGCGGGTGGCAAAGCGTCTCGCCGCCGGATCCGGAGACACGAATCACCCTCGGGCTGTCAAACGCCCTATTCCGGGAAGTAGCCTTCTTTCGCGCGGACCTTGGCCCCGGGGAGGTCACCGACGGCCACCTGGATGGTCCGCCACTTCCCGTCGCTCGCCGGTGGGGGCTTGTAGGCCAGCAGGTACGTATGCCGCAGATCTTCGGAGATGTCTTGAAAGACCCGCTCGACATCGCGGGCCTGGCGGGCTTGGTAAGCTTGGCCGCCGGTGCGCCGGGCGATTTCCTTGAGCTGGCCGGCCAAAGCGGAGCTTTGCAAGGCCTCTCCCTGGGCCACGGTGTAGACGAGCGCCCCGACTTTCCGGGCACGGGTCAGGGCCGCCTCCGAGTGCAGCACGCTGGCGTTGTCCAGTCCGTCGGTGAAGGCCACGATCACCTTCTTGCCGGCGCGCCGCGAGATCTCGCGGGACACCTGGGAAAGGGCGTCGAAAAGGGCCGTGCGGCCCTGGGCGCGGACCTCCAGCACCGCCTTCTTGGCGGCGCTCTTGTCCGTGGTAAACCCCTGCAACAGCGTGAGGGTGGCGCTAAAGCCGTAGACCGCCACCTCATCGTTGGGACGCATCCGGTCGAGCATTCTCAAGATCGCGTTCTTCACCACGGGAAGCGCCCGGGCCATGCTGCCGGTGGTGTCCAGCAAGATGGCGCAAGAAAGGTCGGCGGCGACGGTCTCAAAAGCGACGATGGGCCGCGGCTGGCCGTTGTCGGTGACCTGGAAGCGACCGCGGGTCAGGCCGTCGACGAAGCGCCCTTGGCGGTCCAAGACGGTGACATAGACCTCGACCAGCCGCGCTTCGGACTCGAAGACGACGCCAGGCTGGGCGGCGGCGGGAAGGACCCCCAGGGCGAGTAAGAGAACGATTCGGGGCGACATTACCGCTCCCGGCGCAGAATCCGCTCGACCAGCTCGTGATTCAAGCCGTGGAAGGCCGCCTGCGCGGAGCGCCAGTCCCGCAGATCGCTCATGGGAAGCTCGCGCAGGATTTCCTCGGCGGCCGGCTCGGCGAGCGCCGACAGCGCGGCCGCGGGAATCCCCTGGCCAGCGAAGTAGTGGGCCAGATACAGCTTGAATTCGGCGCTTCGCTCTCCAATCATTCCCGTCATCAGGTAGCTCTCGTATTCCTCGTAGGGCGCCGGGGCCGCCAGGTGCGGATGACCGCACCGCAGCAAGCTGGGCAGGCTGGCGCCCAAGGCCTGGAGCCGCGCGCCGTCGCCCGCCCGGTACGCCCGGCGCAGGGCCCGAGTCACCGGGGATTCCCAAAGGTCCGTCGAGTAGCTCTGCAGGTAGCGATCGGCCAGGAAGTAGAGATCGGGCAGGGTGAGGGCGTCCCAGGCGGCCTTCCAGTTTCGTGATTCGAGCGCATCGAAAAGCTCCGCCCGGCGCGCCGGCGCCAGCAAGCCGCGAGTCGCCTCGGCCAGGCCTGCGTGTAGTTGTGAGTCGGCGGCCGCGCGGACCAGCCATTCGCGCGCCAGCCGCATCTTTAGTCCCGCCAACGTCAAGTCCTCGTCGCGCAGCCGGCTCCAATCGGTGATTCGCAGCGAGCTGATCTGGGCGGTGAAGAAAGCCTCGCTGTGGCTATCGGTCTGCTTGGCCCCGGCCAGAGCCACCCGGCCGGCCGCCGCCCCGAAATCCGCGAATCCGCCAGTCAGGTGGCTGCCTGCCTTGCCGGCGGCCAGATCGGCGGCTACAAACAGCCTGGGGACCGGGGACACGCGGATGAACTCGTGCTTGCGTAAGAACAAGGGGTCTTCGGCGACCAACAGGTCGTTGGGACTCAGATGGCTGGCGTAGAGGAGCCCGGCCAGCGCCAGCGTGACCTGCGAATTCAGTTCGGCCAGGATCTCCCGCGAGAGCTTCTGGATGTGCTCGCCAGCCGGGGGCCCTTGTCGCAGGCGCTCGACGGTTTCGCGCAACTTGTTCGGTTGGTAGCTCTCCAGTCTCGCCCGGAGTCGGCCCCGGATCTCCAGCGAGCCGGGGATCTCGGCGGCGGGGATCCTGGCCAAGCCCTGCTCGAGAATCCGGATCAGCTCGCCGATTTCACCGTCGCCGCGCCCCAGACGCGCAGCCGCGTCATAGATCGAGAGCAACGGCTCGAGAGCGGGGACTTTCTGCAGCTCGAGCACCTCACGGTAATCGGAGAGCCGGCGCTGGCCGGGGTCTAGCTGCCAGGCCGCGCCGTTCAACCCGAAGGCGACCGCAGGGAGGTGACCGAGCAGGAGGCTGCCGACCGACTCATCGGCGCCGGCGCCGCGAGCCCGCTCCGCGGCCGCGGCCAGAATCCGCCGGAGCATATCGAGCGAAGAGGCGGTGAAGTCGGCGGCGGAGGCGCTCTGCGCAAACCGCTCGGTGACCTCCGCGAAAAGGGCGGCCGCTTGCCGGGCATTCATCGCTCCGGACTCCCGCGCCCGGCAGAGCAGGGCGATCAGCGAGTGGAGCTGCCCCATGACGAGAGGGAGGCGGTCCGGCGGCGCGCGGCGCAGCTTTTCCCCCAGAGCGAAGAATGACGCGAACTCGCGCTCCCCGAGGCCGTCCAGCACGGCGAAATACGGATAGGCGGCGGCGAACTCCCAGTAATGGCCGGCCAGCAGGCGCGCGGCGGCTTCGGTCAGGGGCTCGGCCCGATGCGCGTCGATCCGCTGGACCGCGACCAAGGCCGCCAGCTCCGGCATCCGCGTGTGATCCCGATCGTGATGGGGTCGAGCCAGCCGCGCCAGGATCTCCTCCTCCGGGGCGGTCCGCTCGCCCGGCGAGGTCCAGGCGCCGGGACCGCCGGGAAGGCGCGCCCGCCCCTGCTCATCCAGGGGCACGGAGCGCAGGAACTCGATCAGGGGACTCTCTTTGACGAGCTGGCCGGCGCCCACCCGCCATTCCGGGCCCAGGCGGAACAGCTCGTACAGCTTCCGCGCCCGGCCCTCGCTCCGGACCGTGTAGCGCTGATGGGGTCCATCCAGGCGCGATAGGGCGGAGAAGTAGGCGAGGAGCAGGCCCTGGTCTTTTTCGAGCAGAACCTGAAAAAAGCGCGCCGGCGTCTTGGGGTCCGCTCCCACCAGGCTCGCCCAGACTGGCTCGGCCGGCTCTCCGCCAGGCGTCGCGGCGCGTCCATTCTCCACCGCCAGCGCCGTTCCGTGGCGGCAAAGCAGACCGGCGTATTTGAGTCCCAGGTCCTTCAGCCCCACGGCGGAGAGCAAGGCCGCGCGGGCCCGGCTGTGGAGACCGCTGAGTCCGACGTACAGCCGAGCCATTTGCGGATTCTCAGCCAGGGCCTGGGCGAAGCCGCCGGCGGGATTCTGCTTCGGGTAGAAGTGAGCGCGCCAAGCGCTCTCCTCCAGCATCAGGTCAGCCCGCTCGTTGGGGATCTCGAAGGTAAAGGGGCGCCCGGCCTGAAGGTTCTCTTGCAAACGGACCTCATCGATCTCCAGGGCCGAAGCGGTCTCCTTGCGCCTGGACTGGACGGTCTTTTCGGACACTTCGAGGATCAGGTGGTTGCCGGTGTTGCGCGCCTTCCATCCCAGCAGGTGCGAGACCTTCTCGGTGATCTGCCGCGAGTCGCGGTCGGCGACCGAAAGCGTAATGGCCAGGCGGTCGCCGCGGCGAGCCCCGAACGACTCCAACTCGGCGATCCGCTGAAAGTAGGCCCGCAGGCGGGCCGTGTAGTCGGCCGTGGCCTGGCGGTTGGCGGAGCTGGTGTTCTGGATGATGGCGCGAGAGTATTCAGCCAGGAAATGCTCGGCGGACGGTCGAGGCTTGCCCCGAGCGATGAAGGACAGCGCATGGAGCCCCCCGGGAATCCTCAGGCCGGCGACTGGCGACTCGGCGTCTCGAGCTCCCGGCGGCGTGGGGAGGCGCAGCCGCGCGTGGAACCAGGCGGCTTTCTCCCAGTCGGAATCGCGTACCGAAACTTCGAGACCGCGCTCCAGGGCGCGCCGCAGGTCCGCGCTTTGGGGCGCCGAGCGCTCGAGCGCTGTCGCCAGCGCGGCGTAGCTGACGGGGGCCGAGGTTCCGTGGGCGTCCTCGAGTTCGGCCCAACGGCGCAGCAGCGCGACTTCATCCGGGACGGCCCCGGCCAGCAGGGGTGTCGCGCGGCGGAGCGACTGCCGGGCCGGCTGGATTTCGCCCCCTCGCTCGAGCGCCGCAGCCCGAATCAAGTGCAGACGCCCCGATTCGGGAGCGGCGGCGAGTCCCTCTTCAGCCATACGCGCCGCCGCCGGCGGATCTCCCCCGTCCAAAAGAGCCCGGGCGCGTGCGTAGGACTGCGCCTCAAGGGTTTGTACGGCCGGCGGCTGGGCCCACAGGGCGAGCCCGGCCAGGGCGGCGGGCAAGAGGAGGCGAGGGAGGAGGTAACGAGTCACTGGCGGGAGTCATTGTAACACTTGCGGCGATCCGACCCCGCCAGTAAGGGTCGTCCCAGAGCCGCCGGCGCCCGCGTCAGCCGTTACCGCCTTTTCAGCGTCGGCCGATCTTCCTCTTCCTGTTTCTCGCCCGGCTTCCCCTTGGCGTCCTTGTCCTCGACCGGGATCGTGCCGCCGGTGGTCGCCTTGCGAAGCCGCGGGCGGTTGGCGTCTTTATCGTCGACCTTGCGACGCGCGTGCATCGACGCCAGCCGGGCCTTCACATTGTTGAACTCCGACGTGTTGACCACGTACTCGGAGCGCTGCGGCAGGAATTGCTGAATGTCCTTCTGCGCCGCCTCGATGCGGTCTTGCGTCATCGGGTGGGTTCGGAAGACCTTGGAGATGGTCCCGGGCCGCTTCTTCTCCAGCGTCTCCATCTTCTCGAAGAACTCGATGAAGGAGTTGGGGTCGTAACCGGTCTTGAGCAGGTATTGCAGGCCGTAGGTATCCGCTTCCCGCTCGAAGCCCCGCGAAAACCGCAGGAAGGTCATCGGAATGGCCAGCCCGGCGAGCTGGCGGACCCCGTAGCCGGTCCAGCCGCCCATGAAGATCAAGGGGAGGGAGGCGATGTTGGCGACCTGGCCGCGGGTCGCCTGCCGGGTCCCGTGGCGCGCCGCCACGTGGGCGATTTCGTGGGCCATCGCTCCGGCGATCTCCGCTTCCGATTCGGCCAGCAGCACCAGTCCCGAATTGACAAAGAAGAATCCGCCAGGCAGGGCGAAGGCGTTCGGCTCCTCGCTGTCGATCAGCTTGATGGTGAAGGGGACCTTCGAGTCGGAGTTGCGAACCAGGTTCTGGCCCAGGCGATTGATGTACTCGGAGATGATGGGATCGTCGACCAGCTTGGCCTGCCGCTCCACCTCTTGGGCGAGCTGCTTGCCCAGGGCTATCTCCTTCTCCAGCGAATAGAAGTTGACGCCCGAGCCGACATTTCGATCGCCGATCGCCTCGACGTCCTTCTTCTTGTCGACGACCTTCTTTTTCTTCTTGTTGTCGGTCTGGGTCTTGGAGTTGTCCGCTTTGACGTCAGCGCCATCAGCCCGCAAAGCAGGACACACAGCCACCGCCGCCACTAGGATTGCCAACCGAGCTTTCCTCATTCCAGACTCCTTTCACCGCCTTGCGGCCGTCCCCGACCTGATTCGATTATAGCGCTTTCCAGGCAAATGGCCAGTCCAAATATTAGACGAGTTCCCCGGACCGAAGTTACGCCTTTTCATCGCCTGCGGCGCAGGGGGCCGGGAAGGGCACGGCGCGTGATACTCTGAGAACGATGCAGCGTTGGAGCCCGGCGAAATGGAGACTCTGGGCCGCGGCCGCGGCGCTGGCCGTCGGGCTCCTGCTGGCCCAGCGTCCCCCAGGCGGCGGTTTCACCTACGTGCCGGAATACGTCCCGCCGCCGCCCGATGCCGGCGAGGAGACCGAGTTCTATTTCACCCGGCTCGCCTACCGGGCCGAGACCAACACTCGCTGGGGGGAGTGGTCCTGGATGATCGACTCCCCGAAGGCCGAGCGGCACTTCATCCAGGGGCTGCGCCGCATGACGAACCTCCACGCCCGGTCCATGGAAAAGCACTTCCAGGCCACCGACGCCGAGCTGTTCGATCATCCGTGGCTCTACGTCGTCGAGCCCGGCCAGTGGTTTCTCAGCGATCAAGAAGCCGTCGCCCTGCGCGAGTATCTGCTGCGCGGCGGCTTCCTGATGACCGACGACTTCCACGGCAGCTACGAATGGCACGTGTTCACCCAGGGCATGCAGAAGGTCTTTCCCGACCGTCCGATCGTGGAAATCGAGGACCGGGACGCCATCTTCCACGTCCTGTTCGATCTAGACGAGCGTTTCCAAGTGCCCGGCCTGCAGTACCTCTACAGCGGCCGCATCGCCGAGATGGACGGCATTGAGCCCCACTGGCGGGGGATCTACGACGACCAGGGCCGGCTGATGGTGGCCATCAACTTCAACATGGACCTGGGCGACGCCTGGGAGCACGCCGACTTTCCCCCCTACCCGGAGCGATACACTGCGTTGGCCTACCGGATAGGAATCAACTACATCATTTACGCCCTGACGCACTAGCTGCTAGGCGCTACCCCAGCTCAATTCGCTTGCTGTCCGTATCCACCAGGGTGATGCGGAACGACCGCACCTGCCCGACCTCCAGGGGCTCGCGGACCACCGGAGCGGTCGCCTCCATCTTCCAGGCCGCGGCCAGCGCGGCCCCGAAGCTCCCGCGGGCTGCCGGCGAGGAACCGGGCGCCGAATCGGGCCGGTAAATCCCCTCCACGCCCTCGCCCAGCTCGACTCGCGCCTCGCCGCCTTCCAGCTCCGTAACCCGCCCCATCACTTCGTCGCCCGCCTTGTGCTCGGCGATGTACTCGTCGATCGCGCCCGGTTGAAGCTGCTTCAGACCCAGCTTGATCCGCCTCTTCTCGCGGTCCAGCTCCAGCACCACGACACGAATCCGCTGGTCGGGCTTCAATACCTCGTTGGGATGCTTCAAGCGGCGATCGCCGGCGATATCGGAAACATGCAGCAAGCCCTCGACGCCCTCCAGGATCTCCACGAACGCCCCGAAATTCTCGATCTTGCGGACCGTGCCGTCCACCGCCCGGCCCAGAGGGAACCGCTGTTCGACGTCAGTCCAGGGATCGCCGAGGGCCTGCTTCAGTCCCAGGGCGATGCGCCGCTCGCCGGCGCTGACGCTGAGCACGACCGCCTCCACCGCGTCGCCGGCCTTCAACAGATCCCCCGGGTGCCGGACGCGCTTGGCCCAGGACATCTCCGAGACGTGCACCAAGCCCTCCACGCCCGGCTCGATTTCGACGAAAGCGCCGAAATCGGTCACCTTGCTGACCACCCCGCGGAGGCGCTCGCCGGGGCGCAGCCGCTCGGCCGCCGCCGTCCAGGGGTCCGCCGTAAGCTGCTTGATGCCCAGCGAGAGGCGCGGCTTGTCCGGCCTGTCAAAATCGATCTTGAGGATCTTGACCTCGACCTCCTCGCCCGCCGCCGGCGGCCGGCGCTCGGACAGGCGGGACCAGGACAAGTCGCCGACGTGCAGCAGTCCCTCCACGCCCTCGCCCAGGTCCACGAACGCGCCGAAGTCGGTGAGGCTGCGGACCGTCCCTCGCACCACGGCCCCTTCCTCGAGCGAGCGCAGCTTTTCGGCTCGCTTTTGTTGCGCCTCCTGCTCGAGCACGGCGCGCCGGTCGACGATGACGTTCTCATCTTCCACGTCCAGATCGATAATGCGGAGGGAGATTTCCTGCCCCACCAGCTTCTCCAGATCCGCTGGCTCGCGGCAGCCGCTGCGCGAGGCGGGCAGAAAGGCCCGCACCCCGATATCGACGCTCAGCCCGCCCTTGATCAGGCCGGCGACGCGTCCGACAATGTTTTCCTGGGCCTCGAAGGCCCGCTGGATTCCCGTCCAGTCCCGAGGGCGCGAGGCCGCCACCGGTGAAAGCAGCAGATAGCCTTCGTCATCCCGGCCCACGATGGCGACCGGCAGGCGATCGCCCGGCCGGACCTTGATGGTCCCGTCGGGCTGGCGCAGTTCCGCGGCGGGAATCACTCCCTCCGATTTGCCCCCGATGTCCACGAAAACCCGCTCGCCGGAGATAGCGGCAACCACGCCCTGCCGCGGAACTGCG
>Ga0247727_10012659_pt1 | contig 14417 bp, 18 predicted proteins | sample WisWelCaveWW1625_FD_202498 | JGI IMG/M metagenome (GOLD analysis project Ga0247727, IMG submission 202498) | Biofilm microbial communities from Wishing Well Cave, Virginia, United States - WW16-25 | ecosystem: Environmental > Aquatic > Deep subsurface > Groundwater > Cave microbial mat | place... | reverse complement strand
GTTCATCAGCCCGACCAAATACGGCGTGCCGGACCTCTATCAACTCGTGGTCATGACGTCGGACCGGATGGTCACGGAACATCCGAACCTTGTCCGGGGCTTTACGCAGGCACTCATGCGCGGGCTGACGTTCACGCACCAGCACCCGAACGAAGCGCTGGGCATCTATATTAAAGCCAATGCGATGGCTGATCCGGCGCTCTCCGCCAAGACCTTCGACAAAACCTGGCCTTACTTTCCAGAAACACTCACGCAGGACCCGAATCGGTGGAAGTCAGTGATGGAATGGCTGCTCAAACGCGGCGTCATCAAAAAACCAATGCCTCTTGAAAAGCTTTTCACGAATCGCTTTGTTCCAAATCTCTGAGCTATTAGCTATTCGCTGCGAGCTACCATCTTGAAGGAGCCTGCATGTCGTTCAGTGACCATTTAAAAAAGATCGCGCAACCGATTTGGGATGCACAATTGACTCATCCATTTGTGATGCAGCTTGGAGACGGCACACTGCCGGAGCGGAAGTTTAAATACTACATTCTGCAGGATGCGCGATTTTTGGGCGATCTCGCCCGCGTCTTTTCTGCCGTAGCGCAAAAAGCGCCGGATTCAGAGTCTGCCTTGCGGTTCAACAAGCTGGCCGAAGAGACGATCATCGTCGAGCGGAGTCTGCACGAGAGTTACGGCGCGAAATGGAAGATGACGGCAAAACAGATGACCTCGGTGCCGATGGCGCCGACGAACTTTGCCTACACGCGGCACATGCTGGCGGTGGCTGCGACCGGATCGGCCTGCGAGATCACGGTCGTCGCCCTCCCCTGCGCTTGGATTTACTGCGTGGTGGGGAAGCACTTATTAAGGAAGGGGCCGCCGCCCAAGGGCCATCCCTACCGCAACTGGCTGATGCTCTACGCCTCGCCGGAGTTTGCGGAGGTGCAGAAATGGATGAGAAAGAAGGTGGACCAGTGGGCGAAGGAGGCGAGCAGGACCGAGAAGGCGCGGATGGAAGAGACGTTCATCATTAGTTCGAGATATGAGTGGATGTTTTGGGACATGGCTTTCTCTGAGGAAGAGTGGCCTGTATGAAGAAGACGGGATTTCCGAAGCGTTGGCTGGGGTGTCCCTTTGCTCGTGCAGCCCGCACGCTCGGAAGGTGCTCGCTGGACACGCGCAGTTAGGGGCACCCCAGCCACCACTTAAACATCGCCCACCGGTCCGGGAGGGAGATGATAAGTAAGGTGGTCGCCGGAGCCCTTCTGCTCGTGCAACGCGCGGCCTTCCCTCGACTCAGCTCGGGACCCTGAGCCTGTCGAAGGGCGGAAGGCCCTCGTTGGACGCGCGCAGTAACGGGCACCCAGTCTCCGCTATCTAAGCGTGCACGCTCGATGTAGACACCTACTGAGCGGCAAGCACGCACTTGTTTCTTGATTGTTTAGCATCCGCCTCGGCTTGATTTGCTCTCTTAAGCACCTCATCATAATTTGTGCCATGTTGTGACCAAAGAGCGACACCCACTGACACCGTGATCCTTTCTTGCTTCTCACCGACCTTAAACTCGGTTCGCTCAAAAACAGACCGCACTTTTTCTGCAAAAGCCATGGCCTCCGACGGGTCCAGATTAGACAGAATGATCACAAATTCTTCACCACCTTGCCTGTAGGCATCTCCCCGACGATGTGCTAAATCTCGGATCAGTCGCATTGCATCTGCAAGAATCGTTTCATCAACTACAGTTTCGGTATACCGGCTATTAAGTTCTTTGAAATTATCAATGTCCACGAACAGAATTGCTATTGATCCGCCTATCGGCTTTAGCTCTTCTGTCAATTTCTCAAAATCAATGCGGGCTTGTCCCGCACTTAAAAGAATCTTAAATTTTTGCTCTAGTTCCTTGGATTGAACCGACGACGTTCCGGCCTGATTCTTGATGGCATCAACTAGAAGATCGACCTCAAGATTCGCTTTGCTCAAGGCCAATCCCCGTTCCTGCAAAAGCTGGCTCTCGTATTGGCCCCTTTGGTGATTGTCGAGTCGACCGTAGGAGTCGATCGCTCGTCTACACCACGCCACTGAAGCCCAAGATTCAATCAGCGCCTTCAATTGTTCTGCGAGATTTTCTGAGTATGGTATCTGGTAAGCGAGCAAGAGGCGTTTTATCCCTTCTAGCGCCGCCTCGATCCGTTGTTTCGTGAGCCACACCGTCTTCTCATGGTGAAGCATATGGGTGTGGTGTGGAGACAAATGGCCGCGAGCTGCTAATTCCGCACTGCGACGAGAAAACATTCCTTGTGCCGCTGGCGAAAGTTCCCCAATCTTCACCCCCATTATTTGCTGGAATCGATCTGTGAAAGGAGTAGGTAGCATATTCCCAGAGAAAAATGGTCAAGCGCCGCTTTGTTCTCGAATTGATGGAGGATAGGCCAAGGATTGCAAGAAGGGATCACGATGGCCGTAGTGCCGAACGATCTCACAGAAAACCGGAACAAAAGCTTTCATCACGGTCACTGCTGACTCTAGTGAATCCCGATTCTTTGAACCACGGTCTGACGAGCACCCGTGGAAAAGCTGATTGCGAAGGGTATAGAGCCGGTAGAATAAATTATTGAGATCGCTCGGCCTTCCAGGCGCTAGACACTTTTCCTTTAAACGTTGTTCCTTTGTCATTAGATTTTTCTTACTCCACCGAAGCCAACATTCGTTGCAGGTAAACTGATTTTCCTGGATCTCCTTGATCGCCTCCTGAACCTTAGGATCTCGAGCAATTCTTTCAATTGATATTGCCCCCCATTTCTTCATAAGGGATAGAAACGTTTCAAAGTCCTTCTTGTCCCCTGCCCATTCCCCGCGTGGGTAAAGATATGTGGGCTGGCCATAGAGGGAATTAAAGGCAACCCAATAAAAAATAAACGCTGCATCTATATCGAGCGGATCACGTTTAACGCACTCATTGGCTTTCTTGATCCATGAATTGCTTCGATAGCATCTGATTGTCATAGGTGACCGAACTGCTATCATGCACGCCTCGCTGGCTGTTGTTGACAATTCATGAGTACGCCGGATGGATAGGAAAATCAACAGGCGGGTTGCCATGGGAACAGAAAAGGTGTCAGCATGGGAACAGAATGAGTCGAGGAATTAGCCGGTGGATGGAACGATGGCATTGGGATTGGCGGCGGGGACGTTGACGACGGCGGCGTTTGTGCCTCAGCTTGTGAAGGCGTGGCGGTCGAAGTCCACGGGCGACTTGTCTTGGGGCATGCTGGTCACATTCAGTACAGGAGTGCTGCTCTGGCTGATTTACGGTGTGTGGATTGACTCTCTGCCGGTGATCCTGGCCAATGCGATTACGCTCCTCCTGCAAGCCGGGATCGTCTTCCTGAAAATAAGATACGGCTAGGCAGCCTGATGGATCAACGCTGTGGGGCCGGTTGCCCAGCCCAACCTGTTTGCGACGCGAAGCCTTTCCCGTAGCGATCGTACAGTTCAAAAAACTGGTAAGCCTTACAATCGGTCAGGACTTCCTTAATTTCCGTCAAATAGCGATCGAAGGAGTATTCGAAGGCCACGCCTTGCCCTCCGAACAGCGTCACAATCCGCTTCACGGGATCAATCATGCTCTCTTGATGAAACACATACCGATAGTAGGGACTTTCGGCTCCCCCAATGTGCTGAAGAAATTGCGCCCACGTCGGTGACTTCTCGAAGGAGAGCCGTTGCTTGATATTCACGCCTTTGACTGGACCGAATTTCTCGAAGAACTCCTTGAACATAGTGTCCAGCCAGTTGTGCTCGTCGGCGATATGATGAATCGCGTGTTCGAAAGGAACAACCGTGTGGGTTTCCCATCGGGACCCCGGCGCCCAATGGAAGATCACGCCGTTCTTCGGACCCTTCCACTCTGTGCCACCGACCTGCTCCACTTGATGTTCGATGATCTTGTTTGCCCAGACCCAATAGAGAAAATCCAGAAACCGGGGGTCGTCCTGTTTCAAGGTCAAGGCCTTGACGTTGAGGGGCGCTGTGGGGTTGTAGCTGGTTCTGACGCCCTGGCAATGCCGCGCCCATTGCGCGTCAGACCATGCCGCCTTGCTCACCGGAAAGGCTTCGGTTGGGGTACTCCACGCGCATACGCCGGCGATCAGCCAACACGCCAGGATCCCGGCACGCGTCATCAATAGCCAACATTCCGTACAAAGTTTATGCATGAATAGTATTCCCCGATTTGTTGTTCAATGTTTGCCCTGACTCGATTCGCGCCAGAGCATGACGGCCAGAACGGCGGGGATGACCACACCGAGATAGCTGACCCACATCGGGATCGAAGTGCCGCCGACGGCCACGACCGATTCTCCGATGATAACGTGCCAGCCCAGCACAATGCGTACGAGGTGCAAGCTCGCGACGAGCGTGAAGATGACGACGGCAGCGGTGGTGAAAGGTTTCATGGTGTTTCCTTTCGTGCCGAAGATGACTACGTATGTCCAACGTTGGCTTTGAGCCGTGCCTCATCGAGAACTTCCTGCGGGATCATCTTGATCGCAACGAAGACGAGAGCGGGTACGATCACCGCATCGTCAAGATGTCCAAAGATGGGGATAAAATCAGGAATGAGGTCAAACGGCAGAAGCAGGTAGCCGACAGCCAGCGCGAGCATGATTTTGGCCACTATCGGAGTCCTGCGATCTTCGAGCACAAGCCGATACACCGTGAGTTCGGACTTGAGCGTTTTTCCTACGGATCGTAACCGCTCAAACATTTCCGTTCGTTCCCCCCTAGGGCTTACTCCGAACTATTGGAAAAATCAATCTGCATCCCTCCATGTTTCTGTTATCATTCAGCCTATGAAAAGATTCACGGGACTGGTGCCGTGCCTGCTGGCTGCCCTTGCTCTGTCCGGCTGTATCGCCTGGGGGCATGGGATCACGCCGGTGGACCCGGTGGGCCGGAAAATATTCCCCTCGCCGACCATCGAGTCGCTCCAGCCGACGCTGACCTGGGAGGCTGCCGATCCCGAAGAGATGCCGGACCCACACTACCATCTCGTCGTCTACCGGCTGGAGGGATTTCCCCGCCATGAGGTGATCGTATACAGCAAGCGGGACCTCACGGGAACTTCCCATACGCTGGACACGCCGCTTCTGCCGGACACGCGCTACCACTGGCGCGTCGGCGTCACCTATTCCAACGGGAAGGAAACGCGCACGGAATGGAACGGCTATCGTGGCTTCCACTTCATCCCTCTTCCATTCATCTGGTTCATCGGATTCACCTCCGGGACCTACTCCTTCGACACCCCAGCCTAAACGATGACGCAGAAATACATCTGGCTCACTCATGGCCTTTTTGAACATCCTGCTTCCCTTCGCGTACAATGTACGCCACATCAGCAGTGATCTCATATGACTCAGATTAAACAGGTTCTCACCATCGCCGGATCGGATTCCGGCGGTGGCGCCGGCATTCAGGCGGACATCAAGGCGATGTCGGCCAACGGCGTCTTCGCCATGTCCGTGATCACGGCCATCACGGCGCAGAACACCGAAGAAGTCACGGACGTCTTCGAGCTGCCGGCATCCATCATCGCGGCACAGATCGACGCCGTCTTCGACGACTTCGACGTGGCGGCGGTCAAGACCGGCATGCTCTCCTCCGCCGAGATCGTCCGTGTCGTGGCCAAGATGCTCGCGCAACAAAAGACATCCACCCTGATCGTGGACCCCGTCATGCAATCCAAAAGCGGTCACGCGCTCCTGAAACCGGATGCGGTGGACGCCCTGCGCGCCGAATTGATCCCGCTGGCGCTGGTCATCACGCCGAACGTGCATGAAGCGCAGCAGTTGTCCGGCATGGAGATCAAGACCCTGGCCGACGCGCGCCAGGCGGCGAAAATCCTTCACAAGCTGGGATGCCGGAATGTGCTGATCAAAGGCGGGCATTTGCTTGCCGAACGGGGGACGGACCTGCTATACGATGGTCGGTTCTTCAACGTCTACCAAGGGGACTTCATCGACACACCGCACACCCACGGCACCGGCTGCACCTTCGCGTCGGCCATCGCGGCGCAGGTGGCACGCGGGCAGGCGCTGCCGGAGGCGGTGCGGGCGGCCAAGGCCTACGTGACGGAGGCCATCCGGCACGCGCTGGCGATCGGCCACGGCAAGGGCCCGACGAATCACTTCTATTTTCTGACGCAGCAATGAACCGGCACGCGAAGGGGACCGCATGAAGCTCTCATACCGCCCGCTCTCGTTTCTCATCATGGGGTTCGTGTGGGTGTTGCTGGCCTGTCTGGTCGGGCTCTCGCTCTTTTTGGGCATGAAGATGGGCCACCCCCACGGCCAGGTGATCCGCTCGCTCCACGTCCACAGCGCGCTGATCGGCGGCGTGATGCAGATCATCGCGGGCCTGCTGCTGGCCGGCCGCGAGCGCCGCGCGTCGGAGCCCGTGATTTTCATCGCCCTGAACCTCGGCACGCTGGGCCTGCTGATCGGGCAGGCGCACGGCCATTTTCCCTTGATGAGCCTGGCGGCCATTGTGTTGATCGGCGCAGTCGTCCCGCTCCGGGGCGACCTCGTCCGGCAGATTCGCCACAGCATCGTCGGCGTTCCCATGAATTATTGGTTTTATGGCATCGCGCTGGTCTCGCTCGCCGGCGGCTTGCTGGCCGGCGCGGCCGTGCCGCTGCGGCTGCTGCCCTATAACCTGGCCGGGCAGAGCCGGCTGGCGCACATCCATCTGCTCACCCAGGGCTTCGTGCTGCTGATGATCGTCGGCGCCATGCATGCCCAGTTTCCGGCCTTCCTCAACGGACGCCTGCACAGCCCGATCCTGGGGCAATTGACCTTCGCGCTTCTGCCGCTCGGCTTCCTCGCGCTGCTGGCGGGTTTTCTGCTGACGAATCTGTGGGTCCAGATCGCCGGCGGCGCGCTCATGCTGATCGGCGCCCTGTGCTACAGCTACAACATCGTCAGAACATGGCAGGATGCCGGCCGGCTGCGAAAACCGGCGTCCGACCTGTGCCTGATCGCGACATTCTTCCTCGTCATCACCATCCTGTGCGGCATGCTGGTCTCCATCAACGTGCTGCAGACTCCGCCGTTCGTGCCCTTCGGCTCGCTGCACCTGGCCGCGTACACGCATCTGACGTTCCTCGGCTTCATGCTCCTGTCGCTCCTGGGCGCGCTCACCGACGTACTCCCCAATCTGCTGGCGGAGGACCGGGCGACGAGCAACAAGAAGCGCGGCCCCTACGAAGCAGCGCTGACCGGAATCATCGGGCGCTGGAGCGCTGTCCAGCTCTGGACGCTCAGCGTCGGCACGATGAGCATGGCCCTGGTCGCCGCCCTGGTCTGGCAGTACCCGCTCAATTCCATGCCTGTCAAAGCCGCCGCGTGGGCCGGGGCGCTCATGCTGTTTACGGGTCTGGCGCTGTTCGCCACAAAGATCGTGCAGCTTCTGATCGAAGACCCGGACCGCGCCTCCAAACCCTGAATTTTACCCGGTAACAACCCTTACACGTCTTTCAGGACAGCGACGCCGCGTTGATCAGCGCGGCGCGAATCTGCGCGCGAGTCTGTTTGTGTTCTACAGCCATCCAGGCCGTTGAATTCTTCTCTTTTTTGACTCACTCGCGCCGCCGCGCAACTGCGCAATATTCCACGCGCAAGGCCTGCCACGTTCGCCTGCTATACTTTCCCCCGCTCACGTTCAGGCCATCTGTTTTTTTAAACGCGAGGTGATTCCATGCCGGACCGATTCACAACGCTCGTTCCTGAACCTTGGCGGAGTCTCGTCGAATTTGTGCTGATTCCCCTGTCCTGGATTCCCGACATGCAGCAGTCACTTCTGTCCTTCGTGCTCATCTCCGCGTCGGGGTGGACGGCGGCCGCCTACTTTCTCTTCCTGCTGTTTCCCGTGCTGCTCTGGATCAGCGCCGTGTGGTGCACACAACTGTCGCTCTACACGCTGCCGTTCCGTTCGGGGCGCGTGGACCTCGTCAAACTGGTCCTGCTTGCCTGGTGGGACGCCGCGCTGGCTGTCTGGATGTACTGGACCGGCCTGGGGCGGTTCGTTGCGGTGCTTGTCGGCTGGATCTTCACGCTGGCCCGCCTGGCGCTCCGGCTGGTCGCCGAAACTATACGGCAGGTCGTCATGCTGCCCTTCACGATGACGGGACGCATGACCCAAAGCTATTTCCAGCCCGGCGTGCCCTGGATCGCCTTCCTCCTGCTGGTCTTCTGGTGCCTGCTGGAAGCGACGATCTTCACCTATACGCTGCTGCCGACGGTGACGGAGGTCCTGGCCGGCATCGTGGGGGCCGAGGCCTCGCCGTCCACGACGACCGGGCTGTTCATCTTTCTCACCCTGCTCATCATGGGCAGCTTCGCCTGCCTCCAGACCTTTGCCGACGCCATCACGCACCGCGAGTACAAGTTCCTCGTGCAGATGATCGTCATCGAGGTGTTCGTGATGACGTTCGAGGTGATGTTCCTCTACCGCGAACTGGTGGACGCCATCACGCCCTGGATCGCCCAGCAGACCGGGGAGCGGTTCCAGCCGGGTCTCGTCTTCACGCTGACGCTGGCCACGTTCGGCTGGGTGGGCGTCCGCGGCATGACCTGGTTCCTGTTCGGCCAGTACGGCACGCCGCCCCTGCTCGCGTTCATCTCGCGGCAACCGCTGGTCAAACCGGAGGCAGAGGGCGCCGTGCTGGCACCGGCCGCGGAGAAGCCGGCCTGGTGGCAGGCGCCGGTCGAGGACTTTAAGCGCGAGGTCGGCTGGCTGCACGAGAAGAGCGACGAATTGATGGAATATCTCATGCTGCCGGTGCTCCACGTGGCAGCCGCCGCCCTGAACTTTGCCATGATTCTCGTGGCGGCTCGTCTGGTCTTCAGTATTCCCTTTAAGAGCCTGAAGGAAGTCCTGGAAGCGCGAGAGTTGCTGCCCACCATGCGCTGGCAGCCGAAGAAGGTGGCGTCATGAACGGGCTGCGTTCGACTACCGCCGCGTGCATAACCGGCATGGTCCTGGCCGCCTGGCTCGCCGGTTGCACCGTGCAGGCCGGCGAGCAGTCGCGCAAGGCACACACGACGCTGTTCATCGGCGTGGACGCCAGCGGCTCGTTCAAGCATTCCGGCTATTACGACAATGCGCTGACGTTCCTGGCCCATTACATCTACGGCCACCTGCATGAGCTCGGGGGATTGGAAAAACCGAAGTCCCTGTTCGTGGCCAGCGTGGGCGGGCAGAACGTCAACGAGCCGAAGACGTTTCATCCGATCCACGACTTCGAGGGCAAAGACGTCGCGCAGATCGAGGCCGATCTGCGGAAGTGGTTTCCACCGTCCGACAAGGTGACGGACTTCAATCCCTTCTTCCAGGAGGTCGCCCGGATCACGAAGGAGCGAAACTTGGTTTTGGCGCCGATCACTCTGATGGTCGTGACGGACGGCATCCCCGACGCCGCTTCGTCCATTGGCGAAGGCAAGGCCGGGACGCGTGAGCTGTACGAGCGGATCAATCTCAAGCCGCTCGAATACCTGGCCCGGAACGTGACGGTCCGGCTGACCTACGTGAGTCCAAAAGTCGGCGAGCAATGGCGGACGCATGTGACCCGCCAGCGCGTGCGGCTTTGGACCGTGGATGCCGAGGTCATGAAGGGCTGGAAGAACCAGATGCAGGCAGGTACGGACATCGCGCAGCAAGACAAGTTCTGGAAGTGGGTGCAGGATAACGTCGATTTCCGCTTGCGCGCCAACAAGATCTGACGCGCTCACGCCTTGATCGGTTTCACATCGCCTGTTTCGCCCGGACTTTGTTAGAATGCCGGCATGGAAGAGGCGCTGACCTTTAAGGACCAGCACGGCCATCGCGTGGCCGGCATCCTCACTGCGCCCAAAGCCGGGACCGATCGCGTGGCACTCCTCTGCCACGGTTTTCTTTCCAACAAAAACAGCACGACGAGCAAGACCCTGACCCGCGCGCTGACCGAACAGGGCATCGCCACGTTCCGGTTCGATTTTTTCGGCCAGGGCGACAGCGAGGGACCCTTCGAGGCCATTACCGTCACCATCGCCCTCGGCCAGGCTCTGGCGGCACTCGATTGGTTAACCGCCAAGGGCTATAAGCGGATCGGCCTGATCGGCTCCAGCTTCGGCGGGCTTATCGCGATCCTGACCGCTTCAAAGCACCCTACCTTGGCCTGCCTCGCTCTCAAGTGTCCGGTCGCAGACTTTGCCGAAGTCCTGCGCCTGGAATTCGGCGAAGCCGGCATGGAACGCTGGAAAACACACCACGAAATCCCGGACGTGACCGGCGACCCCAAGCCGGTCCGCCTGCGCTATGCGTTGTACGAAAACTGTCTGGAATGCGACGGCTACGAGGCAGCGGCCATGATCAAGATCCCGACGCTGATTGTGCAAGGTGAAAAAGACGAACTGGTCCCGCTCCACCAAAGCAGCCGCCTCATGGGAGCCTTGCAGGGTAAACGGCAACTGGAAATCATTCGTGGAGCCGACCACGGCTTCACCAACGGCGAGGACTTCAAGAAAATGGCGACGCTGCTGACCGATTGGATGGTGAAACATCTCACATGAAAAGCCTGCGCGACGAACAAGTGGACATCCTGAAGGCCCTCTATCCTTCGTACAAGGAGGAGGTCTATCGTCGGCGGGAGCAGATGATGAAGCTCACCGCCTTCGCCTGCTCGTTCCTGGTGCTACTGCTCGTCACGATGCTGACGGCATCCGCCCCATCACACACGGATGTCACCACGGCCCTCTTCGCCGTCACCGGCGTGGCGCTGTTCTCGGCCCTGTTCGCCTATTTGATTCTCCAGCAGCGCAACCGCCACCACATGGCCAAAGAGTCTCTGATCGAAATCGAACGACTCTTGGGTTTGTACGACGAAGGCTTCTACCTGGAAGGCAAGTCTTTGTACCCTGAGAACTGGCAGACCGACTGGATGGGCGACCGCAGCGTGACGGTGTACCTCACGATTCTCGCCACGCTGACCGTGCTGGTGATCGCGGCGGTATTGGTAAGAACGTAATGAGTGATGAGTAATGGGTGATGAGTGGTGAGAGAAAGAGAAGTTTTCTCTTAACTCATCACTCATCACTCATCACTGATCACGCGTCACGCTTTTGGCGCAACGGAAGCCTGTGTAACTGTTGCGTGTCGTTGGCAATAACTTGAATCGTCCATAGGTCAGCAGATATTTCGGCAAGTCTGACCAGGCTCCGCCGCGCAGCACCTTGAACTGCCCTTGTTCCGGCCCAGCGGGATTCTTCTCCGGACTTTTTCCGTAATAGGCGCCCTCGTACCAGTCCTGCGTCCATTCCCAGACATTGCCCGCCATGTCGAATAAGCCGTAGGGGCTCACGGCCTTGTCGTACTTGCCGACCGGCATCAGCACCTGGCTGTAGCTGAACCGGGCACCGAGGGCATAGTTGGCCAGATCGGGCGTTGGTTTTTGACTGCCCCAGGGATACTGCCGTTCATCCATTCCGCGCGCGGCTTTTTCCCATTCGGCTTCGGTCGCTAGCCGTTTGCCGGCCCACTTACAAAAGGCATCGGCATCGCCCCAGCTGACGCCGATCACTGGACGGTCACCATGCTCGACAAGTTTCACGGTTTCCCAGTAACTCGGTGGTTCGCGATTGGTGGCCGAAAGAAACCGCGCGTAGCGGGCAACCGTCACTTCGTAGAGGTCCATGGAATAGGCATCCAGCCGGACTTTGTGGCGGGGCCGCTCGTCTTCCAGACCGATCATGCCGTCCACACCCATCCAGAACTCTCCGGCTGGAATTACGGCCATCGGCGCATCATCGCTCTGGATGGCGGCTTCTTTTTTCTGCTTTCGCAGCTTCTCAAGCTGCGCGTCGGCAGACACAACCCATACCATGATAGCAAGCATGAGGACTATCACCACCTCGAAAGAGCGCCTCCTTCTCATCATTCCTCACTCACCACCAACCACGAACCACTACCCACTTCAGTATATTCGTCCACTGACGACCCAGTGACGGTCATCGATCACATCAATGATGAGTCGGCTCAGATTCATTTCCGCTAACTGCGCCGCCACTTCATCCTCCGTGAAGGCCGCCAGCAGCGAATTATAGAAATCCCTCCGGAGAATCGCCGGTTCGTTGGCCGCGTACTGATCCACGATGGCTTGCGCTGCCTCCGGTGATTCGGGGCGCAACAGGTCCATCACCAACACGTAGGAGCCAGACTTCACCTGTTTTTTCAGGCAATACCAGAACTGAAACGGATTGGGAATGTGGTGCAGCAGCGAGTTGGACAGCCCTGCGTCGGCCGGCTCGGCAAGCGAGAGGGTCTGCATGCGCTCGCACCTGAGCGCGATCCGATCCACGAGGCCCGCTGTCTTGACCGCCGCCTCGGCCAGTTTGATCATCGGCGGCGAGGCGTCCACCGCCGTCACACGGCACGCGGGCAAGGCTTTTATGAAACGAATCGGAATATCGGCAGGGCCGCATCCCAGATCGAGCACGTGGCCTTCCGTGAAGTCCGGATAATAGTCGATGAACCGGTTGACGAAGCCCTGGTTCTCCTTCGCAAAATCAGCCTTCGCGTAGGCCGCGGCTTGCTCCTCGTTGTCCATGAGTTCGGGCTCGAGCACACGCTCCATTTACGACTCCACCGTTACGGGATCGCCCTGTTTGACGATTCCTTCCGACAACACGCGCGCGTAGACGCGGCTCCAGCCGGGGTGCTTCTTTTGCGAGATGCGGGAGAAATCTCCGTCCGTGAACCAACAGGTATTGTGACTGCACGGTGCGGTGTAACTGAGTACTTCCAGCTGTACCTCGTTGCCGACGCTGAATCTGGTGCCGGGACCGATGTGCTTCCAATCGAAGCCGGCAATAGTAAAATTCTCGCCGGCTGCCCCCGGAACAATCGAATGACCTTCCTTGCGCAGCGCCTCGATCACCTCCAACGCAAAGACACAGACCGCTCGATCCGGCCCGCCGTGCAATTCCGTATTGCGATGGCGATCTCCCTCCACGCCATCTTTGGTGACATGCGCCTGGGACACGGCCAACTTCGGCACGCCGCCATTGGAGACGCTGATCTGATGGAGATACGGATGTGTCGCCTTACTCGTCATGCCCATCCTCCACAGGAACCCGGCGTTATCACCGGTCTCCGATTGCCCGGTATCTTAGCAGGCCGCACACCCGGCTGCATCCTAGGAGCCTGTCCGACACTGACCGTTCTACTGCGGCAAACGATCTGCGGCCATCTGCATCGTTCTCAGCCCGAAAAAATCCTCAATGTATTCCAGCGAATACGCCTCCGGTTTTTCCGGGCCTGCGGCCTTGCATCTGACCGCACCTCCTTTGCCTCATCACGAACGGCAATGTCGGACAGGCTCCTTGCTTGACAGGTCGCAGCATCCTTGTTAGCCTCGTGGTGCATTTCGCCCTGTGATTCGACGGCGCGATAACCCAGGAGGCACGCAATGAAGACCGTGGTTGGAGTGTTCTCGATCGCAGTGTTGGCGCTTCTTGCGTCGGCCTGCACCTTCAAAGGCACCACCAAGCAAACGACCGATACCACCTCGAATATTACCGGCACGACGTCCGGCAAGTCGTGGTTCGAGGGCGGCCTGGTGAAGAAGGATCAGGAAGTGAACGCCTTCGCAGATTTGAACTTCGACAATCTCAAGCAGGATATGGCGATGGGCCGCGGGGAATATCTGGCCTCGCTGGGCTCGCTGATGAGTGTGACACCTGCCTACCAGAACGAGTTCTTCGCGCTGACGCAAGCACATTACACAACGCTGGTTGGTTCGGAGCAAACGACACCGGCTGACATGCTGGTGGCGATCAATCAAATTCTGGCAGCTCCTCGCGCCCCACGCGACTAATCGGGTGCACCTCCGGCCAGGCTGATCCACATCAGCCTGGCCGTTGTTTCTTCTACCGAAGAAACAACATGACGGACAGGCACACCGCGGCGTTGTTGAGCATGTGCGCCAGGATACCCGGCAGGACGCTGCCGCTCCGCTCGTAGACCCAGGCCCAGAGCATACCGCTCCACAGCACGCTCGCGAATCCCAGCAACCCGTACCCGTGCGCGACCGCGAAGACGGAGGCGCTGATGAGCGCGGACGCGACAAACCCGAATCGGCGGCGAAGCGTGGCGAAAAACAGTCCGCGGAAGACGATTTCCTCGAACACCGGCGCAAAGACGATCGTTTCAACCAGGCTGGATGCCAGCTTCGTTGGATCGCCCCAGATCATCGCCTCGTCGAACCCTTCCGTCCAATGGCTGGAGAACCCCGCCGGCTCGGCTACCAGCGTGATCATCCACTCGCCCAGTAACCCGACCGACGCCAGCACCGCCACAAGCCGCCAGCAACGCCCCCAACTGGATGGCCGCGGAGTCAATCC
>Ga0247727_10012658_pt1 | contig 14418 bp, 15 predicted proteins | sample WisWelCaveWW1625_FD_202498 | JGI IMG/M metagenome (GOLD analysis project Ga0247727, IMG submission 202498) | Biofilm microbial communities from Wishing Well Cave, Virginia, United States - WW16-25 | ecosystem: Environmental > Aquatic > Deep subsurface > Groundwater > Cave microbial mat | place... | reverse complement strand
TGCGTCACCAACTGGCCCTTGCCGACTTTTCGGATGAGCGCGTCGACGTCGTGAACTTGCCCATCAGAGATTCCTCACTGCGCTCGGTCGGCGACGCTACCCGTAGCGATCGAAGAGCTTCTCGAGCGTGGTTGGCTTGGCGGCGGCGCGTTGGTTGTTGTCCACCAGCCGATCGGTCAACGTGGGGCGATCTTCCTTGAAGAAGATCCCGGTGTACATCCGCTCGGAATCGTACGCCAACTTGAGCGCGGCCAGTTTGTCGGTGACCTCGTGGCCTTCGGGCATCATCGTGACTTCGCCCTTCCACTCTTCTTCGGTGTCGTTGAAAGTCGGACACGGGCTCATCACTTGAATGAAGCTGAAGCCGCGATGGTCAATCGCCTGGATGATGATCTGCTGCAGTTCCTTCGCCCGATAGCTGAAGCCGCGGGCGATGAACGACGCGCCGTAGACCAGCGCCATGGCAATCGGATTCATCGGCATCTCGAACGTTCCGTACGGGGTGGAATCCTTCTTGAGACCGAGGATGCTGGTCGGCGAAGCCTGCCCCTTGGTGAGGCCGTAGATTTCGTTGTCCATCACAATCGCGGTCAGGTCCACGTTGCGGCGGCAGGCATGCGGGATATGGCCCGCGCCGATGGCAAACGAGTCGCCGTCGCCACCGACCGTGAAGACCGTGAGTTCGGGATTGGCTGACTTGATGCCGGTGGCAACCGGCAACGTGCGACCGTGGACCGAATGGAAACCATAGGCCTTGACGAAGGCGGGCAAGCGGCTGCTGCATCCGATGCCGCTGACGATCACGACGTCTTTGGGGGCCAACTGCTTGGCGGCAAGCGCCTGATACAGCGCGGCCAGCACGCCGAAGTCGCCACAGCCCGGACACCAGATCGGCTTCACATCGGTCTTGTAGTCTCCGGGCTTGAGCGGCTTGATTTCGATGAGTTCTGACATGGATAGCTCCTGTTGGTAATTGAGTCGGGCACTTCCCGCTCGGATTGTCAATTCATAGATTGCTTGCGGTCGCTTCAATCTTGCCAAGGATTTCCAGCGGCGAGAACGCCAGCCCTTCACACTTGGTGAACGAAACTACACGCTCCAGCCCCAAGTCCCCGCGCAGTTTGTGAGCAAGTTGGCCGGTGAAGTTGAGTTCGGTGACGATGACCAGCTTGCGCTTGTCGTAAAAGGCGCGGATTTCGTCATCATGGAACGGCGAGAGCATGCGCAACTGCATGCCGGCCACCGGCAGCCCCTTGGCCGCCGCCAGTTGGATGGCTTCCACCGCCGACCCTTCGCCGCTCCCCCAGGTGATGATGCCGAGTTCGGCTGAATCATCACCGTAGTAGCGCGGACGGGGACCCTCCTTGCGGGCTATCTCCAGTTTGTGCCAGCGCTTGACACTCATCTTCGTGTGATTCTCCGGCCGCATGTTGGGATGGCCGTATTCGTCGTGCTCCAATCCGGTGGCGGTGTAAAAGGCATCGTCCTGACCGGGAAAGGCGAACGGCGAAGCGCCGTCGTCGGTATTCAAGTAGCGCTTGTAATCTCCGTTCGTCCCACTGCCCCCGTTCATGTCCGCGGGCCGCATGCGGTGAACGATTTTCAGGCTGGAGACGTCCGGCCTCCGCATTGTCTGCGCGCGATTGGCCAGCGACGAATCGGTCAACAGGAACACCGGCATCTGGCACAACTCCGCGAGGTTGAATGCGTCCACCGTCATGTAAAAGCACTCCTCCACCGTGGACGGCGCGAGCACGATCCGGGGCGCGTCGCCGTGGGAGCCGTAGACGGCCAGGTTCAGGTCCGATTGCTCGACCTTGGTGGGCAAGCCGGTGCTGGGGCCGCCGCGCATGGCGTCCACGATGACGCAGGGGATTTCGGCCATCGACGATAGTCCGATCATTTCGCTCATCAGCGAAACGCCGGGACCGGCGGTAGCCGTCATGGCCTTGCGACCGGCGAACGAGCCACCCAGCACCGCGCCGAGCGCGGCGATTTCGTCCTCCACCTGCAAGACCGTGCCGCCGAGCCGAGGCAGGTCCTCGGCGAGTTGCTCGAGGATCGACGACGCCGGCGTAATCGGATAGCCGGCAAAGAAGTCACAGCCGGCGGCGATGGCGCCCAGCGTGATGGCCTGGTTGCCATGCAGGATCATTTCCGTCAGCGCCGCGCCGGTCTCGAGGGAAAGCGAGTCGGTGCGCTCGACCTTGGTCCGGGCGTACTCATTACCGGCGCGGGCGGCGGCCAGGTTGAGGTTCATCAGCTTCTCGCCGGCTTTGCCCCACCGCCTCCACATCTCGGATTCGAGGTTTTCCAACGGCACGCTGAGCAATGCGCAGATTGCCCCCAGTACGACCGCGTTTTTGCTGCGCGGGTTGCCGATATCACGGCTGATGCGGTCGAACGGAATCGCATACACCGTGCCGTCGTGCGCGATCGGCGGGTTGAACTTGGCGTCGTGGAGCAGAACGCCCTCCGTCCCGGTCACTTTGTGATGAAGTCCAAATGCCTCGCTATCCCAGCACACCAGCAAATGCACCAGGTCGCCCTGGGACTGCGGGTTGTGCCTGGCGGCGCGAATCTGATACCAGGCGTTACCACCTTTAATTTCAGCCGGCAACGACTGAAAGGTGAAGATGTCCAGTCCCGAGCGCACCAGGGTCTTGCCGAGGATTTCGCCGGCAGAGATGGGGCCTTCGCCGCCTTCGCCCGAGAACCGAACAGTGATGTCATTCATCGTGCACGTTCCTCCAAACAAAAGCCCCGATTGCTCGGGGCTGAGTGGTTAGGCTTCCGCCTTGACAGGTTTCTTTTCTTCGACTCCGCCCGTAGCGGCTTCCAGCGCCAGCAGCATATTCCAGCGACGATCGACTTCCGCTTGAATCTTCTCGACCATCCACTCGTTGCCCTTCTTCAGCACATGCTTGAAGCGCCCCTGGTTCGCCAGCCAGTCGGTTACCGGCTTCTTGAGCTTGGGCTTGTAGGTGACGCGCACGACTCCGCGTTCGACTTCATACAGCGGCCAATAGCAGGTATCCACGGCGGTCTGGGTGATGTTCAGCCCCTGCTGAACGTCGGTCTTCCAGTCGGTCGGGCACACGCTTAGGCAATTGAGAAACGCCGGGCCGCCGCAATCAAACGCCTTGCGAATTTTCTTCGCGAGATCCGGCCAGCGCGACGGCGAAGCCTGCGCCGTGTACGGGATATGGTGCGCCGCCATGATGAGCGTGAGGTCTTTGCGCTCCTGCTGCTTGCCGGGAATCTTCTTGCCGGCCGGCGTCGTCTTGGTGCTCGAACCGAACGGTGTGGACGATGAGCGCTGCCCGCCGGTGTTCATGTAGCCCTGATTGTCGAAGCAGAGGTAGACCAGCTCGTGGCCGCGCTCCATCGCGCCGGACAGCGCCTGCAACCCGATGTCGTACGTGCCGCCGTCACCGCCGATGGCCAGCACCTTGATCGGCCGCTCTTCCAGAAGTTTGCCCTTGCGGCGCATCGCCTTCATGGCGGCATCGACCCCCGACGCCGTGGCCGAGCAGTTTTCGAAGGCATTGTGAATCCAGGGAACGCGCCAGGAAGTGTACGGGAGATTGCCGGAGCAGACTTCCAGACAACCGGTCGCATTGGCGACGATCATCGGATAGTCGACCGCAGCGAAGAGTTGACGCATGATCACGGTGATGCCGCAACCCGGGCACAGCTTGTGGCCGGGCGCGATGACTTCCTTATCTTGCTCAAACGCAATCTTGCGGAGGTTGAGCGTGCCTTCCTTCTTGTCGCTGGTTCTGTCGATGGTTGCTGGCATGAGGCGTCTCCTGGATTGATTTAGTTGCGCAGATTGAGATACCCAACGAGGTCGTCGCCGGGGCCGGTCATGGTGGCCACCTGTAGCTTCTCGATGGCCCCCCTCAGGTGTTCGGGCATCAACTGCCGGCCGCCGAGGCCATAGATGAAATTGATGATCGTCGGTGCCTGGTCGAGGCCATACAGCGCCGAGCGAATCTCCTGGAACAAGGGGCCGCCCGAGCTACCGCGCGGCGCGGCGCGGTCGCACACCGCGATGCCTCTCAATCCTTTCAGCACTTCCGTCACTGCGGCGAAAGGAAATGGCCGGAACGAACGCAGCTTTAGCAGTCCAACCTTCTTGCCCTCTGCGCGCAGTTCGTCCACCACGTCTTTGGCGGTGCCGGCATTCGCACCCATCATCACCAGCGCATACTCGGCGCCTTGCAGCTGATAAGCCTCGTAGAGTTCATAGCTGCGACCGAACCGATTGCCGTATTCTTTACCGATGGCCTCGATGACCGGAAGCGCCTGTTTAAAGGCTTCCTCTTGTTGGCGCTTACTTTCGAAATAGAAGTCCTCACCGAATGACACCGAACAGGCGCCATAGGTCACCGGATTGTCAACGTCAACCAGCGGATAATACGGCTTGAATTCACCGATGAAGTCGCGGACTGCTTCGTCGTCTTCGCTGATGAGGTTTTCCAGTTGATGAGTCGTCTGCATGCCGTCCAGAGTAACCGCCACCGGCAGGCGAACGTCGGGATGCTCCGCGATGCGAACCGCCTGCAAGAAGTTGTCGTAGGCTTCCTGCACGCCTTCGCTGAACAGGATGATCCAGCCCGCGTCGCGCATAAGCATGGCGTCGCTGTGGTCGCCGTGAATGTTGAGTGGCGCCGACAGCGCTCGCGTGGCCAGCGCCAGCGTGATCGGCAAGCGCATCCCGGAAGCGATGTAGAGCACTTCCACCATCAGCGCCAGTCCGTTGGCCGAGGTGGCGGTCATTACCCGGCCGCCGGCCGCCGCCGCGCCCACGCACGCGCTCATTGCGCTGTGCTCGGATTCGACGCAGATCATTTCCGTGTCCACCAAACCGTCGGCGACCGACTGGGTGAACGACTCCATGATGGTTGTGCTGGGGGTGATGGGGTACGCCGCCACAACGTCGGGGTTGATCTGGCGCCAGGCTTCGGCGATCGCCTCGTTGCCGGTGAGGAAAAGGGTCTGCTGTGTCATACTTTGCGTTCTCCTGTGTTAAGCGGACGCCGGTGCGTCGGGCTTCGGCGCCCGCGCAGGCTTCTCCGGCTTCTCCATGATTGCGAACTGCGCGGACACGCTGTACTTGATGTTCTTCACCGTGTCGGTCGCGCCGACCAGGGCATCGGCGGCATCCACAAACTCGAGGCTGTTCGGATTCGTCGGGCATGCCTCCACGCAGAGGCCGCAGTCCTTGCAGTGACCGTGATCAATCCCGATGACCTTCCCGTCTTTGGCCAGGATCGTCGAATCCGGGCAGACAATCCAACACTGCATGCAATGGATACAGATTCCCTCGTGGAAGACCAGCACCTGGCTGCTCCACGAACCGGTGTCGTATTCGACCGAGTTGCCGGGCGCCAGCGGCACGGCCATGACGCCGAGACCGCCGATCGGCATCTCGCGCCAACTGGGCATTCGTTGCTTCTTGAATTGCACTTAGAACTTGACCTCCTCGAAGCCGCGCCGCGCGGCAGCAACGTTGCCGTTGATGATATTGTCGCGGCCGTAGTACCGCTTCTCCATAAACTTGCGCAGCAGCAGGCAAAAATCATCGATCGGCATCATACCGGCAATGCGAACCAGCGCGCCGGTAGCGGGCACGTTGGGAAAATCGCCGCCGATGGTTTCCTTCGCGATTCCGCTGGCGTCGAGCGTGGCTACGTGATCGCAGCCCATCGATCCTTTCACATCTTCTGGAGCTTTGCGCGTGTTCAAGATCACGTAGCCATTGTCCTTCATTCCCTCGGTCACGTCAACCGTTGCGAGCACGGTAGGATCGAGTACGATCACATGATTGGGCGTCGTCACGCCGCATCGCTTGCGAATCGGCACATCACTGATTCGATTGTAAACGCACATCGGAGCGCCGCGCTTTTCAGCACCGTAGTCGGGATACGCCTGGACATACTTGCCGGTGGTCCCGATGATTTCGGCCAGTGCCTGCCCCGCGGTCATCGCGCCCTGGCCTGCGCGCGAATGCCATCGGATTTCCATCGTTTCGCTCATCGTCCACTCCTTTGCCGAGGCCTTCAGGATGACGCAACGCGCACGGCGCGAACGACCTCGTCGAGGATCTGCTCGCGCATGGTTGCGTCGCCGACGAACCGACAGCCTGACGCATTCCGATGCCCGCCGCCATCGAACTTCTGCGCGACGGTCGCCACGTCCACTTCGCCGCGCGAGCGCAGGCTCACCCGCACCGGCCCCTCCGGCGTTTCGCGAAACAGCACCGCTGCCCGCACGCCGGCAATCGACCGCAATTCGTTCGACAAGTGATCCACCTCCGCCGCGGAGCCCTGAGCGGCGACAAAGTCCTCGTTCGTCAAATGCGACCACGCCACCATGCCGTCACCGATCAATTGCAAACGACTCATTACCATTCCGGTCAGTTGGGCCGAGGAAACCGAGCGATCCCAGTAGATGCGTTCGACCAGTTTTGCAAAATTGACGCCGGTAGCAAGGAGCTTCGCCGCCGCCTCGAACGTCGCGACCCGCGTGTTGGCGAAGCGGAACGAGCCGGTATCGGTGACGAGGGCGGTCAGCAGGCACTGCGCAATTTCCGGGGTCAAGCTCACCTCGAGCACCTCGAACAGTTCGACCAGCATCTCCCCTACCGCGGCCGCCTCCACCTCCAGCCACTCGACGTCACCAAAGGCTTCGCCTTCGGCGTGATGGTCGATCTTCAGCACCGTTGGGCAAGCTCGCAACCGCGCGTAGGCGGCGCCCAACTGGTTGATGCTGGCGGAGTCCACCGCGATCGCGAGCGAAAATGATCCCTCGTCCGCGCTATTCGCCGGCGTCTGCACCTGGTCGGACAACGGCAGTAACCGAAACTTTTCTGGCACCGGATCGGCGCACAACAGCGTCGTCCGCTTGCCCAATTGCTGAAGCGCCAGGCCCATCCCGAGCAGCGAGCCGATGGCGTCGCCGTCCGGGTTAACGTGACACGCGACGACCAGGGAATCGGAGGCGAGGAGGCGTGCAGCGAGGGCGGCGAGGTGCGAGCTCATCAAAGACCGAAGCGCCCGAGAGCAACTTCCGTAACCCAGAAGGTTACGGCGCCGGCGATCACCACCAATGCCATGCGCACGCCTCGCAACTCGTTCACTTCGGGAATCAAGTCTGACGCAGCCACATGGATCGTCACGCCGGTGGCGAACGGCAAGCCATATGGAATCAGCGTCGGCGGGGCGAAGGCCATCGCTAACGACCCGATGAGTGTCGCGGCCGCCAGGGTGAGCGACGCGGCCATGGCCGCCGTGCCGCTGTGACCGGCTTGCAACACCACCGACGCGACCGTGCTGCCCTCGGGAATCTTGTGGAGGAGAACCGCGACGAACATCAACACGCCCAGGGACGCCGACACCGCAAAACCCGAGGCAATCGCGACGCCATCGAACAGCGCATGAACGCAAAGTCCCACCACCGTCAGCGCACCGAGATCATCGTGCGCGCAGTGGCCGCAGTGCGGGTCGTGCGGATCATCGCCCAGGTGAATGTGCTCGCCCAGCACGTGCTCGAAGAAATGCGTCGCGAAATAACCGATCAGGAACATCGCAGGCGCATGATTGGCCGAGAGCGCCATGCTGGCCGGCACCATTTTCAACAGTGCCGCCGCCAGCATGAAGCCTCCCCCGAACGCGACCAGTTGCGTCAGCAGCTTCTCGCGCCGCCGAAACTTCGTCACGATCAACGCGCCGCCGGCCACGTTGCCGAGCGCCGCTCCCGCTGCGCACAAAACCGTCAGGCTCATCGACATGCGCAATGAAACTGCCAGATTCGTGCCGCTGACTGCGGCTAGCGAAATGCCTGATAGCTCAAGCGCAGTTCGGGCGTTTCCAACCGACGATGGCCGACGAACTTCGATTCCATGACGCGTGCCAGCACGCCGCTGGTGAGCAGCGTGCGCTCGACCGGATAGGTCGGTTTGCCGGTGAGGATCATCTGTTCGATGGCGCGGTCGAGCCGCGCGAAATGGCCGAATGGCTGCGGCTCCTGCAGCCAGAATTGGGTTGCATGCGGCCGCGACTCACCGGCCAGTTTCGCTGCGAAGATGAACTCGTGGTTGAGGCCGTTGAGCATCAGAGCGACCGACCGCAGCCGGTCTCGATGTTCAATGACGATGGCGTACGGATCGATGGCGCGCTTCGGCGCTTCGGCGCGCAAATCAGTGATGCGCGCCGGCGGTTGAAGTTGGCATCCCAGGCCAGCCGCCAGCAAGTCCCAACTCCACACCCCCCGGTCGCCGGCGCGCCACACCGCCTCTCCGTGCAGCAACGACACCGCGCGCACCCCGTGTTCGCCGCCGGCACGACGCTCGATCATCGCTTGCAGCATTTCGAGGGTGTGAAACCCGTACGACTCCAGACCGCCGTAGCCCAGGGCCAGGGCCGCTTCGAAGTTCGCGCCAATCGGGACTTCGAGCGGACGCGTCCGCCAGGCCAATGGCACTGAAGACCCGGCCATGAAGGGCACCCGCAACCGCCGCGCTGTGTCGTACATCCACTTCGCCGCTTCCCAGGAATAGCTCAGGTGCTTATCGTTGAACACCGGCGCCACCTGCCCGGTTCGCTCGAAGACGCGCATTACCTCCCCAAACAACCGGCGCTGCGGATACAAATGCTGGCCGCGCTCGTTGAACGGATAATTGCCGTGTTCGCCGATGACCAGAACACCATCCACGGCCAGCCGGCCCGTTCCCAGAGTGAGCGCGCCCGCGACCGTGTCGAACAACGGCACGTTGTGCTTGGCCGCCATCGCCCGCCCGAGCTCTCGCTCGGGAAACTGATCGAGATACAGCGAGGCCACGCCGACCTGCGGCGCAAACACCTCGTCGGGTCCGCCCAGTGGAGCCTTGACCACGCACCCTTCAAGGAACTTCGTCAGGATCACGTCGACGTGCGAGTTGGTGCGATACTCCGTGCCGATACAGGCGAGGCGTTTCATACAAGCGTTTGACCATTCGGATCAACGTAAGGGGCGCAAAGCCTCGCCGGGAATCGTGACGAGGATGTCCTTTCCGTGGCGGCGAACCTTCGACCAGTGCTTCCACCGGAGAAGATTCATGGCAACCGCCGTCACGCTCAGCGAACTGATCGAACGCCTCAACCGATTTGCGGTCGCCGGCTTCCCAACCAACGAAGTCTCGGACTTCTTGCGCCACTCCACCCTGCCGCCCGAACAGCTCGAACCGTTCCTGTTTGTGGAGCCGTTCCAATACACGCGCAACCTGCTGCACAAGTCGTCGCAGTTCGAACTGCTGGCCGTGGTCTGGCCGCCGCAGCAGGCCTCGCCCATCCACGGACATGAAGGCGAAAAATGCTGGGCGCGCGTCGAGCGTGGACGACTTCGGTTCACCAGCTATCGGGAATCAGGCGTCGGCGATGAGCTGCGCCTGGAGACCACCAACCAGTCCGAGGGGGGGCCGGGTTTTCTTGACGGTCCGGCCGAGGTGCACCGCGTGGCGAATCCGTTCCACGAACTGGCAGTGTCGTTGCATGTTTACTCGCGTCCATTTCCCGAATGCGAGGTTTACGACGAAGGCAACCACCGCAAAGTGCGCATGGCGTTGCGCTACTACAGCGTTGGTGGTCGCCGGGTCCCCGCCGCCGACGCGCCCACCAGTGCTGCGGAGGAGCGCTATCGGCCCAAGCCGTTCGACAAGCATCCCGCCGTTCACGTGCTCACCGAGGAGCCGTTCAACGCCTCGCCGAGCCTCAAACTTTTGCGGGAGAACTTCATCACGCCGCGCAGTCTGTTCTTCGTCCGCAACCACGCGCCGGTGCCGCAAGTCGACCGTGCCACCTACCGGCTTTCGGTGAGTGGGCAGGTGGCGACTCCGCTGTTCCTGTCGCTCGACGACTTGCGGTCGAAGTTCGAGCGCCACGAAGTCGTCGCCACCTTGCAGTGCGCCGGCAACCGGCGCACCGAGTTGTATGCCGTCGCGCCGATTCCCGGCGAAGTGCCGTGGGGCGCTGAAGCCATCGGCACCGCCATGTGGGCTGGGGTGCGGCTGCGCGACGTCATCCTGGCGGCCGGGCTACGCGATGAACCGCGCCAGGTCGCTTTCACCGGGGTTGACGACGTCGAGAAGGAGGGAAACCACTTCGGCTTCGGCGGTTCGATTCCGATCGAAAAGGCGCTGAGCCCGGAAGTCCTGTTGGCCTACGAAATGAACGGCGACGCGCTGCCGCCGGTCCACGGCTTTCCCCTTCGCGTAGTGGCGCCGGGACTGATCGGCGCGCGCAGCGTGAAATGGCTCGGCAACCTGAACCTGCAAGCCACTCCTTCCAGTAATTTCTTTCAGGCCAAAGCCTACCGTCTGTTTCACTCCGACGTGAAGACCGCGCCGCCCGACGTTACCAGCGGTCAGATGCTGGAAGAGCTGTGGGTGAACACGGTCATCTGCGCGCCGCTTGACGGCTCGCCGCTGCCTGCCGGGCCGTGTAGCGTCGAGGGCTACTCGCTGACTTCGGGCGGTCATCACATCAAACGGGTTGAAGTGTTCGTGGATTACGGCAAGCGCGCCGACACCGAGACCCACGCCGCGGTGGAGGCAGAACTGGTCGGCGAGGAACATCGCTGGGCCTGGCGCTTCTGGCGCGCGGAGGTGGACTTGCAGCCGGGCGCGCGGGCCATCGTCGCCCACGCCTGGGACTCGGCCGGGCACACCCAGCCGAAGGACGCCGGCAAAGTTTGGAATCTCAAAGGCTATATGAACAACACCTGGCATCGGGTGCGGGTGCAGGTCGGCTAAGCGCGGACTTCGAGTTTCGGCTGCTTGGTCCAGTCGAAGTCTTCTACCGATCCGTCACGCAGTTTCAGGATGTGACGCCGGTAGGCGCGCAACTGCTTGCGCAGGTTTGCGACGTTGAGGCCAAGCAGGCGTCGCGGGCAGGCTTCGAGGTGCCCGAGCGAGCGCGTGAGCAGCGTGGCGACTCCGCCCCAGTGCGCGCGCTGGGTGTGGATGAGGGCGGCGTCAATCTGAATCAGCCCCTGGTAGAAATGGCGCTCGGACCCGGCGGCGACACGCCACACCTCCTCCCAGGCTTCGTGCGATTCCCAGAACTCGCCGGCCTGGTAGAGGCGCAAGCCTTCGAGGAACGCAGCGGGGAGTGGGCGGCGCGGCATAGCTGTCGATTGTGACCGGTGACTGTTACTCGTAATGGGTCCACATCCGCAGCACCTTGACGATGCGTTGGTCCTGGTAGACCTGATAGACGAGACGGTGCTTGATGTTAATCCGCCGCGAGTATGCCCCGGTCAGATCGCCGACCAGCTTCTCGTAGGGCGGGGGATTCTGGAAAGGGTTGTTGCGAAGGATGGCAAGCAGCATTTCTGCTTGCTCGCGCAGCCCGGCGCGGGCAAGCCTGACCGCGTCCTTCTCCGCCTGCTTGGTGAAGAAAAGTTGCCACATCTACCAATGCAGGTCGGGCGAACATTTGTCAAGCGGCGTCTTCATTCCCTTGACGATGGCGGCTCGCATTCCGGGAATGGACAACAGGTAGAGCGTCTCCTGAATCGCGCGCCAGTCCGCCTCCGACACCAGCACGCCGTTGCCCGTCCTTCCGTTAATGTGAATCGGCTCGTGAGAAGTCGCAGTCTCTTTGAGCAGCTTGTTAAGATTGGTTTTCGCCTCGGCCGTCGTGATAGCCCGCATGTCGTTGCTCCTTCCGCCTGAGAGGTTAACCCGGGTGGCCCGCGCCTTTACTGCTTTGCTACCCCACCACCGCCTCCACCACGTCGCTCGGCTGCGTCTCGCCGATTTCGTTGACGGCGGTGACGCGCACTTTGACCGTCGCGCCGGTCGGCAGGCCGTCAATGGTGCGGTCGGGGTCGGCGGGTGAGGCTACGTGGATGAAGTCGGGGTCGACGCCGACGGTTTGCTTGAAGACTCGGTAATGGTCGGCATTCGCGGACGGCTGCCAGGCGGCCAGCAGCTTGCCGGGCAGCGCGGGCGTGAGCGTCAACCCGGCGGGGATGCCGGGCGCGCCGGTTTCGTCGGGCGGGTTGAGGCCGAAGACGCCCCACATCGGACTGCCGAGCGGCAGCTTCTGCTCCAGCTCGCCGATGAGTCCCTTCATGATTTTGCGCAGCGCCTTCTCGGCGTCGTTGCGCGCGTTGAGCGTTTCGCCCTGAAGTTTCGCATTGGCCAGCACCGCGCCGCGCGCATTGCTGAGAGTCGTTGCCAGCGCGCCGGCCGCCGCCGCCGTCACGCCGGCGGGCGCATTCTCTTTTGCGGGGTTGGCGGTGTAATACGTCTGCAAGTCCTTGAGCAGCGTTTCGACCGGGCCGTCTTGGATCGGCACCGCCAACGAGTTGTCTTTGAAGCCGGTGGGCACCCACGCCTGCGACCATTGGCCGCCGAGCGACGGTTTCAGCAGGTCGCGCGCCAGGGTGGCGAAAGCCTCGCCGGCCTCGCGGGCGGCGGTTTGCGCCACTGTCAGATCGGGCTGCGCGCCGACGGCATTGTCGCGGGCGGTGACGGCGGTGCGCAGCAACGTGGCGGCCGGGCCCACGGTCGCCGCCAGATTCTGTTTGAGGCCGATGGCGACTTCGTGCAGGGTCAGTGCGGACACCATCGTGTCCGCCAGGTCGAGCAGTTCACCAATCGGGTCGGGCAGCGTGTTTTCAGCCATTTTCGTCCTCCTGACGCGGTGTTTAGGGCGCTTACCGACGGGTCGGGCTACAAAGGAGGCAACATTGGCCCGGCAGCGGTCGCAAGCCCATTGTGACGGAAACCGCCACGCCTGTCAAATCCGCCGCGCCTATTTCCGACTCCCGAAAATGCGTGCAGAAAATTTTGAACGCATTTCCGGCTCCCGAAAATGGGTGCAAACTTCCTGGAACGCATTTCCGGCTCCCGAAAATGAGTGCAAACTTCCCGGCACGCATTTCTGACTTCCGAAAATGGGCGCCGACTTCCCGGCACGCATTTCTGGCTCCCGAGAATGGGCGCCGACTTCCCGGCACGCATTTCTGGCTCCCGAGAATGGGAGCAGAAGTTTTTGCCCGCATTTTCGGGAGTCGGAAATAGGCGCAAAATGACCGGGTTAGTCCCGACGGGGCACTCCACTCGCCCGACCTCGCACAGTTGGTTAGAATAGACTGCGACCATGGAGGACACGCAACTCGACGAGCTTACGCCATTGTCACGCTGCCTCTTTCAACGCGCTTGCACTTCGCGATCACGCGCCCAGATATAATCCAAGAGCCCCGAGCGCCGCAACATAGCGATCCCGCTCTGACGGCTTATCGAGCGGAATGTCGTTGACATTGAGCGATCCAACTGCCATTTTCGCTATCCGCTCGTCCTTCGCGATCATAACAGCCGCCATGCATTTCAACCATTCCGATTCAGAAGCCCTACAAACGCGGAGAAAGCTGACGACGTCCTTCACATTGCTGCCAAATTCACAATCAAGCACGAGGTGGTGGCTGAGCCGTTCAAAAACTTGAGGAGAAAGGTTGCGCACTTCGAACAGTCGCTGTGGCGGGAATCCCCTTAAATCACGCGATGTCGAAGGCATGAACGCCAGTCCGGTGAAACGCCAGTGATAGATCGGCTCTGTCACAAAAATATGGGACTGCTGCCCCTTTCGGGCCTCGCCTTCAATGCGCTTTGTAATGTTCAGGATAAACCCTTCAGGTCGCAATTTGCCGTCCTCGCGAACGCGGTGGGTCATTGGGCCATACGAAGCGCCAATGGCAAGCTCGCGTGGTGGAATGAGCAACCGATAACGCGACCGGTTATGCGGCGACTGATACCAAGCAAATTTCAAGGCCGTACAGAAGAGAAGGGCATCGCAAGTCATCAAGTCACCTGGAACCTCGAAAGCCATCGCGCTGTAGCCTGCATCGGCTGGATCGTCCAGGTATTCGTTTCTGTGAAGGACCACCAAAGCCTCGTCGCCGCGTACGGAGAACTCGGCTTCGCAATCTTTGAGTTGACGCGCCTCCTTTACTTGCTGCCACGTCTCCACGGCGACTCCCTGGAACTGTCCGATGAAATAGTCGTAGTCCTGTACCGTTGTACTTGCCGAAACTTCAGAGCATCCGACGATATCAGCGAAGACTACGACTGCTTCACGCATGAGAACCGCTTTGAGCACGTCGCTCCGCTCGCAGACGCTTGATCGTTTTTCGAATATCTGCTTCGGTAATTCCGCGCGCCTCGAAGTCGCGCGCGATTGCCTCCGACGCGGCCATGAACCGCCTTACCGCTTCTTCGCGCGTCTTCGGCGGCGGCGGAGTCTTCGGCTCGAGGACGATTTTGCCGTTGTTGCTCACGAGCGAGAACACGCCGCCCTCGGGATACATGCGTCGAATGGAGGCCGGCATGTGCAAGTCGCCGGTCTTCGTCATCGTAACGGTGGTCGA
>Ga0247727_10012657_pt1 | contig 14419 bp, 12 predicted proteins | sample WisWelCaveWW1625_FD_202498 | JGI IMG/M metagenome (GOLD analysis project Ga0247727, IMG submission 202498) | Biofilm microbial communities from Wishing Well Cave, Virginia, United States - WW16-25 | ecosystem: Environmental > Aquatic > Deep subsurface > Groundwater > Cave microbial mat | place... | reverse complement strand
AATCGGCGCTCAAACGCACCGACGGCGAGTTCTGGCAAATCATGGATTTTGATTTTCTTGAGGGCGGGCCGTTCACGGTTGATGATGAGAAGAACGCCAATTTTGTGGCGGTGATTAACGCAGCGACGCGTGAAAAATTTTTTGACAAAGAATCCGCAGTCGGCAAAACCATCGAGGTCGATGGCCAAAGCTTTCGCGTCGTCGGCGTGGTGGCAAATGTGCCAATTTTTCGCAATCTGCCTTTTGCCGATATCTGGGTGCCACTCAGCACCAGCAAAGGCAAATTTTCCAGCCAGGAGCTGATCGGCAATTGCACGGGCGTGATTCTCGCCAAAAGCCGCGGCGACCTCGACCGCATCCGCGAAGATTTCAAGACGAAGTTGGCGCAGGTCGAATTTCCCGATCCCAAAGGTTTCAACACCATTTACGGCGCGGCGGAAACGCAATTTGAAAACGTCGCGCGCGAGCTTTTTGTCAACAACCGCTCGAACGAAAGCTACGCCCCGCAATTGTTGGCGGTCATCGTGCTGTTCATGATTCTTTTCATGCTGCTGCCGACCATCAACCTTGTGAACCTCAATCTCAGTTGGATCATGGAGCGCGCCTCGGAGATCGGCGTGCGCAAAGCGTTTGGCGCCTCGTCGTGGAAATTGGTCGGGCAATTCGTCGTGGAAAATGTGCTGCAAACATTGGTGGGCGGCGTCATCGGTTTCGTGCTGTCGTATCTCGTGTTGCAAATGCTGACGCAGAGCGGGTTGATACAATACGCGGTTTTTCACATGAACTATCGCCTCTTTCTCTACGGGCTGGTGATCGCGCTTTTCTTCGGCATATTTTCCGGCGTGTATCCGGCGTGGAAAATGTCGCGTTTGCACCCCGTCGAAGCGCTGCGCGGAAAAAGTTTATGACTTGTAAAATTTCCAGCTTTTACCACCAACGGATAAAAAGCCGCCAACTGATTTTATTGAAAAGTCAAACGTCTGCAATTATTTCGCTATGATTTTTTAATCCGTTGGCCGTTTTTCATCCGTTGGCGCAATTATTTTTTGCTCATATTATCACTAGAGATGAGGCCACTTATGCTCAAGCATCTTTTCAAGCTCGTCTGGAATCGGAAGCGCATTAACTTCCTGATCATCCTCGAAATTTTCTTTTCGTTTCTGGTGCTCTTTGCCGTCGTCACGCTCGGCGTTTTCTATGCGGACAATTACAATCACTCGTTGGGATTTTCCTACGAGAATGTTTGGAACGTCGAGATTGACGTGAAACAGGCGAGCGATGATTATTGGACGCCGGAACAAGCGGCCACCACGCAGCAATTGTTTCTGGCGCTGCAAGATTTTGATGAGATCGAAGCGACGGCAGCAGCGTTGACTCCACCTTTCGTCTTTGGCGGCAGGAGCTCCGTGAACTTGTACGACGGCAAACAGGTTGAGATGGAAGTCAACGAAGTTACCGACAGCTTCAAAGACGTGCTCGATCTGCAATTGGTGAGCGGCAGATGGTTTGCGAAAGAAGATGACGCGTTAAATTGGAAGCCGGTGGTCATCAACCGGCGGCTCAGCGAAGAAGTGTTCAGCGCGGAAGATCCGATTGGCAAGAGTTTTAAACCGTGGGCGTCGGACGGTGATTGCCGCGTCATCGGCGTGGTCACGGATTTCCGCAAAAATGGCGAATACTCGCAACTGCAAAATTATCTCTTTGAGCGGCGTAATTTGAACGATGCGACCCAACGCCCGCCGCGCAATCTTTTGCTTAAGGTTCGTCCCGGCACGACGGTGGCATTCGAAGAAAAATTAGTGAATAAAATGCAAGCCATTGCCCGCGACTGGTCGTTTGAAGTCCAGCCGCTGGCGGCGATGCGCGAATCGCATCTCAAATCGTATCTTGCGATTTTGATCGGGTTCGGCGTCGTCGCGACGTTCTTGATGATCATGGTCGGCCTCGGCTTGCTGGGTGTGCTCTGGCAAAACGTCACGCAGCGCACGCGCGAAATCGGTCTGCGCCGCGCCAAAGGCGCCACCGCCGGAAAAATTCACACGCAGATTTTGGGCGAGTTGCTGATGCTCACTTCTTTCGGCCTCGCGCTGGGCACATTGCTCGTCATCCAATTTCCGCTGCTCGATTTGATCGGATTTATTAGCACGAAGGTTTATCTCATCGGCCTGTTCGTTTCTCTTTTGTTGATTTATTTCGTGACCGTTGCTGCAGGCTTGTATCCGAGCTGGCTGGCGACCAAAGTGCAGCCGGCGGAGGCGTTGCATTATGAATAGCGCGAAGGGCAAAGTGCAAAGAGCGAAGAGCAGAACAAAAGCAAATCTATTTCCCGCGCTCTTTGCGCCATGCCCTCCGCTCTCTGCTCTCACCCTCTGCCCGAAAGGAGTTCCACTTAATGAAATCTACAGGTATACATTTCAGGCTGCGGCTGTGCCTTCCGGTTTTCTGCATGATGGTTTTGTCTGTGGTGATTGTTTCTTGCGATTCCCGCAAACAAAAAGCCGACTCAAATTTTGATACGAAAGTCGCTCACCCTGCCTACGGTGGCGAGCCTCCTAAAGTGCTTTTTGATGAAGCCCATCACAATATTCATACGGCAAGCGGTCTCTATAAACCGTTTGTTAATCTCATAACCAACGACGGCTATCAGGTAGCTCGGAATAAAGAACCTTTCTCGCAGAAAACACTGGACGGTTATAGCGTTTTGGTAATTGCAAACGCGCTAGGCGCAAACGAATCGAATGATAACCCTGCTTTTACCGAAGAGGAATGCGATGCAGTTAGTAATTGGGTTCAGGCGGGCGGCTCGTTGTTGCTGATTACTGACCACGCCCCGACTGGTGCGGCTGCCGAGAATCTTGCCAAACGCTTTGGCGTCGAGATGAGCAAAGGGATGACGGAAGATTCTACAAACTATGATAATGATTCCGGCGACACCAGCCAACTCGTCTTCACGCGGGAAAATGGTCTTCTGCTAGAACATCCGGTTACGCAAGGGCGAGAAGCGAGCGAGAAGATAAACAAAGTGATTACTTTTACAGGTCAATCGCTGAAAGCTCCCGAAAATGGCGCGGCATTTTTGAGACTTGGGGATTCAGCCCAAAATCGAGGGGCATCTATTAAAGTCGAAAAGTCCGGCGGCGATACGAGAGTATTGATTAATTACGGTGAGCTGGAACCAGCAACAGGCTATGCTCAGGCAGTTGCTTTGCAGTTTGGCAGAGGGCGTGTAGTTGTTCTTGGCGAAGCTGCAATGCTTACGGCGCAGCTTGACGGCAAAACCAATCAGCCGTTTGGGATGAACGTGCAAGGGATAGACAATCGGCAATTAGCGCTGAATATCATGCATTGGCTTTCCAGGATTCTATAATCCAAATTTCCTTCAGTGTCCAAGCAGAACAAGAGATTGTTCTCGATGGGGGAATGAATTTCAGAGAGCAGTAATTTCGACGTCTCGTCTTCGATCAAACGCAGTCCTTACCTAATTCGCCAGAGAACCGCGGCGGTGAAAGTCATCTGCCACTTCCAAAATGGTGGTTGCATCTTAGTGATTTCAATCTTATTTTTCTACGCTAAGTTTCCAAGTATGAGCTTTGGCTGAAGAGTGGAGGAAAAATGATTCGCTTCAAATCAGCGATCTTTCTGACTGGCCTCGTCATTTACGGCTCGCCGGCATGGTCCCAGACAACCGACACCAACATCAAAACGTTTGGCTACTTTCAAATCTCTTTCGATCATCAAAAAGATCTTCCGAGCGAGAATGAGCTGAATTCTTTTCAAGTGCAGCAGCTCAATCTTTTTCTGCAAAAGAACCTGACGGCGAAATGGACGGCCTTCATCAATTTCGAATTTCTGAACTCTTATTCTTCATTCCGCAATTGGGGCGCGCACAATCTCGAGGAGGTCTGGGTGGGCTTTCACAGCAGCAATCAATTCAAGCTCAAGCTCGGTTTGCAGGTGCCGACATTTAACAACTTGAACGAGATAAAAAACCGCACGCCCTTGTTGCCCTACATCATCCGGCCACTGGTTTATGAAAGCTCATTCAACGAAATCATCGCGATCGACGAGTTTGTGCCGGCGCGCGCGTTCGTGCAGGCCTATGGCTTTATCCCCTGGGGCGATGCCAAGATCGAACACGCGTTTTATATCGGCAATAGCCCGAACATCAACACCGACCCCAGAAGAGGGCAAACCGGCGTCGATTCCACCAACACCTTTCTTTTCGGCGGCCGGTTGGGGTTGCGCTTCCTGAATTTGAAGGCCGGCGTATCTGCCACGTTCGATGACCTGGATTTCACCTCCTTGGCCGATACCCTAAAGTCTCCTCTTGCACGCCTCCGCAAAGTGCTAAGGGTTCGCCTCGGCGCAGATTTTTCTTTCAATCTTGGCAAGTTTTCAGGCGAGGCCGAGGCCATTCGAGTGACCTACGACGAGGATCATCCCGACTTCGACGGAGACAAAGAGTTCTATTACGCCACGTTGGGCTACTCTTTCTCCGAGAAGCTATTTCTCTATGGCAGCTACTGGGCAACTAGAGAAAAGTACTTGCCGGTGACCGAGTTCGACTTGGTTGTTCTAACCGGCGGCGTCTCTTTTACTCTTTTTGACGATCTGGTTTTGAAAGCACAATATGCGCGTGCCGAAATCACGAACTCGCGCCAGCCTCCCCATGAGCTCGACCTCGATTATTATGCTCTCGCTCTTTCCGTGGTCTTCTGAGCGAGTGTGGCTATTATTGCAACGAGATGCATCCATGAAACGGTTATTGACGGTGATTTTCCTGGTTATGATTGGCACGGCCGATGCCCGCGCGCAATTGGCGATCATTGCCCATAAAACCGTGCCGGCGGACACGCTGACGCGGGCCCAATTGCTGGATTTTTACACCGGTGACGTCAAATCATGGAGCGACAAGACGCCGGTAGTCGTGCTCGATCTGAAGGCTCAAAGCGAGATCAAGGATGCTTTCTACAAGCTGCTGGGGCTTACCTCTTCGCGCATGAAATCGATTCGGCTCAAGAAGCTGCTGTTGGGCGAAGGTGAACCGCCGGAGGCGCTGAAGTCGGAGGAAGAAGTGTGAAAAGGGTGGCATCCACCTCTGGGGCTATTGGCTATGTTAGTCAATCGAAGGTGAACGGCGAGGTGAATATACTTAAGATCGTCGAAAAAGAAAAATTGTGACTATTCAGCCGGCCTCGCTTATCGCAGGAAAAAATCAAGGCAAAATAATTTAATGGCAAAATGATTTTGGCTTCAATCATTTTAACGTAAGCATTTTTTGTGGGCGCAAAATTGTTCGGAATTTTATTCTGAGTTTTTTCTCCTTTATGGCCTGCATCGGATTTCAGACAAGCTGAAAACCGAAGTCCAGAAAGCGGCCCCACTGATTGAAAAAGCCCATTGATAAAGCTTTTTATCGGTGGGTTTCTTCAATCGGTGGGCGAAACCTTTTAGTATTTTATTCTGAATTTGACTCTTTAAACACTAATCATTTTGTCATAAAATAATTTTGCCTTCTTGAAAGTGCGAGCGCAATGACTTTCAATAATCTGAAGATCGGCGCCAAGCAGATGGTCGGGTTTGGCGCTATTCTCATCATCATGGCGGGAGTCAATGTGTTCGCCATCCGTAAGATGGCGGCAATCAAGGCTGAAATCGACGAGGTGTCCGGTAACCGTTTGCCGCGCGCTCTGGCCATCTCAAATTTGAATCTCAACACTTCTTATCTGCGCATCAATCAGTTGCAGCTCGCCTTCACCGAAGAGCCGGAGACCAAACTCGAGCTGCACGCCACCATCAGCGCGCTCATCGATTCGATCAATCACAATCTCGATCTTTACGATTCCCTCCGCACGGAGTCCGAGCGACGCAACCTGTATTCCGCCGAAGAGCGCGATCTTTACACTGCATTCGACCGTGAGTGGGAACATTATCAAGATTTGAGCTTTACGTTTTTTGTTTTGCTGAGCGAGCAGGAGATGCGGCGCGCACTCGATTTATTGAACGGCGAAATGCGAAATGTATTCGACGAATTCAGCGGCATTCTGGTGAAATTGGTAACGGTCAACCAGAATGACTCTTTTGCCGCGGCTCAACGCGCCGAGATAACTTTTCGCGCGACCCGCGGTATTACCACTTTGTTGTTGGTCATCACCGTCGTCTTCTCGGCGTTTCTTGCCATGGGGTTGGCGCGGCGCATCGCTATACCCGTGCAACAACTCGCGCAAGCCGCCGGCCTCGTGGCCAAAGGAAATCTTGATGTACGCCTGAAAGTGACAAGCCGTGACGAGATTGGCCATCTGGCAGAATCCTTCAATCAAATGACCGAGGCGCTGCGCGAAGCCAATGCCAAGATGCAGCAGCAGGCCGGCGAGCTTCAGGCGCAGCAGGTGATTCTGCAGACCACCAATCAAGAGCTGCAAGAGAAATCAGAACGCTTGTCCAGGCAGAACGTCGAGATTGAGCGAAAGAACCGGGACCTCGAGCGCACCATGCAGCAGTTGCAGAGGACCCAATATCTCCTGGTGCAAGCCGAAAAAATGGCCTCGCTCGGCCAGCTCACGGCGGGCATCGCGCACGAAATAAACAACCCGGTCAATTTCGTCTCGTCCAACGTCAAGCCCTTGCGGCGGGATATTGACGAAGTACTGTCGATCATGGCCAAGTATGATGACACCATCGCCGGCAATCATTTGCAGGAAAGATTTGGCGAGATTGCGAAGACGAAGCGCGATCTTGATTTTCCGTTTTTGCTGGAGGAGATCGGCAATTTGCTAAAGGGGATCGAAGATGGGGCGCAGCGCACGTTCGAGATCGTCAAAGGCTTGCGCAATTTCTCCCGGCTCGACGAAGAGGGCAAAAAGCTGGCAGACATCAATCAGGGCCTCGAATCCACGTTGCTGATGCTCAAGCATCAATTGAAAAACCGCATCGAGGTGATCAAGGAATTTGGCGACCTGCCGCAAATCATCTGTTATCCCGGCAAGCTCAATCAGGTGTTCATGAATATCCTCTCGAATGCCTGCCAGGCGATTGAAGGGCAAGGCAAGATCTTCGTCAAGACCTCGTATGCCGACGAGATCGTCAAGGTCTCGATCAAGGACACTGGCCGCGGCATGTCCGATGAGATCAAGCAGCACATCTTCGAGCCTTTCTTTACCACCAAAGAAGTTGGTGAAGGCACCGGGCTCGGCTTGTCCATCACCTTCGGTATCATTCAAGACCACGACGGCAACATTGAAGTCTATAGTGCACCGAGCAAAGGGGCAGAGTTCGTGATCACGTTGCCCGCTATTCAATAGTGCTTTTGACGTGGAATCTGTACAAAAACAATTCTTACGCATTACGCCTTACGGCTTACGTAATGTGTAATTCGTAAAACGTAACCTTTGGATTGCGGTCCCCGCTCCGCTTCCTTTTTTATTTATGGAGGTGGGGCGGAGTTGTCCATGTTGTGAGGAAAAAATGAGCAAGCAAGATTTCAAGATTCTTTATGTTGATGATGAAGAGCACAACCTGATCTCGTTCAAGGCCTCCTTTCGCCGAGAATACCAAATCTACACCGCCACCAGCGGCGAGGAAGGCCTCGAGATTGTTCGCAACCAGCCGATCGATCTCATCATTACCGACCAGCGCATGCCGAAGATGACCGGCATTCAATTTCTCGAGCGCACCCTGCCGGAGTATCCCGATACCATCCGGATAATTCTGACCGGGTTCAGCGATGTCGAGGCCATCATCGGCGCCATCAACAGCGGCCGCGTCTTTCGGTACATCACCAAACCCTGGGATGAAACCGAGCTGAGAATGACATTGGAAAACGCCCGCCAGCTTTCGGAGCTGAGCAAGAACAACAAAGCGCTGATGGTTCAATTGCAGAAAAAAGTTGAGGAGCAGGAGAAAACGCTGCGCCAGTTCATGAAATACGTGCCCGAGCCGGTCATTGAAAAAACGCTGAACTCTTCGGATGAATCCATTTTCGACGGCGAGCTACGCAACATCGCCATCCTGTTTTGCGACATTCGCGGGTTCAGGCCGATGAGCGAGCAGCTTCCTCCCAAAGAGGTGGTCTCTTTTCTGAACGATTATTACTCGATTATGACGGAAACCATCAAACGCCACAACGGCACGGTGATCCAGTACGTCGGTGACGAGATTTTCGCCGCTTTTGGAGCGCCGGTCGCCACGGTCGATAGTGAAAAAGATGCGGTGTTCTGCGCTCTGGAGATGATGCGCCGGCTGGAGATACTCAATCAGAAGTATAAGACTCGCATCGGCAAGGAAATCCTGGTAGGCATCGGCATCAACTCCGGCGAGGTGATCGCCGGCAATCTGGGGTCCGAGCACAGAATCGACTACGCGCTCACCGGCGACACGGTGAACACCGGCAAACGCATCGAAACGATTACCCGAGACTACCCGAACTCCATCCTCATCAGCGAGACCGTTCATCAAAAGATCAAGGAGTTTGTGGCGACGAAAGAGTTCGAGCCGCTGGCAGTCAAGGGCAAGAAAGAGAAAATTCGGGTGTATCAAGTATTGCCGAATTAAAGAGACCAAGCATGAGCAATTCCATCCTCATCGTCGATGATGACTTCTCGGTTACTGCCTCGTTAGCCCTGCTCCTAAAGCAAGCCGGTTATCCAGCGGAAGTTGCGAGCACGCCTGCCGCCGCGCAGGAGAGAATTGAGCATGGGAGCTTCGCTTTGATTCTTCAGGATATGAATTTCTCGCGCAGCACCAGCGGCGAGGAGGGATTGCGGCTGCTTCAGGAGCTTAAAAGACGGCAACCAACGGTTCCGATTATTCTGATGACCGCCTGGGGCTCTATCGCCTTGGCCGTGAAGGGCATACAAGCAGGTGCATCGGATTTCATCACCAAGCCGTGGAGCAACGAGCAACTTCTGCAATCGATTAAAACGGTCCTCGGGGTGGCTGCCGCTAACTCGGCGGCGGTCAAAGAAAAGGCGCCTACGCGAGAAGAACTTGATACTCGTTATGATTTTCGTAGTCTTGTCGGTCACGATCCGAAAATTCTAAAAACCCTTGACTTGATTGGCCGTATCAGCCCTACGGATGCCTCCGTGTTGATCACCGGCGAAAGCGGCACCGGCAAGGAGCTTATTGCCGAGGCGATTCATCGCAACAGCGCGCGAAAGGAAGCGCCGTTTGTCAAAGTCAATCTTGGCGGAATTTCATCGACCTTGTTTGAAAGCGAGATGTTTGGTCATGTAAAGGGCGCGTTTACTGACGCTAAACAGGATCGCAAGGGCAGATTCGAAATGGCGCATGGAGGGACGATTTTCTTGGATGAAATCGGCGATCTCGACCTGAGCTGTCAGGTGAAATTGCTGCGCGTTCTGCAGGATAGAACCTATGAAGTTCTGGGATCGAGTGCGAGCCGAAGCGTTGACCTGCGGGTGATCGCTGCCACCAACCGCAATTTGCCAGAAATGATCGCGCAAGGAAATTTTCGCGAAGATTTGCTGTATCGTTTGAACCTCATCGCCATCCATTTGCCGCCGCTGCGCGAGCGCCGCGATGACATTCCGCTCTTGGCCAATCAGTTTTTGCAAAACGTGGCCAATGTCTATCGCCGCAACGGCTTGTTCATCAACGAGGCCGGTCAGCATTGGTTGCAAGGCTTGCCCTGGCCGGGAAATATCCGGCAGCTCAAACAATTGATCGAACGAACCGTCTTGATGACGACCAACGACGTGCTCGATGTCGAAGACTTCATCGTGGCTTCCAGCATGCAATCCGCCGAGAGTGGCAAAGACCTGTTGCCGGCAGTCGGCAGCATGACGCTGGATGAGATGGAAAAAGCCATGATTAGCAAAAGCCTGGAACACTTTCATGGCAACATCAGCAAGGTGGCTGACGCTCTGGGGCTGAGCCGCGCGGCGCTGTATCGGCGTTTTGAAAAATATGGAATCCAACCGTGAGCCTGCGCCGCAAATTCATCGTTTATCTGCTTTTTATCCACCTCGTCCTCGTTGTCTTTGCCGGGTATTTTTTTGGGGAACATCGCGTCTGGCTGTTGGCGGTTGAAGCGTTTTTGTTGTTCTCCTTTTTTCTCGCCAAAAGACTTTTTCAAGCCTTATTCACGCCCATCGATCTCTTGATAACCGGCGCGGAATTCATTAAAGAAAGTGATTTCAGCACGGAGCTTCGCGAAGTCGGCCAGCCCGAAATGGATCAATTGATCCAGGTTTACAACAAAATGATCAGCCATTTGCGCGAAGAACGTCTCCGGCTGCAAGAGCAGAATTATTTTTTGGATAAAGTTCTGACCGCCTCACCATCGGGAATTATCACGTTTGATTTCGACGAGAAAATAGCGACAGCGAATCCGAGCGCCGTGAACATACTGCAATCATCGATACCCGAGATGATCGGCAAGAAGCTTTCGGAGGTCAAAACTTTTTTTACCGACGCACTCGATCGGCTGCAAGTTGGCGAATCGCAAGTCATACGCTTGCGCGGCCAACGCAGGATGAAATGTCAAAAATCTCAATTTATTGAGAGCGGATTTCCTCGCGCCTTTATTCTGATGGAAGAGCTTACCGAAGAATTGCGGCGTTCGGAAAAGGCGGCGTATGAAAAATTGATCCGTATGATGTCGCATGAGATCAACAATTCTATTGGCGCGGTGAATTCCTTGCTACACTCTTGCCTCAACTACAAGAATCAACTGCGCGACAATGATCGCATAGACTTTGAGAATGCGCTACAGGTCGCCATTCGGCGCACCGAGCATTTGAATGTCTTTATGAAAAGCTTTGCCGACGTCGTCCGGCTGCCGATGCCGGTGCGGCGAGCTTGCGACCTGGTGAGGTTGTTGGAGGAGATCACCATGCTCCTGGCTCCGGAAAGCCAAAAACGAGGGATAACCTGGAATTGGGATATTCAAGTCCAGCTCGATTCCATGATGATGGACAAACATCAGATGGAACAAGTTTTTTTGAATATTTTGAAGAATGCCATGGAAGCTATCGGTGAAAACGGCACGATCACGATCCGGGCGGGAAAGAAAGCGGGGAGGGGATTTGTTATCATCGAAGATTCGGGGAGTGGTTTAACGCCGGACGCGAAGGCGAATCTCTTCACGCCGTTTTTTACGACCAAAGAAAACGGCCAGGGAATTGGGTTGACGATGGTACAAGAGATTTTGAGCAGACATCAGTTTGAGTTTTCTTTGGAAGGGCAGCCCGGCCAGCCGACACGATTTAGCATTTCTTTTGGGTGAGCAAGAGATTTTCTCTCTGCTTTCCAGGCTGTTCTATCACCCTGCTTGCCACCTTGTCTAATTTGCAAAAAATCTTCCCAGTTGCCCGGCGAAAAAAACCTTGCTTTCTTTAATAATTTTCAGTATATATGCAGCCGTGCGGCTAATCGCTAAGTGCGGCCAATAATGGGTTGAAGAGAGCCGCCACGGTAATCCGGGCCCTTGTAACTCATTTCGATTATCCATTTGGTGAATTTTCCTTCACCGCAAAAAATGGTTGGAATCGCAGAATTGCATAAGGTTCTGCGCGTTGAACTAAACGATAGTGTTCACAAGGGATAGGCTTCCCAAGAGAACGGGAGTGGCTGCGTCCCTTTTTTATTTCATAATTTTTCAGTATGAAAACTATGCCCAGGCTTTCCTTATTCTTGCTGAAACTTTCTTAATAGTCGACAGCTTTCGCCAAACCGCGATACTTGCGGCATGACGAATGACGATGGAAAATCGGGCATTTTGTTCTTTGACAACTGGTTGAGGCTCAAGCCCCACCCAGATACAGAGAAGCAATTCAAGCAAGCGGGCGTGTCTTGCGTTAAATGGTCTTTGGCGCGGGAGGCTTTGCTTGCATAAACCTTTTGAGTTTCATGAAGGACGAATATGAGGAAAGAAATTTTTATTAATTCCTCGGTCGGCGAAACTCGCATTGCCATTCTCGAAGATGGTAAAGTGGTGGAGCTATTTGTCGAGCGTCCGGAGAGCGAGCGCATGGTTGGCGATATTTATCTTGGCAAAGTCGTGAACGTCGCCAAGGGCATGCGCGCCGCGTTTGTGAGCATCGGTCAGGAGCAGGATGCGTTTCTGCATTTCTCCGACATTGGGGAAAGACTGAACGAATACAGCGCTTATCTGGACCTCGAATCGACCTCGGAAAATGGTGACATGTCCAAGCCCGGGCATCACCGCCCGATCCCGCGTGAAGGCCAGGAAATCCTGGTGCAGATCATCAAGGAGCCGATTGCCTCCAAAGGATCGCGAATTACCACCGAGCTTTCCATTCCCGGCCGCTTTATGGTGTTGGTGCCCGGCAATGAGATGGTCGGCATCTCCAAAAAGATTCTCAGCATCAAAGAGAGAAAACGGCTGAAACGAATCTCCCACGAGATTCGCCCCAAAGGCTTCGGCCTGATTATTCGCACGGTGGCGGAGAATCGTGATGAAGGCGAGCTTCGAGCGGATTTGGAAAATCTGTTGCACACTTGGCGACAAACTGAGGAGAGAATAAAACGCGTCAAGCCGCCGCATTTGGTGTATAAAGACCTGGGCATGGCTTCCAGCGTCATTCGCGACTTGTTCACTCCCGATATCAATCGCGTGCTGGTCGACTCCAAAACCTTGTACAAGCAGACGATGAATTACCTCGATGAAGTCGCCCCGTCGATGGTTGGCAAGGTGGAACAATACAAAGGGAAAACCCCTTTGTTTGACACGCTGGGCGTCGAGCAAGACATTGAAAAAAGCTTGGCGCGCAAACTGTGGATGCGGAGCGGCGGCTACATCATTTTTGATCACACCGAGGCGTTGACGGCCATTGACGTCAACAGCGGCAAATTCATGGGGCGCGGAGCGCACGATGAAAATTCCCTCAAAGTGAATCTCGAAGCCTCGCGGGAAATCGCCCGCCAACTTCGACTGAGGGACATCGGTGGCATCATTATCATCGATTTCATCGACATGCAGGACCTCCGGATGCGCCGCAAGCTCTACGACGAATTTAAACGAGAATTGCGCAAAGATCGCGCCCAATTCAACATGAGCGCGATCAGCGAATTTGGCCTGATCGAGATGACCCGCGAGCGGGTTCGACCAAGCTTGATCTACGCATTCAGCGAGCCCTGCCCGACCTGCGAGGGCATCGGGCGGGTCATTTCCAAACCGGCCGTATTGACCCGTATCGATCGCTGGATCACACGATTCAAAAGCGAGAAGAAAGGCCGGCTCTTGCAACTGAAAGTGCACCCCGAGCTGCTGCCTTACCTGACCGAAGGTTTTCGCAGTCGTATCCGTCGATTGATGTGGAAGCACTGGATGAAGATCGATGTCGTGCCTGACGGTGCCCAACGTCTCGACGAGTTCAAATTTTTTGCAAAAGGCGGCGAGGAAGAAGTCACGCTTTAAGACCGCATGACCGTGCAAAGCGATTCGGCCGCGCGCTCTGCGCTTGCTGTGACTATTCCCGCTGTTATTGAATGACGGCATCGTCAACAAGGAGCCAGAAAACATGTACGCAGTTGTTGAAATCAAAGGCGAGCAGTTCAAAGTCCAGAAGGACGATGAAATCCTCGCGCAAAAAGTCGAAGGCGAAATTGGCAGCAAGATGACCTTTGACCGCGTGTTGATGATTGGCGGTGAAGGCGACGTCAAAATCGGCCAGCCGGCGATCAGCGGCGCCTCGGTGCAAGCTACGATCAGCGGCACGCGGCGCGCGCCGAAAATCGTCGTCTTCAAAAAGAAAAAACGGCGTGGCTATCGCCGCACGCGCGGCCATCGCCAGAGCTTTACTGCTTTGAAGATCGACGCGATTAATGCTTAAGAGAAGGAGTTTGCCATGGCACATAAAAAAGGCGGCAGCAGCACACACAATGGCCGCGATAGCAATCCGCAACACCTGGGCGTGAAACGATTCGATGGCCAGCTTGTCAAGGCTGGCAGCATCATTGTTCGTCAGCGCGGCACGCGCGTCCATCCAGGCGTAAATGTAGGCCGCGGCAGCGACGACACGCTGTTTGCGCTGGTTGATGGCAAGGTGAAATTTGCGCGGCGCGGCAGGGATAAGAAAGAAGTGAGCATCGTTGTTGGGTGATATAAATTGAAGAGGAGGCCAATAGAAAAATCGCTATTGGCCTTTTCTCATTCTGTATTGATCTGATTATCCGAAGTTTTTATGAATGATCGAATTGCGATTGATTCTGAAATCCAACACGGGAAGCCTGTCATTCGAGGAACACGCGTTCCGGTCAGCCGCATCTTCGGCGGCATGGCAGGTGGGATGACCGTTGAGGAAATCGTTCGCGAGTACGAGATCAGCGAACAGGATGTTCTTGCAGCGCTTAATTACGCTGAAGCTTCAAACAATGTTGATTGACATGTTGAATGATTTTGCATGGAGGTTTTTATGAAGATCACGGTCGTAGG
>Ga0247727_10012656_pt1 | contig 14420 bp, 12 predicted proteins | sample WisWelCaveWW1625_FD_202498 | JGI IMG/M metagenome (GOLD analysis project Ga0247727, IMG submission 202498) | Biofilm microbial communities from Wishing Well Cave, Virginia, United States - WW16-25 | ecosystem: Environmental > Aquatic > Deep subsurface > Groundwater > Cave microbial mat | place... | reverse complement strand
GTATCGCTTGCCTGTCGATCATGCGAACGCGTACGACTGTTCGCAGCACGGCGGAATCCCGCCACCCTGAGTCACACGGTCACACGCTCACTGATCGCGATTCAACTATTATGCGAAGTGTCCTAACCTGGCGCTGTTGCCGCCTTCCGTTCCGACCGGTGCGCAGCTCGCGAGCTATTCTCAGGCAGACTTTGGGCCTCCCTACAGGCTCGGCACAACCCCGCGCGAGTCGCTCATCGTCGGCATCGCGTACGTCGACCAGCAATGCGCCCAGTTTTTCGATGCCGTCGAGCAGATGAATCGCAAAACAGTGGTGCTCCAGAGCGGAGTTACCAGCGCCTCGACTCAGACTTTGGCCGTCATGGCCGCGGCCGAGCGATCGGCTCTGGCGATTGCGAAAGTGGCCGCAGTTTTCGAGGTTACTAAAGTGCTTCTCGAGCAATACCGCGAACAGTTCACATTTGCGACGCACTCATCCGAGCTTCGTTCGCTCATCACGCAGGCAATGACAGCGCAAAGAAAAGAATATATTGCGCTCATCGAGCGCAATGCCATCGAATCGGACGTTGAAGTTATTGCGGCGGTGAAGAGATACGCGGAGACCTGCACGCTGGCGACCATTCGCGAATACTGGAATGCGGCCGTGGCCAAGGCGGTCCGAGAAGGAGTGGCTCCTGCCCCCGGCGGAAACAACTCCGCCGGAGCGCAACTGTCGCTTTCGAACAGGACGCGAGCAGCAGCGTCGCCACGGCCTGGCAATGTTCTTGGCGTCAACCAGTATGTTGTCAGGTGAGTTCTGGCGGAGACTGTCAAACGGCAGTTGACCACCCGTCGAGGTTGTGACGGCGCTGTTGCGCCCTGGCGGTTGCTGGTTCACGCATACCCCAGGCGGCGAAGCTCGCCGAGGCGGGGCAGCAAGGACCACCGCCGCCATGGATCGCGGGCTCCGGGACACGCAAAAGGGGCCCGTGACGAGGGACATAACGACTTCTTTATATCTTTATTGCAGATGCCTCGGCTGGCGGGTATAGAGGCGCGGAGGCCTGCCGCCTCGGCATCGCGCACGCAACGCCGCGCGCCAGCCGCCTGGCGGCAAGGCCGCATCGAACCGCAACCTTTCGGGACCAGAGGCCAATGACGCGTCGCAACGACTACGTGGTTAAGGACATCGGGCTGGCCGAGTTCGGCCGCAAGGAAATCTCCATCGCCGAGACCGAGATGCCGGGCCTGATGGCGACCCGCGAGGAGTTCGGCAAGGCCCAGCCGCTCAAGGGTGCGCGCATCGCCGGCTCGCTGCACATGACCATCCAGACGGCAGTGCTGATCGAGACCCTGAAGGCGCTCGGCGCCGACGTGCGCTGGGTCTCCTGCAACATCTACTCCAGCCAGGACCACGCCGCGGCAGCGATCGCCGCCGGTGGCACGCCCGTGTTCGCCATCAAGGGCGAAAGCCTCGAGGACTACTGGGACTACACGCTGCGCCTGTTCGAATGGGGCGACGGCGGCATGCCGAACATGATCCTCGACGACGGCGGTGATGCCACCCTGTTCGTGCACCTGGGCGTGCGCGCCGAGGGCGGCGACGTGGCATTCCTCGACAAGGCCGGCTCGGAGGAAGAGGAGATCCTGTTCGCGCTGCTCAAGAGGGTGCTGAAGGAGAAGCCGAAGGGCTGGTTCGGGGGGCTCGGCAAGGCGATCAAGGGCGTCTCGGAGGAGACCACCACGGGCGTGCACCGGCTCTACGAGATGCAGAAGAAGGGCACGCTGCTGTGGCCCGCCATCAACGTCAACGACAGCGTCACCAAGTCCAAGTTCGACAACCTCTACGGCTGCCGCGAGAGCCTGGTCGACGGCATCCGTCGCGGCACCGACGTGATGATGGCCGGCAAGGTCGCTTTTGTCGCGGGCTACGGCGACGTCGGCAAGGGCTCGGCCGCGTCGCTCAGGCAGGCCGGCTGCCGCGTGCTGGTGTCGGAGATCGACCCGATCTGCGCCCTGCAGGCCGCTATGGAAGGCTACGAGGTGACCACCATGGAGGATGCCGCGCCGCGCGCCGACATCTTCGTCACCGCCACCGGCAACAAGGACGTCATCACGCTCGACCACATGCGGGCGATGAAGGACCGCGCCATCGTGTGCAACATCGGCCACTTCGACAACGAGATCCAGGTGGTCGGCCTGAAGAACCTCAAGTGGAACAACATCAAGCCGCAGGTCGACGAGATCACCTTCCCGGACGGCAAGCGCATCATCCTGCTGTCGGAGGGGCGCCTGGTGAACCTCGGCAACGCCATGGGCCACCCCTCGTTTGTGATGTCGGCCTCGTTCACCAACCAGACGCTGGCGCAGATCGAGCTGTTCACCAACCCCGGCAAATACGAGCGCAAGGTCTACACGCTGCCCAAGCACCTCGACGAGAAGGTGGCGCGGCTGCATCTGGCCAAGATCGGCGCCAAGCTCACCAAGCTGCGGCCCGACCAGTCCGAATACATCGGCGTGCCGGCGAACGGACCGTTCAAGAGCGACCACTACCGGTATTGAAGCTGTCCGGCATAGCCGTCATCCCGGTGCTCGTCACCGGGATCCAGCTGTCCGCGAACGCCGAAGCAAGCTGAGAGATGGATCCCGGGCACAAGGCCCGGGATGACGGATGCGGGGTCGACCACATCAGCCGATCCACTTCTCGAAGAAGGTGCTGAGCGGGTCCTTCTCATAGCTGCCGAAGGGGCCGCGCTCGGTGTAGCCGCAGCGGCGGTAGAGCCCCAGCGCCTCGGGCTGGCGCACGCCGGTTTCGAGGCGGATGACGCGCACGCCATCGGCCTTGGCGGCCGCTTCCAGCGCCGCGAGGATCTGCTTGCCGACGCCGCCGCGCGCCTCGGGCGCAACGAACATGCGCTTGATCTCGGCCTCACCGTCCGCGCCCAGCAGCAGCGCGCCGCAGCCCACGGCGATGGCGTCGCGGCGGGCGACGAGGAAGCGGGCGTTCGGCGCGGTCAGCACGGCGACGTCGACCAGGTGGTTGCTCTCGGCCGGGTAGAGGCCTGCCATGTAGCCGTCCGACTGGACCAGCAGGGCATGCACCTCGGGCTGGTCGGCGCTTTCGGCCGCAATGGCGACAGCCGCTGCCGGGCCCGGAGCCGCAGCGGGGGCAGCCGGCGCCTCGTCGACCGGCTTGCCGAGCTTCTCCCACGCGGCCACATCCTCGTCGGTCATGAACCCGCGGCCGATGCGGTAAGACGTCTTGAGCGTGCCGGCCGGAACGCCGACGGCGGCGTCCGTGTAGTCCCCCTGGTAGTCCTGGAAGGGATCGGCGGCCGTGAAGATGGGATCGGTGGTCCACAGCTTCTGCAGCGCCCTGCGCTTGATGCTCTCGGGCACGCCAGGCGCGGTGAAGCGCCCGTAGTCGGAATGGTAATTGAGCGCCTCGAAATCGACATCGGCGAAGTCGGCTTCCGTCAGCTCGCGCTTTTTCTCGGGCGGCTGGCCGCCGGGCTGATCCCCTGCCTCCTCGGCTTGTGGCGAACCCGACCGGCCGCCGTCGACGGCCGGCGCGTTCGCAGTCTCTGCGGGCGATACGTCCGCCGGTGGAGCACCGCCATCCTTGGCCTCGGCCTTGCGCCGCGACCAGCGCTTCAGGAATGGCTCCTCCTCATTCATTCTCGCGCGCTCCAGGCTCGCGCCGGCGCTGCCGCAACTCGGCGATGGGCTCCTGGCCGAACTTGTGGTCCTCCGCCTGGTGGTGCTTCTGGCGCTGGCGCTTGACGAAGCGCTCCTCCTGGTGGTGCTCGGCGACGAAGGCCTCCAGCAGCTCCGCCAGCGGCTGCGGCATGGCGACCGCGCCGACGATCTCGTCGCCGTTCTGGCCGTAGACCTCCGCGTCGTAGGGAGAAGCGGTGATCACGGCCACGTGCACCGGCTGTCCGCCGTCTCCGCCCTCGCGCAGCACCACGTAGACGAGCGGGTCGCCGGCATCCAGATTGGCCACGTAGCCGATGGTTTCCTTGTGATGCAGCTCCAGCGGCAAGGTCGCCGCGTGGTAGTGGGTCGAGACCGGGTCACGGCGCAGCTCCCGCCAGGCGCTGATCTCGGGGGCGTTGAGGAACACGCTCACGGGCCGCCAAGCGTATTCCTGCCAGGGATGATCGATCTTGTCGCGGGCGATCACCACGCCCAGCGGCATCGACAGCACCCGCTCCATCGGCCTCACCTTCTCCTGCGCGCTAGAGCAAGATCGTTTCTGATCGAAGCGCTTGGCTTCGATCATGGAACGTGAATCTTGCTCTCAACTCTATGATTAGAGCAGGATTCACGCTTCGGCCCATACGTGGATTGTGAGATCGAGGTGATCCAATCTGAAGCGATCCTGCTCTAAGCACAAGGGGCGGAAATCAAGTATATAGGCTTTTGGCGGGCGGCCGACCGCCTATAAAATCAGCAGTAGGATGCGGAGCGCCCGGCTGTCGTGCGGCGCCCCAAGGGAGAGGCCATGTCAGCGCCAGCCAAAAGCCAGCGGCTGCTCGTCTGCAACTGCCAGCGGACCATGGACATCGACGGCAAGGCCCTGGCCAAGGCCCTGCAGCTGAGCGAGCCGCCGACCGTCCACAGCGAGCTGTGCCGGAGCCAGGTCGGGGCATTCGAGGCGGCGCTGGCCGGCGGCACGGCGCTGCACGTGGCCTGCACGCAGGAGGCGCCGCTGTTTCGCGAGGTGGCCGCCGGCAAGGGCGAGGCCGACCTCACGTTCACCAACATCCGCGAGCGGGCCGGATGGTGCTCGGCCAAGCCGTCGGCCACGCCGAAGATGGCCGCGCTGCTCGCCGAGGCCGCGCACACGCCGCGCCCCACCGGCGTCACCACGCTGAAATCCGACGGCGTGTGCCTGGTCTACGGCCGTGGGCAGGCGGCGCTCGATGTGGCGGCCGAGCTGTCGGACCGTCTCAGCGTCACCGTCCTGCTGAGCGACCCGGAAGCCGCCCTGCCGCCCGGCATCGTGTCGGTGCCGATCTTCAAGGGGCGCATCCGCACCGCTGTCGGCCATCTCGGCGGCTTCTCGATCGAGGTCGACGGCTATGCGCCCATGCTACCCTCCTCGAAGGGCGCGCTCGAGTTCGTGCTGCCGCGCGACGGCGCGCGCTCCACCTGCGACATCATCTTCGACATGTCGGGCCGCGCGCCCCTGTTCGCCGACGTCCAGCGTCGCGACGGCTACCTGCGCGTCGATCCCGCGCATCCCGCCGCCGTCGCCCGCGCGATGTTCAAGGTGACCGACCTGGTCGGCGAGTTCGAGAAGCCCCTCTATGTCAGCTACGACGCCGGTATCTGCGCGCACGCGCGCAGCCAGAAGGTGGGCTGCACCAACTGCCTCGACCATTGCCCGACTGGGGCGATCTCGCCTGACGGCGATCACGTCGTCATCGACGCCGCCATCTGCGGCGGCTGCGGCAACTGCAGCGCGGTGTGCCCGACCGGGGCCGTCAGCTACGCCTACCCGCAGCGCGCCGATCTCGTTGCGCGCCTCGGCGTGCTCCTGAAGACCTACAAGGCGGCGGGCGGCGAGCGGCCCATCGTGCTGTTCCACGACGAGAAGCACGGCGCGCCGCTGATTTCGGCAATGGCCCGGCTGGGCAAGGGCCTGCCGCCCAACGCACTTCCGCTGTCGCTGTTCTCCGTGCTGCAGCTCGGCCACGACGCCCTGGCGGCGGCGATCGCCTACGGCGCCGAGCACGTGGTCGTGCTGACGCCGCCCGAGCACCCCGCCGAGCTTGCCGCCATCGAGGGGCAGACGGCCCTGCTGAGCGCATTCCTGGATGGTCTGGGCTATCGCGGCCAGCGCGTGCACCTGTCGGCCGATCGCGACCCCGACGCGGTCGAGGCGTTGCTGTACGGCCTGCCGCCGTTGCCGAATGCCATGCCTGACGGCTTCAACGCCATCGGCTCGAAGCGCGATATCGCCCGCACCGCGCTGGCCAGGCTGAAGGCCGCGGCGCCGGCGCCCAAGGACATCATCGCCCTGCCCAGGGGCGCGCCCTATGGCCGCGTCCAGGTCGACGTTGCGGGCTGCACGCTGTGCCTCGCCTGCGTCGGCGGCTGCCCGACCGGTGCCCTCTCCGACAACCCGGACCGGCCGCAGCTCTCGTTCACGGAAAGCGCCTGCGTGCAGTGCGGCATCTGCGTCGCGACCTGCCCGGAGAAGGTGATCACGCTGGAGCCGCGCTACAATTTCCAGCCGAGCGCCATGAGCCCGGAGGTGGTCAAGGGCGAGGAGCCATTCCATTGCGTCAGCTGCGGCAAGGCGTTCGGCACCAAGTCGACCGTGGAGCGCGTGCTGGCCACGCTCAAGGGCAAGCACGCGATGTTCCAGACCGAGGCACAGCTGCGCCTGATCCAGATGTGCGACACCTGCCGCATCACCACCGTGTCCGAAGCCGGCAACGATCCCTTCCGCGGCGCGGCGCGTCCACGCGTGCGCACCACCGAGGACTATCTGGCCGAGGCCGCGGCGGACAAGAAGGCCGGCAAGAAGCCGGAGGACTTCCTCAACTGAGCGGCGCGTAATTTGCCGCAACCTATGGACCAACGCATGCAATACGAGACGCTGAAGGTTGCAATCGGGGCGGATCGGGTGGGCATCGTCACCATGAACCGGCCGCAGATGCGCAACGCCATGAACACGCAGATGATGCGCGAGCTGCGCGACTGCTTTGCGTACTTCTACGTGCACCAGGATGCCGCGGCGTGCCTGGTGCTGACCGGCGAGGGGGCCGGCTTCTGCTCGGGCGCCGATCTGAAAGAGCGCAAGGGCATGAGCGAGATCGCCTGGCGCGAGCAGCACGCCGTGGTCGAGCAGATGGTGCGCGCCATCATGGACTGCCCGATCCCGGCCATCGCCGCCGTCAACGGCGCGGCCTACGCCGGCGGCATGGAGCTGGCGCTGGCCTGCGACTTCGTCTACGCCGCGCAGTCCGCCCGCTTCGCGCTGACCGAAGTGACGCTCGGCATCATGCCCGGCGCCGCCGGCACGCAGAACCTGCCCCGCGCCGTCGGCACGCGCCGCGCCAAGGAGCTGATCCTGACCGGCACGCCGTTCGGAGCACACGAGGCGCTGGGCTGGGGCATGGTCAACCAGGTGTGCCCCGACGACCAGCTGATGGACGAGGTGCTCGCGGTTGCCCGTCGCATCGCCGACAATGCGCCGGTCTCCGTGCGGCAGGCCAAGAAGTCGATCGACAAGGCGACCGAGCTCGACCGCAGCACCGGCTACGCCTTCGAGCTCGAGGCCTACTACCGCACGGTGGTGACCGAGGACCGCCAGGAAGGCATCAACGCCTTCAACGAGAAGCGCAAGCCGCGCTACCAGGGCAAATGAGCAGCCCAAAATCGCGCTGGCGGATTAACCGTGATCGCCTCAATCCCCGCCTTCCTGGGCCGTGATATACTCCGTGTTGCCTCGGATCACGAGGCGGCGCATCCCGCGGAGCGCCGTCTCAGCCTAGCGAACCGGGAGTCGCAGTCCGACCGCCTCGCCCGGCAGGCCGCCAGACCAGCGGAGCGCCGAATGTGGGGCCCGGATGCGGCGAGCTTGGGCGTTCGGAGCCCATACGCGAATGCAGGTCGAACGGGCTCTGGACGCCCAATTTATTCTACTGACACTCGTGGAAACCGAGTGAGCAGACAATCGGCGTTGGCGCGGGCGGATGGCCGGCGACACGCGTCGCCGACGGTATGACGCGCGGCTGGTACGTGCCCTCTCGTCCGCCATTCCCAAGCCAGGTTGGCGTCCCTCCCCCTGCTTCGAGGGCGGGCCTTCGACGCGACAGGCGTAGGTTGTGTCGAGCGGAAGCGAAGACACAACACCAATTCGCTGGGGCACGTTTGTCGTGTTGGGTCGGCGGTTCGCCCGACCCAAGCTACGATGGATGCCGGTCGCCCTATTTCGGGGCGCGCTTGGCGAGGATGCGCTGCAGGGTGCGGCGGTGCATGTTGAGGCGGCGGGCCGTCTCCGACACGTTGCGGTTGCACAGCTCGTAGACGCGCTGGATGTGCTCCCAGCGCACCCGGTCGGCCGACATCGGATTCTCCGGCGGCTGGGCCTTCTCGTTCGGCGCGGCGAGCAGCGCGTCCGTCACGTCGTCGGCGTCGGCGGGCTTGGCCAGATAGTCGACGGCGCCGAGCTTCACGGCCGACACCGCGGTGGCGATGTTGCCGTAGCCGGTCAGCACCACGGCCCGGGCGTCGGGGCGCACCTTGGCGAGCTCGGCGATGACGTCGAGGCCATTGCCGTCGTCGAGCCGCATGTCGACCACGGCGAACGCCGGCGCCGCCTGCCGGATCAGGTCGAGACCCTCGGCCACCGAATGCGCGAGCCGCACCTCGAAGCCACGCAGCTCCATGGCGCGCGCCAGCCGCGTGACGAAGGCGCGATCGTCATCGACCAGGATGAGAGTGCGATCCTCCGGCAGCTCGTCCGGCTTGAATGACAGATCTTCGGACACGGGTTGAGCCTCCAAACTCCCAGCACTATAGCGGGCCGGCTACGTCCGCCCAAGCCTCTGTACCGCTATCTGTACATCGGCAGACTTAAGCAATTCCGTCCGCGAGATCAGCGCCTTGCGCGCTCCCGTGCTGCATGGCCGGGGCGTCTGCCCCGGCCTGAGCCCTCGCGAAGGCTTCGCGCGGCCAGCTGACCTTGACGACGGCGCCCATGGTCGGCCAATCGCGGTTTTCCAGCGCCACCGCGGCGCCCGAGCGCTCGAGCAGGGTCTTGGCGATGAAGAAGCCGAGACCCAGGCCCGATGGTTCGCCATCCTTCGTATGACCACGTGGCCGTGCCGGCCGGGTTGTGATGTAGGGCTCACCCAGGGCATCCAGCACGTCGGGCGGCACACCTGAGCCGTCGTCGGCGATGGTGATCACCACCTCGCGGGCAGACCACCGGGCGGTGATTTCCACGCGCGTGCGGGCAAAATCAACGGCGTTCTCGACCAGATTGCCGAGACCGTAAATGACGCCCGGCCGACGCTCGCCCACTGGCTCTTGCGCCGCCGCGCCTTCGCTGCCGGGCTCGGGGGATGCGGTCACGACGAACTCGGTGGTGAAGCCGCGATAGGGTCCGGCCGCCTCCTCGATCAGCTGCGTGATGGTCATGCGCGCGTGCAGCGGGTCGGGCTCCGTCGGACCACGCGTCAGTTTTTTCAGAATGTCGCGGCAGCGGGCCGCCTGGCTCTGCAGCAACGCGAGGTCGTCGGCCAGCTGGCTGCCCGGCGGGGCATCGCGCGTCAGCTCCTTGGCGACGACGGTGATGGTCGCGAGCGGCGTGCCGAGCTCGTGTGCGGCCGCGGCGGCGAGACCGTCGAGCGCGTGCAGCCGCTGCTCGCGCGCCAACACCATCTCGGTCGCCGCGAGCGCGTCCGCCATCTGCTGCGACTCCTTGGCGAGGCGCCAGACGTAGAGCGCGAGGAAGATCATGCCCGACAGCACCGACGCCAGCAGACCCATCTTGTAGACGGTATCGAGATCGAGCCCGCGGGCGCCGTACCAGGGCAGCGGCAGGTGATAGAAATAGAGCAGCACGGTCGAGACGGCGCCCAGCAGCCCCAGCGCGATGGTGTTGCGCGGCGGCAAGGTGGCGGCCGACACCGTCACCGGCGCGACCAGCAGGAAGGTGAACGGGTTCTCGATGCCGCCGGTGAGGTAGAGCAGCGCGGAGAGCTGCAGGATGTCGTAGGCGAGCAGAGAGGTGGCCAGCGCGGCGCTCAGGCGCGTGCGCGCCGGGTAGCGGATGCGCAGGTATACGTTGAGCCAGGCGGACAGCGCGATGAAGGCCAGGCAGATGCCGAGGGGCAGCGGGAAACGGAGGACGAGGTACACGTAGCAGACGGTCAGCAGCTGGCCGACCACGCCGAACCAGCGCAGGCGCACGGCCGTCTGCAACCGCAGGCGGCTCTCGCTCGGCTCCTTCCTGTGTCGCTCCACCTGTGCCATCCGCGACCACGCCTGCCGGTTGCGATGCTTGCGTGATGCTTGCATCCGGCGCCTTGCACCGCCAGATTAGAGTTGCTAGCCCAGGTGCCGAGCCCAGATGCGGGGGCGGTGCCCGGATGCCAATCGGCGATTGGCTGCCGGCCGGCTGCGCTCATGTTCTCCCTCGTAGCATAGCCTATCCGAAGCCCCGATGCTGAAGCCCGTCTCACCTGCGCCCATATCACCTGGGAATAGCAGCCTGCCGCCTCCGGCCGAGGTGCGGGGGCTGCGCAAGGTGTATCGCGACATTGCCGCGGTGAACGGCATCACGTTCAGCCTGGAGAACGGGTCGATCACAGCCCTGCTGGGCGGCAATGGCGCCGGCAAGACCACCACCATCTCGATGCTGATGGGGCTGGTGGTGCCGACCGCCGGCGAGGCGCGCGTGTTCGGCGTCGACATGGCGCGCCATCGCCACCAGGTGCTGCACCGCATGAATTTCGAGAGCCCCTACGTCGACGTGCCGATGCGTCTCACCGTGCGGCAGAACCTCGAGGTGTTCGCCAGGCTCTACGGCGTGCGCGACTTGAAGGGACGCATCGCCCAGACGGCCGAGGAGCTTCGCCTCGCCGAGCTGCTCGACCGCCCCTACGGCAAGCTTTCGGCCGGCCAGAAGACGCGCGTCAGCCTGGCCAAGGCCCTGCTCAACGAGCCCGAGCTGCTGCTGCTCGACGAGCCGACGGCTTCGCTCGATCCCGATACGGCCGACTGGGTGCGCTCCAAGCTCGAAGACTATTGTCGGGCGCGCGCGGCGACTGTCGTGCTCGCCTCGCACAACATGGCGGAGGTGGAGCGGCTGGCCGATCGCGTGATCATGCTGGAGAAGGGCCGCGTCATCGCCGACGAGCCGCCGGCGGAGCTGATCAAGCGCTTCGGCCGCGCCAATCTCGAAGAAGTGTTCCTGGCGATCGCGCGTCGTGGTGCCGAAGATGCGCGGGGCGCGCCATGAGGCACACCACGCCGGACGCGCCGCGTCGCTCGCATCTGCGCGAGCAGACCACGATTGCCGCCTCGGCGGGCCGCATCTGGGGCATGATCTTGCGCTACTGGTACGTGATCCGCTCCTCCTGGCCGCGCGCCGCCGAGCTGATTTACTGGCCGCTGGTGCAGATGCTGATGTGGGGCTTCCTGCAGAGCTACCTCGCCCAGACCACGAGCTTCGCGGCCAAGGCGGCCGGCCTGTTCATCGGCGCCGTGCTGCTGTGGGACATCCTGGTGCGCAGCCAGCTCGGCTTCTCGGTCGCGTTCCTCGAGGAGATGTGGTCGCGCAACCTCGGCCATCTGATGATGAGCCCGCTACGGCCTGGCGAGCTGGTTGCCGCGCTGGTGGCGGTGAGCCTCATCAAGCTGATGGTGGCGATGATCCCGGTCGCCCTGCTCGCCTACTTTTTCTTCGGCTTCAATGTGCTGAGCCTCGGCTTTGCGCTCGCTGCGTTCTTTGCCAATCTCGTGATCATGAGCTGGTCGCTCGGCCTGGTCTCGACCGGCGTGGTGCTGAGGTGGGGGCTGGGCGCGGAGAGCTTCGCCTGGCTGATCGTGTTCGTGTTCCTGCCGCTGTGCTGCGTCTACTATCCGGTCGCGACCCTGCCCGGCTGGTTGCAGCCGGTGGCGCTCGCCCTGCCGCCCACCTACGTGTTCGAGGGCTTGCGGGCCATCGTGCAGGAGGGCGCCTTCGTCGGCGAACTCATGGTCAAGGCGCTGGCCCTCAACGCCGTCTACTTCGCGCTCGGGTATGCGGCCTTCGCCTATTTCCTGCAGAGCGCGCGGGTGCACGGTACGCTGGTGCAGATGGGCGAGTAGCTTGGATCAATGGTTGTGCCTATCCACGGGATCAGGCTTGCACTTTACGTCGCCGCCGGCTTGGCCGTTGGCGCGGCCGCGGCGATCGCACTGTTTCCGGCGGCGCGCGAGCGCATCCTGTCGCCCCTCAAGGTCACCACCGTCGGCCAGGCGCTGGTCGGCGGGCCGTTCGCGCTCACCGATCACACCGGCAAGCGCGTCACCGACACGGACTACCGCGGCACCTTCATGCTGGTGATGTTCGGCTTCACGTTCTGCCCGGATGTATGCCCGTCGGAGCTGCAGCTGATCTCGGCAGCGCTCGACAAGCTGGGCCCCAAGGGGGACCGGATCGTGCCGCTTTTCATCAGCATCGATCCCGAGCGCGACACCCCGGACCAGCTCGCCCAGTATGTGAAAAGCTTCCACCCGCGCCTGATCGGCCTCACCGGCACGCCGGAAGAGGTCGCCGCCGCGGCCAAGGCCTATCGCGTCTATTTCAAGAAGGTCACCGATGCGAAGTCGACCGCGGGCTACACGATGGACCATTTGGCGCTTATCTATCTGATGGGTCCGGACGGCGCCTATCGCACCCACTTCACGCCGGGGATCAGCGTCGAGGCCTTGGCCGAGCGCCTGGCCAAGCTGTTGTAGCGCAACCACAACCTTTAACCATTCGGCGAATCAGTGCAGTCTCGCATACGCAACAATGCCAAGATGGAAGCTGTCTGCCGGCTTCGAGAAAGCGCCGCTGCGTATGGCGCTCCAGCCTGCAGAGCCGCGCTTGGGACTAGAACCGGGGGACATACGCGTGCTCTACCACTGGTATGAGCTTGGCCGGGCCGCCTTCAGGCCCGCCAGGGCGGTAGCCGATTCGTGCCGCCTGTTCTTCAACCCCTTCAATCCGCTGACGCATACGCCGGTCGGCCGCCACGCGATCGCGGCGTGTGAGGTGTTCGAGCGCGCAACCCGCCGCTACCCGGAGCCCGAGTTCGGCATCGCCCGCACCAAGGTCGACGGCGCCTCGGTGGCCGTCAGCGAGGAGGTGGTGTGGCAGACGCCCTTCTGCCGCCTGGTGCATTTCAAGCGCGACATCGACCGCGCCCGCGCCGCGCAGCACCCACGCCTGCTGCTGGTCGCGCCCATGTCGGGCCACTTCGCCACGCTGTTGCGGGGCACGGTCGAGACCTTCCTGCCCGATCATGAGGTCTACATCACCGACTGGGTGGACGCCCGCGAGGTATCGCCGGCGGAGGGGCATTTCGATCTCGACGACTACATCGATACCATGTGCGGCATGTTCCGCTTCTTCGGCGGCGACGTGCACGTGTTCGCGGTTTGCCAGCCCTCCGTGCCGGTGCTGGCGGCAACCGCCCTGATGGAAGCCGACGGCGATCCCGCCGTGCCCCTCACCCTCGTCCTTGCCGGCGGCCCGATCGACACGCGCATCAACCAGACGGTGGTCAACACGCTGGCGGAAAAGCGCGGCACCGACTGGTTTCGCCGCAACGTCATCACCAACGTGCCGTGGCCGTGCGCCGGCCGCGGCCGCCAGGTTTATCCCGGCTTCCTGCAGCTGTCGGGCTTCATGACCATGAACCTCGACCGGCACGTGCAGGCGCACAAAGAGATGTTCCAGCACCTGGTGCGGGGCGACGGCGATTCAGCCGACAAGCATCGCGAGTTTTACGACGAGTACCTGGCTGTCATGGACCTCACCGCCGAATTCTACCTGCAGACGGTGGATACGGTGTTCGTGCAGCATCTGATGCCGCGCGGATTGATGACGCATCGCGGTCGCGCGGTCGACCTCTCGGCCATCCGCCGCCCCGCTCTCATGACCGTCGAGGGCGAGAAGGACGACATCACCGGCACGGGCCAATGTCGCGCCGCGCTCGACCTGTGCACCGGCGTTCCGGCCGCGAGCAAGGAGCACTTCGAGTGCCCCCGCGTCGGCCATTACGGCGTCTTCAACGGCTCGCGCTTCCGCTCCGAGATCGCGCCGCGCATGACCAGGTTCATGCGCGCGCACGACCCGTGCGCTGCTTTGCCGCTGACGATTGCGCAGCTCGAGCACATGGCCACCATGCCGCAGCGGGGCAAGCGCGCGCGCGAGCTGGAAGGGCTCGCCTTCAGTTTCGCCGCGCGATGACGCCGCCGGATAGCACGGCAGCTCCACTATAGGATAGCGCTGCAGCGCCGCCGCCCCTCGATTGCGTCACGAGGCATCGCGCGACATCACCTTGCAATTGTCAATGCGTTGCGTCGTGCTGTCGCAAGCGCGCCACAGATTTTTCCCCACTGGCCCTCGCGGCCGATCTGGGGCTGGACGCACCACAATTATTTGCTAGCCACTAGAGCGAGATCGTTTCAGGTGGCAGCGCTTGGCTTCCGCCTGAAGCGTGGATCTCTCTCTGAGCAATAAAACAGAGCAGGATTCATGCTTCGGCCGATACGTGTCTTGTGGAACTGGCGTGATTCTATCCGAAGCGATCCTGCTCTAGTGGCTTGTACCGGCTAATTTGACTCATGTGCAGCCGCTGCGAACACTGATTCTTACCCTGTCGGGATAACAACCGACAGGGCAGATCGAGATGGCAGCCAAGAAATTCATCGTCGAACTC
>Ga0247727_10012655_pt1 | contig 14421 bp, 6 predicted proteins | sample WisWelCaveWW1625_FD_202498 | JGI IMG/M metagenome (GOLD analysis project Ga0247727, IMG submission 202498) | Biofilm microbial communities from Wishing Well Cave, Virginia, United States - WW16-25 | ecosystem: Environmental > Aquatic > Deep subsurface > Groundwater > Cave microbial mat | place... | reverse complement strand
GATTTGCTCGAACTGAAATCATCGGGCGAAAAATAACCATTCCCCTAAACCGATAAAAAAACCGATAAAGTTTCCCAAAACACTTGAATTCACATTTGTAAAGTGCTATACTGCAAAGAGAACAATCTGGGGTAAATCGCTCTACATCATCGTATTGCACCCCATGGACCATGGACGCTACATCCCTACAAAGGAGGGAAATCCCATGCTTCCAGAACTCACCGACCGCGAAAACCAGGTTCTCAAATTGATTGCCGATGGGCTAACCAACAGGGAAATATCGTGCAGGCTCTCGATCAGCGAATCAACCGTTGAAAATCACATTCATCATATCTATGGAAAACTGGGGATTACAAATAGGGCGCGGGCTGTCGCGTATGTGTTTCAATCGAGAATCGTACTTGTGAAGGAGATGCAGGAAATATAGAGGGAATCCTTCATGACAAAGAGGTAGCGACTTATGATAATGATCCTCGCATTCGTCGCTCTGCTGTTTTAAGTCCTACCTATGATCGATGGAAAATGTCCCCGTAAGGAGAAAATAAAATGGCTATCACCGAAATGTCATTACCCATTGACATCCCATGGCAACGCATTGGATTCTCCAATGACATGGTTGCTCCCGTCGTCGGAACTCTCAGTTCTATTAATAGATGGCGCTCTTCTCTTGCACTTTTCTATCACGAACCAGATCCAGCAGATTTGCCGCCAGAATATTGCAATCGGAGAATCACCTACCTGAGAATTGTAGCGACAATTACTAGTTATCAAGCTGGCGGTAATGATGCTTCTGTGCTCAAAGAGATGGAAAACAACCATTCGAGTTTTTGGGCGGCGAAGCATTTTGAGGAGCATGTGGTTGCAGCATATCCATGCTTCGGGGCGCTTCTTCATGTTGGAGTATTTCCGACCATAGCAGGTGTGCCATTGCATGACTACCCATACATTAGCGCTTTTCAACCGCGCAAGAGAGAAATGTACGAGACTGTTAGCCAGTCTGGAGAAAAAGTGAGCCAGTCCGCTACCAATGTAAATATTACAAAAGGCGCTACCAACACTGATACAACGGAAGAATATGATATCAAATCACTTAAAGGAAATGATGGACCAAACCTAGGAATCTTAGGAGAATGGGGGGGACGTGCAGACACTGGGCAATGGGGAACAGTAGATCGTAAAGAACGTGTAAATCAAAATGTAACTACAACAGATGCTTCACGAGACAAGCGCGAGGCATACTCGTACTCGACAAATATTAATCAAATATACAGCCTTCTCGAAGGATATCACCTTGGGACGAATCGCGCATTGTTCTTTATGCAACCCCGACCACACATTCAAGATATGAAATTTAGCTTTATCCGTGGGCTGAGAAGGCTTGAGGGATTACAAGAATTCTTTCTGATAATTAATAGACCAATGTCACTACCTGGGTTATGTTTTGAGGTAGCTTTGGAGACTGCGCATGCCCACATGTTCAGATCATACTATCCTCGATTGATCCCTAATAGCGATTTATTCGCTGATAACAATCTGAATAAAACTGCCTTTGCCCGAGGCATAGACACTTCTGTCTATCCAACAAGCATGTGGTTGCAGATGGTACGGAGTTGGAACTCAACACCAGGTTACGTCCGAGCAACAGCAACTTCAAACAGAGAGGGGTGGATCCATTCAATATATCCACCTGAAGTCCTGTATTTGCTTGGTATCGGCACCATGACATACCGACAGTGGGACGATGTGCTACGAGTTGTTGAGATATTGCCAGAGATTGGCACCGAAGACATTGCCGTTATTTTTGAGGAGACTGAATATTTCTCAGGCGATTTTTTCGTTACTGGTCGCCGCCTAGCATCTTGCTTCAGATCCTCTCTTCTTGCATCAGCTAGCGTAGTGGCAGATGCTAGTAACACAAGCATAGATGGAGTTACTGGAAGTGCTGGAGCAGTAGGTGGTATTGGGGGGGGCGATTCAGATGGCGAAGGCAGTATTGATGGTGCTGTAAACCAACCAATTTATGGTGAAGCTTCGGCAAGATCACATAGCTCGGATTATGATCAGGAACCATCAATAATATACGAGACAAGGGTAACACGCGGCCCGTCTTCTTTTTCGCCTTATTCATGGAACTCGCTGGATCATAATTTAATGGGAGAGATTTTCAGGGAGGTTCTAGTGAATAGCATCTCCTCGCCAGATCGAGCGCCATACGAGAAGGTGACGTTCCTAGAGACAGAGATATCCCTTAGAAACCTCTCCGATCTATTGAAATCGCTGGGCGAAGCAGGCATCCAAGATGTATCACTTCGAGATCTACCAGAGTTGGACAGTCTTTGCAGTAACGACAAAGGAATCGGTTTAGTGGTAAAGAATGTGCTCGAATTGGCCAATTTATCAACGGAGGAGATAGCTCGGACTCTTGGCCTGACAACTCTTGAAGCGCGAAAACGGCGGAGTGAAATACTCGTGCGTGCACTAAGAGAAATCAATCCTAAGACGATCCCAGCAAAGGCCAAGATACCCGATCCACTTATCAGAAGATTCGATTCTACATTTCCTATAGATATGCTAAGGAAATTGGAGGAAAGCGCTGGTATTTCTCGAAAGGAGCCCAATTATCCGAAAAACAATAAGGGTCATCTAAAAAAGTTGTTAGGAAAGTGGTATCGACAATGATCTTTATTTTATGAAAATTGACAATCAAAGCGTTTATTTGACGGGTCACAATCAATTTTCACGCGTAAGGACTCCTGGCATCGAATATTTAAGGTGACTATGAGATGGCATTAATCCGAATAATTATCGACGCGATCATAAAGATCCTTAAGTACGCCAGGGAGGTCTATAAGTATATTGGATACCTTCGTGCCATCAACTTACTGAATCAAAGAGGGGGACCTGAAGCACTTTTGCGGAACATAATTCGAGAATACCTGATTAATTCCGTCGTAGATTCGGTTGCCGAACATATCAGCGGGCCTTCAGATGGAGATGGGAGAATTAACTCGGCAGTTGGGGAAGGTTCAAATCTTGCTGCCGAAGCGGTAAAAAGTTTTATTGGGGGGGATCTATTTGGTACACTGCTTGGTGCATTTCGGGTTGTTGAGACAGCAGCTTTCTCGGCGGAAGCAAAACAAGCGACTAAGCAAGTTACCGATGGTCAAAGAATAGCCAACGGGCAGAAGGCAACACAGAATCAGAGCAAGAGTGGTGACCCCATAATACTTGGTACGGGAGAATTCGAACGTCAGGTATCAGATTTCACAATTTCTGGAGCCGGAATCGACTTCATGTTTCGCAGGGTGTATAGGAGTGGTGTTGCGTTTAATGGCCCTTTAGGCATGAATTGGGACCACAGTTATAATATCCTCCTTCGCCAGGAAAACGAATTTGTCGTAACTCAGCTTACTGGCAGCCTTTCGGAACATCTTTTCGTGCAACATCCCCGATTTGGCGAAGCAAACTACAATTACTATACTCCCCCAAATGGCGTTCATGATGTGCTTGTGCCTGACAATGCAGGTTCTTTTATTCTTCGCCAGCCGCAAGGAGTCATTCAGCGATATGAGGCAACGAACCAGGCAGGAATACACCATATCAAGCAAATAGAAGATCGCTTTGGCAACTATCTTCGGTTTGAGTACGATACGAGCAATCGGTTAAGCAATATTTTCATCAACTCATCGGCCAGATGGGCACATTTTGAGTATGACGAAATGGGACGGATCGAACTGATGGAAGACCATGCCCATCGCGTACTCCTCTATCGCTATGATGATTGGAGCTACCTCGAATATGCGATCGGGCCAGCGTTTCGGAACGAGAAGCCAAAGCGTGTGGAACAATATGAATATGAAATTGTCGGGAATAAACCGAAGCTCGTACGGGTTCACGATTGGAAGAGACGGGTAGTTGTCGAAAACGAGTATGAGCGCGACCAACTTTCGGATCATTATGGCAAAGTAATAAGGCAAAGTCAAAATAGGGGCGAATCCAACTATGTATATGAACGGATACCAAGTGAAGAGGATCCAAATTTACCCACACGGGATAGGGCAACCATACGTGTATGGGAATACAAGCGCAATGGGCATGAGATTGAACATGTCCTCAATCAGTATGGGAACGAATTGCTTAGGCGGGAGCGCATCCTTGAGGGAGGCGTATTTCGAATTGTGCTATCAAGAACCCGATACAATGCTGATGGTGAAATCATTGCCAGGTTAAGTCCCGATGGCGTTCTCACTCAGTATCTATTCGAACGCGACCACATTGCCGACCCCACTGATTTGCCCGATATCGAACATGTACTAGGCGATGTTCCCATGACTGAGCGGATGAGTTTCGGGAATCTTTTAGCAGAAGTTACGCGCGAGAAACGAGTTGCAGAGAGTGCATCAGCAGTTGACCCAATTTTCTGGGAACAACGATTACCATTGGTCAAGTTCAGTCAACCTAATGATCATGATTATGTCATCAAATATCGATATGATAACGGAAGTCAGCTTCTCATTAGTAAATCGGATCCACGTTTCACAATTTCTGCCGATCCGCTTCACGTTGAATCGGCAGATCGGAACACTCCAAACTATGACTCTGCCATTCAAGAATATATTGATCATCAAAGACATCTGACCAAGTATGAATACGGACCTGCCCCACGATATGAACTTCGTAGAACGATTTATCCTGACAGAAGACGGCCATCCGTGTTAGACGGTGTTGCATCGGTGACAAACATTATTGAAGGTGTAAGAACTTACGACCCTCATGGGCGCTCACTCGAAAGCTTCGACGAGCGCGGTTATCAATGGTTCAATGAATACTATCCTGCCTCAATAGACCCAGCATTGCGCTCAAAAGAAGGATACCTCCATCGCCGGCTCATCCCCCACCTCGACTGGATTTTGACCAACGACACACCAAATATCCTGGAAATTCAAAAAGCGGGCGTGTGGCAGGCATTTGCACATAATATTCTATCTGGTGGGATAGTAGACGATATTATTTCGATTTCAGCGGAAGGCGTGCGTATTGCGATATATCAATCAAGCGATCCAAATCTATTAGTATCGAATAACACACAGGTCGCAGTAAGTGTTGATGGGGTGGCCAGGACACCCTGGAATCAGGCAAGAGACACCAGTTATGTAATTGAAGGCCTCGCGCATGGCGCACATCAAATCGCAGTACGCGACATTTTGGGTATACCCATATCCATTGGGCGCATTCTTACCCATGTTTCTCTGGAAAGCGAGGTGGATAATTTAGGCCGTCCACTCAGCGAAATTGATGCAAATGGTAATGTCACCTCTAATAAATTTGATGCGCTTGGGCAAAAGACCGATGTCACTCAAGGTAATCCGGCAAAGCCTGTGGTAGCGCATTATGAGTATGATCCAGCGGGTCGGCTAATACTAAGGCGTGAAGAGTGGCGCGACGATGAAGGCAACACGAGACCAGAGATTGCCGTCACCCATCAATACGACTATGACCAAGGCGGTCTTCTCCTGTTGGAGGTAGCAGGTTCTGAGCAAGGCGGTGGGAAGCGGGTTACACGTTATCGTTATGACGCTGAGGACAATCTAAGGAAGATGATCGATCCTCGCGGCAATAATACAGATATCGAATATGACACGCTTAATCGGCAAATCCGAACAATTCGGGCGGCTTGCTCTTCTGCGTGTTCAATTACAACTACAAGGTATGATCTTACAGGGCATACCCTATATCAACTAAATCCCCGCAGGGCCCTTCGGTACAACGGCTACCGTAGCCAAGGGTCCTGGCAATCTAGCATTGACACCAGGGGCAGGAATCGCGTACAGACCGATCCACTGGGACACATGGTCGTAACGGATTATGACGCGCTTGACAACCCAACCGTCGTTCGACAATTTCAGCAGCGCGACGATGGTCAGTTTGAGATGCTATCTCGACACCAAAATGATTATGATGAACATGGGGATACAGTGCGGGTAATTGATGCTGTCTTCGATACCCCAATCTCTACAACAGACCCCATACGTGCTACCGATTTCGAGTTCCAAAGCGCCTCAGATGCCGGGACGGTCAGAAACGCAATTACAGAAATTTATTTAGACGCTCACGGAAATTGCGTGGCACTGCGCAACCCAACCGATGGTCTTGAGCGACGCGGAATTGACCCTCAGGGACGTGTGTTCGATGAAGTAGATCCTGAGGGAAGACGAGTCTTCCATATTTACGACGGCAACGGCAACGACATCTGCGTATATACGATTGACGCCGTGCATGACCAGGTCTCGGGCAACATTCTGCATTACGAAGTCTTTATTCGCCTACACAAGTATGACCAGTTAAATCGAGAACTTTTCCGCATCGATGCTCATGGAAATCAATGGGAACGTCGCTATGATTCGCTCGGCAATCAGACCCGTGCCATCGATCCCCTTGGTAGAGTTGTTCGATTCGACCATAACTCATTTGGCGAAGAAGTTGCTCAGATCCAGGAACGCACGCAGACTGGAATTGGCATCGGACCATCGATTGCTCCGTTCGTAACCCGATGGGAACATGATGAGGTCGGGAACGTTGTTGCCATTGTCGATCCTGCTCAGAGACGCACGGAGTTCGAATATGATGAATTGAATCGTCTGATAAAGTCGAGGTTTGCAGTTGGCCCAAACATGCCCGAGGAGGAGAGGAGCTATGATCCTGCCAATAATTTGGTGTCCATCAAAGACTGGAATGGATTGATCACCAATATGGCATATGACCTTTTGAACCGTCATATCGGCACTCTTATCGATACATCTGGTATTAGACCGGGGAACGCGCTGTCTCCTTTATCTGCATTTTTTGAAAAGTACAAATATGACGCAGCCGGAAATCGCCTCTTCCATCAAAACGATTACTCTACGGTTAATGTAATGCGGGATTCGCGAGGCCTCCCGATCTCTGAAAAAGCTAGTATAGATAACATTCCTGGATCACCCGGGCTGCTTGATATTAGCCGCGTCTTTGACTTGGGAGGGCGTGTCATAGAATTCACCTATCCGTCAACTCGTAAAGTAACTTACACATACGATCACCTCGGGCGAGTCGAGTCGGTCCGAAATGCTACAGCCCCTCTTGATTACCCTGGGGATGCCGCGAACGCCACGAATGTCGAACTCGCTCGGTACAATTATATCGGTCATCGCTTAATGAGATCAGAGTACACTAACGGCTTAACACTGTTTATGCAATATGACAGTCGAGGTCATATATTGGAACGTGCTGCCGTAGATGCCAGAGGGATAGTCCTGTGGCGACTCCAGCGATTAAGAGACGCCGCAGGTAATACGCGACTCGAAGTTTCAAAATCTCGGGCCGGAGAACGGTCTCGGAAGTATTCGCTGGATTCCACTAATCGGCTTACGCATTATCAGGATAGTCCTGTAAACTGGCTTAACCCAAAGGCGGTTGCGCCCCTGCCTTCACCAGTTCACCCCTCAACAACCAAGAGTCAAGCCCAGCTCAATGCAAGAATTGGGTCGCTATTGCTTCCTGAAACACCCCAGATATTTGAGTACGACGAGATGGGAAACCGTCTTCAGACACATGAGATGGGGCTTGCGCCAATTGGTTCGACACCGACAGTGCTCAATCAGTATAGCGATGTCAACGGTAAACCATGGCAATATGATGCAAACGGGAATCTTCAGTCAGATGATGCTCTATCGTTTGCGTATGATCACAATAACCATGTGCAGGAAATTCATAACGTTGCCTCTGGCGCAAGTATTGTTTCATACTTTCGGGATGCTCTTGGGCGGGTAATAGCAGAGATTACTCCAGCTGGTAGTATCTTCCGCTTGTACGACGGAACCTTATCAATCTTGGAGGTAAAAGGTGAGGAAAGGGCAGAATTTACTGCGGGGCTTAGGTCTGATATTGCCTTCCATGCAGCAAAAAGGAACGAGGACTATTGGATTGATTACGACTCTCTAACATCCTTGTGCCTGCTTACTAATGGAGCTGGTACTGTTGTGTCAAATCCCTCCTACCGGCCATTCGGCGCGTCTGAAAATGGGGAGTTGGCGTTAAGTCCGCTTCATTATGGCTTTGCTGGAATGTGGTATACGCCAGATCTAGCACTTTACCACTCACAAACAAGAAGTTACAGGACAGATGTGGGGCGATATATCCAAAGGGATCCAATTGGGTTTGCAGGTGATGCAAACCTTTATACATATGCCGGAAATAATCCGATATCCTATTTCGATCCATCTGGGCTCATCCGTTTTGGTGATGAAGGAGACCTACTCTCAACAGTGCTGGATTTGGATACGACATCTGATCCGAAATGGGAAAATTATGAATTAGGGAGCGGGGTCCCCTCGCTTAGGATTGATTGGGATAGTTTTGGTGATATAAGTTCCCTTGGTGCAGACATTTCAGCTGCTATAGATACGATTACGAGTGCCTTGGATGTACAGAAGAAATATTATGAAGGTATCTTCGAGAAAGGAAAATTCATTGGTAAATACGAAGGCTCCCACCCACTCTGGTCACTAAAGTATCACGGGGGTGGCAGGGGAAGGATTCCTTCCAGCATTATTGATAGGCAAATCAGCACGTTCTTCAAAAAGATTACATTCTTCAACAGGTTCGGAAATTTAATTGGAGCATTTGATGTGTTAGGGAATCTAATTGATATGGGATTGAATCTAAAAGACATGAATACAAATGGAATTAATTTTATGAATTCTGTTGATTTATTAGTTGGAGGATTAGGCTTCATACCTAATCCTTATTCCCAAATGTATTCATCTGGGTGGAGCATAGGTAAATCTTTTGAGCAACATTACATTGAGGGTAGCTTGGGGAGCGCCCTTTACAATCTTACATTGGGCAAGATCGAAGCAAAAGAGATGCAATGGATGGATAATTTATATAATATGTATCAATCCGGGCATATTTCGACCGAACGCTTCCTTATGCTTAGCAGGCAGGTACAAGCTGGCAGAGGTTATTTCTTCCTAGAAGAGATTGTTCCCTAAGTCCACACGCTAGACGGAACAAGAACTCAAAATATCAAGAGCCAATAGGAATCTGGCTGAACTCGAAGGGAGCAATACAATAGCTGTTCTTCTTTAAAAAATTTCACAGAGTTAGAGTGCAAGAAGCACTTACTTTGTAATTCATCTAATCATCATCTCCTCCAACTTCTTCCTTACCTCACTCCACTCCGTATCCAAAATACTATAAAACGCCGAATGACGATAACGCCCATCGGGCCGGATCATGTGATTGCGAAGCACGCCTTCCTTCACCGCGCCGATGCAGGCCTTGACCTGAATTCATTATCTGATAGAAAGATCCAGTCACACGCCCTCAAGCCAGACTAACATCATTTGGAGAAAAACCATGAATAGATCAATCAGGTCGGCCCCTCCAATTATTGCACTTCCGGATGGCTTCGAACCGGAAGGCATCGCGATTGAGGGTACTACGATGTACGTCGGTTCACCCCTCACGGGGGACATCTATAAGGTCGATCTGCATACAGGCAAAGCCGATTACTTGGTTCAGCCCCAGAATGGGTGGAAGGCGCTTGGATTGGCTTTTGGTCCACGCAAGAATTACTTATATGCCGCTGGTGATACTACCGGCAAAGCATTCGTCTACGACACTGCCACGCGTAAACCGCTGCATGTGTATCAGCTCACAACCGCCCAACCCAGATTAATCAACGATGTAACCATTACCGACGATGCGGCTTACTTCACTGATTCTTACCGTGATGTTCTTTATCGGCTGCCTCTATTGCCAGGAGTCGGACTCCCAGACCCAAGCGGAGTTGAAGAGATTCAACTAGAGGGTTTCGAAAATTTGCCATCTAAAGATAGCGGTAAAGATGTTTATAATGCTAATGGGATTGTATCAACACCAGATGGAAAAGCATTGTTGATTGTCCACACCGACTTGGGGAAACTCTACCGAGTGGATCCCACGAGCGGCCTATCCACTGAGATTGACTTGGGAGTTGACATCATGGGGTCGGATGGACTAGTCTTGATTGGTCACACCCTTTACATCGTAAACTCACACAACAAAGTCATCGTTGTACAATTGAATCCCGAACTGACATCAGGCAAATTCCGGGAAGAAATAACAGACTCTGCATTGGACTGCCCTTCAACTGCCGCTCAATTTGAGAATTCATTATACGTAGTAAATGCCCGGTTTTTTTTGCCTGATAAAGAGCGAACGAAAAATACAAATTATTGGGTTACGAAATTGGATATAACACGATTCCAACCCTGAAGACCCATGTGCCAAGAGGTCAGAGATGTGAAAAGCGCTTATTATCAATCTCTCTCATCCTACCTCCCCATCATCCCCTCCAACCTCTTCTTCACTCCTTCCCACTCCGTATCCAAAATACTATAAAACACCGAATGGCGAATTCTCCCATCCGGCAGGATCATGTGATTGCGAAGCACGCCTTCTTTCACCGCGCCGATGCGTTCGATGGCTTTTTGCGAGCGTTCGTTTCGCAGATCGGTTTTCAGTTGCACACGGATACAACCCAATGTTTCAAAGGCATGACTCAATAATAAATATTTACATTCGGTATTGACAGGTGTTCTTTGAAATTCGAGTCCATACCACGTGCCGCCGATTTCGAGTCCGCGGTCTTTGGGCATGATGTTGAGATAACGCGTCGCACCCGCAACGCGTCCTGATGCAAGATGAATAGCAACAAAGGGTAGGTCTGTTCCTTTTTCCGCGCGAGAGAGAATATCCGTCACCCAACCGCGCATATCGTCTACTGAGTTCATCTGCCCATAAACCATAAAGTCCCAAAATGTGTGGCCCACGCCGATCTCAGCCAGCGCGGGGATGTGCGCTTCGGTCATCGGTTCCAGGCGAACATGTTTGCCCTGTAAGATGACAGGTTTTACTTCCATTGATTGCTCCTAAAGAAATGATGTCACTGCGAGCGTTCTATGCGAAGCAGTCCCCTGTTATGAGGAGATTGCTTCGTCGCAACGAGCGCTCCTCGCAATGACATACTATGATTTCAACCACTCTTCCTCTGCTTTATCACGCGATGGTAAATAAGGCATTTGTGGTCCATCCACACGCAAGTATTCAGCGAGCGCGGCGCGCATGGCTGTGCGATCATCCCACAGATATTCAGTGACGCCGAAGCACATGGACTGTTCATGTCCCTTGCCGCAGGCTAAGACGATATCGCCAGGGCGCGCCAACGTCAACGCGAACTTGATTGCTTCGCCTCGATCTGGGATTCGCCAAAACGTCTCGCCTTCGCGTCCTCCCCTCGACCTCGCGCCTGTTGCCATCTCCTCAAGGATTCCATCCAGCGATTCGGTGCGCGGGTCTTCGGCGGTGAGAACGGTTAGATCAGCCAGTTCAGCGGAGGTCTCTGCCATCATGCGTCGTTTCTCTTTATCGCGCAAGCCTGCTGAACCGAAGACTGCGATGACACGTGGAGACCTAGCCACAGAGATCACAGAGTTCTCTGAGTTTTTCTTTTTATTTTTCTCAATGGTCTCAGCGCTCTCTGTGGCTGTATGAAGCATTTCGCGCGCGGCTTCTAATGTGACTTTCAAGGCGTTTGGTGTGTGAGCGAAATCAACGATGGCTGTGAAGTTTTGTCCCATGTCAATACGTTCCATGCGGCCAGGGATTCCATCCAACGATGCGATCCCTTGCGCGGCGATTTCGGGTTTGATGCCCAAGCCGTAGACTGTCCCAGTCAACGCGGCGAGACAGTTCGAGACGTTATACGCACCGACCAATCTGCTTGAAATTGGAATACTAAAATCTTTGCTCTTTGCAGTGAAGTGTATCCCCAATGGGCTGTATTCGATATCTACTGCGCGGATATTAGAATCTTCGATCAATCCATAATTCAGTTTGTTGACTTTGATATAGTTATTTAGATAATCAAACGACTTGGCATCATCGCGATTGATGACACCCAAACGCGGATTGCCCTGTGGCTTCTCTGATGTTATTTCAAGGCTGGAAAACAAGCGGGCTTTTGCGGCGCGATAGTTTTCGTAATTCCCATGTTCGTCCATGTGCTCGTGCGTGATGTTGGTAACAACGCCAATGTCAAACTCGCAGGCGTCTACGCGATATTGCGCCCAGCCATGGGAAGTTGTTTCCAAAACAACATGAGTTAGACCTGCATCCACCATTTGCGCGAGATAACGTTGCACATCCTGCGCGTCGGGCGTGGTGACGTGGAATCCAGTATCCAACACTTCGTCGCCGATCACCGCATTGACGGTTGAGATCATGCCTGCACGTAAATTTGCGGCGAGCAAGATTTTGTAGATGAGATTCGTCGTTGTTGTTTTACCATCCGTGCCAGTGACGCCGATCACTGTCAACTTGCGGGCGGGCCAGTTGTAAAACGCGGCAGAGATCCAGGTTAGCGCGCGACGCGGGTCTTTCAATGCAATGTAAGGCGGATTGCCAACACCTGCACTTGCGTGCAGTGCAAGTGTCCGCCATACGAAATCCTGATCCCCCACAACTGCAACCGCGCCGTTGTCAATCGCATTCTGGATGTAATCGTGTCCATCCACGCTGCCGCCTTTCATGGCGACAAAAAGATGACCAGGCTTGACCGCGCGGCTGTCAATGGAAATTCCCGTGATCGGAATATCGGGAATGTTTGCCATGCAAAAAGGCAGTGGCAATTCCGCAAAGATATGTTGAAGTGATTTTTGATTGGGCATGGATGAGTCTACTGAAAAAAACCTTTTAACACGAAGGACACAATCCCGCTCGCTACGCTAAAAGATTTGAATGATGCGAGCGGGACAAAGTGCACAAAGGAATTCTTAAGAGTGTGTTTTATAAATCTTGTTTTGCTCTGCGTTACAAGCGCGCTTTGTCATTTCGACGAGCGGTAGCGAGGAGAAATCTTGGATTTGCGCAAACAAGATTTCTCGCTGGCGCTCGAAATGACAATTCCAAACGCGCGAACAACCTTTTGCAGTACAGTCTGAATAAAATAAAAAGGGTTTTGATAATTTTACCAAAACCCTTTGTCTGATTTAATAGACCTGACATGTCTCCGCGAAAGTCTTGAGTTCGGAGTCCATGTCCACGCAATCGTCATGGTTAACGAGCGCGCAGGTGAGACATGTCAGGTCTGCCCTAAAACAAATTCAATGCCGCCGCGTCCGACCAGTTGAACCAGGGGGCGAAGACTGTGCCGATTAAGATTACGCCAATGGTAAGGACCGCCAGCGCAATGGCGTAGGGACGCGTCAACGGCACGGGATGATTCTCCTCATCTTCGTTCGGCATGCGATAGAGATAGACATACTTCATCACGTTCAAGTAATAGTAAACGCCTATCACCGAATTAATGATACCGATGACAACCAGCCACGTATAACCAGCCTGCACACCCGCCGCGAAGACAACGACCTTTGCAACGAACCCGCCGAAGGGCGGCATACCCGTCAGTGATAGAAATGCAGAGAGCATCATCAACGCCAGGATCGGATTGCGGCGGCTCATGCCCGCGTAATCACGAACATCATCAAGCCCAGTGACGCGGCTGAATGCCACCGCGATACCGAAGGCGAGCAGATTTGTTGCGATATACGCGGCGAGATAAAAGATCACACTCGCCGCGCCGAGTTGAGTGAGTGCAACAACGCCGATCATCGCGTAGCCCGCGTGAGCCACGGATGAATAGGCAAGCAGGCGTTTGATATTGGTCTGCGGCAATGTGAGCAGGTTGCCCACCGTCATGGTGATTGCCGCAAGGATGGCAAGCGCTATCGTCCATGCAGAGGCAAAATTGGGGAATGAGATAAAGAACAAACGGATCAGCACGGCAAAGCCCGCGGCTTTCGAGGCGGTGGATAAAAATCCTGCAATCGGAGTCGGCGAGCCTTCGTAGACATCGGGCGCCCAGAAATGGAACGGCACGATGGACACCTTGAAGCCAATTCCCACCAGGATAAGAGCCAGCACACCAAACGCGCTAATCAAAGATAAATCACCCGTCTTGAGCATGTCAGCAAGTCGATAGAGATCAGTCGTCCCTGCGAAGCCGAAGACCAGGCTGAATCCGTAGAGCATGATCGTGGTTGTTAAAATTCCGAAGAGCAGATATTTGAATCCCGCTTCGGTGGATTTATCGTCGGCGAGCAAAAAGCCTGCGAGGACATAGAGCGGGATCGAAGTGGTTTCAATCGAAAGGAAGAGCATGATCAAGTCCGAGGAAACAGCCATCAGGTTCATGCCGAGAAGCGAAGCGAGGAGCAGAAGATAAGCCTCGCCGCGTTGCCCGAGTCGCTCGCTGTCCATCATCAGGAGAGCCGTCGCCGCGCCCGCGAACATGAACATCATCTTGAAGAAGAATCCCAGCCAGTCGAAGCGGATCATGCC